>Ga0210401_10004172_pt1 | contig 15121 bp, 10 predicted proteins | sample IncBWH32MmetaG_FD_150866 | JGI IMG/M metagenome (GOLD analysis project Ga0210401, IMG submission 150866) | Forest soil microbial communities from Barre Woods Harvard Forest LTER site, Petersham, Massachusetts, United States - Inc-BW-H-32-M | ecosystem: Environmental > Terrestrial > Soil >... | reverse complement strand
TGCAAATCACATCCTATAATTCGCATCTCGGCCTCCTTCGGTCCGAGCACTGTAGGGTGAACACCGAACAGCTTACTCGGGCCGTCGCGAGGCCGGCGCCGTTATGGCATCAACCGGAAACTGACCCAGCACCTCCCAGCTGTGAACTATCGACTACCAACCTTCTCCCGAGTACCATCGACACCGCTACTTTCAGCATACGAGGTCGCGACGTTACGCTGGACAAACACGGCTGTCCATTGTTCAATGCCGTGGCCGATCAATCTTTGCTGAAACAAATGATTCTGGGCTCGCGCTGTAACCCCGCAACACCCGCGCGAGTCTATGTCTGGTTGCCCCAAGGAGACTCTCTTCGATGCCCGAATCCCCAGCAGATCTAACCAAAACGTATGACGCGGTAGTCGTCGGATCCGGCGCCGCCGGCGGCATGGCCTCACACGTCCTCACCAGCCACGGCATGAAAGTCTTGCTCCTCGAAGCAGGAAAAAAGCTACCCATCGAGAACGAACTCCGCTCCATGGAGTGGCCCTACGACAATCCCTATCGAGGTGAACTCCCTCCCGACAGGCACTCGCTCACCTTCAATGAGTACACCATCCGCCGCCCGCCCTACGGCCCGGGCTTTGAAAAGTCGAAACATCTGCACAGTTACATCGGCGACTCGGACTACGTAAAAAACATCGTGGTCGACGAGCGCGAGAATCCGTTCACTGGCACCAACTACGCCTGGGTCCGCGCTCGCTGTCTGGGCGGCAAGACCAACATCTGGGGACGGCTGTCTCTGCGCCTCTCGGACTACGACTTCAAAGCCAAAGATCGCGATGGGTTTGGAGAAAATTGGCCCATCAGCTATAGCGATATCGCTCCCTACTACGACAAGGTCGATCTCTACCTGGGCATCACCGGCGTCAAAGAGAATCTGCCGCATCTACCCGACAGCATTTTCCAGCGTCCCACCAAACTGAACTGCGCCGAAGTGACCCTCCGGGATGGTCTCCGGAAAATGGGCCGCGTCCTGACGCAATACCGCGCCGGGGTCACCACCGACGGCCTCAAGCACAACAAATATCGCAGCCGTTGTTATGGCCGCGGTGCCTGTGAGCGTAAAGGTGGTTGCGACATCCATGCCGCCTTCGACTCCCCAACCGGCTTGATTTACCCCGCGATGGACACCGGCAACCTTACGCTGCGCACCAACGCCGTTGTCCGTGAAGTCGTCGTCGATCCGCAGACCGGCAAAGCCAGCGGCGTTCACTTCATCGATTCTGAAACGAAGAAGGATTACACCGTCAAGGCCAAAGTTGTCATCGTGGCCGCTTCCACGCTCGAGTCCGCGCGCCTTCTTCTACTCTCCAAGTCCAGGCTGTACCCGAACGGCCTGGCGAACTCCAGCGGACACGTCGGCCACAACTTCTGCGAACACGTCATGGGCCCCGGCGTCGCCGGCCGCGCCAAGAATCTCGTTGGCAAGCCGCCGACTCTCGACGACGGCCGTCCCGGCGGCTTTTACCTGCCGCGTTTCCGAAACCTTGCGGAGAAGAACCCCAACTTCATTCGCGGCTACGGATTTGAAGGCGGCAGCGGCAGCGTGATGTTTCCGCACGGCACCGATGTCCACGGCTTCGGTGCTTCGTTCAAGGAAGAAGTTCGCAAAAACCAAGGCGCCTACATCGGCATGGGTGCCTTTGGGGAAGTCCTGGCGCGTTACGAAAATTATGTGGACCTCGATCCCGTCGTGAAAGACAAATGGGGCATTCCCTCGCTGCGTTTTCACTACAAATTCGGCGACAACGAGCACAAGATGGCCGCCGACATGAAAGAAACCGCGCAGGAAATGTTCGAGGCCGCGGGTTTCGAGATCATAAATGTACACGACCGCGTGCTTACCGAGGGCTGGTCCATCCACGAACTTGGCACCGCGCGCATGGGTAGCGACCCTAAGACTTCCGTCCTCAATCAATTTCAACAGTCGCACGACGTCAAGAACCTTTTCGTCGTCGATGGCAGCGCTTTCGTCAACGCCAGTTGCCAGAATCCCACGTGGACGATCATGTCTTTGTGCTGGCGCTCCTGCGACTATCTCGCCGATCAGTTCGGCAAAGGAAATCTCTAAGGAGACGCAATGTCCAAAGACGACCCCATCAATCTGAGACAAGATCGCCGCCAATGGTTGAAAGCTTCTGCCACGGTTCTCGGCGCCTCGCTCCTGCCGCTTCCAGCGGTGGGCTCCGAAGCGCCGCAAACGGAAACGCAAACACCGCCTTCCACCGCTCACGCGGAAGCCACCGGAACCAAATCGGGCGCTCACTTCTTCACTCCCAGCCAACACGCGCTCGTCGAAGAGCTTTCGGAAACCATCATTCCCGCCGACAGCCATTCCGGAGGCGCGAAAGCCGCCAAGGTTGCTGACTTCATCGACCAGTACTTGCGCGAAACCTCCGACGATGATCAAAGAGCACTCTGGCGCGAAGGGCTTCGCTTGATCGATCTCATGAGCAAGCATTACACCGAAAAATCCTTTGTGGACGCGAGTCCCGAAGAGCGTATCGCCGTCTTCACCGTGCTTTCCGACCATCACCAGATGACTGAACTCACGGAAGTGCGCTTCTATAACGACCTGAAACACCTGACCGTGCGCGGCTACTACACCTCCAAAATCGGCATTCACGACGAACTCGAATATAGAGGCAATCGCATTCAGCAGGAATTTTCCGGCTGCGACGACCAGCCCACACCCACAACGTCATAGCGCCTGGAGTGTGGCGGCGTAAACGCCGCCTCGAAAACGTAGTAACCAACTCGCACGAATCGACCACGAGGAGCGAATGGCTGAAGGCAGAGTCAAGGTTGGCATCATCGGTTCACAATTTCAGGCGGACATTCACGCCGCCTCCCTCCAAATCATGTCGCATGAAACGGAATTGGTCGCGGTTGCTTCTCCAACACCCGGCAACGCCGCCGCGTTCGCGAAGAGATTCAACATTCCGCGCGTGTTTACCGACTACCGCGAGATGCTGAAAGAGCGCGACATCGAGATGGTGAGCATCTGCGCGCCGAACAGCCTGCACGCGCAAATGACCAAAGAGATCGCTGCGGCGGGAAAGCACATCGTTTGCGAGAAACCTCTCGCCATGACCGTTGCCGAAGGCGAAGAGATGATCGCCGCCGCCAAACGCCACGGCGTGCTGTTGATGTACGGCGAAGAGCTTCTTTTTACGCCGAAATATTTGAAGGCCAAGGAAATGGCCGACGCCGGCGCGTTTGGCAAAATTTATCTGGTAAAGCAAAGCGAAAAACACTTCGGCCCGCACAGCGACTGGTTCTGGGATGTAAACCGTTCCGGTGGCGGCGCCTTCATGGACCTCGGCTGCCACGGCATCGCGTTTTCCTACTGGTTTCTGGGACGCTCGCCGATCACCTCGGTCTATTGCCAGATGGGCACGCACGTTCACGGGCATAAAACCAAAGCGGAAGACGATTGCCTCTGCATCCTCGAATTTGCTAACGGCGCGACTGCGTTGATCGAAAACAGTTGGGCGCGCCGCGGCGGCATGGACGATCGCATCGAAGTCTTCGGGGAAGACGGCGAGACCTACGCCAACCTGCACATGGGCAACGCGCTGGCCACCTACAGCGAAAACGGCTACGGCTACGCGGTCGAAAAAGCGCCCACGACGAAGGGCTGGTCTTATCCCGTGTTTGAAGAGCTCTGGAATTATGGCACGCCGCAAGAGCTCACCCATTTCGCTCGCTGCGTCCGAGGCAAAGAGAAACCGCAATCGACCGGCGAGGACGGCTTGGTCGTGGTGCACGCGCTCTACGCGGGTTACGCTTCGGCTGGCGAAGGCCGAAAGATCGCGATGCCGTTCAACGCTCCCAACGCGAAAAAGCCCATCGACCTTTGGCTTAACGGTTCCGCGTACCGGCAAGCCGCTTCTCGATGAACAAAAAGAATAAGCACCGGGACTTGCTCGAATCACGACAGGAGGCAATGGCGTGCTCTTACAGATGAGGCTCCGGCTGTCGGTGATGATGTTCTTCGAATACTTCATCTGGGGCGTCTGGTACGTCACGCTGGGCACTTGGCTCGGCCAGCAACTGCACTTTTCCGGTACACAGATCGGCCTTGCTGCAGGCACTACGGCGCTGGGCGCCATGATCTCGCCCTTTCTCGTGGGATTAATGGCGGACGAATGGTTCGCGACACAGCGTCTTCTCGCCGCACTGCACGGAATCGGCGGCGTGCTGTTGTGGGTCGCCTCCGCGCAAACCGGCTTTGGTCCCATGTATCTCATCTTGCTGATCTACTCGCTCTGCTACATGCCGACGATGGCGCTGACCAATTCCCTTTCCTTCCGCCAGATGAAAGATCCCAAGCAAGACTTCGGATCCATTCGGGTGCTCGGCACCGCGGGATGGATCGTGGCTGGATTGCTCATTGGCTTCCTGCGCGTCGAGTCGACCGCCACGCCAATTCGATTGGCGGGCGTCGCTTCGATATTTATGGCACTGTACTGTCTGACGCTTCCGCACACGCCGCCGCTGAAGTCTTCCGGTGGTGGCGGATTCAAGCTCAGCAACGTTTTTCCTGCCGAAGCGTTCGCTCTCTTCAAAGACAGAAATTTCTCGGTGTTCGCTCTTGCATCCTTCCTGATTTGCATTCCGCTGCAGTTTTACTACGCGTTTACCAATCCGTTTTTGAATGAGATCGGAGTGCAAAACGCAGCCGGCAAAATGACCGGAGGGCAAATGTCGGAGTTGCTGTTCATGGTGACGCTGCCTTGGTTCTTCAAGCGGCTTGGCGTGAAGTACACGCTCACGCTGGGAATGCTCGCGTGGGTGGTGCGCTATCTGATGTTCGGCTTCGGCAACGCCGGCGCTTTGGTGTGGATGCTGTACCTGGGAATCGTTCTGCACGGAATTTGCTACGACTTTTTCTTTGTCACCGGGCAAGTTTACGTGGACCAGAAAGCGCCGACTGCGTTGCGCGCTGCGGCTCAGGGACTCATCACCTTCATTACTTACGGGATTGGGATGTTTCTCGGGGCTTACCTTTCTGGCTGGGTTGTCGATCTCTACGCCAATACCTCCGCTGCGGGTACGCTTGCGCATAACTGGCGGTCGATCTGGATGGTTCCCGCGATTGGCTCGGCTATCGTTTTGTTCATTTTCTTGGTTGGGTTTCGTAACGAGGATCGTGTGCCGGGTCAATCCGCGTAGGGTTAGGGCCGACACAGACAAGAGTGTCTGTGCTACTTGGCGGTTGCTCAAAAGCTCATCTCGTTTCGCGTTACCTGGGGGGCATACCGAAATTTGCCGATGACCAGGTTTTTGCGGTGAGCCAGGCGCAAGGCCGCCAGCTGCACCGGAATAATGTCGAGCAAAGGCGAGAGCTTCTCGGAGACTTCCGGTACGTCGATGGACGGCAACGCGGGTTCACCGGAGCCAAACGGACCTACGACGCGCACCTTTGCGCCAAACTTCATCAAGTCTTCAGCAAGCCCCAGGTTGAGATCGCGGGTCTTGCCATGCGGCGCGAATACAATGGCGCGGAAATTTGCGTCTACAATTTCGACTGGTCCGTGGCGAAAGCTTCCCGACGCGATTCCTACCGCTGGCTCCTTGGCAGTTTCGCTAAATAACAACGCGCCTTCGAGCGCGGAGGCATACGACGGTCCGCGACCCAAGAGATAGATGGGCGATCCGGTCTTGAAGAAATCATCCCAGTCCTCGATATGGTCGAGATTCGCGGCAATCAGGGTAGAAACCCGCGGCAAAAGGGCGGTCATCTCAGTGTGTGTTTTGTCGAGGTCGCCAGTGACCGCGCCGGCCAGTAGCATCAGTGCCGCGACGGTGCCGGTGTAGCTTTGTATGGCAACCATCTCATCGGGAAGGCTGCCGACGATTAGCGCGACGCTCGCTACTCTCGCGAGGGTGCCTTCGGGCTCGTTGGTGACGCCGATGGTGTGTTGCGAGATTTCCTTCAAGCGGGAGAGTAACTTCACGATCTCCACCGATTCGCCCGATCGGGAAACTACGACGACCACGGCGCCGGAACAGAGCCGCTCCTGATAGTGCAGCAATTCGCCACTTTCCACGATGACCGAGTCCAAGCCAAGCGCGGCTAGTTCGTAGTGCAGAGGAAAGGCGGCGTGTAGCGATGCGCCGATGCCGGTGACAACAACTTTCTTTGGGTTTTGCAAGAGGCGGGCGGACTCCGTCAGTGCGGCGAGTCCTTTGCCCGATTGATGCGCCAGAACGCGAGCGAGCGATTGCTCCTGGTTCCGGATGTCTTGCAGTAGGCGGGATTCCTTCATTTAGGAATCGGCTCCGGACTGGTTAACCATAATGGCCCCTCCCCCTGGGTTTTTCGTAAGTATTCATTCTAATGGGAGTTAAAAGTGTTTGTTTTGTTAGACTTTTGCAAGCATTGATTCTAAATGACTTGATGGCGGCAGGAAAACTGAGTGGATTGCGACGGCTGCTTGAGGAGGAATGGAAGCGAATCGGACCGGGATGTGATTCGGTATACACGGAAAAGAATAGCACGCGAAAAGGGCATGGCTAAGGGGTTTGCAGGGAACGGTCAGAATTGGGGAGCGAACGGCGATGGGCGGGACTAAGAGTTGATAATAGTAGGCATCGGTTCTACAGGCTTCGGAAAAATGCAACAAAGGAGGAAAAAGCTTCCTTCAGGGGCTGAAGCCCGTTGGGAGCGCGCAGTCTACGTCGGCGCTAAAGCATAGACCTCCTGAAGAAAAAGACTCTTTCGCAGCCGGTTCTAGTCTTCCAGTGTGGGTAACGTCTGCAGCATTTGGGAAGCTTTGGGGCGATTTGCGACTGGGTCGTCTTTGCGGATTTTTCCGTCGCGGAAGACCAGGATGCGTTTTGCGAACTGAGCGATATCGTGTTCGTGGGTAACCAGGACGATGGTCAGGCCTTGGTCGTTCAGGTTCTGGAAGATTTCCATGATTTCGACGGAGGTGCGGCTGTCGAGGTTTCCTGTGGGCTCGTCGGCTAACAAGATGGAGGGACGGTTTACCAGGGCTCGTGCGATGGCGACTCGCTGCTGCTGTCCGCCAGACATTTGCGAGGGGAAATGCTGGGCGCGGTCTGCCAAGCCGACCATGGCCAGCGCTTCGGCGGCACGCTTTCCGCGCTCGGCTTTGTCGATTTTCGTGTAGAGCGTCGGCAGCTCGGTGTTTTCTAACGCTGTGGTGCGCGCCAGCAAATTGAACCCCTGGAAAACGAAACCGAGTTTCTGGTTGCGGATGAGCGCGAGGGCTTTCTTTTCGTGCTGCGAGACGTCCGTGCCTTCGAGGAGGTAGCGGCCGGAGCTGGGGCGATCGAGGCACCCGAGGATATTCATGAAGGTGGACTTGCCGCTGCCGCTGGCTCCCATGATGGCCAGAAATGCGCCGCGCTGGATTTGCAGGCTAACGCCGCGCAGAGCGTGCACGCGGGTTTCGCCGAGGTCGTAGTATTTATGGACGTCTTCAACGCGGATGACGGCGCTTTCGGCTGTGCCGATAAGCGTGAGTGGGATTGCGTTTGGCTCGGGCGTCGAGTGCATCGTGTGGTTCGCAGTCTTGTTTACTGGCCATCTCATAAATGGCCGAGACAGAGAGAGAAGAATTTCGTCAGGGGCTAAAGCCCGATTTTGCGTGTCTTTAAATGTCGGAGCTAAAGCTCCGACCCCTGAGATGCATTTTAAGAGATGACTTCTAGTGGCGTAACGCTCCTGGAGCCGCTGATTTTGAAGTGATGGACCGGATGATGACGTCGTCTCCTGCGGTCAACTGGCCTTTGAGGAGAGCGGTGACTTCGGTATAGGCATGATCGGTGATACCGATGGAGACCTTTACGGGCTCCATAATGTTGTCTGGATGAAGTTTCCAGATGACGGCGCTCTCTGCCTTTGGGGTGCGAGGGAGATTCTGGATCGCGGAAGCGGCTGGAGTTCCCGTGGCACCCGCTGACGCGTCATCCGCTAGCGCTTTGCTGTCAGCCGCGGATATCCCATATTGCTTGTACACGTCTAGAACCTCTTCGGGCGTCATCGGAGGTTTGTAGCGGAGCGCGGTGTTGGGGAGCTTCAAGGCGTTTTGTACGGTGTCGACGGGGATGGTGACGTAGGCGGTCATTCCTGGGAACAGCTTCAGCTCGGGATTCGCGAATTCGATGATGGTGTCGTAGGTGACTACGCTCTGGACCGTGGTGGCGTTCATGCGCACCTGGCTGACGTTTCCGTGGAAGGTGTCCTTCGGGAAGGCGTCGACCTTGAAGGTGACCGGCTTGCCGATTTTGATGTTGCCGACGTCGGACTCGTCGGTCTTGGCGTAGACCCACATTTTCTTGAGGTCCTGGGCGATGGTGAAAATCGTTGGAGCTTGCAGGGAGGCTGCGACCGTTTGACCGACGTCGACGTTGCGAGCGACGACCGTGCCGTCGATCGGAGAGCGGATCACGGTGTAGTCGAGATTGGTTTGGGCGACCGTTACCGCGGCTTCCTTTTGACTGACCTGGGCTTCTCCTTGGGTGACATTCGCGGCTGCCGCGCCTACCGAGGCGTTGGCGGAATCGTAGTTTGATTTAGCGAGATCGAGTTGCTGCTGGCTCATAACGCCGTCGTGCGTCAAGCGGACTGCGCGATCGTAGTCCGCCTTGGTCTGGACCAATCCGGCTTTGGCTTTTTCGAGGTTGGCGTGGGCTGCCACCAGGTTGGCTTTGGCGTTTTCCAGGTCGGCGGCAGCCTGGAGCAGCGCACCTTTGAAGAGGGCGGGATCGATTAGCGCGACGATGTCACCTTTGTGGACGCGGGAGTTGAAGTCGGCGTTGAGTTTGGCGATTGTGCCGGAGACTTGCGAGCCTACCTGGACGGTGATGACCGCGTTGATTGTTCCGGTGGCTTCGACGACGTCGTCAATTTCGCCGCGTTCGACTTTCGCGGTGAAGTGCTGGGCCTGAACGCTGCGGTTCAGGCCGAAGGCGGCGGCTAGCCCAGCGACTACCAGGACACCCGCCAAGATCAGCCACTTCGTTCGTACTTTCATGTACGGTTTCCGGAATCAGGATTTGGATGATGCATCATTCGTATCGCAGTGCCTCAATGGGATCGAGAAGAGAAGCTTTGCGCGCCGGGTAGTAGCCGAAGAACACGCCTACAGCTACGGAGAACATGGCGGCGACGACGATTGCTTCCAGAGACATCTCCATCGGCCAGCGCAGGGTCTGCCCTACCAAGTAGGAGCCCAAGATGCCAAAGAGGACTCCGACGGCACCGCCGACCAGGCTAAGCATGATCGATTCGCCCAGAAATTGAAGCTGGATGGCTTCTTCGGTGGCCCCGACTGCTACGCGGACGCCGATCTCGCGAGTACGCTCGGTGACCGAAACCAGCATGACATTCATGATGCCGATGCCGCCGACGAGGAGAGAAACGGAGGCCACGGCGATCAGCAGGATCGTAAGAGTTTTGCTGGCGTCGAGCTGTGCCTGGATGATGTCTTCGGGATTGCGAATGTTGAAGTCGTCCTCTTCCTCTGGGCGAAGGTGGTGGCGGTCGCGGAGGACGGCAGTGGCTTCCTGGCCGGCCATTTTCACGGCGGATTGCGAGACGGCGGAGCAGAGGATGTCGTCTAGCCAGGTGATTCCCTTGAGTTTTTTCTGGGCTGTGGTGTAGGGGACGATGATGGTATCGTCCTGGTCTTGACCAGAAAGCGCGAGGCCTTTCGGGATGAGGGTTGCGACCACCTTGCAGGGGAGGTTGTTAACGCGAATCACTTTGCCGACTGGGTCCTCGACGCCGAACAACTGATCGCGAACGGTGCGGCCGACGACGCAGACGTCGGCGGCGCGGTCGACGTCGTCTTGGGAGAATACGGCGCCCTGATCGACGTACCAGCGCTTGATTTCGAAATATTCGGGGGAGACTCCGCGGTAGGAGGTGTGCCAGTTCTGATTGCCGTAGATTACCTGGACGGGGTCGTCTACGTTGGGCGAAACGCTTTTGATCAGGGAGACCTGGTTTTTGACGGCAATGGCGTCCGCGTACACGAGGGTCTTGGTGTCGTGCGTTCCTGTGCGCACACCGTTGACCGCGCGGCCGCCTGCCTCAATCCAGACGAAGTTGTCACCTAGATTGTTCAACTGCTGCTCGACGCGAGCTTGTCCGGCTTTGCCGATGGCTACAACGCAAATGACGGCGGCGATCCCGATGGTGATGCCGAGTACCGTCAGCACGCTACGCATCTTGTTCCGGAGGAGAGCCACGAGAGCGGAGCGCAAGAGGGCGGAGTAGTTCACGGGCCTCCTTTCGTCAACCACATCACCAACGCGTCACTAACACAACATCGCGGTGAACCGGCCCAGGATCACCAGTCGTGCGCATGCTAACGCGAGGAGGGGTTTCGCACTATTCCCTTATCTTACCCTCGAGGCAGAAAGATGATGCGCCATTGGGATGATTCTTCCTGTGGCCACATAAATCCAGCATAAACGGTTGGAGGGCAGATGGATGAAGCGCCTCGGGACTACCCGCGATGTACTTGCTGTCGAAACTGCGCCCGAATCGGAAGGCGGCCACTACCCTCGAACTGGGTGGGGAGCGTCTGTTCCCGGACTTGCGCGATAGGTGTAATTCTTTTGGATTATTGCTCCGCCCTGTCTTTCGCATCAGAGTGCCTTCGTTCGCTCGGTTTTGATTTCACTCCCGACGATGGGTCCGTGCGGCCTCGCAACGATCGGCAGAGTTGAAGCTTTAGAACAGAAGGAGACCTATATATGGCTCACATACATCTTCCCGAAGGCGTTCCCGGGATTCGTGGCCCGATGCTGATTAGCCCGGAGACAACGATCCCGTTGCGTGAACTGGCGGAAACCCTACTTCGCGGACCAAATACCCTCACGGCGGCCGAGCGCGAGATGATCGCAACTTATGTGTCGTCGGAAAACGATTGCTACTACTGCCAACATTCGCACGGAGCCGCCGCGGCCGAACATCTCGGAGGGGACTACGCGCTGATCGATCAGATCAAGCGCGACTTCGGTGCCGCGCCCGTGTCCGAAAAACTGAAGGCTCTGTTGGCCATTGCCGGCAAAGTGCAAAAGGGCGGCAAGCATGTGACCACCGAGGACGTCGAGCGGGCCCGGCAGCAAGGTGCGACGGACAAGGAGATTCACGACACGGTGCTGATCGCCGCCGCCTTCTGCATGTATAACCGCTACGTGGACGGACTGGCTACCTGGCAGCCGCGGGATGCCGAGGTTTATCGCGAGATCGGCCTGCGCGTCGTCAATCATGGCTACACTGCGTCGGGTTGGCAGAAGCCAATATCTGCCGCCGCGAAATGAAATAAAAGTTAAGCCACCACAGCCGCGCAGGGCGATACGCAACTTCCGCCGAATGAAAACTTGAAGTTTATGGCGATACGGGGATACCGGGGCGCCAGCACGACGTCTAGAGGCCATTTAAAAAAACGGCCGAGACAGGAAGAGAAGTAGTTCCTCAGGGGCTAAAGCCCCGATTTTTCGTGTCTTTAGATGTCGGAGCTAAAGCTCCGACCTCTGTCGGCTCCAACCCCTGTTGGCAGGCTGTTCTCTACAGTGTTCGCGGGATAGCGGGGCAGTACAAGCCTCCATACCATAACCATCCGAGGGGCTGGCGTCCGTGTGGCGGATGAAGCCGAGATCTGCGCACTTGGTTGCCGGCGCAAGGATTTGTGTTTTTACTTCGCAAGATTTGGAAGCGGCTGGATTCAGATGGCTGCGCGGACCTGGCCGCCCAGGTCTCGTTCTATTTCGTGCTTTCGCTTTTTCCGTTTCTTCTGGTTCTGGCTTCCCTGTTAGGCTGGATACCGACGACAGAGCGCTGGGATGCATTTGCCCACTGGTTGACCACATATTTTCCGAGTCAAGCGCGGCTTATGGTTCTAACCAACATGCTGGAATTGTCACATGGGTATGCGAGTTTTCTGTCGATTGGGCTACTGGCCGCGATTTGGAGCGCTTCCTCGGGATTCGTGAGCTTGATGGAGGCCTTGAGCATCGCGTACGGTGTAAAGGATGGCCGGAGTTATCTGACGAAGAGGATCATCGCTACCTGTGCAACGCTGGTGGCGGCGGTGTTCGTTGTTTCGAGTTTTGCTTTGTGGAACCTCGGTCACGTGGTCGAAGGACTGGTCACCAAGGACTTTCGGTATTTTGTGTTGTTCCAGACGCAATGGAGATTCGCGCGATGGATCGTGAGTTTTGTGCTGCTGTTGCTGGGTATCGACCTAATTAATTATTTTCTGCCGGCGCGATCGCGTCCGTGGAGATGGGTCACGCCGGGGACGATTTTCGTGGCGTCGGGTTTTGCGATAGCCACGCTGGGGTTTAACTCCTACGTGGCGTACGGTTCGAACGTACCGAAGATTTACGGGGCGCTGGGCGGCTTCATTGTGCTGATGCTGTGGATTTACGCGGTCAATCTGATCGTTTTAATTGGCGCCGAGACCGACACGGCGCTGCACGAGTTGCGCGGGGGGGCGGGCGCGTGAACTCTGGGGTCCGCCGCGCGCTCATTGACTTAATGTGCTTGATGGGCTTGATGGCACTTACGCTTCCAGGGCTGCCCGCAGCGGCGCAAGATTTGTCGTCTGATTCCCAGGATCTGCAATCCGGCTCGAGTGTTGGCTTTGAGGGCAGCCCGGTGTCGCGGATCGACATCGCTGTGCGTCCCAGTGAAGACCCCGCGCAAGTACGGGCGCTGATTCGTCAAGAGCAAAGCAAACCATTTTCGATGGACGCGATCCGCAGCAGCGTGGCCGCGCTGCAGCAGACGGGCAAGTTTACGCAGGTGCAGGTGAGCCTGGAGCCGCAGGCCACCGGGCTTCGCGTTCTGTTTATCCTGCAGCCCGTTTACAACGTGGGGCTCATTTCCTTTCCGGGAGCCACAAAGGCTTTTTCGTACACGCGCCTGCTGCAGGCTGCGAATGTTCCGTCGATTTCGTCGTTCGTGCCCGATTATGTTTCCGACGAAGAGCAACGCCTTTTGGCTTTCGTTGTTTCCGAAGGGTTTTTCGCAGCGAGCATACACGCGCACACGCAAACCGACGATGTCCACCGGCTTATAAACATCATCTTTGATTGCAACCTGCATGCGAGGGCGAAAGTCAGCGACGTGAGCGTGCAGGGGGTGTCCGCGGACCAAGCCGCGGAGGTGCAGAAGAGATTGAGCAGGTTCTGGGCGACGCTTGACGGCGTTTCGCTGAAGCCCGGAACGACCTATTCCCGCGGCCGGATCGAAAAGTCGCTGGAGAATTTACGAGCGTACTTCCGCAAACAAGGGCGCCTGGCACCGAACGTTCGCGCCGAGCCAACCTATGACTCGGAAACAAATCGCGCGCAACTCACGCTGCTGGTCGATCCCGGACCGATTGTTATCATTCGCATTGAAGGTGCGCGCGTGTGGAAACGTACGGAACGCAAGCTCATACCCATCTACCAGGAGACCGCCGTGGATCAGGACCTAGTGGATGAGGGAACGCGCAACCTGGTGTCGTATTTTCAAGCCAAGAGCTATTTCGACGTTAAGGTTACTTCAGAGCTCGACAAAGAAGCGGATAAGGTTACGGTCTTGTACAAGGTTGACCGTGGAAGCCGCCATCGGGTGTCGGACGTGCGCTTTGAGGGCAACAAATATTTCACCCAGGACCAGCTTGCGGCACACGTGATCGTTGCAAAGGGCAAGTATTTCAATCGTGGCAAGTTCAGCGAGGACTTGTTGAAGAAGAGTGCGGCTTCCCTGACCGCGCTGTATCGCAATGAAGGCTTCACGAAAGCGAACGTCACGCCGGAGGTGGCGGAACATAACACCAATATTGGAGTGACGTTTCACATCGACGAAGGACCTCAAGACCGGGTACGTGATCTGAAAATCGTTGACCGCGACAATCAGCCGGTTCGCCTGAAAATCGGCAAGCGCCCCCTGCAGCTGGCGGCGGGAAAACCCTATTCACCCCACCTTCTTCAGGGAGATCGCAACTACGTCCTCGCCCAATATCTGAATCGCGGCTATCCCAACGTCCAATTCGCTTCGAGTGTTGCGGCGGCGGAAGGAGACCCGAACGGTTTCGACGTTGTCTACAAAGTGGATGAAGGAACGCAGGTGAAGATCGGGCAAGTGGTCCTGCTGGGCAACGAGCAGACGCGTCCTGCGTTTGTGAGGGCCACCACGGACCCGAACGTCGGTGAAGGAAAACCACTTGGCGAGGGAAAGCTGCTGCAATCGGAAAGTGATCTCTACAATCTGGGAATATTTGATTGGGCGAGTGTGGCGCCTGTGGGAGCTCCCGACAGCCAAGATGCGCAGCAGGTTCTGGTGCGGGTGCATGAGTCGAAACGCAACACGATGGATGTCGGTGGGGGGCTAGAGGTGGTCCCACGAAGCGGAAACATTCCGGTGGGCTCGGTGGCCGTGCCAGGGATTCCGCCCGTGAGCCTGGGAGACAAATTTACCGTCAGCCAGAAAAGTTTCATTGGACCTCGTGGATCGCTGCAGCTCGCCAGACGCAACATTCGGGGCCGCGCGGAAATCGCGACGCTCGGGCTGGTGGGCTCGCGTTTGGTTCAACGCGCCACCTTTACCTACGCTGATCCAGACCTGCATGGAACTTCGTGGTCTTCCCTTCTTAGTCTTTCCACGGAACGAACTACGCAGAATCCGATTTATACTGCGTTTCTGCAGCTGGCTGCGTTTCAGGTCGAGAAATCTCTGGACCGAAAACATACGAAGAAGATCGTTAGCGGATATAGTTATCAGCGTACCGACCTGAGCAATATCCTCATTCCTGAACTTGTACTCCCGCAAGATCAACGGGTCAGAACTTCCACGGTGTTCATCCGGTACGTGCGCGATACCCGCGACAACCCACTGGATGCGCATCACGGCCAGTATCAGACGCTGAATTTCGGCGTCACTCCGACGGTATTTGGATCAAGCAGCAGCTTCGTCCGCTTTTTCGGGCAAACTTCATTTTATAAGCCGCTGCGGCCGTGGTTGACGTGGGCGAATAATTTCAGGCTTGGGCTGGCGGCACCATTCGGTTCGAACGGATATGTTCCACTAAGTGAACGGTTC
>Ga0210401_10004171_pt1 | contig 15121 bp, 12 predicted proteins | sample IncBWH32MmetaG_FD_150866 | JGI IMG/M metagenome (GOLD analysis project Ga0210401, IMG submission 150866) | Forest soil microbial communities from Barre Woods Harvard Forest LTER site, Petersham, Massachusetts, United States - Inc-BW-H-32-M | ecosystem: Environmental > Terrestrial > Soil >... | reverse complement strand
GTGGTTTCAGGCCAATAGCCCTCGAAAGACAAATGGAACTGGCCGTCCGTGACCGATAACTCATAGTCCGACAATTTGAAATCCTGCTCCAGCCACTCCAGGAACGCCCGCTCAAAAATTCCGCGGTGGCCATAGAATGTGTTACCGGCCAGCCAGACCAGTTCCGATTTTCGAAACTGTAGCTTCCGGACATGTTCCAACTGCTCGATTATCTCCTTGGTTGCGAACATGTCCGCCAGACGCACAGAAGAAGTGCGATTGAACAGCGAGAACGACACTCGGATTTTCGAGTAACGTTTCCAGATGAACTGCAACATCAGCAGCTTGTAGAAATCCGTATCGAGCAAGGATCGGATAACCGGGTCCAGTTCCCAGTTGTGGTCGTGTGCACGCTCCGCGAAATTGACGATCATCGTTAAACACTCTAATTGGCCGACTCATTCTACCTGTTGGCTGTGCGATTCCCCTCGACCGTAGTGCTTGAAGAGTCCGGTTTTTTGGGTAAGTAGACTGCTTAGCCGTTGCACATCCCCAGAGCACCGATATGGCATTTGTGCTCTGGCTTCCAGCTAGAATTTCGCACTCGCATTCGTAACCTTGCTGTTTTTGTGGGGGATATGGCGCCGAACCAGCCGTCACCGCATTCGGGCGGCAGAGGCGGCTGCTTCTGGGTCTCTACCATGGCGTGCTGACGACCAAGAAGAGCATGTTTAGCCTACCGACGGTTGACATAGGCAGGGGTCTTTCCCAGACAGCCAGCAACCCTGCAACCCTGCAACCCTGTACAAACTCCGCCGCTTGTATAAGAATTACGCCCAGCCGCAGTTTGCGACTTCATCTTCGAGGTCACTTTTTGTATTTCAGGCCCGACACGCTCGACGAAGCGGTTCACGTGCTAGCCAGCTCGGGAGGACGCATCCTGGCGGGCGGTACCGACTTCTTCCCTTCCCTCGGAGAACGTCCCGTTAGCGGGACTCTGGTGGACATTTCGGGTCTCCGCGAACTGAAAGGCGTGGTCCAGGAACCGGAACATATACGCATCGGCGGGCTGACTACCTGGACCGAAATTGTCAGAACCCCTCTGCCGCGGTGCTTTGATGGATTGAAGGCTGCGGCGCGCGAGATTGGTGGGATTCAGATCCAGAATCGGGCGACCGTGGCTGGGAATCTTTGCAACGCATCACCGGCAGCGGATAGCGTCCCTCCCCTGCTGGCACTCGATGCTGAATTGGAGCTGGCTTCGCAGACGGGGACGCGCCGCATTCCGCTGGCGGACTTTATCGTGGGGAATCGAAAGACGCTGCGGCAGCCGGGCGAAATCCTCTCCCAGGTATTTGTGCCGCGTACGATTGAGAATGCCGTATCAACGTTTCTGAAGCTTGGAGCGCGACGCTATCTGGTGATCTCCATTGCAATGGTTGCTGCCGTTATCCAGAAGGATTCTAGTGGCCGGGTCGCAGATGCGCGTGTGGCAGTCGGTTCCTGTTCGGCCGTCGCACGGCGGCTCACGGAACTGGAGCATGCGCTCATGGGCGGGCTGGTGGCACAAGGTTTAGGCTCGCGCGCCACTGCGGATCACCTAAAGGATTTGTCGCCTATCGGCGACGTTCGTGCCACGGCTGCATACCGGCGGGACGCGGCTTTGCGGCTGGTCCAGCGCGCTGTGGACGCGTGCGCAGGGAGCTCATAAATGGCGAGCATCGCTCCCATATCGGAAACGAAGTGCCTGCTTAAGCTGGTGGTGAATGACCGCGAGGTCTCGGTGGTCGCTCCTCCTGCTCAAAGGCTCTCGCGGGTTTTGCGGGAGCAGCTTGGGTTGACCGGAACACAAGTTGGTTGCGACGCCGGCGATTGCGGCGCATGCACGGTTTTGCTGGATGGAGAACCAGTTTGCGCTTGCCTGGTGGCTGTGGGCCAAGTCGAAAACCATGCAATCACGACAGTTGAAGGACTGAAATCGAGGCCTCCAATATTGGGCCGCCTGCAGGGAGCCTTTCTTCGCCACGGCGCCGCACAATGTGGAGCGTGCACGCCGGGCATGCTGGTCTCAGCAACGGCGCTTCTCGAGCGCAACCCTTCGCCTTCCGAGGCCGACGTGATGGATGCGCTGGGCGGCGTACTGTGCCGCTGCACGGGATATCGGAAGATCGTTGACGCGGTTGTTAGCGTGGGCTCGGAATGTGGGGAGACTTCGTGTCCTGCGGCAGGGGCTTCGGTCGGTCAACGGCTGGTGCGACTGGATGGCAAGTGCAAGGTTGAAGGCACGGAAACCTACGGGGCTGACGAAATACCAACCGGAGCGCTCACGCTGCGGGCTATCCGATGCCCGTATGACCGCGCGAGGTTTCGTTTCAGTGATCTCGAAGCGTTCGTCACAGCGAATCCCGGCGTGGAAGCCATTCTTACAGCCAAGGACGTTCCCGGGGAAGATTGCTATGGTGTAATTCCACGCTTTGCAGATCAGCCGGTTTTTGCCCATGAGGAAGCTCGGTATCGGGGTGAGGCGGTCGCGGCGATTGTCGGCGAAGCGGAAGTGATCGAGAGTCTTGATCCCGCAAACTTCCCCGTTTGCTGGGAAGACTTGCTTGGGTTGAAAACTATCGATGAAGCTCTCACGCCCGGTGCTCCGCTTATCCATCCCCATCGCGCGGATAACGTGCTGACTCGCGGGCGCGTGGTGCGAGGAGATGTGGAGAAAGCGCTCGCCGGAGCGGACGCGGTTGTGGAGGGAGAATTCGAGACCGGCTTTGTCGAGCATGCTTGCATCGAGCCCGAGGCGGGATTTGCCAGACGTATAGGCGACCGGATTGAAATTCAGGCGTGCACCCAATCGCCATATATGGATCGCGCGGACATCGCCAAGATTCTGGGAATTCCCGCCGAAGCGGTGCGTATTATTCCAACGGCCGTCGGCGGCGGATTCGGTACCAAGCTTGACTTGTCGGTGCAGCCATTTCTCGCATTGGCGGCGTGGCGCTTGCGGCGGCCAGTGCGCATGGTTTATTCGCGCATCGAGTCCATCATTTGCACGACCAAGCGCCATCCGGCGCGCATGCGCTGCCGTGCCGGAGCAACCAAAGACGGCAAGCTTGTTGCGCTTGATTTCGCCGCCGATTTCAATACCGGCGCCTATTCCTCGTGGGGGCCCACGGTTGCGGCTCGCGTTCCAGTGCATGCTTCGGGACCTTACGCAGTGCCGCACTACCGGGCGTTGACGCGGGCCATCCACACCAACATTGTTCCGGCGGGCGCGTTTCGTGGGTTTGGTGTGCCGCAGATGGCCATCGCCCAAGAGCAACTCTACGACGATCTCGCCATCCGGCTGGGAATCGACCCGCTGGAGTTTCGCATCCTGAACGCGCTCGACAATCAGACTCCCACGGTCACAGGACAAGTTATGGGAGAAGGCGTCGGCATCCGCGCCTGTTTTGAAGCCTTGAACTCCAGCTGGAACACCGCACGCGTTGACGCCGTGGAATTCAATGCCAAGACCAGCGGACCAATCCGTCGTGGCGTTGGGGTGGCGGGAATGTGGTATGGGTGCGGAAACACTTCACTGCCAAACCCCTCCACCGTGCGCATCGGACTAAAACGAGACGGCAGAATTGCGCTTCACCAGGGAGCGATCGATATCGGCCAGGGATCGAATACCATTGTGACGCAAATTTGCGCCGACGCATTGTGCGCGCCGATCGATTGCTTCGATTTGGTTTCCGGAGATACGTCAATTACGCCTGACTGTGGCAAGACCTCCGCATCACGACAGACGTTCGTTACCGGCAAAGCGGCGCATATGGCAGGCGCGGAACTCCGCCGTTCCATTCTTCGACTCACTAACGCGAGCGAGGATGCGGTGATCGATTTTGGTGAGCGCACGCTGACAATCCGCGAAGCCGGCAAGCAGCGTAGTTTCTCGTTGCAGGACTTGCCGCTTGATAAATACGGCTACGCGTTGACCGCCGAGCAGACTTTCGATCCACCGACCAGCGCGCTCGACGAAAACGGCCAAGGCAGACCGTACGCGGTCTACGGGTTCGGCGCTCACATGGCGGAAATTGCCATCGATGTTGAATTGGGAACTGTGCGCGTTTTGAAGATCGTCGCTGCGCACGATGTGGGTCGCGCCATCAATCCCACTCTGATCGAAGGACAAATCGAGGGCGGAATCGCCCAGGGGCTCGGGATGGCGCTCATGGAAGAATTCTTCCCCGGCAAAGGCGAGAACCTGCACGACTACCTGATTCCTACGATCGGTGACATTCCTCGTGTCGAATCGATCCTGATCGAGGATCCATCGTGGATCGGGCCATTCGGCGCAAAAGGTATCGGCGAACAAGCAGTGATCCCGACCGCGCCGGCAATTCTGAATGCGATTCACCACGCCACCGGCGTGCGAATGCGCCGGATTCCCGCTACTCCGGATCGCATACGCGAGGCCATCCTTGCCCACTATTCCAGCGACGCTGGAGCCACCCGTGGCTGACGATGACGCCATCCGTTGCGACGCCTGCCCGGTCCTCTGTTACATCAAGCCGGGAAGGACGGGCGCGTGCGATCGCTACGCGAACGACAACGGGCAGTTAGTGCGGATCGACCCACATGTGGTTCTCGATCGCGCCCTGTCGCGCGGAGATTCCATTGTCCCTTTCCTGGATCGCGATCGCGATTGGGATGGCAGCATCGTGAGCGGGCCAGAAACCTTCATCACGGCGATTGGTGCGGGCACCACATATCCCGATTACAAACCCGCTCCGTTCATCATCTCTTCCGAGGTCCAAGGTGTGGATGTGGTCACGGTGGTCACGGAAGGCATCTTCAGCTACTGCGGAGTGAAGGTAAAAATCGATACCGATCGCCACCTCGGACCGGAGACGAATCTAGTACGGGCTCGAGGAGAGCCGGTCGGGCATGTCACGACCGGGGAATACGGCTCCCAGATGCTGTCACTCGGCGGCGTCCGCCATCTCACCGGCGGCAGCCGCAGAGAGGGTACGGTGGCCTGCGAGACTCTACTGAACCTGTGCGACCGGAAGCCGGTCGAACTCACAATTGATGAAGGTGCTACCGTGCTGGTGCAGGCGGGTAAGCCGCCCGTGGTCGATGGCGTGCTGGAAGAGCGCATGCGCGTGGGTTGCGGCTCGGCCACCATCGGCATGTTCGCTAAACAGTGGTTCGGCAAGGTCGATGAAGTGGTCGTGGTCGACGACCATATCACCGGCGTGCTCTCGGAGCATCAAGCGGGAAAGTTGCTAGGAATCCGGGAAACTGGAATCAAGATGAAGGGGCACCGCTCCACTCCGGGTCGCTACTTCCGGGTTGCCGAGCCGGGAACTGCGTGGGGCGGTACGAATATCGAAGACCCTCTTGCGATTCTTCAAACTTTCAATCCCAAGATTGCGTGGCCGAAACTCCGACTGCTGATGGTGAGCACCACGGGCGAGCACTGCGCCTACTACGAACTGGATGAGGCTCTGCGTCCAGTGGAGAAGGAATTGCCATCTTTGCTTAGCGAATCTGTCGCCAGAATCAAGGAGAATTGCGAACCCGCTCTGTGTAACGTTCTCTTCATGGGCGGCGCCGGAGGATCGCTCCGGGCCGGTGTTACCGAAAACCCTGTGAGGCTTACCCATTCGGTGAGGGACGCGCTAACCCGTGTGACGTGTGGCGGCGCGCCGGTTTACGTCTGGCCCGGGGGCGGCATCACGTTCATGGTTGACGTGAGTCGAATTCCGGAACATGCGTTCGGCTATGTGCCCACACCGGCACTGGTAGCTCCCATAGAATTCACTCTGAAGCTCACGGACTACGCCGCTCTGGGCGGCTACATGGATCACGTTCGTCCCCTGGACTCGATGCTGCATGGGGAAGGTCGACGCCACCTTTCCGCGCACCCAGACAATCCATGGCCGTTGTCGCCGGCGAAATCGCCGAGGTCTGATCAATGAGAGAGCGAGCTCAGATCAGACTGCTGCCTGACGGCCGTCGGTTGCATCTGCACGATGGACCCATCGATCTGATCGTCGAGGCATTTGGAGTCCCTGCTGAGATCAACGCGGCCTATCGGGCGGCGGCTGAGCGCTTCGTCACTGTGCTTGATGAACTCTGCAGCGAGCTCACATTTCTGCGGCAATCCGCGCGAGGAGGCGGTCGGCCGGCAGTGGGAGTGATCGCAAGACGCATGGTGGCGGCAGTTGCGCCTTACGGCGAATGGACGTTCATCACGCCTATGGCTGCGGTGGCTGGTGCAGTGGCTGAAGAAATCCTGGACACCATGACATCTGCGGCAACTGTCTCGCGCGCTTACGTCAACGACGGTGGGGACATCGCGCTGCATCTGGCAGCGGGGGAGCATTTTGTCGTAGGCATGGTCGAGCGGCCGGATCGTTCATCACTTTTTGGCACTGCCACACTCGATTCGACCCAGCCGGTACGGGGTATTGCGACCAGTGGTTGGCGCGGTCGCAGTTTCTCGCTGGGTATCGCCGACGCTGTGACGATTCTCGCGGACCGTTCGGCTATGGCGGACGCTGCCGCAACCATCATTGCCAACGCTGTGGATCTGCCGGGTCACCCGAGTATTACACGCGCGCCCGCTTGCGATCTCGCCCCCGATAGCGATCTCGGCGATCGGCTTGTGACGCAGGAGGTCGGCAACCTTTCCTTGGGCGAGATTGCCGACGCGCTCGATGCGGGTGTGGCTGTTGCCCGGTCGCTTCTCTCCCGTGGGCTCATCCGCGCGGCAGCGCTGTGCCTGTTTGGCGTGAATCGCGTCGTTGGTGTAAGTGAAGCGTCGGAAGCGGAGTCGGTTGCCGCTCCAGAAAGAGCCAAGTCCAGCAGGAGTCTCATTCATGCCTGAGGTTCAGGTCCGAAAAAAGTTCACGGCGGTCGAGGAAATCTTCCATGAGGGAGGCCCAGTCTCGTGCGTGCCGCTGCGCCGCGCGGCCGCGCTGGCCGTCATCCGCAATCCCTTTGCAGGTGCTTACGTGAAAGAGATTTCAGGCTTCATGGATGACCTCAAACCGCTGGGTCTCGAAATGGCGCGTGCCCTCGTCGTCGCATTGGGCGGAGATGCCAAAGTCGTCGAAGGCTACGGCAAGGGAGCCATTGTCGGCGCAGCCGGCGAACTCGAGCATGGTGCCTTGTGGCACGTACCCGGTGGCTATGCTATGCGTGAGATTCTTGGAGACGCGAAAGCGATTGTAGCTTCGACCAAGAAAGTGGGCAGTCCTGGCACTCGGCTCGACGTGCCCATTACGCACATCAATGCTTCCTATGTAAGAAGTCATTTCGATGCCATGGAAGTTGGCCTAGCCGATGCTCCGCGGTCCGATGAGATTTTACTCGCGCTGGTGATGACCACGGGCCCCCGCGTTCATGCCCGCGTCGGTGGTCTCAAAGCTTCGGAGATCAAGGGGGAGGACGGACTGCGATGAAAGCCAGCATCCGCAAGATTGCGACGTTCGTTGAGGAGACGAGGAATGAGATGGGCCGGACCATCGCTCCCCCAACCCGGCGTGCTGCCGCAGTCGCGGTAATTGAGAATCCTTATGCCGGAAAGTACGTGGAAGACTTGTCGGAGCTAATGCTGATCGGCGAGGAACTTGGCGAACTCCTCACGCTGCGCGCAGTCGCGGCTCTGGGCATACCGCCAACCAGCGTGGAAAGCTATGGCAAGGCCGCCGCCGTGGGTGAGAACGGCGAGATCGAGCACGCGGCCGCGATTCTGCACCCTAAACTTGGTGCGCCGGTGCGAAAGGTTCTCGGCGGAGGCGCCGCGCTTATTCCCTCCTCCAAGAAACGGGGCGGTCTTGGAGTGGTGCTCGATATACCGCTCGGGCACAAGGACGCTGCTTTCGTTCGCAGTCACTTCGATAGCATGGAGGTTCGAGTTAACGACGCTCCCCGAGGCAATGAGATCATGGTAGCTGTAGCAGTCACTGACAGTGGAAGGCCCCTCGCTCGCGTCGGAGGACTGGCCAAGCACCAGATCAAAGGTGAAGATGGACTACGGTAGCTGGGTTCGCAAGCTTGGAGCTTCCGGTGAATCAGCATGGCAAAGCCGCGTTAGCCCTCCGCGACCTTGGCTCACTTAACGTTCGTTTCCTGAACGTGCAAGAGTTTCCAATCGTAGCCCTGATTAATCCGCACCTCGCCGTAGGGCACTGCCTGGATCGGTTGTCCGCCAGCTTTACCTTCATAGTGCGGCATATACGTGACCAGCGCGCTATCTTTCCCGAGCGATCTCAGCTTGAAATCCTTAAGACTATAACTCTTGAGCTCGAACTCGTCGACCATGGCCAGCTCCGCTGTCTTGCCACGAATATAGAAAGACAATCGCGGCGTCGTTCGGCTTGCCATAAGCAGTTCAGGCTTTCACGACTTCTGGAACCATCGTCGCGGGCGGGGTGTTGCGGCTGCGTTGCGCGCTCACGACGCCGTCGATAATCACCATTCCGATACCCGGCAAATCTCCGCGCTGGATGCTTTCCAGCACAGTTTTTCCGAGCGAATGCTGCGCTTTGTCGATCAACACGAAAGTAGCGGCGCAGCCGGGCTCGATTAGACCGCAGTCAAGGTTTCGGATTCTGGCTGTATTCCCAGTCGCAAAGCAGACGGCGATTTCCCCTGGTGTATCTCCGAGTGACGACAGCATTGAGATTATGCGCAGTATGCCGAGCGGCTGCACTCCGGAACCGGCTGGTGAATCCGTGCCCAGGATCACTCGATCAAGTTGCTTCAGCTCTTTCGCTGTCCGCAAAGTGAGCAATGCGGCTCGCTCGTTGCCGTTGTGAACAATCTCCAGAGCTCGCGACGACTTCTCGCACAGGGTAACGATTTGATCGTCCGGCAGTGCGGTATGGCCTCCATTGATGTGGCCGATGACATCCGCGTCGGCCGCCAGCACGATGTCCTTATCGATCAGGCTGGAGCCCGGAATCGAAGGCCCGCCGGTATGAATGGTGCTTTGAATCCCAGCCTCCCGCGCCCAGGCCACCATCTGACGGGCCGTAGCTCCGTCTTTCACGCTCCCCAGGCCAACTTCTCCCAGCATAGTAACGCCGGCGGCTGCAAGGTCCTTAAAGTCCTCCTCAACCATCCCATGCTCGATCACCGGCGCACCCGCGTGAATCCTCACGCCACCTGGCCGAAACGCAGAGAATGCCCGCTGGGCGAAAATCGCCATGGCCTTCAGGCCGACCACATCCTTCGGACGGCCGGGCGTGTGCACTTCCCCGGCTGAAATCATGGTGGTGACTCCCCCGTGCAGGTAGCTGTCGATCCAGCCAATCTGGTTCTGACGCGGTGTCCAGTCGCCGGCAACTGGATGCACGTGACTGTCGATCAATCCAGGCGCCAGGGTTGTGCCCTTAGCGTCGATGACGAGGGTCGCGCCTTCCGCGTCGACATCCTTCTCCTTGCCAATAGTAGCGATCTTTCCGTCCACAGCAACTACCGTGTCAGCCTCCAGAATCGGTTTCTTCAGATCACCACTCAGCAGGAGACCGATATTACGAATGACAAGCCGCGCTTGCGTCTTCGTCGTGACGGGATCATCGTGGGCCATGGGCACCTCTCGACGTTCGAATTTGACGGAATTCTTGCTATCCGCAAACAATGTTATAAGCTGGCTGGCTTGCACAACGGTGATTAGGCGGACCCGGTATGTTAACTCGCAATGTGGTTTTCTGGGAAGTCGACACGCAGGCCGATTTCATGCTGCCCGGCGGCAAGCTCTATGTACCCGGCGCCGAACGATTGCTTCCCAACATTCGAAAGCTTGCCGATGCCGCCCGTCAGGGACACGTCTTTCTGGTGTCTCACGGTTGCTATCACGGGAAGGACGATCCCGAATTCAAGACGTTTCCGCCCCATTGCATCAAAGGGACCACAGGTGCCGGCCTTGTGCCGGAAGCGCTGACGCAGCGAGTCATCACGGTCGCAAATGAGCCCACGGCTGCGCTGCCGCACGATCTTTCGCAGCACCAGCAGATTCACCTCGAAAAGCAAACGCTCGACATTTTTGAAAGCCAGCACGCCGAGAAGCTTGTGGAGCGCTTCGATCCCCACGCGGAATTCGTTGTCTTTGGAGTAGTCACGGAATACTGTGTTCGTTTCGCGGCCAAGGGTTTGCTCGAGCGGGGCCGACGCGTTTCCGTCGTCCATGATGCGATTGAGACGCTAAAAGCCGAAGACGGACACCGGACGGTTGCCGAACTTCAGGCTCTGGGAGCAAACTTCATCACCACGGACCAGGCTCTCAAGCTGGCCCGGCACCAATAATCTTGATTTTACCTACAGGCCTCCAGCCGGAAGGTAATGGGCAAGCTGAAGCGATCACATCGACCGAGAAGCCACGCGATTTGATAGTCGCAAAACTGTCCGCCCCTTTGGCCGAACAGCGCGAACTCACAGCTCAGCAACAGGCCGAACACGAAGATGGGACCGAGGCATGGGGAAGGTTGTTCGGAGATTCATCTCACGTTTGAAGTTGCCGGTAACCCTGATCCGCCCGTCCGACGGTCACTCGGAGCGCAACGCTTGCATAACATCGACGCGCGCTGCGCGTGCCGCGGGCAGCGCCGACGCGATAACTGCGACCGCCATCAGCACGAACGCAGAGACAAACACAGGCAATGCGGCCGGCATCTTGACGTCCAGGAAATATCTTCCCGCTAAACGCGCCAGCACGAACCCGAACGCCGCGCCTGCGAGCACGCCCGCCGCGGCCATCACGGTGCCCTCTCGGATCACGCCCTTGAGGAGTCGCCGCGGCTCCGATCCGAGGGCCAGGCGGATACCGAATTCCCGCGTCCGCGCGCTCACCGAAAACGCCAACACGCCCGCGACGCCCACCACTGCAATCGCCAACGCGAGAGCCGCGAATACGCCAAACACCAGCGAGTTTAAACGGTCGGGGGTAAGCACCTCTGCACGAATGTCTTCGAGAGTGGCGGCGTGCTCAACCGGCTGATCGGCAGACATGTCGCGAATGACGCGCGTGACCGGCATGACCAGCGCATAAGGATTTGCATCGGTGTGAATGAAAAGGCGACCGCCAAAAAGTATGCCCTCTCCAAAGGGGCTGTAAACGGTCAGTGTAGGCCCAGGAACGACGTGTCCGTCGTCAATATCGGCGGTGACGCCGATGATGCGGTGTGGCGCGAAAAGACGTGCCTTTTCGAGATCGGTCCCGTCGAAGAATTGCAGCACGGGATCGGTCCAGTAGACATGTCGATTGATCGCATCCTGATTGGGGAAGATGCGCTGCGCGAGGGTCTGGCTGACGATCACGACCGGCTCCGCATTCTCTCGGTTATCGAGCACGTTGAAATCGCGTCCGGCAACGATGGGAACGCCGAGCGCCGCAAAAAATCCGGGAGAGATGGCACGCGACTGCGCCCGGGGATCCTCTACACCGGCGGCATGGACGTGTCCGTCGGCGGAGAATTGGAGACCAGAAGGCACGGGATTAGCGTCGCGCCACGGAACGACGTCGCCGAACGCGGTCCCACTCACGCCCGGCAGGGCGTCAATGCGACGGATCGCTTCCTTGTAGAAATCCACGACTTGCTGAGGTGTCTTCCCGTAGGACATAGCGGGAACATCGATCGCCAAGGCGCGCTGGGTGTCCAGACCGGTCTGTGCCCTTTGCAGTGCGATCATGGTAGCGATCAACGCACTTGCGCCGGCCAGCAGCACGAAGGACCCGGCGATTTGGGTCACGGCGAAGATCCGCTGGCGGCGGCTGGTACTGCCGGTGATCCGTACACTGCCGCTTGCTAGGCTCAGTCCATTCGGCGTGCCGGACGAGGGCAGGCGCGGGACGAATGCGAGAATCACCGCCGCGACGACGGCCAGCGCGGCTCCCACCCAGAGCAGGCTGGAATCGACTGTCAAATCGAGCGCGCGAACCGAAAAGCGCGAGGCGTAGCGCGCCAGGACGGCCACCATCGGGTGCGCGCTCAGGACACCGAGCGCGGCGCCGGCGCCGCAGAGCAAAAGGCTTTCGGCCAACAGCATGCGGCGCAACGCGCCGGTGCTTGCACCGAGCGCCACGCGGACCGCCAGCTCGCCTTCGCGGCGGACCGTCCGCGCCAGAATCAAGTTGGCGACGTTGGAACACGCGATGATGAAGATCAGCCCTGAGGCTGCGAGCAGCACCAGCAGCACCGTCCGGGCGCCCGACGTGATCTCGTCACGAAGCAACTTGGCCCCGATCTGGAAGTCCCCTTCCTGTTCATAAGCTTCGGGGTGGTCCTTCTTCATCGCGGAGTAGGCGGAGCGCAACTCAGCCCGAGCCTGATCGAGGGTGGCTCCGGGAGCTAGACGGCCGAAAAGCTCAGTCATACGATGGATGCGGCCCGTGACCATGGTTGCGGAAAGATGATGCGGGCTGGTGACGATGTTGGCGATGATTTCGGTATCTTGCGGATATGGGACGCAAGGCTCGAGGACGCCAATGACTGTCGCAGACCGATCACCGATGCTCCCGAGGCGAACAGTTTTGCCAATGACCGAAGGGTCCTTGTGAAAAACGGTCGTCCAGAAACGGTAGGTAAGAACCACGACGCCGTCAGCTTTAGGACCGTCGTCTTGAGGTCCGATGAGGCGACCGAGCACGGGACGAAGGCCCATCACGTCGAAATACGTGCCGCTGACAACGCCACCTCGAATGGAACGAGGCTCACCGAGGCCGATCATGGTGAAGTCTATGGCGGAGAAGTCGCCAATCGCGCTCAGGGTTTTCACGCTGGCCTGCAAATCCTGAATCTCGGGCACGGAAAACGCGCTGTTTTCTTGGCCGAGGCCAAGAGCGCTCTGCCGGATATAGATCAGCCGGTCCTCGTCGCGGTTGACAAGAGGCTTGAGCAGGACTCCGCGCACTAGCGTGAAAATCGCAGCATTGGCGCCGATGCCGAGCGACAGTGTGAGAACCACGGCGATCGCCAGCCCTGGAGTCCGAATTAAGGAATGAGCTGCAACTCTCAGATCGCGAACGAAGGACATGTTCTTAGCCCCCCTGCCGAGTATCAGCACCACACTTGCCAATACTAAGTGTCACATTCCACACGACTTAATGTGTGATAAGTTAGTCCGCACTGTCCGTTTCAGGACACCGATATTGCAAATTCGGACACTAAAACGCAGCCCTGGCACCCGGACACCCCAGCCAAGCGGTGAATCGTCCGACGCCGATCTCGCTCTTTTCCGACCAGCGCCGGACGAAATCCACCACCTGATCCCGCACATCATGCGGCACCCAGGTCGCGGTCAGAGTTCCCCAAGACTTTTTTTAACGCGATGTGCTCCGCCATCAGCTCGGCCAAGACCTCGTCCTTGGTTTGCACCTTCTTCTCCAAGAACTCAATCCGCTTCTGTTTCTCCTCCACCTGGCGATGGGGCCGTTCCGGCGTCTGGAAGGCGGACGCTCCGTTCTCGAACAACTCTTTTTGCCAGCGGTAGAACACCGTCGGCTGCAGTCCCAGTTCTTCACACAGGCCAGAAACCGCAACCTTGTCTAAAAGATGGCGCCGTAGAATGGCCACCTTTTCCTCAGCAGTGTAGTGCTTCCGTTCTCTTTTCATAGGTTCGCTCCGCTATCTTATCCGGACGAACGCTCTCTCCATTTCCAACTGAGGCGGTAGAAGAGGGACATACCGTGTCCTTTTTTGCCACGAATATCGCGAACCGACTTCCTTAGATTCTGCGTCCTTCTCTTGCACGATCCGATCCGCGCTCTCAAGCTTTCCTCAATCCGCTGCGTTTGGCTTGTGATAGGTCAGCACCGTTCTGATTCCCTTTGTCTGCCATTAGAAGAGCATCCTTTATCGTTTATCGTTCTGCACTTCGTAGCGCGTCCCAAGGCCCGGATTGTGTGTAATAAATGGAACTCTTGGAGCTTCCGTATAAGATTAATTATTTCAGTTTGATAGCGCTTACAAATGGGTCTGGAAACAGGATCTTAATCCGCTGCGTCTGCACAAATCAGCTCGTGAGAAGAACTGCCGCCATTTAACTGCTGATTCTGTTGGAGTTAAGTTGGTGCCGGGAGGGGGTCGAACCCCCAAGACCCGAATGTAGGCGGATTTTGAGTCCGCTGCGTCTGCCAGTTCCGCCATCCCGGCTCTACTTGCAAGTGCCTGATTTTACGACAAGTTTATGGCTATGTTCCCATTTCATCCAAAATGACGAGTGTGCAACTGTGTAAGTAAGTGTGTCGGTTTTCGCGGGTTTCCACAGTTCGTTGTCATTTTGCCCGTGAAGCGCTTTGCCGGCGATTCTCGGGCTAAGAGTCCATTGCCAAGTCATAAGAAAGCACCCGCACGAAATTCTACCACTTCATCAAGAGCTGCTCTACCTTTTGATTTCACACGAAGCGGACCTCTTGGGTCTGTGAGCTTATCGCCGAGCGGCGCCAAGAGCCGCGTTTTTTCCGTCCGAAGCGTGCCGCTGGTCGTTCCCGAACGCGCGGCTCTGGTTTGGTTCAGCTAGGGCTGAAAGAGCCAACTAGCGTCCCGGCGGTTCTGCGTGAAGGAACACGTAGGTCTTTTCCTGTTCACCGACTATTCATTCACAACCGCGTCCTTCACTTCCCCTAACGTACGATCCGCGTCTTCTGGGGATGCAACTCCGCGCCGCAGTTGTTTCAGGAATCGGTTTACGACCTGTGTTTCAAGCGGCGCCATGCGCGCCTCGCTGAATTATGCCACCTTTACCGAAAGCTCTGTTCCACTCTTGAGCGGCAGCGTGATCGAAATAAATCCATTGCCTGGATCGCGAATAAACTGCAGGAAATCCGGCTCCGCGTTGTCGTTCATTACATACCCGCCAACGCGAAGTTGTGGAGCGACGATCTCAATCACCTCGCGCGCCAGCGAAGGCTCTTCATCGCGCGGCCAGCCGTCGATCAGGGCAAAATCCACGGCCCCCCCCAGATCGCGCAGCATCTGCCGCGCATCGCCCTCGCGAATTTCCGCATAGGCGGCGAGACCGGCCTCGCTGAGATTGCGCTTCGCTGTCGCGACTTTCGCCGGGACGAGTTCCGAACCGATCACGCAGCCGCCGCCGTTGTCGCGCATAGCTGCCGCGAAGTAAAGGGTCGACATTCCGACCGATGTCG
>Ga0210401_10004170_pt1 | contig 15125 bp, 14 predicted proteins | sample IncBWH32MmetaG_FD_150866 | JGI IMG/M metagenome (GOLD analysis project Ga0210401, IMG submission 150866) | Forest soil microbial communities from Barre Woods Harvard Forest LTER site, Petersham, Massachusetts, United States - Inc-BW-H-32-M | ecosystem: Environmental > Terrestrial > Soil >... | reverse complement strand
TTTGAGGAACCTGAATTCTGAAACGCTCGTTGTCATAGATTTATTTCTTTTAGATGTTCTTGGCTCTTCGCAAAGCAGGAGCTTGCTTCACATCTTAACGGACTGCCAAGGCGTGTGAGATATCTGCTGCAACTTACGATCGAGCGAGACTTTCGACCGGCGGACCCTGCCAACTAGTTAGGACCGGATTCGCGATACCTGCAATTACACCTTGGGACTAGTCCACTACTACTTTAGAGAAGACGCGCCCAACTTTTCCGCCATCCAGGAGCCGGAACTACCATACGAGTACTATTGAAATGCAATAGTGCCGGAAAGACAGTACTAGGTCTCCTGCGCACCATTATGGCCACCGCAAAACGAGCCCCCCCGAGTCGGTTCTACCATCCCGAATGAGCTGATCAAAGGAGAACGCATAAAGCTGTCGCTATCCAATTGCATATCGATCAAGGAAGCCCCGCCAGAATTCTACGACTTTGACAAACAGCTCGCTGGCCAAATACTTCTTGTCGCCTTCGGTCACCCACCATTTCAGGCCGTGGCCGCTTGTAAAATAGACCGGTTCTCCCATTGAATTCGCCCGACTCACTTTCTCCCCTCTTGAGTTTGTCCATTCGACAATCGCTGGCCCCGGCTGCGGGGTCAGATCTGAATCGCAATCGTAATCGTAATCGTTCGCACAAGGGTCGTGGCCTAAATGCTTGAAACTATTCGCTAGCATTTCGCAGTGTTGCAGTTCGGTACACCCCTCAGTGGTAACCCAGTTTTGGAATTCTCCTTTATTTGCCCAGCCGAAGCCTTTGCCGATGACACCGCCTTTTCTCAGAGCCGCCCAGGCCCACTCCGATAGATGCCATGCTGTGATTGCCGCATTAGTCGCGTGATCGGCTGCCTCTTCGAGAGTCCTTGCTGTATCCAGCCGAGCAAGTTCTCGTTCAAGTTTTGCGAGGATGTCTCCGCATGAGGTAAAGCCAAAAGTCTTTCGGCTGCTCGTTGATTTTCTCATCCTTGACAAATCTAAAGGCGGTGGGTTTCGCAGACAAATCTCTCTAATTTCGCAATCTGTCCGTGCCAGGCTATGCTGCGCCTCGGATCGTAGGACAGAAGGGGAGTCATGACGAGTCCGACCAGGGCTGTTTTTACTTCCCGAAGGTGGCTGGTTTTGAATCTCTTAATTTCGATTATTACCGGGCCGGTTTTGACTGATCGCAGACAAGTAACGGCGGTGCATCTTGAACCCCGATGATCTCAGGCGACATCTATGTCCAAGTGACCGCAACATCCGATCTCTCACGCCGTTCCAAATCGGTCGTGGTTTTACTCCCTAGGAAGATCATCGAGGAATACAAATCGAAGACCGGAATCGAGAAGTACGACGATCAATCGATTGCCCGAAAGCTTGCTAATCCGTTGGCGAGCTACGTGTTTACCCATCGACCCACCTTCGGGAGTTTTAAAGTGGTTCATTCATTCTCCGCAACTCCTCCGCCGGAGATTGACCGCGACTCTCCAGAACTCACGAGAGGGGACTTGAAAGCGTGGTTGGTGTGAATGCGCCATTGAGGTAATCGACGCTGCTGCAAGCTGCCCGTGAACGGGGTCGGATGATATCTTCTTTTTTTTAAAAAAAAGGCAGGGGCGCAGCGCGACCCCTATAAATTCGCAGAAGTCAAACTACAACGTTCTTAGAATTAAGAATAATTGCCCTAAACAAGAACAAATACTCACATGTCAGGCGATCTAGTCAATTCAGGCCGTGATCTAGAAAAGAAAGTTGAGAACCTGAGCCGGGAGCTTTTTCGCCTCTGGGGTCACATCCAGACCTTCTACGCAAAATCAAATGACCAAACCAAAAAACACCAAAACCAAACAAGCAGACATTGCGGTTTTACTGCGAGAAGCAAGCTTAGCGCTGGCCAAGTCCCGAAAGCTGCTGAGACAGAAAGCGCGGAATGGAAAGAAGTCGTCCATACGGGGTAAGTAGCCAGACTGAATCGAGCTGGCCTAATGATGCTCTATCCGAGGCGCACAGCCGCTTCATCCTGTCATTCATGGAACAAGAGCAGGTACGCCAGCAGGCGGTTTTGACTGCGTTTCTTGCGGATCATCCAGTAGGCAGTATCAAGACCCGATCACGTTCAACCGGCAGTCAGTAATCGGTATTTCGTAGTATTGGAACCAATACGGCGATCCGCGCATTTGTCATTTACGCGGCGGAAGCATATTCTCACGCGCTTCGTTTAACGTCGCTTGTGCGGTTGCCTGCCCATTGGTTGCGATCTCAAGGGCGGAGCCCATCGCACCCCAGAATCGTCCGGTCTCAGTAATGTTTGGCATTACTTCGCCGTGGTCCGCGCACACTTTCATCTCCCGAAGCAGCTCGTTGTTTTTGGACATCGTTTCGTAGAGCGACTTTAGCGCCGGAATGCCGATGGGCTTCAGCCGGTTCGCTGCAGCCAGTCCCTCGTCCGTGATCGCGTAGTTCTCTAAGAACTGCCGGGCGATATCCAGATTGGGTGAGCTCCTATTGATGTAGGCAACGGATACACCGATAAACGCTTTTCCTGGTTTCCCGCCGACTCCTGGAACCGGTGCCACGCCGAAATCGATCCCGCTTTTCATCAAGTCCGGCCAGTCCCACGGGCCGGAAAGCATCATGGCGAGCTTACCGTTTGCCATCATCTGGTTTGGCATCCCGGCGACAGATGCGGCCTTGGGCAGAACCCCCGCGCGGACTAGCCCGATCAGTTGATTGAGTGCATCGATAGCGCCGGGGGTGGCGATCCCAATATCCTTGGTATCGTAGCCTTTCTCTGTCTTGCCGAAGACATAGGCTCCAGCGCTGCCGAAGATACCCCATGAGTAATAAGGGCTGGTATAGTCCCATAGGATAGTCATTACATCCGGGTGCTCGGCTTTGAGTTGTTTGTTGAGCTCGATCAAGTCCGAAAGCTGGGCAGGGGGAGTCTGCACCAGCTTTTTGTTGTAAATCAGTCCGACGACTTCAAAGCACAGAGGGTAGCCCCAATATTCGCTCCGGTGCCGGACCGCTTCCCAAGCCAGGCTTGCGAACCGCGACCGGTACGCATCGTCGACCGGAATCGGTGCGATTAGTCCTCCATCAGCCCACTCGCCAAGCTTATCGTGGGCAAAGATGACAATATCCGGCCCTTTGTTTGACTGGGCAGCCAGAGGGAAATTGTTCGGGATATTTTCAGTCGCATCAACATTGACTTTGATTCCGTAATCGTGCTCAAACTTTTGACCTGCTTTCTGCATTGCAGGCAGTCGATCTGCATCCATCCAAATGGAGAGCTCTCCATCGACCCAAGCGAACCCTGGGCGGACCCAGGCGAAGGCGAGAACGGCACAAAGAATGAAGCGCATGACGGATCTGGGAAGAATTGCGGCCACCTCGAACCTAAGCAGTAATCAGTGATCAGTAAATGAGTAATCAGTGACCGAAAAATCGAGCTGATCACTGACTCACTGCTTACCGATGATTTCTACTGAAGATCCGTCGATTTCAAGGGTTGCAGCCATCGCCGTCGGAACCCGTTGCGCGCGCCCAAAGACTCTCTTCTCCAAAGGTTGGCTCCATATCGGGGACGGTCAGCCCGCCGGTAGCCTCTAGCCAGTCGGCCACGTCGGTGACCATATGATCCAAGTTTTTATCGGTTACATCCACGACCATTTTCGGGAGAAGCGATCGATCGAACAGTTCTTGAACGACTTCTTGTTCCCGCAAGAAAATCTCTAGATCTTCGTATTGTGAAGGGTTGCTCGAGATGGCGAGCCGGCGTTGCCTGGCTTTTTCAAACGAGTCAGGTCGGCGCCAACAAAAGACTAAACGGAATCCCAGCGGGACTAGTCTCTTCTCTAACCAAGCGAAATCATAATGACGCTTTGCATAAATTGATTGCCACGCCTGAGTCGAGATATGAAACCGATCGACAATCCACGAATAGTACCGGTAAAGCTCAAAGAGCTTGGCCCAGGTGCGGTAGGCATCCATGGCCAACTCTTCGTAGGCAGGCGTGAAATTTATTAGGCTGGCGCCGTACGGGCTTCGAGTAAACCCGTTCCACTCCGCCGATATGATCGGCGAGTGGTACCGATATTTTCTGACTCCGACAATCCGCGGGTGCTCATTGAGAGCAAATGCTAGATCGGTCTTTCCCGTCAGGCGGGTGCCTTCCAGGATAATCTTTGGTGAACGTTTAATTACCATGGGGGGAGCTTCCGGAGAGTCGGCCGACTGCTCGGAATTCAGCAAGGGCATAAGTTAGCTCCATATAAGTCAAGGTTCTTTTCGAATACAAGCACGAGCTCCGAGGGGTCCGCTAATGATAGGGGTAACCAGGATGGGAGTTGCAGCATTTAATATAGCAATTTATCGACATTAAGAACTGGCTTAGGCTGGCCAAAGAGTAGATGACGAAGACCTCCACGTTTCTTTCGTTCCAAAACCCGCTGTTCAAAAGGCTTTGGGTAATGAGCCTCATATCGGGCTGCTGCGTTTCCGCGCACGACACCGCCAGTACTTGGCTCATGAGCCGACTGACTCATTCGAGTTTTCTAATTTCGCTCATCTCGACGGTGGCGTCGCTCCCCTTTTTTCTTTTTACGCTGCCCGCGGGTGCGTTGGCCGACATGACCGACCGGCGGAAGCTCCTCTGGGTGATGAATATTTGGCTCGGTTGTGCTGCCGGCGGTTTAGCCTTGTTGGCGGGGTTAAACTTGCTTCACCCATACCTGATTCTCTTATCTGTTTTTCTGATCGGCGTTGGCTTTAGTTTTTATGCGCCGGCTTGGTCTGCCATTGTTCCTGAAATAGTCTCAAAGGAACATTTAGCCTCTGCCATCACTCTGGGTGGGCTTCAACTTAACATCTCCGGTATCATTGGCCCTGCCATTGGCGGCCTTGTGCTCGGGTGGTTCGGCGCTCAATACGTTTTCGCAGCAAACGCAATCTGTTTTTTTCTTCTTCTACTGAGTCTCACTGGGTGGGGGCGCGTTTATGTGACGCCTAAAATGCCGCTGGAGAATTTCTTCGATTCGCTAGCCAGCGCGGTCCGTTATATTCGGTACGCACCGGGGATTCAGGTTGTGCTAGCCCGAGACGTGATGTTCTCGGTGTTTATCGCGGTCATCCCAGCGCTGTTACCCGTGGTAGGTCTGAAGCAACTTGGTCTCGATCCATCTAAATTGGGTCTCTTATTCACTTCCATGGGAGTCGGTTCGGTAATCGGTGCGGTTGTCGTGATTCCGCGAGCACGAGCCAAATTTTCGGCCAATACGCTGACCATTCTGGCTAATCTGTTACTGGCGTTCGTCTTTTTGCTGATGGCCTTCGTCCGGAACGCGAACTTGTTCATGGGGGTGGCAGCATTGGCCGGACTCGGATGGACACTAACCGCCTCGGAGTTGTGGGTAGCCGGCCAGCGAGCCATGCCCAGTTGGGCTCGAGGCCGGATGAACGCAACCCACATGATGGTTTCCCAAGGGGGGCTTGCTCTGGGTGGCATTACCTGGGGAGCCCTGGCTGCGGGCGTCAATGTCGAGTTTGCGCTGATCGCCGCCGCCCTGTTTCTGATTTTTAGTCTGTCTTTGGCCTTCCCCCTCTCGATCGATTTCACTAAACGGCTAAACCTGGACCCGGCTCCGCTGACAACCCAGTACCACCGGTTCCTGCACGTACCCGATCCGTCGGAAGGACCGGTGGTCGTAGTGATGCTGTTTGATGTGGAACAAGAAAACCGGCGACGCTTTCTGGATCTCATGAAGGAGATGCGGCTCATCTATCTGAGAAATGGAGCCTTTAGTTGGAGGTTGGATGAGGACCTGGAAAAACCGAATCGGTTCCGGATGGAAATGATGGTTTCGTCGTGGTCAGAGCATCTTGAGCAACATAAACGGATGACCAGAAATGAGCTGGCAGTTTGGCGGAGAACCTGGAGTCTTCACACCTCGGCCTCAGACGGTCCGGTGGTGAAGCATTATCTGTCGGTGCACCGAGAACTAATGACACGTCGTTCAAACTCGGAGACCAAGGAAGATGAAGAAAGTCTACCGGGCTCACAAATGCGCATGCAATTCTAAGCCGGGCAGGCATTTACCATAAACGGTGGCTTTTACCAAATGCTTCAATGCATTTGTCAAAAGTCGAACGCTGACGGAATTTAGTTTTCGCTTTCTTACTCCCCCTTTAGATGCATGTCTAATCACTCATCTACATTTACCGCCCTGCGGAACTCTACTTACCGCCGAATCTGGGTGGCTAGCCTCGTGTCCAGCATTTGCATCAGTGCACATGATACGGCCGCTACCTGGGTGATGAATATGCTAAGTCCGTCGGCATTCTTGCTTTCCCTGATGTCGACGGTGGCTTCTCTTCCCTTTTTCTTGTTTACGCTGCCTGCTGGTGCTTTGGCAGACATGGTGGATCGGCGTAAGTTGTTGCGGTTCATGAATTTATGGCTGGCATGCACCGCGGCTTTGCTCGCTTTGCTGTTTACCTTTCATTGGCTCACTCCGGCGCTCGTGTTGATCTGTATTTTTCTCACCGGCGTCGGTTTTGCTTTTAACGCGCCAGCCTGGACCGCAATAGTGCCTGAAATTGTTACAAATGAAGAGTTACCTTCGGCTTCCACGTTAAGCGGGTTACAGCTCAACATCTCCGGGATCATCGGTCCGGCGCTCGGTGGATTGGCTTTGCGGTTTGTTACGCCTAATTGGGTTTTCGCTACGAACGCCTTCTGTTTCCTAATCGTAATTTTTGCGATCGCTCAATGGAAACGTCCGCTTCGGAACTCCAATCTGCCCTTAGAGAATTTCTTAGAATCTTTTTCCACCGCCATTCGTTACGTCCGCTTTGCCCCCGGGCTTCAGGTTGTCCTGCTTCGTAACATCCTGTTCTCCATTTTTATCTGCGTGATCCCGGCAATGCTTCCGGTCGTCGGCTTGCAGAAACTCAAATTTGAGCCTTCGAGTTTGGGGCTTTTATTCACCTGCATGGGCGCCGGGGCGGTGTTTGGAGCGGTGTTCGTGGTGCCCAAATTGCGGGACCATTTTCATTCGAACTCAATCATTCTGTCTGCCAGCGTTCTGTTGGTGTTGGTTTATCTGGGGATGGGCCTGGTTCTGGACCACGTGTTGTTCATGGCGATAGCCGCCGTTGCCGGGATCGCTTGGACCGTAGCCGCCTCCGAGCTTTGGGTGGTTAGCCAGCGGGCCATGCCTGATTGGGCGCGGGGCCGCATGAACGCCACTATTATTATGGTTTCCCAGGGTGCCATGGCCTTGGGAGGCATTATCTGGGGCGTTTTAGCCAGTACTCTGGGAGTCACCCTCACGCTGGAGATCGCGGCTGGCTTGCTCTTATTGAGCCTGCCGCTAACGATCCGGCTTTCCATCGATTTTGTCGGCGAGCTCAATTTCACTCCTGCGCCGGTCACTAGCCTGTCCCATAAGCTGTTACATATCCCACGGCCGCACGATGGACCGATCTCGATCACTTATGAATTTGAGGTCGATCGCCATCGTGGGTCCGAGTTCATTTGTCTGCTGCGCCAAGTCCGCCTGATCCATCTTCGAAACGGAGCTTTCAGCTGGCGCCTTCACGAGGACCTCGGACGAGCGAATGTTTACCGGATCGAGATGATGATGCCATCGTGGACGGAGCACTTATTACAGAAGGAGCGGTATACTAAAACCGAAAAAGAGATATTAGATAAAGCGGTATCCCTGCATGTGGGACAAGAACCACCTTTGGAACGCGTTTTTCTCTGCGTTAACCGAGAGCTCCTCGGCCATGTCTCGATTTTAACCCATCCCAGTACTATGCCCACGAGCCCGCTTGACCTCGGCGCCCAGGAACTAGGCAATACTGCGTGATGGCGTTTGGGCGTGTCGGGGTACGGAACTGTCAGATCGTAATCGTTGTCGTCGTCGTTCGCGTCCTCGAAGAAGCCGTTTTGACGTAGACGCGATGCAGAACCAACCCCCACGTTTGTTTCAGGTCCTGTTGGAATTTAGCCCTTTGCCCCACGCCCCTCGACTTCGGCAATAAATTCGGCAACCGATCGCCCGATCCTCTCCGGATGGTCCTCTTGCAAATAGTGGATGCCTGCACCGAGCTTAATGAACCTGCAGTCATGGAGTTTTTGGGCGAGATCTTCAGCCATCGCGGGTGAAACGAGAGCGCCGGGATCGGCCGCGAAGAGAAGCTTTGGATAGGTCGATACGGCGAGACTCGCGTGCGCCTTCTCAACACTAGCAACGACGTCAGCCGGTTGCCCGGCGATCGGAAGCTCGTTTGGGAAGCGCCAGGTTGGCCGTCGTGATTGTGGCGTCGAAAAGGGAGCACGATAGACCGCCATTTCTTCCCCTGTGAGCTTGCGGACAACCGAACCCGGCAGCACCCGCTCGATGAAAGCGTTTTCTTCAAGGATCAGTTTCTCTCCTTCTCCAGGTGTTCGAAACTTGCGGAAGATGTCGCGTGCTGCGGAGTCTCTGGCAAACTCTTCCCAAGTCGGGATCGCCCAGATGAACTCAAAGAAGGCTAGCCCACGCACAAATTCAGGCCGGCGCGCAGCCAGATGGAAAGCGAGAGCGGTTCCCCAATCGTGTGCAACCAGGTAAGCAGAAGCGATTCCGGCCTTCGCGATAAATGCGTCGAGATAGCGCACGTGATCTTCGAATCGATACGCGATTTCTGGTTTGCCCGACTGGCCAAAGCCGATGAGGTCCGGAGCAATGCAATGCGCGACCTCTGCGACATGGGGGATGACGTTACGCCATAGGTAGGATGATGTCGGATTACCGTGCAGGAGGAGCGCGACCGGAGCGTCTGCTCGGCCCGCTTCCCGGTAGGCCATTTCGGAGTCGAGAACGGAGAGTTTGGGGAGGTTGATGTCTGGATTCATGTCGATGGTTCCTTGAATACGGTGGCAAACACGATGCGTTTAAAGCGTTCGAGTGGTTCGGCATTGCGCTCGACTTTCATCCGGAGGATGGCGCCTTCCCACGAGGAGAGGAGGAATTCAGCCAGCTCTTCCGGTGCAAACGTCGTTGCGATCTCGCCAGTCGCTTGGCCTTGCGCGATGCAGGCAGCGAAGGGAGTGCGCCACTCGATGAAGATATCAGCCAAGCGTCCGCGTAGCATCTCGCTTTGCGGCGCGGCTTCGAGGCTGAAATCGCCAATCAAGCACCCACGGCCAAACTCATCCTTCGCGAGACGGTCTGTGATGATGTCTAGATAACGCTTGAGCCTGTCGCGGGGTGTTCGGCTGCTATCCTCGAGCGCTTCCATAACAACGCGTTTGAGATCGTTGAAGTAGCGATCCAGCACCTCACGGGCGAACTCCTCTTTCGAGCGAAAATGATTGGTAAACGAGCCCTGCGGCGCCGGTGCTTCAGCTACTATGTCGCGCACGCCAGCGCCGACATAACCTTTGCGGAACATGACTTTAAGTCCGGCTTCGAGGATTCGTTCACGGAGAGAATGTCTGGCCACGCGATTAAATACGTACGAACGTATTAAACGTCAAGCGACTTTCCTTTCCGTGAGACAAGCAATCCATTTTAGGTTTCTGATTCGTCCGGATCACGGGCTCACGCCCATACTCCGGCACGCCCAAACGCTGATACGCTTATTTAGTGTCCTTTAGGGCTGCTTCCAGCGCGTGCCACCCGAGCGTGGCGCACTTCAAGCGCTGAGGAAACTTCTTCACACCAGCAAGCGCGCGTAAATGGCCGAGACCCTCGCTCGGGCCATCCTTGGTAAGAAAATCAATGAAATGGCGTTGTAACGCCAACGCCTGTTCTTGAGTCGTTCCCTTTACCTGCAGGGTCATTAGCGAGGTCGACGCGGTGCAAATCGCGCATGCCTGTGCCTGGAACGAAATAGTCTCGATCTTGTCTTCAGCGGACTTCAGCACGAACACCGTGACTTCATCGCCACATGCCGGATTGTAGCCCGAACCGTGGGTCGCCGGCGGAGGCAGGACCCCGCTGTTGCGAGGGCGCTTCGAGTGGTCCAGAATAATTTCTTGATACAGCTCGTCGAAGTCCATCAGGGGTTATAGGTTTTAAGTTATAGGTTGTAGGTTCTACGTTGATGCTCTCCGCTTCGAAACCTGTCATCGAGCCTTTGCCGACGGCCGCCCGGTCACCATCTGCAACCCGGAACTTATAACTTAAAACCTATAACTTCTAACTGTCCCCCTGGCTAACCGAAGTATTTGGCCGCCGAGTGGAGAACCTCCACTAAGCGATCGAGTTCGGATTCGGTGTTGTACAGATAGAAACTGGCTCTGGCGGTGGCATGTAATCCCAGCTTACGCACAAGGGGTTGATTGCAGTGATGTCCTCCGCGTAGCGCGACCCCGTGCTGGTCCGCAAATGCCACCAAGTCATGGGCATGAATCTTGGCCAATTGAAAGCTGACGATTCCCGCCCGCTCGCCGTGAGGGCCAAATACGCGTAGATCCGGTATCTCGCGTAGCCGATTCGCCGCAGTGTTACCAAAATAATGGTCGCTCTCCTGAATCGAATTCCGTCCGACCCGGTCAAGGTAGTCGAGCGCGGCGGCCAACCCGACCGCGCCCGCGATGTGCGGAGTACCTGCCTCGAACCGGTGTGGGGGAGGTTTCCATTCTGCTCCTTCAAAAGTAACACTGACGATCATTTCGCCGCCGGTCTGATACGGCTCCATTTTTTCCAGTAAGCTCTTTCGTCCATACAAAACCCCGATCCCGGTTGGACCGCAGCATTTGTGCCCTGAAAAAGCGAGAAAATCACAATCGATAGCTCCGACATCCAGCGACATATGCCCAGCGCTCTGGGCTGCGTCGATCAGTGTCACTGCGCCGTGTTTATGAGCCGTACGGCAGACTTCCGCCACCGGATTGATTCTGCCCAGTGAATTCGAGATATGCGTGAGTGCGACGATCCGAATCGGATTGTTCGTAAGGATCGTGTCGAGTTGCGACCAATCGATTTCTCCCTGGTCTCCGGCCACGGTCAAGAAATGGAGCTTGGCTCCGACACGTCTGGCGACAATCTGCCACGGGATCAGATTGGCATGATGTTCCATCTGCGTCAGCAAAATGCCGTCACCCGGCTTGAGCTCGTTTCCAGCCCAGGAAGAAGCGACCAAATTAATCGATTCGGTGGTGCCTCTCGTGAAAATAATCGATTCCGCGTCCTCGGCGTTCAGGAAAGTGGCAACCCGCTGTCGGGCGTTTTCGTAAAGCGCAGTGGCCCGATTACTGAGCGCGTGCAGCCCCCGATGGACGTTTGCGTGATCGTGCCGGTAATACCGGCTTAGCTCGTCGATCACGCTGATCGGCCGCTGCGTCGAAGCCGCGTTATCCAGGTACACCAAAGGGTGTCCATTGACCGTTTGATCAAGGATCGGAAAATCGGCGCGAAACCTCTCTGCCAGTGAAGGGCCAGTCACGGGAGAACTGTCGTCGCGGCCCAAGGGGGTTGCAACTGTCCGCGGTTCGCGCCTCATGCTCGATTTTCGAAAGGTCTAACCCCAACCCGCAACCCGCAACCAGGTAACCAGTAACCAGTAACCAGTAACCAGTAACCAGTAACCAGTAACCAGTAACCAGTAACCAGTAACCAGTAACCAGTAACCAGTAACCAGTAATCAATGATCACTGGTTGGCCACGTTGTTGGCGTCTGACCGATTACTGACACACTGGTTACTGATTACTTTTATCGTCGGGCGTGCGTTTTTCGGTTCCTGAAGCAAATTTCCGCCTTATGGATCCAATCCAACTAGGCTTACCCCATCGACCGCCGTTTATTTTTATCGATGAGGTTACGGCTGTGGACTCGGGACGGAGCGCGAACGCCACCAAATGTTTTTCAAGCCAAGAACCATTCCTGGAAGGCCATTTTCCCGGCAATGCTATCGTCCCGGGGGTATTGCTTGCAGAGGCGCTCGCTCAGACCGCGGGGATAGCGATCGGAGGCCCCGGCAAGATGTTTCTCTTAACCGCGATCCGGGCAATGAAGTTCTTGAGGCCGGTTCGGCCGGAAGAACCGATCGATCTTTTTGCCGAGTGTTTAGGCGAAATGAACGGCCTCGCCCAATGCGCCGTCCGCGCCACCTGCAAAGGCGAACCCGTCGCAGAAGGTCAGCTGGTCCTAGCCCTAGCGAAACAAGATCCCTGACCCGTTACTGGAACCTGCTAATCATTGACGGTTCACGTCTCGTGGTTGCGTGGATCTCCCATCAGTTCCGTCTGTTTGCCGCCCAGCGTTTGACCTTCTCTCTCGCGCGATCCCACCGTGGGTGCTTAACCGCCAGCCGCTAACCCCTAAGTCTCAAGAACGGATTATGACGTTTTTCTTCGCCGATCGTAGTCACGGGGCCGTGACCCGGTAGAACCGTGGTCGCGTCAGGGAGGACCAGAACTTTCTTAAAAATGTTCTCGATCAATTCCGCATGATTGCCCCCTGGGAGGTCCGTACGTCCGATGCTTCCAGCGAATAAAACATCACCTCCGACCAGCAGGTTTTGTTCGTTAGAAAAGAAACAAAGACTTCCCGGGCAATGTCCCGGAACGAGCGAGACATCGAAACTTGAACCGAGAAATTCTTGAGACTTGCCCTCAGAAATCAGGAAATCAGGTTCGACCGGTTCCGACTCAAGGAAAAAACCGAATTGCTTAAAAAAGTCTGGATTGCTGATCAATGGGACCGTGTCGGAGTGGCAGCCCACTTTGCAATCGTACCGTTTCTTGATTTTGGCTGCGTCGTCGATGTGATCAATATGACCGTGGGTGATCAATAACAGGTTCGGAGTGATCTTCTCTCGCTCAAGCCAATCCAGTGTTCCGGTCGGCGCATCGAAAAGGATTTCTCCCGCTCGGGTTTTGACTAGGTAGGCGTTCGTGTCGAATATACCGCCAATAAAGGTTTGAAAGTCGGACATATTGAGGGAAAACTCCCAAAAGGGCCCGTGTACGCGGCTCGCAAAATGGTATTTCGTAATTCTTCTGTCAATTCGTTGTGTGCTCGCCGCATGAAAATCACTAGTGTTGCTTTCCTCGGGCTATCGGTCCTGTGCGCCACCAATTGCAGCATCGGCCAACTGAAGCAGAGTTCGGCTGATTCGCGGCAAATCGCTGTCACGGTCGCTAGACTCCTCGAACAAGCACATTACAGCCGCCAGAAGCTTGATGATACCATGGCGAAAAAGATCCTCGACACGTATCTGGAGGATCTTGATTACACAAAGCTTTTTTTTACTCAGGCCGACGTTGACGAAATTTATCGTAAGTACGGGCCAACACTTGATCAGGACCTGACGGTAGGGAATGTCCAGCCGGCCAGAGAGATTTATAACCTGTTCAAGACCCGGGTAACCGATCGGATCAGCAAGGTTAAGGACCTGCTCAAGCAGGACTACAGCTTTAAGAGTACCAAAACCGTTGCGCTGGATCGTCACAAAGAGCCTTGGCCGGCCAATGCTGCGGAAGCCGATAGCCTGTGGCGAGACCGGATCGAGGGCGAGTTGTTGCAAGAGAAGCTGAATAAACTGGCTCTGGAGCCAGGGCCGAAAGTGGTCGAAAAGCGGTACGATCAACTGTTGAAGAACCTGGATGAGCGAGATGACAATGATGTGCTGCAGCTATTTCTCAATGCTGCTGCCCAGACCTACGATCCTCACTCTGAATATCTCGGGAAATCAGATCTCGAAAGCTTCGAGATCAATATGCGCCTCTCGTTGACTGGTATTGGGGCCGAGCTCAAGCCGGAAGATGGTTTTGCCAAAGTGGAACGCTTAATTTCAGGCGGTCCGGCTCAATTGAGTGGAAAGGTGAGTGTCGGTGACCGCATCGCCGCCGTGGCTCAAGGGAAAGATAGTTTTGTCGATGTTGTCGACATGAAGATCGACAAAGTGGTGGAGCTGATCCGAGGTAAGAAAGGCACCGTGGTTCGACTGATGGTCGTTCCGGCAAACACAGCTGACCCGTCCAAGAGAAAGATTGTTGAGCTGGTGCGAGACGACGTCAAACTGACGGAACAAGAGGCCAAAGCCGAATTAATTGAGAAGGATCTTCCGGATGGTACCGCGGAAAAATTAGGCTGGATCACCTTGCCGTCGTTTTACCAGGACATGGAGCGGTCTCGGACCGGTAAGAGCACATCACGAGATGTCGCTGCTCTAATCAAGAGATTGGAACACGAAGGAATCCAAGGCTTGGTCATCGACCTGCGCCACGACGGTGGGGGATCTCTGGACGAAGCGATAAAAATGACGGGCCTTTTCATCAATCAAGGTCCGGTTGTTCAGGTTAAGGATGCTAATGGAGACGTTCAAGTGCTGAAGGACCAGGACCCGGGAGTGTTATATAGCGGTCCTCTGATTGTTCTGACGAATCGGCTTAGCGCGTCCGCCAGCGAGATCTTTGCTGCGGCCCTGCAAGATTACGGGCGAGCGGTGATTGTGGGTGACTCGAGCACCTTTGGAAAAGGTACGGTGCAGACCCTCTTGGAGTTGGGGAGGTTTATGCCCCTGCTTGGAGGTTCGAGCAACGATGCCGGTGCTCTTAAGCTCACCGTCCAGAAGTTCTATCGAGTGGCGGGCGGATCTACTCAACTACGCGGAGTAATTTCGGATGTCACTTTGCCATCGCTTACCGACAATTCTGAGATCGGGGAAGCGTCCCTCGAGCATCCTCTACCGTACGATGAGGTGGAGCCCGCTGCGATCGATTTGGCAAACAACCGGAAGCCACTTTACATCGATGACCTGCGTAAGCGCTCTGCGAATCGCGTCACCCAGGATGCTGCCTTCCAGGATATTACGTCCGACATGAAAATCTTGAAGGACCGTCTGAAAACGAATCGCTTGTCGCTAAATGAAAAACTCCGAAGGGACGAATTGGACGAGGACAACGATCGCAAACAAAAGGAACTGACTGACGAGAAAAAGATCGACGCTCAGGTCCAAGACAAGCGATACGAACTTACATTAGCGGATGTCAACAAGCCTCAGTTGAAACTCTTGCCTAAGGAAGTTCTCCCTGCGGCGGGCAAAGACGCAAAGGCTTCTCCGACGCCTGGCGGTGACGACTTGGCCGATGAAGGAAACGGA
>Ga0210401_10004164_pt1 | contig 15135 bp, 18 predicted proteins | sample IncBWH32MmetaG_FD_150866 | JGI IMG/M metagenome (GOLD analysis project Ga0210401, IMG submission 150866) | Forest soil microbial communities from Barre Woods Harvard Forest LTER site, Petersham, Massachusetts, United States - Inc-BW-H-32-M | ecosystem: Environmental > Terrestrial > Soil >... | reverse complement strand
GCGCGGGCCTGCACGCTCCCGGGAGGGGACCCTCAGTAAGGCAGGAGTCGTTTGGATGGAGCCCTTCCAACCAGCGCGCATATTCCGCCGCTTGAAAGGAGCTCCATCCTTTTCGACTTGACCTACTTATTTTTGAAAACTACTAGTCTTCATTCTGGCCGTTAGTCTGCGGGAGGCACGGATTGCGCCGCGGGCCGCTGGTATTCTGGCCGAAGAACCAATACAAGTTCGACGTACCATATTGTGCATCGCCGCCAAAGTTGTTGATGCCGGGGCCACTGAAATTCCCGAAGACCAGCGCGCAGCTGTCCCCGTCATTGCCGTCATTGCCGTTGTTGCTGTTATTGCCGTCATTGCCACCGTGTCCATTGCCGCCACTCTGTGCCACCGCGTAGAACGGATAGAACTGCGCGCCTGCCGGTGGGACGACGCACCCGACCCCGTTCGGCTGGCAAGCCTGTTCCGAGGCTGAGACCTCGGTCTCGAGCTGAACGATTGGAAATGGCTGGTCGTAGCGGCGAGTAGAGTCAGACAGACTCAAGGGACCGATGCCGTTTCCTGCAACAGAACTGATTGCAACTGAGGTAGCGTGGTTGCGCGTGCCATCTGGCCAGTCGGTCAAGTACGAAGTGCCGTCAAAATCAAGATCCTCTCCGATGCAGCCTGCGACCGTGGGACCAGGAAAGCATGGCGGGTCGTCGGAGTCGCCATCGGCGGGTTCGAAGTGCCCGATTTCCATCGAGAAGTTGACATTGGCTTGCAGAGCTGCCCAAGAAACGAAATTGCCAAACTTTGCCGTGTCGAACTCGGGATGGAAGCTAAAGTTGGTTCCCGCGCAGGTGTTCGGATCGGTGGTTTGGTAGCCATTGTGCGCGCTGGCGATCATGAACCCGGATTGTCCCGTGGTTAGATCCTCGATGAGGGTCATTACACCTCCGAAGACATCTCCCGGCGCGTCCTTCACCGTCACTCGCAGCACGTCACCTTGATTCATCAGCAAGGTTTGTGCGTTCGGGGTGAAGCTCGCAACGGTCAGGTTGTTGGGACCAGGAGGCCCGGTGGGAATCCCATTGCGCTGAATGAAGGCAAAGTTCGTCGTCTCAGTGCAATTCGGATTGAGCATTCCGTTATCCATGTTTTCGAGGCTGTTGATGTGCAGAGACGCACACCAGTGAGTGAGATCGCAACTGATTTGGGTGATGAAGGGAGGATTTCCCGGAGGATAGAACTGCATCTCGAGAAACGCGGAGCCTGTATTGTTGGGATTGTTCTCGTCGCTATCCGGAATACACGGACCGCGCACGAAACCCGAATTGGGATCGCAGAGCGCCATCGAGAGCCAGAAGGTAATAAAGTTTTCAAAAGACTGTGTCGCGGGCAGCGGCCGCTCACGCGGCAACGTGAATTTCCACTGGACGTTGTTACCAGAATGAGGAACTGTCGAGATGAAGCCGATGCTCGGCTCGTCATGTCCTACATAATGACCGTTATCATAGCCCCGCTTGCCGTCTTGGCTGTGAAAGTCAGTGCAAACATCCTGTGGTCTGAGCGGCTTTTGAATTAGGCTGTAACCATTACAATCCAAACCCCCGACCGGCTTGAGCGACTGCGCCGGTGAAGATGGCGGCAACATCAACAAGCCCAGCGCCGCACCAACGAGAAACACCCCTCGAATTAGTGACATAGCACACACCTCCCTCTCTGAATTTAACAACGTGATATTTGAAGAGCTTTTCTTGCTGACGCCTGCGTCCCCAATCTTCCGAGGGCGCACGGTCAGACTTAGGTTTGGTTGGACGTAACTGTATAAGTATTACTTGGCGCTGGCATGCGAATACACCTAAGAACAATTCTAGTCAATCCGTAATTCCGGGTATACCGTCCATCCGGGGCTTTCTTACTGCGCTTCGCAAAGGCTTTATGGGGAAGGGGGCCACCCGCCATTTGGTAAGCGGGAGACACAGAGGCACTGCGCCACCATGACGAAAGCGAAAGGCTCGGCGAGAATTCCGCCAAGCGGTACCGGTGTGTTTTCGCTGAGTCTCTAGGTCACGGCTGAAGCCGTGACCTACAAGACGCGACAGGAATCGGAATTCTGTTCCGAGAAGGATGGCTACAAAGCGCTGAAGCACCAGCGCTTCGTCGGCACCGGCTACTTCGACGCGGTGCAGCAGGCAATCACTAGCGGCAAAGCGTCAACAACCGCGCTCGAAGGCTCGACCGAGGCCGCGCAGTTCCACGCGGCCGTTCCGAAGTCAAGCGAGAAGTTAAGTGCGCGGGAGGCAGCCGACTAAAAGCGCGTCATCGCAAGGTCTGGAGAGCAGACACGCGGGCCTGAGAAAATCTCAGCCCCGCCTTTTTTATTGGTTGTGATCGCGAACAAGGAAACAACTCGAAAACACCCACCCTTCGCCAGCACGGCGAAGAGTGGGGCACCCGAAAAATCTAACCGAGTTCGGAATTCAATGGGTGGGCCACACTCCATTCTATGGTTTTGAAGGCGCCGAGAGGGTTTCTAAAGGTGTTGTCGTGGAGCGCGGGCAGGCGTTGGTTAATTAGCGCGCGTCTACGGTCTGAGAGGCGCTCATTAGGTCGGAACGTGACACTGCAACCGATACACCAACGGAGTGATTTGCTCCGCGTTAACTACCAACTCCACATCAAAACCAGCGATGTCTAGCGGCACAATCACTACTACAGCTATCATGGCATCGTACTGATCATCGAACCCAGGAATTACCCAGCCTGAATCGGCCACTGTTCGATTGCTCGGTCTGGGATAAATCGGAGGTATAGTCCCAGACTGCTGATCACACGGTGTATACGAGAAATTTGGTGTGGCTGCAAGCTGCACTCCTGATTCAACGCATTTTATTTGCACTTTTGACGACGTCCGTGGCTTTACCGTGACATTGATCGCTGGACTAGTGCCGATGTTTCGTAGGGAAAGATATACTGTCACTTCTATAGTGCCCATTGTTCTCGAGACTCGAACACCAGCCGCACCGGGCATCAGCCCACTTTCCACCCTGACAGCTCTCCTACCAGCGGCTTCCAATGTAACAGTAGTCAGTTCAAGCACAGGACGGCGACTTTGTTGTTCGAGGCGCGCGTCCTGTTCGACTTTCAATATCTTCAATTGGTTCGTTAGAGTTTCGACTATTTGTTTGTTCGCACGGAGAGAAGCGTTTGAGGTCTTAAGAGAGTTGTCTTGGGCCTCTTGTAGTTTTTTCACTGCTTCGACAGTTTTGGCCGTGTTGCCATTGATTGTGTCGAATATAGTGCCTTGCGTTTGAAGCGTCGCTGCGGTTGCGGCGGTGCTCGTTTGCATGTTACTTAGAATTGCTGCTTGTTTGCTACCTTCGATAAACCCAAAAATAATCTCTAAGGCAATCAGCACAATGACAATGATTTCCAGTCTCAGGTCACGCGCGGCAACCCTGTCATCCTGTCGCCTATGCAAAAGCGAGAGATAGAACTGAGCGGTATGTAAATGTTGGAGTGATTCAGCCGTGCCTCGGTCTTCCATGCTAGTGAAACTTTCATCAGCGAGGCGACGCAACTCTTCGTCGGTTTTGGCGTCGAGTTCCCTAACCTTCATACGGCATCTAATATCATCAGTACGTGCCGCTGTCTATAACGCCCGTGGGCTTATTCTGGCCCAAACTTGACCCAACGAAGCGCGAATGATTCAAGGATGGTTGAGAAGGCCGGGTGGCCCACCCTTTTTTGCTTTTAATCCGCAGCATCACAATTGACGGACGATCCCGATCGAGCCATTCACTCCAGAGTTGAGTCTTGGATTCTGCGGGTGCCCCACTCTTCGCCGCCTTTGCGAAGGGTGGGATGGGGTTGACTTGCTGTCGGAGTCGAAAAATCTCAACCGCAGCTGTCGGTCATTACCGCGCTTGCCGGTCATTCTTTTGACGTTTCTGATAGTCAGGCGCGATGTGGTATATCAAACGAAGCTATGAGCGTCGATGAACGTCCAAGGGGTCTAACAGCAACGGCGATTTTCATGTCGATTACTAATGCGATGGGCTGGACGATAATCGACTGGTCCAAACCGAATGCGCGCACAATTTTCGTCATGTTCACAGTGACTATTGCCGTCAATTACTTCGTCATTTGGTTCTACTGGAAAGGGAGAAACTGGGCACGGATACTCGTTCTTCTGACATCTCTGCTTTGCCTATACAACTTGCGACACTGGAATCACGGCGGAATCGCAGCACGCATCATGGTGGGAGCAGAGGCCGTCTTGGCGATTTTTCTCCTGTACTGGCTCAACACTCCAACAGTTAGGGCATTTTTTCGTCGCCAACGGGCGGCAGATGCCTGATTGACACGGTTACCGGCAACAGTGCTCGGTTAGAGCTCGCGGTTCGCCGTCCCCAAATGAGATTTGTCTTGAGTAATCGACGGGTATAGGCTGTTGGGGATGCGTTTCTCGTCTCACGCTTTCAGGACAGCGGTGGCCGCCGGACTCTCTCTTTGGCTGGCCGCGTTGGCGTGCCTCGTAAGCTGCACGATTCCGATCCTCGCGAATGCGGGGTCCAGCGGCGCGACGACGATCCACAACACGAGATCGCTCCGCGAGGCGAGATCGATCCAAGAGAATTCAGCCGAACAAGACCAGTCGGGCCAGCCGGATCTGATGGCGGGCATGGAAAATTGCCCTCACCATTCCGGTGGAAACGCTCCGGCGAAACCGGGTCCCGCGAAACCAGACCCGACCAAACCAGCGCCGACCAAATCAAACGATCCGAAGCCTGTTCCGGGCGGCGGGATGTCGTGCTGTCCAGTGGAAGTAACTGTCGCTTCGAAACCGGACACAGTAAGGCTGCAAATTGCTCCGGCAGGTAATTTCGTTCTGGTGTCCGATTTCCGTCAGACGACAATTCGATTCTTTCATTCGGTGGAATTTGTTCCGCTGGCCTGGCACAGCGGCAGAGACACACTCCTCGAAACACATCTGCTTCGCATTTAGAAATCACTCGCTGAAGTTTGCCCTGGTGGACCGCCGATGGCATTGCCAACGGTCGACAAAAACCACATTTCGTTTTTCCAAGGAGAAAATCCATGAAGAAGATCAGGGCAGTGGTGTTGATGGCGGTGATCGCGCTCGGCTTTGCAGGAGCGGTGAAGGCGGCGAATGCAGTATGTTGCGATTCCGCCGACTGTTGTGCCTCCTGCGACGGGTGCTAGAAGCAGGCAGTTGAGCGAGGGAAGGCGCGAGCCGTTTGGTTCGCGCCTTCTCTATGTGCCCGAAAAACCACACTTCCAGAGAACCGATGGCAGTTTCTGCCAGCAGCGGGAAGCGCAGCGCGGGAGCGATCGCCGTGTCAGCATCTTCGCAAATGGCGGAATGTTGGCACCCAATCGCAAGGGCGACGAGATTCTTTCGCAGCAAAGTGCTTCTTTCCGTGCAGATTGATGGGCTGGCAGCTCGGACCCCGAAATGCTCATAAGGAACTTGGAAAACCGGAAGCCGCCGCGCAAATCGGGGCCAGAATTGCAAAAAAGGAGAAATACAATGGACGATATCAACGACCCCACTAACGAGACGCCGTACGGACAGACGGAGGGTGGAGCTGCAACTGCCGCGCGCAGAAAGCTTTCAGAAACAGCTGCCGAAGTTAAAGAGAAAGTTGCCGACTTCGGCCGCAAGACACTCGACAACATCGACGAATCCCGGAAAAGCACCGCGGGCGCCTTGCACCAGACAGCAGCGAAACTGCATTCAGGTGGAGACCAACTCTCCAGCGCAGCGCATACGGCCGCTGACCAAATCTCAGGCGTGGCGCACGATACGGCGGACAAGCTTCGAACCGCCGCAGACTATATCCGCGAGACGGACTTGAAGGCCATGGGAGAGGACCTAAAGGACATCGTAAAGCGCTATCCGGGACCGGCGTTGGCCGCCGCGGCTCTGCTGGGCTTCATTGTGGCGCGTGGCTTTCGTCGCGACTAACGAAATCGGAATCGGAAAAGAGGCTGCTCATGACCGCGCCACAAATGCAGCGATCCGTGCCGGAAATATTGGAGGACATCGCCTCGAATCTGACGCAGATCGTCCGAGCTGAGTTTCGGCTGGCCAAGACTGAACTGAAAGAAGGGGCGGAAAAAGTCGCAGGGCCAGGCGCCGCGCTGGGTGCGGGTGTGGCCCTGGCGTTTTACGGATTGGGGTTTTTACTTCTTGCCGCTGTGTACGCGCTGTCGTTGGTCATGGCAGGTTGGCTCGCCGCGTTGATCGTGGGCGGTGTGTTAGCAGTCACGGCAGGAATTTTGATTAGCGCCGGTGGAATGAAATTGAGGCGGGTAAATTTAGCACCCGACAAAACGATTCGAACGCTGGAGGAGGACGTGCAATGGGCGAGACAACAAATCAAATAGAGTGGGAAATCGCGCAGAAGCGAAGTGAGCTAAGCGATAACCTGATCGAGTTGAAGCAAAGGGCGAAAGCGGCGGTCGCTTGGCGCTCGCAGGTTGAGGAACGCCCAGGAACGATGCTCGCTGTTGCATTCGGCGGCGGCATCTTGCTTTCAGCACTGTTCAGCGCGCTGCGAGGACCAGCGAAGGTTTATGCGGAGCGACCGTCGGGCAATGGCGTCGAATTCGATAGGTCAGCCTTCAGGGCTTCGGCCCAATCGCCGAGCAAGCTGACCAGTGCGGCTCGAAAGAATCTAGACGCCCTCGGCGGAGCGCTGCTCGGCATCGCGGCAACACGCACGTCAGGTATCCTGGAGGGAATTCTCCCCGGATTCCAAAGTGAATTTGAACGAGCGAAGAACTCGCAGAGCCAAATCTAAAAGCCGCAGAAAGTAGACGACCCAGAGTCGGGCTACTGAGCACACACTGACGCGGGTCGACCCCCATCTGGAAACAGAGACGAAGATCACAACGATCATCTTTGACATGGACGGAGTCCTCATCGACTCTGAGCCCGCACATAAGCTCGCTAAGGAGCGGGCCTTTGCCAAGTTCGGAATCGTCCTGCCCGAAGCGGTTTACGAACGGTATAAAGGGAGACCTGACGAGACGATGATGAATGAGGTCGGGCGTTCCATTCCTGGCAGAAAACTCGATGTTGACGAATTGCTCCGCATCAAGCATTCAGAATTCGAGGCAATCGAACACATGGCGGCGCCCATCGAAGGCGCTAAAGCGCTCGTGAATTGGGCTAAGAGCAGGTTTCAAGTTGCACTCGCAACCTCAGCGACCCCAAGAAATAGGCAGGTTGCTCTTTCCGTGCTCGGTCTGGCAGATACGTTTGATTTCGTGGTGGACGCATCGGGATTTTCTCGCCCCAAGCCAGACCCGGAAATTTTTCTCACCGTGATATCCGGGCTGAAGGCTGTTGCAGCCCAATGCCTGGTCGTCGAAGACTCTCTGAATGGAGTGATCGCTGGCAAAGCCGCTGGCTGTTGCGTCGCGGCTATCACCACGTCGTTTCCGGAAGATCTCCTTTTGAAAAATGGCGCGGACCACGTGGTCGGGCGCTTAAAGGAACTCCGTGCATTGCTGGAAACTCAAACTCTGGGTTGAGTGACGGGCCGTGCGATTCCCGCATTACCGAGCGCGTGGCTCATATCAGGCCTCGTGTACGACGTGGCGACCGGACTTGTTGAGATCGTCATACCGCCGGCGCCGATCCGTACTCCCTAGATATCCATTCAGAAAAACGTCCAGCCCACCCGTCGGTTCTAGTTATTCTGAATCTTTGTCTCGTGGGTCAAGACGGACTTCCAGCCCCCGTCCTTCCAAGCCAATACGTCGGTTTGGCGCTCCGTCACGTCGAAGGGTTTACCCTGGAGCACGCCTGAGGTTTGAACCTTCGTCGTCACCAGTGCGACGTCTCCGTAAAGACGCACTCTCGGTTCCGAAATTTCGAATGTTTTTCGAGTTAAGAAACCCGACTTTATTCCATCGGCGAAGACCGACTTCCCTTCGGCTACAGCGCCAGAGGTAGCGATAACAATCCAGTCATCCGCCAGGGAGCGTGTAATTCCATCCGCTTCATTACTCGCCATCGCCCGTGCGATTTCCTGTTCCGCTGCCAACGCATTCTCCGCAGTCGGTCCCTCCGCGGGCTTTGCCTTAGATGTGGCTACAGAGGCGAAGAGCAAACCGACGACCAGCCCGAGCACGAGCCCCAACATCCCCATGATCGGACCCTGCCGCATCGCGGCACATCCATGCGATCGCATTATGGAACCTCCCGGTTTTATGGTGCCTACGCAAAGATCAGCGGCTAGCAATTCTCAGACGGATTCGGCCGGAAAAGGTCACCTACGGCTTCGTTGTTATCTGAGTGAACGGTAGCGTTCCGCCAGGACCGGCTCGGAACTGGCGATCACGCGATTCCGTCCTTCTTTTTTGGCCTGGAACATTCTTTCGTCGGCCATCTCTCTTATCTCTCTCATCTCTTCCATCTTGTTTTAGGCCGCAGCACCAGGAATTCTTCACCGCCGTATCGAGCCGTGGTGTCCGACTGCCGGCAGGAATCCCGCAGCAGCTCAGCAAGCTTCCGCAGCACCATATCGCCGGTCGAGTGGCCATGATTGTCGTTCAAGGACTTGAAGCGGTCCGCGTCGATCACGTGAGCGTCAACGGGTGGCAAGTGGTCGAGCCATGTCAGCCCTCGTGTATGACCTGGCGACCGGACTTGTTGAGATCGTCATATCGCCGCGCCCGTACTGCGCAAACACAATTCGATCGAGTCGCGATCTGAGGGCTGCATATCGAGTTACACCTCAATAGTTAAGGTGCTTATTGGGCCCGAAGAATCGCTATGCGGGATTCACGGTCGGATGTCTTTTGTGCCATTCGGTTTTGCGTTCATAGGCATAAGCCAGCGCCAGCACCGTTGACTCCGCAAACGGAGCACCGACGATCTGGAGGCCAATCGGCAGGCCAGAAGTCGTGAAACCGCAAGGAATAGAAATCGCCGGCAACCCCAACACATCAAAGGGCGACGTGTTGCGAATGCTCACGGCAGTGGGGCTGGCGGACTCAGTAATCAATACTGGCGGACTCGGTAGCGTAGGCGTGACCAGGAGATCCACGTTGGCAAACACCTTCTTGATTTCTCGCCGAAGCAGATCGAGTTCACGGCGAGCCTGCGCGTAAGCAGAAGCCTTAATCTCCGCGGAATTCTGTACGATCCGCTCGCGGGTGGCCGCCTGATATTTCTCCGGAGATTCGGCGATCCATTGCGAGTGGTAAGCATAACCTTCGACACCCCGCACCTTGGCGTAGATCTCATCAACGGGAATGCTCGTTGACGGAAGTGCGATCTCACCTACGGTTGCTGCCAGCTTGCGGAGCACCTCGATGGCGGCCTCGACTGCTTTCGTAATTTCCGGGTCCAGAGCATCGAAAAACGGCGTTCGCGGAATGCCCAAGCGCAGTTTCGAGGTCTCTATCTTCAATAGACTGCGATAGTCAGGAACCGGCACTTCTGCAGTCGAGGGGTCTAGCTCGTCATAACCGGCAATCACGCCCAACATTAGGGCGACATCCTCAACTGTCCGACACAGAGGACCGACGTGGTCCAAAGTCCAAGAAAGGGGCACCACCCCGCGATTGCTTACGCGGCCATAAGTGGGTTTGAAGCCCACGATCCCGCAATAGCAAGCGGGGATTCGAACGGATCCGGCCGTATCCGTTCCCAACGATCCAAAACAGAGCCCGGTTGCGGTTGCGGCGGCTGAACCGCCGGACGATCCGCCCGAAATCCGATCAAGTGCCCAGGGATTGTGTACTGGCCCGAAATAGCTGACGGAAGAGCTGCCGCCGTAGGCAAATTCGTGGAGGTTCGTCTTGCCAAGTAGAATAGCACCCGCGTTCTTCAACCTCCGGACCACTTCAGCGTCTTCCGAGGGGACGCGGTCTTTGAACAACGCACTCGCCGCGGTGGTGCGAATGCCAGCGGTGTCTATGTTGTCCTTCAATGCGATGGGAATGCCGTGGAGTGGTCCCCGCCACTTCCCCCGCAATTGCTCCGCTTCCATCGCACGCGCGCTTTCAATCGCTTGATCTCTCGTCACGGTAATGAAGGCATTTAGCGCGGAGCCGTAAGTTTCAATGCGTTTTAGGCAAGCCTGAGTGAGGTCGACGGGCGATACAGCTTTGCGGCGAACCATCTCCGAAGCTTCCTTCAACGTCAAGCTGGCCACGTCCTGCGGTTCAACAGAGGCGGGCTTCAGAGCCAAACCAACGGAAGCCGTTGCGGCAGCTACAAGAAAGCTTCGCCGACTGTGAAGGTGAGGTTCCATTTCGAAGATGCGTGGCACGTTACCTGAAGGACGGGCGCAGCACAAGGATGCGAACGCTGCAAAACGCTGCAATTACTCTGGCCCGCGGGAATGGGTGCGAGAGCCACTCCCGAATTACAGCCCTCGCACCGTCTATCTCAGTCTGGGATAGATGGTGGTAAGAGGATTTCTGGACATCTATCCCGGCCTGGATCAGGAATTTGTGTCCTGATCATCTCAGCCCCCGTTCTTGCATTGGCACGGTAGAGAGAAGATACTCTGCCGATGTCTGTTTCCAACTGGACACGAAACCTGCTGAGAAGGCCTCACTTCTACTTTTCGATTGCCTTTCTGGTCGCCGTCTTCGGTTTTTGGCCGTCCTTTTTCAGCAAGCTCTCCACCACAGATTCTGCGCACTTGATTCACGGTGTCACGGCAACCCTCTGGATGAGCGTGCCGATACTTCAGTCTTGGCTCATAACTCATCATAGGTTCGTGCTTCACCGGCGAATAGGTTGGGCGTCTCTGGTCGTTCTGGCTCCACTCCTCGTCATAAGCGGCTTGCACATGGTTCAGCTGATGATCGTCCGCTATCAGCAGACGAATGCCATCCGACTCCTGAAATTTGCGTTTTTGGACATCTCCGCGATGACGCTGTTTGTTGTCTTTCTCTGCCTCGCGGTGTGGCGCATTCGCAGCAATGACGTGGACGGCCACACGCGCTACATGGCGGGTACTGTGCTCTTCGCGCTGGAACCGGCACTGGAGCGGATTTTCGTGTTTTACATTCCCGGAGTCTCTGGATTTGCGGCCGCGCTGTATTTCGCACTTATCGCGATGGAGGTAATTCTCGGGACGCTCTTGTTCTTTGAGTGGCGCCGGGGGAGGATTCGCTTACCTTTTGCCATGGCGCTCGGATTCTTCGTAGCGATGCACATTCTAATGGCGCCGGTCGCGATGTCTCCTGCATTTTCGAAGTTTGCAAACTGGTTCGCAAAAATCTGAGACAATCCCGCAACGCCCGGGAAGGCCCACTGGACACTTAACGCGCCGCTGACCCCGCCGGCTGGCGTTCCGCCAGAACCGGCTCGGAACTGGCGATCACGCGATTCCTTCCTTCTTTTTTGGCCTGGAACATTCTTTCGTCGGCCACGGCAAAAAGCTCTCTCTCATCGCTTCCATCTTGCGGGAAAGTTGCCAATCCGGCGCTGATGGTGACCTGTACTTTCGCGTCGCCCCGAGACCGGGGCCACGCGAACGCCGTGCTTGCTACCAACTCGCGTAGCGATTCCACCTTTTGTCGCGCCGCCTCGATATCCGTTTCAGGCAGAAGCACCACGAATTCTTCACCGCCGTATCGTGCCGCGGTATCCGACTGCCGGCAGGAATCCCGCAGCAACTCGGCAATCTTGCGCAGCACCATATCACCGGCCGAGTGGCCATGATTGTCATTCAAGGATTTGAACCGGTCCGCGTCGATCACCGCCAGCGTCAATGGGCGTCCGTAACGGCCGGAGCGGCTCAACTCAATCGCGAATCGCTCCTCGAAGTAGCCGCGGTTGAAAAGGCCGGTCAACGTATCGCTCGTCGCCGCCAACAACAGCTTCTGGCTGCGCGAAACCAGCGCCAGGCTCAGCAAGGAAGCTGTGGCCATCATGATTAGTCGCGCAATCTCATTGGACCAGCTGAAGACACCATACGGATAGGGCGAATAGATCGCGCTGTTGAGGTCCCAATGCGTATCCGCGTAGTAGACGATCGCAAAATATTCAACCAGTGCCAGCACACCCGCCGTGATGCAGATGCGCTTGTCATAACGCAGGCTGCTCGCGCCGATCGCCAGAAAATAACCCTCGAACACAACCTTGCTGTTCACCGCAGTGTGCGGCTGGTTGAGAATCAGAAATACGGCTAGCGCGCAACTGATTTGCGTGACGTCGTAGCTGCTGCTCGCAAAACGCAGCCACGACGGATTGTAGTTTCGCGAAATCAGCACGTAGACCACCGCGGCCACAAGAAAGGTTCCCGCCCCCAAGCTGAGGCCAACGAGACCTTCCTTCGGATCTGGTGGAAAGAAGAAAATGTCGATCAGCGGTATCAGTAAGAGCAGGCCCGCCAGCGACAATCGGATTTTTGCCACCAATAGCTCGCCCGCCACCGCGGCTTCCGCCATCACCGGATCTGGCTGCGACCAAAGCGACTTCAAAAAGTGCGAAAGTTTATGTTCGTTCATGAAGGGGTGTCCGCGATTCCAAATCGGCGTTTTCCGCGGAACTTGGAGTTGCGCGGACCAAGAATTGCGCGGGACTGAGTACAACAAACAGCGTAGAGGCAATCACGTAGCCTGTAACCAGAAATGCGCGCCAGCCGTTCTCAAAACGGCAAGGCCCGTCACAAGCTGGTATCGGCTTCAGCGAGGCTCAAATGCGAAGGCCGATCCGCCGGGACCGGCCCTCGCATGAGCAAGGTTCGGGTTTAAAAAGGGCTTTGCGTTACTTGGCGGTGATTACGCCAAACAATCCAGTGAGATTATTGTCGGGACCAGCCGTGAAGAACAGTTGGTTGGTGGCGCCATCTGCCGCGGCTCCGCCACCGAACTCGATTCCCCAGAGTTGATCGATGTGGATCACTTCATTGTTGATGTCCTTCATGGTGCCCACGAATTGGCCGGTTATGGCATTGAAAGCATTGATCGTGCCGGTATTGGTGTTGTTCGAGACCAGCAAAGTGTTACTGAACTCTCCGAAATTTTTGGGGGCGATGGCGAAACCCCAGGGCTGATTCAAGGGCGCGCCGTGCGTAAGTTGCTTGAGGAGCTCGCCGTCTTCGGTATAGATGTCAATGAACCCGCCGGCAGCACCCGAAGAGCTGGCGAACGAGACATAGACGAGGCCGCCGAAGTCCTGAATGCCGAAGGGAGCGAAGCCGGCAGGAAGTGTGGTGTCGGTAAACGACTTTACCAATTTGAAGGTGCCGTCGTAGATATCCACCTTGTTGTTTGCGTTGTCGGCGGCGAGAAGAACATTCCCGGACGCCTTGCTGGAGATAGCCAGACCCGTGTATGAGGCGCCCGGAGTGGTGACCTTAACGATGGCTGCATCGCGATTCACCTGCGGAGCCCAACCGCTGATTGTGCCGTCGAGAGTGGCGAACAGGAAGACAGCAGCGAATCCCCTGATCTTGAACTCGGGCGATCCGTTGAACACGATTCCAGTGGGCGTACCAGGGCCGTCGCCACCTGCGGTAGGAATCAAAACATTGAGAGGCACCTTAGTTCCATTGGCGTCGTAGAGTGTTGACCAGCCTGAAGTATTGTCGCTAATCCAAAAAGGTCCGTTCGGCGGGTAAACGAGGCCCCAAGCATTCGCCAGCAACGGATCTGTGACTTTTGCGGTTTTCTCCTGGTTCGAAACCAGGTTGGTCACCTGATACTGTGCACGGGCCAGGCTGGGACCAAACAGCAGTGCCAGGGCGAGGCTCGCCGATAGAACGATGGTGCGGTGTTGCATGCAGGGTTCTCCTTTGAAGCGGCCAGTTGAAGTTCGGGGGCTGGGACCGGGGGTATTTCTGGTCCACTTGAGGAGAATAATAACACCACAGCAAAAGCTGCCTTGCAACAGAATTGTTGCGCCGAGTAGTTTTACCCGGGAAGAATCAAGATTCCTGGCGAACGCGACCCGAGGCGACTTGCCATTCCCGAAGCAATCCACACCACCGAGCGACTATAGGTTCTCTTGAATGAAGCGGGGACTCAGGTGCACGTCGACTTGCACCAGCGGAGAATCACCAAGGGCCTTGAAGCTGTGTATCTCGCCCGCCTTGATCACGAAGATATCTCCAGCACCACCCTCGAACGTCTGGCCGTTGACCGTCCACACTCCGCGGCCTTCGCGGATGAATTGGATCTCGTCATAAGGATGGCGATGCGGACCCGGCCCGGAGCCGGGCTTCCCGTGGAACAGGAACACCGAAACACCGGTGTCACCTTGTTCCGTTCCGACAAACTCATGCGAACTACCGACAAAAGGAAGGTTCTCTTGCCGTACGTGATGCATCCTCGTCATCCTCCCGGGAATTGGATGAGTGCGGCTGGAGTAAGGCTTCGGGAATGTGAGTCCCAGCCGGATGGCTACGAAGTGATGAAGCCAAGCGCTTCGCCGGCGGATGCTTCGGCGCGATTCAGCAGGCGATCACGCTCTATTCGCCGATGAATATTTCGGGAAACTTGTCCCGAACATTGGAGCTTTGCTTTTAGATTGCTCTTCGGTCGCTTCATCCTGAATAACGTCCCAATGCTCGACAAGGATTCCGTTTTGAATGCGCAGAATATCTGCTGCGATCCAGTTGACGGGCAGGCCGAAGTTCGAAAATCGACCGTGGACGATTACAAAATCTCCTTCGGCTACGATCGTTCCTGGCTCGTACTTGAGCGTTGGCGGAAGGCTCTTGACGAGATTGAACAAGCCTTCACGACCTGGCGCGATATGGGCGCTGTGCTGAATGTAGTCGGGAGACCAAAACTTCTCAGCTGCTGCGTAGTCGCGCTTGTTGAACAGAGTGTCGAAGGCTTCCAGAACAAGGAGTTTATTTCGTGATTCGATCTTCTCACCCGCCACGTTCATTTTTGCCACTTGGCCCTCTCCCATTTTCCCTCCGTGCAATTTCAGTCTAGCGCTGGCTGGCCGTAAGGTCCCTAGAGTTTTGATCCACCGTCGACCGGAATACTCGCTCCCGTGATCCATCGCGCCGCGTCCGACGCCAGGAACGCGACGACGTCCGCAACGTCTTCCGGTTTGCCGACTCGTTTCAATGCCTGCATTCCAAGAGCGGCCTCGCGGCCTGCTTCAGTCTTTGTGAAATTCGACATATCCGTGTC
>Ga0210401_10004163_pt1 | contig 15135 bp, 10 predicted proteins | sample IncBWH32MmetaG_FD_150866 | JGI IMG/M metagenome (GOLD analysis project Ga0210401, IMG submission 150866) | Forest soil microbial communities from Barre Woods Harvard Forest LTER site, Petersham, Massachusetts, United States - Inc-BW-H-32-M | ecosystem: Environmental > Terrestrial > Soil >... | reverse complement strand
CGTGAAAGCCAGGTTAGGCGTGTCGACCTCATAAATCTCCCCGTCAAAAAGGTGGCGGACATGCACATCGACCGTGCCCTGGTGGAGTTCTACCTGCACGCTGCTGTCGTTCACGTTGGTCAGCGTAAGGCTGGTCTCGTCGCCCATACGGAACACACCCGTGCCGACGTTCAATTCAGCGCGGGATTCTTTGTCGGTCCAGACATTGTCGGAAATCGTTAACGGACGATTGAGCGTCCCGGCAACCCAGTCTTCGGTCCCGCGTGGCTGAATGGAAACCTGCCCAGACATGTATTGCAAACGGGCAGCCCGTCCCGGCGGGTCCGGCTGATTCGGTTGATTCGGTTGATTCGCGCCGCTGGGCGCCTGATCCTGAACCTGCTGCTGGTCCGGAACCGGAGGTTCATCCTGACTTGGCGGCTCGTCTTGTGCCCACGCCGATATCCCTGTCAGGAGCAGCGCGAAAAACATTGTCAGCATTGCGCGCTTAAAATTTTTCATGGCCTGCTCTCCTTCACCTGCTTCGGCCAACCTGGCCGAATACCCGAAAGGCACTCACGTCAGAAGCGGCTGCGCGGTTGGCCCTATACTTCTCCTGCCAAATGTATGAACCCGGTTCTGCGCTGCAAGTTGCGGTGAGCCTGAGGGTTGCGGCGGATGCACGGGCAGGGATAGGGGTTGCCAGCGGGATGGAGCGTGGACCAGAAAGAAGTAACCAGCTAACTACTTTAAATACTGCAACATATGCTTGAAATCCGAAGTCCCGGATGACCTTAGGGCTTCATAGATGACCATCTCGGTGGAGGAGAGGACCGCCCCCGCGTCACGCATCCGCTCCAGGCCAATTTTCCAGTTCCACTCGGTGCGGGAACTCACCGCGTCGGACGCAACATGCACCAGGTAGCCCTCGCGCAACGCCGCCAGCGCGGTTTGCGCCACGCAGATGTGACTCTCCATGCCGCACAGGATCACCGTATTTCGATTTCCCGGCAGGCGTTTGAGCGCGGAACAGAAGACTTCGCTGCCGAAGCAGGAGAACACGTTTTTCTCGATGGGATGGATTTCAGGTAAGAGGGAAGCAACCTCCGAAACGGTGTTGCCGAGACCCTTGGAGTATTGGGTGCTGAGCAGCACGGGCATTTTCAGGGTTCCGGCCAGGCGGATCAGCAGCTGTGAATTCCGCACCAGTTGTTCTTTTTGGAAAATGGGAGGCAGCAGTTTCTCCTGAATGTCGATCACCAGAAGGGCGCTCTGCTCCGGGTCCAGGGGACGGCGAACCATCTCAGCATAGTCGGTCACCGGCGCGGTAATGCTGCCAAGAATCGTCACGATGCTCCTCCGTTTTGTAAACCTTTAGAAATTCTAACTCGCGCGCAACGCCCACGTCGCAAAGCCGGCTTCGCACGGTCCACCCGATGATACGTTGCGTCTCACTCTGTGGGAACCGTATGCCACGCGTTCGTGCCCGCGTACTTCCGCGTTGCGCAGGTCCTGGGGTACACTAATGTTAGCCCCGTCGTTCAACGGTAGGACATCTGCCTCTGGAGCAGAGTATTGGGGTTCGAATCCCTACGGGGCTGCCAAGTTCTAGGCAGTGTTTGTGCACCTTTCAGAACGATTCTCCTACTGAACGCTAGTCACCAAAAACTCCATGTAAGCCTCATGTCACACCTAAGGTGTGGGCGTCGACTGCAAGTCGTGTAATCGTGATTACATCAACAATCGCGGAGCGTGGGGTCGGATTCGTTGAAGAAGGATCAGAACGCGCCTAAAATCAATAGCTGCCTCTTTGGGGGCTGAGCGCGAACATGTCTCGATTTGTGAAAACTGTAGCGCTATGCTCAATTTCGATCGCCTCTTTGCTTTCACAGGAGACGAAACAATCTGCGGATTCAAGCGCCTACTCGCATGGAACCATTTTGTGCCTTCAAGGGAATGTCGGACCGGGGCTACGGCTCCTGTTGACGCAAAAGAAGACGTGCGAAGGGAGACTTTCATACCCGCATCTGGAAATCGATATCAGAGAGCAGCCGGTCCCCGTTCGCAAGAGCATCGTCATTGGGCCCGATAACTTGGCGTTCAGATGTTTAAATCCCGACGAGTCTTGCGAACAGTTGGTGTCCGGCGAACTCGTTTTCGAACATTTTGAAGACGAGTCTAAGAAGACGGACATAAGTGGGACGGATGGCCACTATGAGCTGCGATTCAGAACAAGAACGGAACGCGGACGCTTCAAGGTCGACTGTGTTGGAATTTGTGGTTAGCAACGGCTGCCCGATAAAGCATCGCCTCGGTGCGCTCCACCTATAAGCAGATGCGCCGGGTGAGAGTTCTCTAGGCCACGAGTTTAGAGGTTTGCGGCGGGCGGTCCTGACTTCAGGCGAGCCGCGCGCGGGTTCGCCCGCCACAACTGTCACAGGGCCCAGCACAGATGAACCGAATGTGTCTTCTCCCCCGAAAATCACATTCCAGACAGCAGGCTCGGCCAAGAAGTTGCGGCATCATATCGCCGCGGTAAAAAAAATCAAACAGAATTGCCAGCGAAACTTCAAAATATTTTTTGCAACTGAGGAATTGTGCAACAGGTGTAGCGGTGCCGCACAATTTTGGACGGCCCATTTCGCAATGAAGCCACCCGAACCGGCGGGACGTTCCCGAACGGTGCGGCCAGCCATCCTTGAAGGAACCCCGGAACGCGGCAGACGCAGGGACAACGTGCGACATTTCAGTGCTGTCGTGCGCGGTCGGTTGCTTTGAACGTAGGGAGCGTCGGATAGCCGAGCTGAGGTTATCAGAGTCTAAGCTTCTTCTTGTTCCTGCTTCCATTCACCCATAGGCGGAACTACAGCCTTCACCGTATCGACCAATCAGCGAACGACGGCTAGGGTCGATTCTCGTGTGCAACCGATCCAACTTTAGTCGATCCTGCTGGGCAGCCTGGCCTCGCAGTTCTTTGGGATGTCGCGAGAACTCGAGCAGGGGTCTTGATTGAGAGTCGCTCAAGCGCTCCTCCTTTCATCGCCGTATCGCCCAAGGAACATGGAGGCACCGAGTTATTCGTCGGGCAACTGGCGAAGGGCTTAAGAAGGCTGGGGCGGACGTCGTCCTGTACGCCAATGGAGAGTCCACCACGCAAGTGGAGCTGCCCTGGCTCCAACCGAGGCATTTCTCCCTTGCAACGAACTGTTCATTTTCCAAAAGAAACTCTTTCCGCTTGGGGATGTAACAGCGACGTTTGATTCGTAACAACTCTGCGGTACCGATCAGGAATTGCGAATTCACAGGAGGAACGAACATGAGCACATCGTTGGCCGGCGCCAGGACCTTCTTTCCGGTTCGTGAGACAGAAAATCGCAGCCGGAGTCTTGGCGCAATGCTCGGCAAGCTTCCCCGCGTCGAGCTCGATCTGCTTCGCCCGAAACTCGATTTGGTTCCGCTGAAAATGCACCAGGTGCTGCATGAAGCAGGAGACAAGATTCGGTTCGGATACTTTGTAGAAATGGGACTGCTGTCGATTGTGAGCATCCAACCCAACGGCAAGAGCGTGGAGGTCGGCCTGATCGGTACGGGTGGTTTCGCCGGAATGCCCGTCGTCGACGGATTCAGCACCAGTCCCCACCGGTGCGTTGTCCAGACGGATGGCACGGCTTATCGGATCGAAGCCGCCGCGCTCCAGGACGTGTTACCCAGTTGCCCTGAATTGCACGCCGAACTGAATCGTTACGGGCAATATCTTGCCCTGCAAGCCATGCAGATTGCTGCTTGCAACGGATTGCATGAAGTCGAAGCACGCCTCGCCCGCTGGCTACTGATGGGGCAGGAGCTTCACGGGTCGAACGAGCTCCCGCTCACCCAAGACCTTTTGGGCCAGATGCTCGGAACTCGCCGGTCGAGTGTGAGCCTCGCGGCCAGTGCCTTACATCGGGCCGGCATCATCGCCTACCGGCGGGGGAAGGTGACCATTCTGGATACGGCCAAACTGCAGAGTGCTGCCTGCAAGTGTTACGAGCTGATGAAGTCACGCCTGGATGCCTGGTTGGCGGAGTCTCAACAGGAATATCTCACATCCTAGACGGCCGGGAGCGGCGACACGATTAAGCGCAGTTACGGCGAATCGTAACTCTCTCGTAGAGTCGCAGGACGTGTCTGTTCAGAGGTCTTACGCAGGATTTCGCCCAGGCGTGAGGCGGATGCCCGTCTGCACAGAACACTCCCAGAGGCCGGGCGGCAATCGCATTTAATCACGAAGAACTCCCGTACAGGAGAAATGCGCTTGGCAGGGCGTCCTCTCCTGGCGTTGGCAGGAATTTTTTCCCCCGGCCATCTCGGTGCACGTTAAAATCATCGATTCGAAGAACACTGATTTTAAATTTGCGCCGCCTCTCAGCGCCAAAGGGGAGCCTTCTTATTTTCTGTTCATCGATGAGGAAAATCGGGATCGTTCTTGTCAGCCTCTGCGTCTTTTCTGCTTTTGCTCCTGCTCAAGACCGTTCGTCATGGGAAGCCTACGTCGGATACCAGTACACCTATTCCGATTACGGCCCGATCCAGGACGCCTCCAATGCCATCGCCAATGCTTACAGCGAGACAGTGAACGTCGATCACAAGTTCAGCATGACCGGCGGGAACGGCGAATTCCAAAAAAACGTGAAGCACCGCTGGGCCGCGGTTCTTGACATCGGCGGTATGTATACGACTCAGAATGTCGACCTCTCCCGCTATTTCCAGTTGCTGGGGTATATCCCATCGAGCGCCACGCAAGTGTCGAACTTCACGCCGATCGTCTACACCATCACTGGAGGACCCCAGCTCGATGTATGGAAACGAGGTCAATTGCGGGTGTTCGCGCGTGCCTTCGGCGGCGCCTCGCGCAGCGTCCTGTCCATGGATACAACCACCCGCCAGGCGTTGTCGTTTCTTGCGCCCAAGTTCAAGACCACGACCACGGATCCCGCGGTGATCGCCGGCGGCGGGGCGCAGTATCCGGTTCCATTCATGAAGCATCTGTTCTTTCGCGGTACGGCGGACTTCGTTCATCCATTCTCGAGTGGATCCCAGCAGAACTACCTGCGAATCACGGGCGGTATCGTCATCAACAAACTGGGCAAGCCATACTAGCCAGGGCGAAGGCGATCGAATGGGCGTAGTGAAAGAAGGCGAACTCCTGATCCGCAAGTCGGGCATTCATGGCTGTGGTTGTTACACCACGGTGGCGATTCCGGAAGGAACCCACATCATCGAATACACCGGCCCCAGGCTGTCGAAGGACCAGGCTGACGAACTTTATAACGAGCGGCCGGATACGTACCTGTTCTGCATAGGGGAAGGCGATTTCGTGCTGGACGGCGACTCGGTGGCAGCCTTCATCAACCATTGTTGCGATCCCAACTGCGAAACCGATGAGTTCGATGAGCACATCTGGATCATTGCGTTGCGCGACATCGCCGCGGGGGAAGAATTGACCTACGACTACAACTTGTACGATGGCGATGACGAGGATGAAGCGGTGTGCCGGTGCGGCGCGAAGAATTGCCGCGGCAGCATGTACGGCGACGAGGAATTGGAGCGCCGCGCCAAGGCCAAGAGCAGTGTTTCGGGCGCGTCCTGACTCCCGCTGGCGCGTCAAAGATTATTCCCAACCATGCCACTCAACGTCATTCAGGCAGGTGATCCGGTCCTAAGACAGCGTGCCCGAGTGGTTACGGCCGAGGAAATCCGGAGCCGCGATCTTCAGCAACTGATCGAAGAGATGCGCGAAACCATGCGTTCCGCGCCGGGCGTCGGACTCGCCGCTCCCCAGGTGGGGCGAGCCTTGCAGTTAGCCGTGATCGAGGATCGAGCGGAATACCACAAGGAACTGGCCGCGGAGCAATTGCAAGCGCGAGGGCGCAGGCCGGTCCCGTTTTACGTATTGATCAATCCGGAAATTGTTGCGCGCTCCAGCGATCACGCCCTGTTTTTTGAAGGTTGCCTCAGCCTGGCTGGTTTCTGCGCGCTTGTGCCACGGTCTGCGTCGGTACGCGTATCATTTCTTGACGAAAGAGGAGAATCGCGCACCCTTGACGCCGCCGGGTGGCATGCGCGCATCATTCAGCATGAAGTCGATCACCTGCTCGGGGCGCTTTACATCGATCGAATGCTGAGCAGGAGCTTCACCTCCGTCGATAACCTGGCGGAGCATTGGAAAGGGCTGCCTGCAGACGAAGTTCTGTCGCGGTTGCGCTAGCGAGGCTGCGAGGTTGGAGGCGGCCGTTATCCTCGCGCCGTGACGTGCTCGAGGCTTTTGACGGCGCGCATGTACTGGGCGCGCTCAAAAGCGCTTGGATCGGGGCAACGCTGCTGGCTCATACTGCCGCGCATCTGGCGCACCGATTCGTACTCGTGCATTTCCATCCAGTCCACCAGGCCGTGTTCGACGTGGCGCAGATGGTTGATCCCATTGCGCAGCAGGGAAGAGCAGAGCATGGTCACGTTGGCGCCTACCATCAGAAGCTTGATGACGTCTTCTGCATTGTGCACGCCACTGGTGGCGGCAAGGCTGGCGCGCAGCCGCCCATAGAGGATTCCAATCCACGTCAGCGGCAAACGCAGCGCTTGCGGTGTGCTCAGCAGGACATTAGGACGAATCTCCAATTCGTCCAAATCGATGTCGGGTTGATAAAAGCGGTTGAAGAGCACGAGGCCATCGGCGCCTGCTTCGTCGAGACGCTTGGCAACGTTCGCGAAGTTCGTGAAGAACGGTCCAAGCTTCACCGCCACCGGGATGGAAATTGCCGACTTTACCGCCCAGACGATGTCGACGTAAGTCTGTTCGATCTGTGCCGCCTTGAGTTCGGGATCGGTCGGGATGGAATACACGTTGCATTCCAGAGCGTCGGCACCGGCCTGCTCGATCTCCTTGGCGAACTTTGCCCAGCCTCCAACGCTGGCGCCGTTCAAGCTGGCGATCACCGGAATATCGACCGCTTCTTTCGCTTTGCGTATGTGTTCGAGGTACCCTTCCGGGCCCAGGCGGAATTCGCCGGGTTGCGGAAAATACGTCAAGGACTCGGCAAAGCTCTCGGTCCCGGCCGAGAGGTGGCGATCCAGTTCGAGCGATTCCAGCCGCAGCTGCTCCTCGAACAAAGAATAGAGCACGATGGCGGACGCGCCCGCGTCTTCGAGACGACGAATGCTGGCGATTTCCTGGGACAGGGGAGAAGCCGAGGGAACGAGGGGTGTGCGCAGTTTTAATCCGAGGTAGTCTGTTTCTAAATCGATCATCATATTTCCTCGACCATGCCGGAATCGGTCCTGTTTGACTTCATGGGCTAATCAGCCGCGCTCGGCTCGGGGACCATCTTGCGCTGGGCCAGGTATTCGTACAGGCGATACCGCACCTCAACATCATGCTGCGCCTCTTGCCACAAGCGCTTCGCGTCTTCCGGCTTGCTCTTGGTCAGCATCTTGAAGCGCGTTTCCATCAGCATGAAGTCCTGCACCTTCCGCGTAGGCATGCGCGAATCAAGGGTGAGTGGGTTCTCGCCGGCCAAGGCCCGGTCCGGGTGGTAGCGATACAGCAGCCACTGTCCGCTGTCGACCGCGGCTTTTTGGTCCGACATTCCCGTTGTCATATCGATGCCATGCGCAATGCAATGTGCGTAGGCGATGATGATGCTGGGGCCGTCGTAGGCTTCCGCTTCGAGGAAGGCTTTCAACGTGTGCTCGTCCTTGGCGCCCATGGCCACGCTCGCGACGTAGACGGTGCCGTAGCTCATCGCGATCAGGCCGAGATCCTTTTTGGGACCGGGCTTGCCACCGGCCGCGAATTTGGCCACCGCCGCGCGCGGCGTGGACTTGGAGGCCTGGCCGCCGGTATTGGAGTACACCTCGGTGTCGAGCACCAGAAGGTTCACGTTCTTGCCGCTGGCGATCACGTGATCAAGGCCGCCGTAGCCGATGTCGTAAGCCCAGCCGTCCCCGCCCACGATCCATACACTCTTTTTCACAAGCAGGTCGGCGAGGGCGAGCAATTGCCTCGCCACCGGAGACGTCTTGCCTTGCAGACGCTCTTTCAGCAGACTCACGCGTTGCCGTTGCTCGTAGATATCTGCTTCATTCTTTTGAGGGGCCGCAAGAGTCGCGGCGGCAAGATCGTCGCCGACCTGGCTTCCGAGTTGCAGAAGCAGTTCGCGTGCGAATTCGGTCTGCTTGTCAATGGAGAGACGGAAACCCAGGCCGAATTCGGCATTGTCTTCGAACAGCGAGTTGCACCACGCCGGTCCGCGGCCGTCGGCGTTCTTGGCCCACGGCGTCGTTGGCAAGTTTCCGCCGTAGATGGAGGAGCATCCGGTAGCGTTGGCGATCAGGGCGCGATCGCCGAACAACTGCGATAGCAGCTTCAGGTAAGGAGTTTCCCCGCAACCTGAACAAGCGCCGGAAAACTCGAACAGCGGTTCCTGTACCTGTTGCTGACGGATGGTGCCCGTCTTGATCTGGCGCCGGTCGAGTTCTGGAATCTTGAGGAAGAATTCCCAGTTCTCCGCCTCGGGCACGCGAAGCGGCGGCTGCGGCGCCATGTTGAGCGCCTTGAGCCGGGTCTCTGTCTTGTTCTTGGCCGGACAGATTTCGACGCAGATTCCGCACCCCGTGCAGTCTTCCGGCGCCACCTGGATGCTGTAGTTCATGCCGGCCCATTCTTTGTCACGAACCTCGGTTGACTTGAACGTCCCGGGGGCATTTTCCAATTCGCTCGAGTCATATACCTTGATGCGAATGACGGCGTGCGGGCAGACCATCGCGCATTTTCCGCACTGGATGCATATCTTGGTGTCCCAGACAGGAATTTCCAAAGCGAGGTTGCGCTTCTCCCACTTTGCCGTGCCGGTGGGGAAGGTGCCGTCGCAGGGGAAGGCGCTCACCGGCAACTCGTCGCCTCGCCCCTCGTAGATAACGCCTAGCACTTCACGCTCGAACCTGGGGGCACTTGCCGGGAATGGCGGCGGCATCTCGATGGTGCTGGTGATCTTCTCCGGCACCTTGACTTCAAACAGATGCGCCAGTGTTTCGTCCACGGCCTTCATGTTCTTTTGAACGATGTCTTCACCCTTGCGGCCGTAGGTATCGCGAATCGACTTGCGAATCGCCTCGATGGCCTCTTCCCGCGGCAGCACCTTGGATATGGCGAAGAAGCAGGTCTGCAGAATCGTGTTCATGCGGCTGCCCATGCCTGTGTCGCGCGCGACCTGGTAAGCATCGATCACAAACAGGCTGGCCTTCTTTGCGACTAGCTGTTCCTGCACGACGCGCGGCAGGTGATCCCAAACTTCTTCGGGTCCGAAGGGGCTATTGAGCAGAAACGTTCCGCCCGTTACCAGCGAGCTCAACATGTCGTAGCGCTCGAGGAAAATCCACTGGTGACAGGCGACGAAGTTGGCTTTCGAAACGAGGTAGGTCGAGCGAATCGGCTTGGGACCGAAGCGCAGATGGGAAACCGTCATCGCGCCCGACTTCTTCGAGTCGTAGACGAAGTATCCCTGGGCGTAGTTGGCGGTATTTTCACCGATGATCTTGATGGAGTTCTTGTTGGCTCCCACGGTTCCGTCGGCGCCGAGGCCGTAGAACAACGCGCGCACCACGCTGTCAGGCTCGGTGGAGAACTCGGTATCGTAGTCAAGGCTCGTATGGTTCAGATCGTCGTTGATGCCAACGGTGAAGTGTTCCTTGGGCTTCGCGAGATTGAGGTTGTCGTAAACCGACTTAACCATCGCGGGCGTGAATTCCTTCGAAGAGAGACCGTAACGTCCGCCGATGACGATGGGCCAGAGCTTCACGGAACCGTAACCCTGCCGCTGACCCTCCTGAATTGCGTTCACCACGTCGAGGTAGAGCGGCTCGCCGGCAGCGCCGGCTTCCTTGGTGCGATCCAGCACGGCAATGTTGCGAACCGTGACCGGCAGCGCTTCATAGAGGTGCTTGATGGAGAACGGCCGGTACAGCCGCACTTTCACGAGTCCCACTTTCTCTCCGCGGGCATTCAGAGCATCGACCGCTTCCTCGGCGGCTTCGGCGCCCGAGCCCATCATCACGATCACGCGCTCGGCGTCTGGCGCTCCGACGTAGTCGAACAAACGGTATTGCCGCCCTACAACCTGGGCAAACTTATCCATGGCGGCTTGGACCGTGGCGGGGCAAGTGTCGTAGTAGGCATTGGCCGTTTCACGAATCTGGAAGAAAACGTCAGGGTTCTGCGCCGTGCCCCGAATCACAGGATGATCGGGCGAGAGGGCCCGTCCTCTGTGCTCGAAGACGCGGTCCATATTGATCAGGGCATGCATGTCGTCTTCGGTCAGCATCTCGATCTTGTTCACTTCGTGCGAGGTACGGAAGCCGTCAAAGAAGTGGAGGAAGGGAATTCGCGATTCCAGGGAAGCGGCTTGAGCAATGAGCGCAAGATCCATGGCTTCCTGCACCGAGTTCGAGCAGAGCATGGCCCAGCCGGTCGCGCGGCAAAACATGACATCGCTGTGATCGCCAAAAATGGAAAGCGCATGGGTGGCCAGGGTTCGCGCGGAAACGTGGAACACCGCGGGCGTCAACTCTCCGGCAATCTTGTTCATGTTGGGGATCATCAAGAGCAGGCCCTGGGATGCGGTAAACGTGGTGGACAGCGCCCCGGTCTGCAGAGCCCCATGCACGGCCCCGGCGGCGCCACCTTCGCTCTGCATTTCAGCCACGTGCGGCACCGTTCCCCAGATGTTGGGGATGGCCTCCGACGCCCACTGATCCGCCCACTCGCCCATCGCCGACGACGGCGTAATGGGGTAGATGGCGATGACCTCGTTCAGGCGATAGGCGACATAGGCGACCGCCTCGTTCGCGTCCATGGTCTTGAATTTGCGCTTCATAGTGATCCCCTCGCCTCATCGTGCCGGGCCTGGCTGTGTGGAACCGACCCCCGTCGGGATGGCCGAAGCCACCCGGTAGCTAACAGCATGAAGGCAAGGGAGCGGTGGCGTCGTCTACATCGATCACAGAGGGTTGTGATGTTCATCACATGGGGGGCTCGGTTGGGCTCGGCAGACCCCGGAACGATGCGCAAATGCCCGGAAACAACCGAGCAACCGGAAATCGCATGCTGATTTAGGATGAACTCGATGACTTCACGCGTGGATGCCGGCGAGCATCCCATCCTGCTCTATGACGGCGTCTGCGGGCTGTGCAACCGGCTCGTCCAGTTCACGCTGCGACATGACCACAAAGATCAGTTCCGTTTCGCCACGCTGCAAGGGCCGTTCGCGGCACAGATCCTGGCGCGTCACGACGCCTCGACCGACGACCTCAACACTTTTTATGTCGTGACCAGTCCAGAGGAACCGAACGAGCGCCTATGGGCGCGTTCCGATGCGGCGATCGTGGTACTGGACAGGCTTGGCGGGTTCTGGAAACCCATGGCTGAGGTTGCTCGTCTTCTGCCTCGTTTCATCCGGGACGCTGTTTATAACCTGATTGCGCGGAACCGCTATCGCGTGTTCGGAAAATTCGACCAGTGTCCACTGCCTGATCCGCGGTACCGGCACAGATTTCTGGACGAATAGCCCAGCTTGTATTTGTTCACTTTCGCCAGTGATCCAGGTCACTGCCTGCTTGTCCATCGACGGGAACAATACGCGACAATTTGGCAGGTAAGCGTCGAAGAGATGGCAATTCCGCGCAAGTCGCGGTATAACTGCGCGTTCGCGAATGCGGGTTGCGGTCCGGCGAGACATTCTCTCCCCACCGCAGTAGAATTTTGGAAGACACTCCAGCCCGATCTCAAAAGAGGAAGTCTCATGGCAGATAAGGCAACTCTTCCCACTGAAAATATTGATTCCATCCTCCAGGAGGACCGCAGGTTTGAGTGTCCTCCACACTTCGCCGAAAAGGCGCACGTAAAGTCGGTTCAGGAATACGAAAGCCTTTATCGCGAGTCGGTGGAGCATCCTGAAAAATTTTGGGCACGCATTGCCGAGGACCTGCACTGGTTCAAGAAGTGGGACCGAGTGCTCGAGTGGAATTCTCCCTGGGCAAAGTGGTTCAGCGGAGGCCAGATCAACCTCTCCTATAACTGCCTCGATCGGCACGTTAAAACCTGGCGCAAGAACAAGGCTGCCCTCATCTGGGAGAGCGAGCCGGGCGAAATTCGTACGCTCACTTACCAGCAGCTTTGGAAGGAAGTGCAGAAGTTTGCGAACGTGCTGAAATCGCTGGGCGTGAAAAAAGGCGATCGCGTCGCCATCTACATGGGCATGACGCCCGAGTTGCCCATTGCCATGCTGGCCTGCGCGCGCATCGGGGCGCCGCATTCGATCGTGTTTGGCGGCTTCTCGTCCCACGCGCTGGTCGATCGCATTCACGACTCGCAGGCCGTCGCCGTCATCACGCAGGATGGTTCCTACCGGCGAGGCGCCGAGGTGAAGCTCTTCCCGGCTGTGGAAGAGGCCCTGAAATCCTGCCCGAGCGTGAAGCATGTTGTCGTCTACAAGCGCACCGGAACTCCCATCAACATGACGCCGGGTCGCGACCACTGGTGGCATGAGCTCATGGCGAAAGCCTCCGACGAGTGCCCGGCCGAGCCGCTCGACGCCGAGCATCCGCTCTACATCCTGTATACCTCCGGAACCACCGGCAAGCCCAAGGGCGTCGTGCACACCACGGGGGGATATTCCGTTGGAACCTACTACACCACGAAACTCGTTTTCGATTTGAAAGAAGAGGACACCTACTGGTGCACCGCCGATATCGGCTGGGTGACCGGACACAGCTACATCGTCTACGGGCCGCTGCAGAATGGCGCCACCAGCCTGATGTACGAGGGCGCCCCCAATTTCCCCGAACCTGACCGTTTCTGGTCCATCATCGATCGGCACCAGGTCAACGTCTTCTACACGGCGCCGACGGCCATCCGGACCTTTATCAAGTGGGGCGACGAGTGGCCGAACAAGCACAAGATGGATAGCCTAAGGGTGCTGGGCACGGTAGGCGAGCCCATCAATCCCGAGGCTTGGATGTGGTATCGCGAGGTGATCGGCCACAACCGTTGCCCGATCGTCGACACGTGGTGGCAAACCGAGACGGGCCATATCATGATCTCCCCGATTCCTGGTGCGATTGCGACCAAGCCGGGTTCGGCGACGCGGCCGAGTCCTGGAGTTGTCCCCGAGATCGTCACCATGGACGGCAAGCCGGTTCCCGCTGGATCCGGCGGCTTCCTCGTCATCAGCAAGCCATGGCCTGGCATGCTGCGCACCATTTACGGCGATCCCGATCGCTATGTGCGGCAGTACTGGTCGCAGATTCCCGGCGTGTACTTCACCGGCGACGGGGCGCGGAAAGACAAAGACGGTTATTTCTGGATCATGGGCCGCGTCGACGACGTGCTCAACGTCAGCGGGCATCGGCTGAGCACCATGGAAGTCGAAAGCGCGCTGGTGGCGCACGACGCCGTCGCCGAGGCCGCCGTGGTGGGCAGACCGGATGATCTGAAGGGGCAGGCGATCTCTGCCTTCGTCACTCTGGAAAAGGGCAGGATACCCAGCCCCGAATTGAAGGAAGAACTGCGGAAGTGGGTGGCGAAGGAAATCGGTTCGCTCGCCAAGCCCGACGACATCCGCTTCACCGACACGCTGCCAAAAACCCGGAGCGGCAAGATCATGCGGCGCTTGTTGCGGGAACTGGCCACGAGCGGGGACGTGAAGGGCGACACCACGACCCTGGAGGATTTCGGCGTGATCGCTAAGCTTAAGGAGAGCGAAGAGGCGTAGACCCCAGCCTGCTCTCGAATGCACGCTGCTCGATCTCCTTCATGATGGATTCGCGGGAGGGCTTCCACCCGAGCGTGCGCGCCAGGTTGCCAGAAAGGGCATGGCTCCGGGTCAAGGCATCGGCGATTGGGCTGAATCGTTTAGCGTCCGTGAGGGACAAACTGGAAGGTTCGCCTTTAAACCCTAGGCCCTTGTGAATTGCGGTGGCCGCCTCCTTCATGGAAAAGTTCTCGCTGGCGGCGTGCAGGATCATTCCACCACTCGCTCGCCCCAATGCGACGCAATACAGGTCGGCGAGGTCGTCGAAATGTACCGCGGAGCAGCAGTTCTCGCCTGATCCGATGTACTTTCCACGTCTGAAGCGTCTCGCGAGTCTGATCAAGTTTCCAATGGCGATGGCCCAGTTTGGCGGCCGGCCGCCGTGCACTTCCCAAGCCGGACGCACCACGACCGTCCGCAGACCCGAAGATTGAAGGACCTTACTCTCCAACCGAGGCAGCCAAGCGTAACCGGGCAGTGGACGCGGGCGGGCAGTCTCGTCTAAGGAAACAGGCCCGGTGTCCCCCAAAACTGCAGCACTGCTGGTGACAATCAGAGCCCGGCTCGAGCCTTGGAGCGCTCGCGCCAGAAGGTGTGGGCGAAGGTGAGCGATATGAACCCTCTTGCGTAAGACGGTATTGGGAAGTTCAAGGTCAATTACTGCATCGGCTTTGGCGAGTTGACGTTGAATCGCAGCGTCCTGGATTTGTCCCAAAACCGGGTTCAACTTGTTCCTGATTAGATTCGGCATCATGTCTTCGTGACTTGTCAGCACGGTGATCTTGTGCCCTTCGGCCAACAGCCGGCGGGCTACGACGAAACCGAGTCCGAGTTCTTCGCCACACAGAAAGACGCGCATTTGCCTTTTGCAGTAGCCTACACGATGCGCCCTCGCTCAACTCGCTTGGCCGCAGTAGGATGACTTGAACCAGGTGGACACTCTGTTGTGATCCCGGTCACTGCGGCCTGTGTCCGCTCGCTCAAGAATCACCCAGCCCCGTTTCGCGTTTGAGTGGCCCATCTCACGTCCGGGAGGTTCCCGCCATGAGTTCCGTGAAAGACCTGCACCAGAGCGGCATTTCGAACCTGCTCGCGATTGACGAGGAATATCCTTCACCGAAGTGCGTTGCCGAGAATTGTCTTCAACAAGACTTTGCCGGCGAGTACGCTCGGTCAATCGCCGATCCGGAGGAATTCTGGGGGGATTATGCTCTGCGCTTCCTGTGGAGCAAGCCCTGGACGAAGGTGTTGAACTGGGACGGCGTGCACCACGAATGGTTCCTGGGCGCGAAGACGAACATCACCGTAAACGCAC
>Ga0210401_10004161_pt1 | contig 15137 bp, 18 predicted proteins | sample IncBWH32MmetaG_FD_150866 | JGI IMG/M metagenome (GOLD analysis project Ga0210401, IMG submission 150866) | Forest soil microbial communities from Barre Woods Harvard Forest LTER site, Petersham, Massachusetts, United States - Inc-BW-H-32-M | ecosystem: Environmental > Terrestrial > Soil >... | reverse complement strand
CCAAGTGGCACTGCGGCTAAATCAGCGTCCAAGAAAAACCTTAGGATTTCAAACTCCCGCCAGTAAACTTCAACAAAGTGTTGCATCGACCGGTTGAGCTGACAGCGTTTACCAGGCACTACCCTGGAAATGTGGGACGGCTGAGGGGCAACCTTGCTGGGGCGTCTTGCCTCATAGGCAAATAAGGAGGGTGCCATGCTCAAGAGTACGTATTTCTTTAGGCGAGTCGCAACCGGCGCGGCTGTAGCGCTTGCAGCGTGCGTGCTGGTAGTACACGCGAGTGTGCCACGTGGTTGGTTTCTGGCTGGAACAAAGCCTGCGGAGTATGAGGCTGGTGTCGATGCTGACCAACTATATCAGGGCCATGCTAGCGCGTTCCTGAAGAGTAGGATACTTAGCGTCGACGGTTTTGGAACGCTGATGCAAAGCGTCCGCGCTGAACACTACATAGGTAAGAAAGTGCGCCTCAGCGGACTCGTCAAGTCACAAGAAGTTGTGAGTTGGGCTGGGCTATGGATGCGGGTTGATAAAGGAAAGGACATGGTTGGGTTTGACAACATGCAAGACCGACCCATCAAAGGTACGACAGACTGGCAGCGGTACGACGTGGTTCTGGACGTTCCGCCGGATTCGACTGGCATATCATTTGGAATTCTACTTGACGGTGCTGGGAAGGTTTGGCTGAGTGGTACGAAATTCGATGTGGTTGGGGCGAACGTTCCCTCAACGGGGGCGGGCGATAGAAAGATTCCGGACAATCCGGTGAATTTGGATTTTACCGAGATTGGGAAACGCTGACCGGCACTTGTCCGGTTTCGGCGTTAATCAGGAGTTGACGACATTCTCTTTCAATTTTGCTATTGTGCCTTCCAGGAGCGCCGCGAGCATTGGTCTCCTTTGATTCAAGGAGGACGAATTATGCGTTACCTCATCAGCGTTTTGGCTGTAATCTGCATGGCTTCTGTCGCTATCCCCAACGCGAAGCAGGAAAAGGGATCACCCGCCCAACAGAAACTGCCCGCCCAATCGGGCCTGAAGCCTCCGAGTGGGCGCGGCCTGGCACCTGATTTCAATCTAATGGATGCGAGCGGCAAAGTTGTCAAACTGGCTGACCTCAAGGGCAAAGTGGTTCTAGTAAATTTTTGGGCGACTTGGTGTGAAGGCTGCCAAGTGGAGATTCCCTGGTTCATTGAGTTTCAGAAAGAGTATACGAGCCGAGGATTCGTGGTTGTCGGTATTTCGTTGGACGACGACGGCTGGAAATCGGTTAAGCCTTGGATTAAAGAGAAGAAGGTGAACTACCCTATCGTGATTGGCACCGAGGGACTGGCGAAGGGGTACGGACTCGGGGATGGAATGCCACTAACGGCGCTGGTTGACCGCGAGGGCAGAATAGCCGACTTGCACACTGGAGTAGTGGAGAAAACGGCCACTCAACAAAAAATCAGGGACCTTCTGCAGGAGAGCTTCAAGAATCCCACAATTTGATACGTCCTGCCGGAAAGGAATTCCTCCTGCCAGCCATTGAAAATCGCTAACAGCCGTCTCAAGGCCTGGTAAGTCGCCTTACCGGAGAATGGGATCTGGGCCGATTTCACTCGTACGATAACCAGGGATGTGGAGAAATGCCCGCTTTATTACGGATAAATCCGATTATGCTTCTATCCCAACGGTAGTCGTATTGCCCGTCACGTGGCAGGACAAAGTACATTCCGCCCCACGGGAAGATGTAATGTTTCGGTTTGATATAACCCAGAATCCAAAATGTCTTGCACCTCGCTATTTCCGAGTAGCTGATGGATTTCCAGCGAAAGAACCTTCGGTACACGAGTCTTTCGGCTTCGGGCTTCACGCGGGTAAGTGACATCATCATAAAACTGACAAATAAAATAAACGCACAAACCAGGCCGCTGTTGGGGTTCTGTATGTCGAAGAAAAGCGGCGTGGAAATGAGCAGTAGCCCACTCATCACAAATTTGGGAAACCAGTAGTCGGCAGGAAGGGTTTCCAGTGCAGTCGGAAGCTTATATTCTTGAGGCATCCCTCTCAATTTCAGCACAGGCCGTGCCAGATTGCCTTTTGTATCTGTGGCGGAGTTGTCGTTGTTGCTTCGAGTCTAAATACTGTTCGAGGGCCACAACTCCTGATTAGTCGCCTTACCGGACAATGGGATCGAGGCCAATTTCACTTCTCCGGTAAGCGCGTTTCTCAGGCACTGACCCGCGTTTTTGGGCGTAAACTCCAGTTATCCCTTTGACCCGGCGCATCGAAAGGAGAACTCACATGAAGAAACATCGAATCCTCTTGAGCACGGTCTTGCTCGTGTTGTCTCTCGGGGTTCTGACGCCACAATTCGCACAGGAGCCTTCCCCGGACGCTGAGAAAGCTGAGCAGCAAAAACACCACGCACTCTGCATGGGCCTTGTGAGGATGATCAACACAGACGAAGTAACGGAACTGTCAAGGTACGGGTCGTATGCGTCGTGGGAGAATCTTCTGGCTCACCAGCCAGAGTATTTCGAGGGGTGGCTCGCAAAATCTGACTCGCAACAAGCAAGGTTCGCAGACGCGCCAGATATTTTGCCTGGGTACAGTCTGCGGTTGAACGTACATGCGGATGGCAAGGGATACGACCTGCGCCTATGGGATACGACAGGCAAAGCGTGGGCAGCTTTCTCGGATGAAAGCGGAGTCATTTGGCAGAGTGAACCGGTTCACTGAGGAATTTCGCAAACCTTTGGTTTCACCTCTAAATGAGACCTTGGAACCACTTGTCCGGTTTCGGCGTTAATCAGGCGTTGGGTACCGTCGCGCTCGAATGAGTAAGGCTATTGCGGAAGTCCTGGAAGTTTCTGTGTGAGGGGAGGCCTATTAATGAACAAGCATGGTTCCTTCTCTGCTTCCGGGGTGATTAAGGTCACGTATAGATTCGGGACGGCCCCTTGAGCGACATCAATGATCCCCGCCACCTCTCGAAAGCTGACATCGGGGTCCACTCTGAGTAACAGGAGCCGCTCAGCTCGAAGGCGATAGATATCATGCAGTCGCCCTCCGACGGTTTCTCTTGTCACCCGCTCGGAGTTAATCGTCAGCGAATGATCTTTGGAGATTTGCAACTCGATTACGTCGAAGTCCCCGCACTGAGATCGAGAGGTATGAGCAGGTAACTCAATGTAAAAGCCTTTGGACCGGCTAGAAAGTCGCTTCGAGACTCTGAAGCCTATTATCAACACCGCCGTCGCGATTAATAGAATCCTGAGGGTCAGACGCATGTCAGCCTATCTATTTAGACACCGACGAGGTACGAGTAGTTGCGGTATCTGGCCATCGTTTCTAGTGCCCGGTAAGTCGCCTTACCGGAGATGTGAAGTAATACTTCACTTGGACGGTTAGCGCGTTAATCAGGGGCTGACAGCCTGCACCAATCGCGGTAGCATATTTCCGCATGCCTTTCCGGCATTGGGTTTTCAACGAGTAAGGAGGCGGCGATGAAGCGAACCTCGATGTGGTGCTTGGTGGTTTTACTTTCACTGGGGAGCGCCGAACGGTTGGTAGCTCAAGGGACCCGTTCCACTGAGGAAGCTGTCGTGAGACTAGAACAACAGTGGTTTGAGGCGCAACACAGTTGCAATCCTGACCTGCTTGGTCCCCTGATGGCCGACAAGGTCGTGATTATGGGTAGTGAGCCGAAAGTCACCAACAAAGCCGACGTGCTCGCAACTTGCAAAAATACCAAATGGGATAGGGTCCGACTCTCTGAAATGAAGTTAACGGTATTTGGCGAAACGGTCGTGGCGACGGGAAATTTCTCCGGTGAGGGCACGGATCCATCGGGAAAGTCTTTAGAGGTACACGAACGTTGGACCCATACTTGGGTGAAGATGCCAAGCGGACAGTGGCAATGTGCTGCAATCCATACATCGCCAATCCCAATGTGAGCAGAACCACACTAAACGCAAGTGGCAGAGGTAGTGGACCGTTTTGAATTATCTTGCGTGATTCAGTCGTTGCCGCAGGGTTTCCACGACTAAACCGACCAGTGCATACGTGGCGACATTTGCAGCAAGAGCCAAATAAAGGCTAAGGGGATAATGCGAGCCGACAATCGCAATGGGGCAGGTTAGCCGAACAAGAGTGGACACCATCGGTTCTATCGAAAGGTCCTTGTTTCGCACTAAGAAATAAACCGCCCATCCACTCGCAACGAGAAAGCCCGCAGCCGCCCATATTGCGATTCGGTATTTCATGCTGTACCTCCCGCTGTATTGGTCGAATAATCTCACAAAGTCCTGCATCTGTCAGGCTAAGTCCCGATAAGTCGCCTTACCGGACATGTGGCATCCCGCAGCGCGTGAAGTCTGAACGGACTAGTTTGGCTTAATGTGTTTGCGCTTTAGATATCCCTGAATCATTCCAACCAGGAAATTCACTCCCAAGAAAATGACAATGACTAAGAGAACGACAAGCACGTCGCCAGATGTCTTGCTAAGCCTTAGGAACGAAACAACTCTGGGAAGGGCCAGCGATACCAAGAAAAATCCAACCGCATACAATCCTACGGTCACAAACCAGCGGGTGATTCTGCTCATGGCCGAGTATAGGCTAACTCCTGATTAGTCGCCTTACCGGACATCTCTGCATCGCCAAGGTAGCGATGGGACGCAGGCTGGCGCGAAGTAGAACGCCGCGGACTTGCGCTGAAAAGGGAAGAGGCTCGACTTCTGAAGAGTCTGGATACCATACCCAAAGTGAGGGAGCGGGTGATCAAGCAGCAAGCCTCGGAAGGTAAGAAGCCTGTTCCGCCGAGAGCGCGATGTGGTAGATTCTCCGTCCGGGAGAAACTACATTGAAGAATATCAAAGCTGCGCTTCGACGCTAGGAAAAGAAGTTAGAGAAGCATCTGGCTAAGTTACAGCATCAGTTGAGCCGCGTTCGCGCCGCAGCTTCGGCATTAGGCAGTAAGGTGGAGAAAGAGGTTCGCAGGGTTGGTAATCGCTCCGCCGCTGCGAGAGCTAAGATGTCAAAAGCTGCAAAGCTTCGATGGAAGAAGATAAAAGCCGGGGCCAAGAAGGCCGGGTCGTAACCCAAGGGTTGCTTTACCTCGAAAGTCTATATCTACGCTGCAGCCCGATTTCGTGCTGACAGAAGCATGCACCTGATTTCTGGACATATAATCCGCCACTGGACTCGCGGGCAATAAAATTGTCCTTTGAGGAAGCAGTCATCGCAGTCTGGCGGCAAGCCCTTCTGGAAAACGCCAAGGCCGTCAAGATAGGCGGAGAAAGTTATCCCGTTCGTCGGACCTCCAAGCGTGGTTTGCGGCAAGTGGACTTCGTATTCGACGGGACAGAAATACGTGGGCTGGAACAGAACCCAGAAACGAAATCCCGTTGGGCGCAAATGGCACGCTCTGGCAAGAAGGTGATGCAGTTCCTGAGCGAGGGCCGCTACGTCGCAAACGTGGTGGATGGAAAGATGAACCTCTACGGCAAAACCAAAAGCGAAAACAAGCACTAAGCGGGCGCATCGCCCTGTCAGACTTCACTGATAGTAACCAGCAAACTATGAGCTGCCCATCGCAGACTTTGCACAAATCAAACGGCCAATCATAAAAATCAGGAACGAAGACATGTAGAGAATTAGTAGAAGACCGATGATGCCTCTCACGAAGGACCCCGCGTACATTTCTGGGCGAAACTTAATTCGCGTGAGTAAGAACACAAAGATTGCCGTTGGTGAGACCATGCAGACCACCAACAGCGTCGTCGAACAGGCGTTGGGCATCATGGGTTCCTCAGCGGCGGGATACTACCACGGGAAGAGATAGAGACCTTCAGTATGGGATAAGGCTAAAGGTCAGCGTTCAGCAAGAAACTCGTCGATGAAATCCTGGGCTTCAGCTTCGGTCTCGAACCGCCCGGGAAACATCTCAGTGTCGTGATTGAGGGCATCACCAATCGAGTATCTGCCGCGTTCGCTTTGTTGAACGAAGAATCGATGGCCTGCGCGGAGTTTTCTAACTAACGACTTTCTGTTTCGCGCCTTCACGAGATTGGCTATGCGGCTGGCAACCAGCCTCGGTGGGTCTACCTCAGCCTCAACAATCTCGTACCGATTTGCATGAGCGTGACCAGTTTCAATAGCCTCGGATACAATCGCGACCGCTTTCTTGGGTTTCCACACTGATGCGCCGGTACGTCCGTCAATCGAGATTTTAACAGTCCGCGTTCCGGACGGGAGATTTCCGGTTTTCACAAACTCCCTTCCGTTCCGGGTGTAAACAATCATTCGGTATCCGCTTGGCGCTGTCGCCGAGGCTCTTCATATCATTCTCCGGAGCTTCTCAAATAGTACCGACGGTCCATTACTACGTCGGCTGCACAGCATTTGCCGGAGCGAGTGGAGGAGACGAGTTCTTTTCTAGCCGACGGCGGGATGCCACTCGGGTCGAGGTCACTTGTCCGGTTTGTGCTTTAATCGGGACTTGCCTTTTGCTGAAAGCGTGAGCTGTCGCGTCTGTCGCGTCGAGCATTCGCGGCACTGTTTATAAGCCCATAACACAAGTCCAAATAGTTGCTAGCGTCGTTCGGTGGGGGGCGTCTATTGTAGGAATAACCGGACGATTCAGTCGGATCGTCCTATCCTGAACGCGAAATAAGGCGGTCTTCATGTACCAACTTCTTTTAATAGGGTCGCTTATCGGAATCCTGCTTGCGATTTTGGTGGTAAGGCTAAGGAGAGCCTCTAAACGTCCAAAAAGGTGGATGCCTGACATCCGGCGTGTATGTTAGACCGAAAGTTTTGGCTTGTTCAATATTGAACACTGAACAGAGTTTTGCTATTGTGGACCATCGTGTCTTCTAGAGCTCAACGTTTATCTGTGAAAGTTCCTCGCTCCCTCAAGAAAGCGAATTCAAGAAGACCTGCCTTCGATGTGAAATTGTTTCTCGACACGGCCGGTCTAGGTAGAAAGATACTCAAGTTTCGGGGGAAAGAAACCGTCTTCGCGCAAGGTGATCCCGCGAAGAATGTCCTCTACATTCAGGAAGGTGGCGTGAAGCTTACGGTGATCAATGAGTCCGGTAAAGAAGCGGTTGTGGCGATCCTTGGACCGGGCGATTTTTTTGGGGAAGGGTGCCTTGCAGGGCAGCCCCTTTGCGTGGCGGGTGCGACCACGATTGCACCTACCACTGTGCTCGTCGTTGAAAAAGCCGAGATGATTCGCGCCCTTCACCAAGAACACGAATTCTCCGACCGCTTCATCACATATATGCTTGAACGAAACATCCGAGTTGAGGCGGACCTGGTCGACCAACTGTTCAACTCCAGCGAGAAACGCCTGGCGCGGACTCTATTGTTGCTCGCTCGTTACGGCGCAGAAGGCCAGGCTCAAAAGATGCTCCCCGAAGTGTCGCAGGAGATGCTTGCGGAGATGATTGGTACTACGCGCTCGCGGGTCAACTTTTTCATGAATAAATTCAGGAAACTGGGCTTCATTCAATACAACGGCGGTCTTCACATCAACGATTCCCTCTTGAGTGTTGTCCTGCACGACGAATAATTCAACCTTCGCTCGGTACGGAAAGATATCGCCCTTCCGAGTGGCTACTCCTGATAAGTCGCCTTACCGGACAATGGGAACCGGGCCGATCCACTTCTCCGGTAAGCGCGTAAACAGGACCAACCGCAACGAATTGGTGACGCCGTAAGAGTATGGATGCAGACGCGGTCACCTTGCTGGGACCAGAATTGGCGAAGGTGGTGCAGTCCACGCCGGACGTCCTCGGTCATCGTAGATTGTCAGAACAGCTCTGTCTTTAGTGTCCGATTGGATGACGACAACAGGCACTCCGTTACCCGTCCGCTCGATTATGGGGAGCACACTTAGGCGGGCACACACATTACCCTTCTCGTCTTTCAGGACGATGTCTCTGGCTTCGACGGTGGTTACCCGCAGAACAGATGGCTCAACACGGTCGGGGGCTTTGGCCGCAATGAGAATCATGGAAATACCGGAGACAAGAAGCACGATGGTTATTAGTCGCCAGCGGCGATTCGAGACCTCTAGCATTTCTATGCGACTAGCCAGCTCTTGAAACCCGGTGACGGGGAATCTCATTTACTTGTTTCGACGCGGGGCAGTGTTTCAAGTGAGCGAGCCATAGTGGAATCTGGACTCGTTGGGATTCCAAGTGCCCGATAAGCACGCCTTACCGGAGAAGTTCGAACCGGCACCCTATTCTGAATGAGTTTGTTTGGATTGAGCCAACGAGTCCTTATCGGCGCTTGACTGTCTGAACGTATGCGATTACGACGAGCATAAACGTCACCAATAGTAGAAGCGAGTGAAGCCCACCTATACCTGGGAAAAAGAAGAAGCTCACAACGCTGACGGTCAGAATGACCACGGCGAGAAATATGGCCAGTCCGGCCAATATCGGCTGCTGCTTCACCACACTCAAATACTAGGACAAGCGGTTACTTCTAAACTTCAAACCTTTGCGCTTGGCCCCTTTGAATTAACAGCTTCGTGTGAACGCCAGGGCTTACCTTCATGTCTGAAATGTTCGCGCCCTAAGTCCCGATAAGCCTTACCGGACAACTGCCGTGCGGGTACCCCAAATGTCCGACAAGCGGACTTGCGATGTTAAGATCCAACTGTTGTTGGAAGCGTGACCAAAATGAGCGAAAACGCTCAAACGAAATTGACCGCTGAGGGTTTCTACGTTCAGCCGGGATGCTGCACGAGCTGTGGTGTGCCGCAATCCGTTGCTCCAGCCCTCGTCGGTTGGACGAACGAAAATCATCCCCAATGTTATTGGATCAAACAGCCGGAAAATGCTACTGAGCAGAACCAAGCCATCAAACTTTTTCAAACGCAGGAGCTTGGGTGTCACAGGTACTCAGGGAACGATCCGGCCGTACTTCAAAAACTCCCCGCCGAAGACTGCGACCATTTTCGTCCCGATCTAAAACTGAACCGTGATCCGCATTTCGCTTCTTTGGGTCCAGCGCCTACCTTCGCACTTTCCGTCTCAGACGAACACAATGTATTCAGCAGAATGTGGCGAAGATTGCTTCGCAAATAGCAGGAAACTGTCGTTCGTTAACTGCCAACTCCTGGTAAGTCGCCTAACCGGACACATAAAGTATTACCTTATTTGTCCGGTTTCCGCGTTAATCAGGAGTTGACCGCAGATGCTTGGATTCAGTCCGGCTCGTCGTCTTTCGTCGTTCTCTGATTGAACCACCCCGCAGCCACTCGATAGAGAGCGCGTAATGTTTCGCTTGCAAGGAGATAAACTCCTAAGATTACAGCAACTACATATTTGCCGAAACGGTGGGAATCAACATTGTATTTGGCTGAGGAAACAACCGCTATTCCGATGCCCACAGCCATAAGCATCCCAACTCCCAGAAGTTTGAAAAAATCGCGTGTCGGATGCTCGCTCCTGGGTGTGATATCCCACAATACGAGAAAGTAATGGTCGCCTTTGCGAAGCGTGCGAATGGCTTGGTCCCAGTTACGTTTTCTCTCGGGGTGTTCCAGCTTCAACCTATCGTAAGCATGGTGGAGAAGCCGTGAAATCTTAGTTTCATATTCAGCTGTGTCACATTGCGCTTCAAATTCTTCATTCAGCTCCACTGGGTTATCACACGACGTGGCATCACTTTCTGTGAAGTACATCATTTTCTTCTCGGTCTCAGAGAGCGGGACACTCTCCCGAGCCGCTTGCTCAGCAGCTTGCTGTACGAGAAAATCTTTTGCTTGCTTGGTTTTCATTTTGAAAGAATTGCTCAGGGATATAGCGCCAAATCTATCATGATTTGGCCTCAGTGCCTGGTAAGTCGCCTAACCAGAGAAGTGGAGGCTAGTTAGCTCTGCAAGGTTACTGCCAATTCTGCTGCCACTACCAGTAGCTAGCGCCCCAGTCGATCGTGCATCCACATAGCAAAAGCCCGCAGTGCGAGACCGAACATGCTGCCTGCGGCAATGAGTTCGAGGACGTCGACGGTATGGATGCTGGTGAAACGCGGTCTGCGTGTGACCGTGGCGAGCGAAAACACGCCAAGGATCAGCGGGAAAGCAATGTCTCTCCACGTTGGACGTCGATTCGGCATGCTCCACCCGGTCTGTGTGAGTTTATCTGGTCATCAGATTACGTAACAAGCGACTCCTCGCTCTTTGAATGACACAAACTGAAGCAAGATCGCAGCTGGGCGGACGTGGAATCGTCGGATACTGGCCGATAGGGCCTGATAAGTCGCTTTACCGGACATGTGGTTTTGCCAGGAAGGACTGCGCCCGGCAGCTATTTTCGAGGAGTATCGTCGCCGTCGATGGCAACCCTGTCCTGTTTCGACCCAGGCTTGCCATAGCGCTTGATTAGGTACGAACCAGTTGGTGGTCGGAACTTTTTTAGAATCGGTCGGACCACCGCGAAGAGACGTTCTGCGCTCGGGCCATATATATAAATCGTGAAGACTCCTTCTCCAATCTCATTGCCATCATACTCTCCCGCCCCTGACTCTTTAATGGCGACAATGAGTTGGTCCTCCAAGGCATATAGCCGTTTGAGTTCGTCAGCATTACCCGTCTTCTCTGAGTGAAGAGGAATCGTGATGATAAGCGCCTGCTCTTCGGCCGCGTTGACAACTCGGGGGGATTTCTCCACCCAGAGGATGAAAAACATCGGGAGCAAAATCAGAAGCAGGCAGCAACTGATTACTTTTGCGCTCATAGGCGCAGAGCCTACCAGCGCACAAATGCTGGTGCAAGTGCCTGGTAAGTCGCCTTATCGGAGAAGTGGTTTTGGGCCCATTTTGACATGTCCGGTTTGCGTTAACCAGGCATGTGGATTGCGTCCGGGAGCGCCGTTATCTGCCCAGACTCGTTGGCGAGATCGCCGTCTGTGCCAATCCTTAGTAAACAGTAGCCGAGGTGGAAAAAGTCCCTCAACAAGAGTCTCCGTCAGCCGGGGATCGAGGCTGTAAGCGCGGGAAGACCGATTCGCCGCAAAAGGCTTTGGAAACGCGGGTTGTCCCGCAATCCGTCCATGCTCGGATCAATATGAAGATAGATAAGCCAGTGGCAGTGCTCTTCGTAGGATTTCTCTAGGTATTCCATGGCGCGGTCGTGCTCTCCCAAACCGACGTGGATTCCGGCGAAGAAGTAGGGTGCGATATATCTTTTCGTTGCAAGCTCTGTCAGCTCATCGAGCATCTGAAATGCCTCCTTCGTCCTGCCAGCCGCGCCGAAAGTGTGCGCCAGTGCCGCGCGCATCATTGGGCTGCCGCCTGACAGTCTCACACCATTTTCACCCTCGGTAACGGCCAGTTCATAGCAGCCCGTCTTCCTGAGTAGCAGGCCGAGAATCCAATACGTGACCGGATAGTTTGGGTCCAATTCGACAGTTCGCCGCAGCTGTTCGATGGCTTCGTCGTATCGCCGGGCAAAATACAAGGCCCATCCCACGGCCACGTTGATAATCAGAGACAGCGGATCGAGCTCCTGACTTTTCTTCATCCTGGCCACCACCTCTGCGTGTTCCCCCATGGTCATCAGATACTCGGCGTACCAGTGGTTACCAGTTGCGTACGTTGGACCCAGTTTGAGGCTGCGCTTGAATTCGGTCTGAGCCTCCACCCACTGCCAGCCGTGAAGCCACAACAGGGCCGCGAAAGACGTGTGAGCTTCGGCGAGATCCTGATCAAGCTTCAGAGCCGTCGCCGCCGCCGCTCTGCCTTTAGGGAATACGTCCTTTGAGGGCAAATAGCTGTTCCATCCTAGGAGCACGTAGGAATCGGCCAAACCGGTGTAGGCAAGTGCGTAGGTCGGATCTTTTTCGATTGCCTGCTGAAAGTAATCGATCGCCTTATAGAATCCGTCTTCGGTCCACTTGTTCCAGTGATGACGACCTTTTAGGTACAGTCGGTAGGCCTCGGCATTCTCTGTGTGGTGTTTTGTCAGGCGCTTTTTCTCAGCCCGAGTAAGCTGTAACCGTAATTTCCCTGATATCTCATTGGAAATTTCGTCTTGCACCACAAAGATGTCGTCAGGCTTGCGATTGTATTGCGCGCCCCATACTTGAGAGCCTGTGGCTACGTCGACTAATTCGGTAGATATGCGCAATGAGCCGCCGCTTTGCATTATTCTTCCTGTGAGCACGGCGCGCACATTTAGCTCGCGACCGATGGCTTGAGGGTCAATTTCTCGGCCCTTATATCGAGATACTGTGCTCTGCGCGATTACCCGGAGTTTCGGTATTGTCGCCAAAACATTAATGAGGCTGCCTGTGATTCCATCACTAAGGTATTCACGCTCGTGGTCTCCGCTGGCATTTTCGAGGGGTAAGACGGCAAGCGAGTCAATGATCTTGGAGACTCGCCGTCGGCGGAGAGCATCCGTTCGCACGGAGGAAGTCCCCGACTTCCGCTTGCCGTTCGAATATGCATGACTTGGGGTGGGTATCAGGACCAATTCTGTTTCTTCTTCCGCAGGCCTCCGCCCCGATTCGGTATCTCGCTTTAGCCGTTGCAGCTCAGCCCGCATGTCTGCTGCGTGCTGATAGCGCAGGTTGCTGTCCTTCTCCAGAGCTCTGCAGATCACTTCTTGAAGCGCCGGGGGGATGTCGGGATTGACTCGTATGGGTGCCACCGGAGTGCGATTGAGGATGGCGTCCATGATGAGGCCGGAACTACTTCCCTGAAAGGGCACCCTTCCCGTAGCCATCTCGTAGAGAACGATACCGAAAGAGAACAAATCCGTGCGCCCGTCTAACTCCTTGGCCCGCACTTGCTCGGGAGACATGTAGTTCAAGGTACCCAGAGTCGTCCCCGGGCTAGTGAGATCTTCTCCGACGACATCGGGCAGAGATGGCATCGGCTGGGCCACGATCTGCCTTGCAGGACTCTCCGAAAGAATACATTTCGCCAGGCCAAAGTCGAGAATCTTGGTGCGCCCTCGCCTGGTGACGAAAATATTGGCGGGCTTGATGTCGCGATGGATGATGCCTTCGCTGTGAGCCGCATCGAGCGCATCGGCGACTTCGATGGCAATCGCCAAAATACGCTCGGTATCCAGGGTCCCTGCGGCTATCATGTATTTCAGGGTCACGCCATCCAGGTACTCCATGGCGATGAACGCACGGCCCTCGTGGTTCCCAATTTCGTAGATGGTGCAAATATTGGGGTGATTGAGTGCAGATGCCCCGCGTGCTTCGCGCCGAAAACGTTCCAGGGTAAGCAGGTCCGGGGATGGGTTCTCTGGCAGGAATTTTAAGGCGACAAACCGGCCGAGCTCATTGTCCTGCGCTTTGTAAACTACCGCCATCCCACCGCTCCCCAGTTCCTCCAGGACACGGTAGCGCGAGATGGTTTGCCCGGTAGCGAAGGGCCCTTGGGTCACGCCAGAGGCTACTGTGGCGGCAATTCGACAGCTATTGGCAATAATGCCAGTCGGGTCAAAAAACCCAGGCCACTGCTTTGTGAATGTTTCTTTATCGCCAGAGAACCTTGCAGCAAAATTGGCAGTTGCGCTTGGTCAAAAACTGGATATTTAGCCACCGACCTTGTCGAGGGCGCGCCCAAGTCCTGGTAAGTCGCCTTACCGGACAACTGGAATCGCTAAATCGGCACTTCTCCGGTTTCGGCGTTTACCAGGAGTTGCGCTACTTCCCAGGTGGGGGAAACACTACCGAGACCGTGGTATCCACCTCGACAGGCACGCCATTCATCAACGTCGGCTCGTATCGCCATTGCAGTACTGCCTTGACTGCGTACAACCCGCAGGTTTCCGGACCGGAAACATATTTGGCGCTCTTGACAGCACCGTCCTTGCCGATGAGTACGTGAAGAACAACCGTTCCATCCACACGCTTGCCAGTAAGAGGTGGGTACATAGGTGAGACCGTGTGAATCAGCTTCGCCTTTTCGACATCCTCTTTCACGTGGATTCTGTGCGGCGGTGGTGGCTGCGCCGTAGGTGCCGTCTGCGAGGTCTTGTTCTCTTCCAGCCTGGACGGGTCTTGCTTGGCCATGAGGCCGGGGATACAGAGGACCGACAGGCAAAACGCAACACTTTTGAGTTTCAAGATTGCACCTATATCGTCGAAAGCCACCCTTTGTTCTTGAGGCGCGAGGGAGCAGCGCGTTTCGCTCGTAGAAGCGAATCGCGTCAACGCTGAGACCGACCTTCTTCGCCACAACGCCAATTTGCGTCGCCTTAGCTCTCATCAACAAACTACACCCTGGAGTATGCTCCAGAGTCAAGCGACCCGCGCCTCCAGACTGTGAATGACCTATACAACCTTTCTTTGAGGGTCGGTATTCTAAAAGTTATAGAGGCGCTACCGTCCAGCAGTTGCTTCACACTAGGAATACCATCGGGCCATTCTTCAGGAAGCCACTCTACCACTAGGGCCATTTCCTTTACCCGACGCTTCCCGGCAGCAATTGAGCGTGGAAGGCGCATTCAAGCAGGCCAAAAGGCCTGTTCGGCTTTGCAGAGCCGAACAGGTGAAGTATGCACGGCTACAGCACAGACTCGAATGAAAGGAGGATCGTTCCTCTGCTGCTGGCGTTGTTGGCCATTGCTCTGGCGTGGGCTTCGTCGAAATTTCTCGCTACCGTACATCTCTCGGTCCCGTGGTGGGTAGATGCTCCTTCCAGCATGGGTTTTTACGGCGCGCTCTACGCGCTTTTCGACAGGTATCTCTGGCGGAACAGTCTTGTGCACAAATTGGGACTGGTACGCATCCCGAACCTCACGGGACGCTGGCGCGGTTATCTCGTGACGTCGTTTGACGGCCATGCGACGCGACACGATTTGATCATCAATATCTTCCAGAGTTGGACGCAAATCGTCGTGTACCTCACCACGCACACATCCATGTCAAGCAGTTGCAGCGCTGTGATTCAAGTGGACGACCCTGAAGGCGCCGTGTTGGTTTACCAGTATCAGAATCAGCCGCTGGCATACGCAATGAAAACAATGCACATGCACTATGGCACGGCTATGTTGAGAATTTCGAACGGCGGCTGTCTGGCTGGAGATTATTATGCAGGGCGCGACCGGCGGACCTTTGGCCGGATTTGCTGCCGTAGACTTTTGGGCAGCCCGAAGACGGACCCAGAAT
>Ga0210401_10004160_pt1 | contig 15138 bp, 9 predicted proteins | sample IncBWH32MmetaG_FD_150866 | JGI IMG/M metagenome (GOLD analysis project Ga0210401, IMG submission 150866) | Forest soil microbial communities from Barre Woods Harvard Forest LTER site, Petersham, Massachusetts, United States - Inc-BW-H-32-M | ecosystem: Environmental > Terrestrial > Soil >... | reverse complement strand
GGCGCTCGGGCCGCAGCCAACGACCGATACAGATCCGCAACTGTTTCTGCCCGCGCTGCAATTGTGTGGTGTGCGACCACGCCGTTGAGCGCTCTCGCCGCGAGGTCGTCACTGAGCCCGGGTGTCCCGAGCAGCCGACTGAGCCCGGCTGCCAAGGCGTCGGGTCGGCCGGGCGTCACCAGCAACCCGGTCTCGCCGTCGGTGACGAACTCGGGAATGCCACCCGACGCAGCGCCGATCACCGGTACGCCACAGGCTTGTGCTTCTAGGACGCTGAGGCCGAATGGTTCCGACGCCGATGCGTTCACCAGCACGTCGAGAGAGCGCAGCACGGCGGGCACCTCGTCGACCGGCCCCACGAAACGGCAACGCTCACCCAGCATGCTCGCCGCCTCAGCCCGCAGTTCAGCCTCATAAGTACCGTCATCACGCGCCGGGGCACCTACGACGGCGAGATGGCTGCGCCGGGCGGGGCCGTCGAGCATTGTCATCGCTTGCAGCACGGTTCGAATGCCCTTCTCCGGATCGACGCGGCCGACCACCCCGATGACGGGCTCGTCGGGGTCGCTGCTCAACCGAGCCCGCCACGACGCGTCCGGTGGACCCGGCTGGAACCGCTCAAGATCGACACCCTGGGGAACGACGTGCAGGCTGTGTGGGTGCCCGCCGATTGACTCGCCGACCGAGCGACTGACGGCGATCGTGCATGAGGCCAGCCGGACGGCGGCGCGCTGTACGTGACGGCCGAGCCCGGGACGCACGATGTCGTGCAGCTCGAGCACCACGGGTCGGCGAGCCATCCGGCCGGCGAGAGCGCAATCCAGATGGCCCGGCAGGCTGTTCGAATGGATGATGTCGAAGGCTTTGACCAAGCGGGCCAGGCGCCTCGCCGTCCCCACCGTCTCGGAGACCTCCCTGGCAAGAACCCTCGGGCCGGGACGCCCGCCGTCGGGGTCGCGCAGCCCGTGGCGATCGGCAACCGGGAACTCGACATGTGGAAACCCCGCGGCCAGCCATGCTTCGGACAGAGCACCCTGCGGCGAGGCCAACGTCAGGGCAACCCCCAGCTGCCCGAGCAGCGGAGCAAGGCCGAGCAGGCCGCGCTCGGCACCCCAGACCATGCGCGACGTCGAAAAAACGAGCACATTCCGCGCTCCTGTGGTCGGCGCGCCGGCCACCGCGTTGTGGTGGCTCTTCACCGTCTGGGAGTCGACCATTTGGTCTGCCGATCACCACCGAGGTATCGCACCAAGCCACCCATTGCCACGGCTTGCAGAAAGACGACGTGTCCCGATGCGGTGACCGCCCTCATCACCGGATGCCGGGACGACACCACCCCTTTCTCATCAGCAGACCCAGCCGATCGCCCCTCCACCAGCAGGCCCGCGCAGGCGCACAGGTGGGCGAGCAAGAAGGCCCGAGCAAGGACGCTCGTTCGCACTTTGGCACCCGCCAACACGAGAAGTGCAGCGTGGGAGACGGGGCTGAGGGTGTAGCGGACGAGGCGATGTCCCCAGAGCTCCGCCGCGACGAGGCCCGCCGAAGGCCGCAGCTGGCGACCCCGGCGTGCGATCACGTGCAGTGCCCCCGCGATCGTGCGAGTTCGGCGCTCCCACTGCAGTGCCAGCGTCGTCGGAGGCTCGAATGCCCGTGCCGTGGGCTCGTAGGCCACTCTGTAGCCCCGTTCGACGATGTCGAGGGCCGTCCACAAGTCGTCGATGGCCACGTCTTCGGGGATCGGCCGCCACAAGTCGGCCCGTATTGCGGCGAGCTCACCAACCAGGCCGATAGTCGTGCCGAGCTGGTCCTCCCGCTGTTTCAACCAGGACTCGAACTTCCAGTAAAGGCCCTCCCGCCCATCGTCTGCTTCGAGCTTCTCGCCGGCCACAGCTCCCACTTCGGGGTCGTCGAAGTGCTCCACGAGGGCCGACAGCGCGCCTTGGGTCAGCCGGTTGTTGGCGTCGCTCATGATCACGATGTGAGTATCGGCCGCCGCGAAGCCCCTGTTGAGCGCCTGTGACTTTCCCAGACGATCCGGTCCGCTGAGCACCCGGACACCACAAGACTCCGCCGCTGCTGCAGTCTCCGGATCCCCATCGGCAACGACCAGGATGGCCAATCGGCCCTGGTAACCATTGGTCCGGACGTCGTCGAGTTTTCGGGCGATCACTCCGGCTTCGCGATAGGCGGGCACGACCACCGTGACGTCGGGCCACGTCCGGTCCTTCATTTGCTCGCGTCCCGCAGCGACTCGCCCGCGTCCGCCGCGGGTCCGCCATGCCAGCCATGCCGGATAGAGGACGTGACCGGCCGAAGCGGTCAACGCCAGCGCGGCCACCGCAGTTCGTGTCCCAACGTGCCGATGCCTCATCGCCGCGTTTCCCCGGTGACGTCAACCCCCGCGCTGTCGGTGGATTGGACGCCCCTCAGCACCAATTCCCTCACGTCAGCGAGCCGCCATTGCGGCGCGTCGTTGGTTGCCTCAGACCGCGCGTATCGCTCCAGTGGGGGGCGTCGACGTAAGCGCCCGTGGTCGTCGTCATCCCCTCTATTGTCGGCGAACTCAACCCTCTCTTTGAGGATGGAGTATCACTGACCCTACTCTCGGGCCTGCCTAACCATGGCGCCCGCGGTCCGCGCCAAGATCGCGAGGTCCGCGACCGCGGACCAGTTTTCGATGTACTGGTTGTCGAGCCATGCCCGGTCTTCGATGGACGTGTCGCCTCGGAGCCCGTGGACCTGAGCCAGCCCTGTGAGGCCTACGGGAACCCGGTGCCGATCCTCGTATCCGGAGACTTCCTCCGAGAACCGCTGTACGAAGTGGGGTCGTTCGGGACGCGGTCCCACCAGGGACATGTCGCCACGCACCACGTTCCAGAGCTGCGGCAACTCGTCGAGCGAGGTCTTGCGCATGAAGTGGCCGATCTTCGTCACCCGCGCGTCTTCACCGACGCTCCACTGTGTGTCCGACTCGTCGTTTTGCTGCATCGACCGGAACTTCAGGATCTCCACCTCTCGTCCGTTCATCCCGATGCGACGCTGGCGGAAGTAGACCGGACCGGGGCTGCTGAGCTTCACGCCCAGGGCAAGCACGCCGAAGAGCGGAGCCGTCACGAACAACAAGCCGCCTGCTACACAGGAGTCGAAGACTCGCTTGACGCGACGGGGCCCGGTTCGCACGGTCGACCGCCGCAAACGCACGAGAGGGAATCCCCAGACCATTTCGGCGTCCCGAGGTACGCCCTGGAGTCCGAGCTCGAAAAAGCGAGGGACGACATACATTTCGACGGACGAGTTCTCGCAGCGGCGAATGATGCGCACGAGGTCCGAGCTCCGATAGTTGCCGAATGCGATCACGATCCGATCAATGCGGTGAAATCTCAGGACGTCGTCAAGATCGTCAATCCCGCCGAGCACCGGGAGGCTGAGCGACTCGCCCGGGTCGTCGTCGAGGAACCCGATCGGCTCCAACCCGTAGTCCGCGTGCACCTCGAGAATCCGCGCCAACCGTTCTGCCACTTGGCCCGCCCCGATGACAAGGACCCTTTGAACGAAGGTCCCACGTCTCCTGGCTCGTCGGATACCGACGTATGCACACGCCCTCCCGACAAGGAGCATGCAGAGCGAGGCGACCGCGAGAACGACGATCGGGCGGATCCGTGGCCCGAAACCCTCGAGCAACGCGATTGTCATCAGGGGCACGGTGACGCCGATTCCCAGCGTGCCGAAATCCTTCCCGACGCTGAGCGAGGTCCGCCACGTGTACTGGCCCCGCAACGCGCACACCGCCAGCACCCCGAGGGCGAACGCGCCAGCGGACCAATAGAGCGTCCGAGGCACGAAAATTACAGCAGCGAGAGCCAGGACCAGAAGGTCCGTCTCCGCCAACACCTGACCGAACCCGGTCAAGAACCTGGGTCGGGCCACACTCGGCGCAATGGCCGAATCAGATCCAGACTGTGTCCAAGCGCGGGGATGAGTGTCCCCGCTGATGGTTACCGACGACATCCGCCGTGTCCTTTGTGAGGGCGCCGCGGATTAGGCGGTCCGGCGGCGGCTGCTGCGCACGAGCACAACACCAACGCCAGTGGCCACAAGGCCAATCACAGCCATTTCTTCGATGTCGGCTCCGGTAAAGGCGATCCCGCTCGGGGACGTCTTTGGCGCAGGCGCCGCGACGCTTCCCGACGAGGTCACAGTGCCTCCGTCGCTTGTGCAGCCTGTGTAGCAGCTTGTATCCGCAGCTGCGGACCCTGCCAACAGGCCTCCCAGGGGCAGCGCAATCGCGACACCCATGGCGGGAACGCATGCTGCAGAAACCAGCAAGCGCCGAACCTTGATCCTCTTCATTGTTTGATCCTCCACCTGACCCGCTCGCTTTGGAGCGACTCCACCGAATGCGGAATGATCTGCGTCGCCAGCACAGTCGCCAATACCGCACCTGCATCTTCGCGCGAAAACCCTTGTTGGGGAAGGGTCAAAGGTAACAAAAACCCATTGCAAGTCCCGTTTAGAACGACGAGAACCTCCAAAAAACCTTCCGTAACCAGGTATATCAGTCTCGGAGAGGGCTGGTGACGACTACGGCGCAATGGACGAACAAATATTCGCAATCCGGGCAGTCAACCCCCCAAAACACTTGACGGTCTGGGCGGCCGACATTCGATGCCGGTTCGTGCCCGGATCTCCTCTCGGGATCGGCGAGCCCGGGGAGGACTCGCCGGCTGGACGAGAGTCCCGAAAGCGGCGCATCTGACATCCCGTCGCTCCTCACAACACGTTCGTAAGAGAGGTCAAGCCGCGAATATCGACCCTGAAAGGGTCGGCCGGATGCCGCTTTCTCGCCAGGGCCCAGCAGTACGCTCCCCGGCGTGAGCGACGGCTTGGCTGGGCAATCGCGCGCCGAACGCCGCCAGGCACGCCGCGAAGTAGACGGAGACGTCGCCCCGACGCGTCGCCACCGCAGCAGGCGACGAAAGATAGTGGCCGCAGTCGTCGCGGTAGTGGTGATCTGGGGAGTGGCGGTCATCGTCGAGGCGGTGTTGGCCTACAACCACATCCACCAGGGTCAAGCCGAGGTGCAAGCTGCCCGAGCCAAGCTCTCGGCGAACGAAGTCTTAACCGGCGCGCCGGAAGGCGACCTCCGCGCTGCCGCCAACAGCTTCGGCGCCGCACACAGCTTGTTGTCCTCCCCCCTGCTCTGGCCGGTCGACGTCGTCCCCGTCGCTGGACGGCAGCTGCGCTCGGTGCAGGATCTCTCCGGCGGTGCCGAGCAGGTCGCCCGTGTAGGCATGGGTGTCGTAGGTCGTTCCCAGTCGCTGCTACGACTGCCGCACACGGCTGGTCCGGACCGGATCGCATTGCTGCGCCAATTGGCGGCGCTCGCGTCCGCCACCCAGCACGACCTGGCTCCGATTGACCTTGGTCCCGACCAGGGCCTGGTCGGTCCGGTGGCGCACGAACGCACCACTTTCCTCAACGATTTGACGCAGGTCCGGACCACTCTGGCCCGCACCACGGCGGCCGCCACCGCCGCCGCCGTCATCCTCCAGGGCCCCCAGACTTACCTGCTCCTGGCTGGGAACAACGCGGAGATGCGAGCAGGATCGGGGTCCTTCCTCGAAGCCGGGGCTGTCAACATCGGAACCGGGGAGCTCACGCTCGGAGGCATGGTCCCTACGTACTCTCTGACCTTGCCCCGCGGCACCGTCGCGGTTGGTGGCGACCTCGAGGCGCGTTGGGGCTTTCTGCTTCCCGGCGTCGACTGGCGAAACCTCGGAGTCACGCCGCAGTTCGACGTCACCGCGCCTCTGGCCGCCCGCATGTGGAAGGCCAACACCGGCCAGACCGTCGACGGGGTCATGGCGCTCGACGTCCAGGGCCTCCAAGAGATCCTGGGTGTCACCGGCCCGGTCACCACCGACACGGGCATGGTGGTCAGTGCCGACAACGTGGCCCAGTTCCTGCTCCACGACCAGTACATCGGCGAGAGCGACGCCACCGAGGCCGACCGGGTCGACCAGCTGTCGTCGCTCGCGTCCGCCGCCCTGCACGCCTTCGAGGACCGGCCCATCAAATTGCGCTCACTCGTGAACGCCCTTTCGGCCGCCGCGCAGGGACGCCACGTGATGGTCTGGTCGGCCGACCCCCGGACAGAGGCCGTCTGGCGTGACGTCGGGATCGCGGGTCATCTCACGTCGAGCTCGATCATGGCTACTGTGATCAACCGGGGAGGGAACAAGCTCGATCAGTACTTGTCCATGACGTCGTCGCTCCGGCTCACGACCAGCGGACCGAAGACGGTCGGACAACTCACCCTTACGTTCGCCAACCACACGCCGCCGGGACAGTCGCAGTTCATCGCGGGGCCATACCCCGGGCTCAGCACGAGCTATGGCGAGTACGTCGGCATCGCCACCGTCAACTTGCCGGGCTACGTACGTCAGGTGTCGACGTCGTCACCACACACAGTCGTGACCTCGGGCCCGGAGGGCCCCACCCTGCTCGTCTCCAACTCTGTCGACATCCAAGCCGGGTCGACCCAAACAGTCACGTACAGATTCGAGCTACCCGAGGCGCATGGCACGCTGACCGTGGTCCCGAGCACCCGAATCCCCCCGGTCTCGTGGACTTTCGGAGGCACGACCTTCACCGATCAGATCGCGCACACCCTCACCTGGTAAGGCGCGCCCATGGCCTGAAATGGCGCGCTTAAGCGCTGGTCAGCCCAGATCGGCGTCGAATGCAGCCAGGCTGTTTGGGAACGATCCACCCGTGATCTGAGAGTTGCACCCACTGGCGTTGAAGTCGAAGTAGGACTCGAATGCCACGTTGTTCGACGCGGTCTTCATCCAGGAGATCATGTTGTTGATGTAGTAGGGGTCGTCGCCCAGTCCGTGCCCGTCGCTTCGGATGATTGCGCCCCATTCCGTCAGTGCGAGCGGCTTGCCGTTCGACGATGCGAACTCCTTCGCCGCCGTCAGGGCCGGCAACACCGTGGAAGACCACGCGTTGGCCGGTGTCTGCGGCGTCGCCCAGGTCTGGTCGTACAAATCGAGTCCGATCACGTTGACATACGAATTTCCGGGGTAGGCAGCTTGTACCGAGTACCCCGAGTTAGTAAACGCCGTTGCATCGGGATTCCACACGAAGCGGAAGGCTTCGCCCGACACGGACCGCATCGCCGTCACAATCTGCTGGAAGTAGGAGGCGTAGCTGGCTTCGGCGCTGGGGGTCGTCGCAGCCCAGATCGTCCAAGATCCGTCGAACTCCCAACCGAGACGCAGATAGGCGTTCGCGGCACCGTTTGCGACCAAGGTCTGTGCCAGTGTCACGAAGTACGAGTTGTAGGCCCCGGTCGCACCCTGGGCGAGAGTGCCCTGCGCTGTCCCGCTCGAGTTGTCCGGGATCATCGGCACTCCCAGCGACAAGGTGTAACCGGTCCCCTTCCAGGGCCCGAGCAACCAGCTCAAGCTCCCGCCGGAGCCGTCCATCCCGGTCCATCCACCATTGCTCGGGAGGTAGTCGACCGCAATTGTCGGTGACGTCCCCGTCGTACTGGCGAACGACCTGACGCCCGACGGGTTCGCGGCGCCGACGTAGACGCCCTGCGCCAGAGCACTCGTCGCGGGCTGGGTCGTGGTGGTCGTAGTGGGCGGCACGGTCGTGGTGGTGGTGGTCGGCGGCACCGTCGTGGTGGTGGTCGGCGGGCGAGTGGTCGTCGTGGTCGTGGGAGCAGGGGAAGTCGTCGTGGTCGTCGGCGCCGTCGTCGTCGTGGACGAAGTCGTGCTCGTCGTGCTCGTCGAACCGCTGTTGGTCGTGTCACTCGTCGGGTGGTGCCTCCGCCCGAAGAAGGTCGCAGTTCCGCCGGTGGACACGAGGGCATAGCTCCAATCGGGCGGGTCGACCACGATACCGAGAGCGCTGGTGCCCGTTCCTGCCGTCGATCCTTCGAACGTGGCGTCGCCGTAGCTGAAGAGGCCGCCGTCGGAGGCGACCAGCCAATAGCCACCGCCGTCCGGCGTGCCCGCCATGCCGACGATCGGCTGGTCCAGGCGAATGGCGCCTGTCGAACCGAAGAAACTCGCTTCGCCGTAGCTGAAGATGCCGCCGTCGGAGGCGACGAGCCAGTAGCCCGCGCCGTCAGCGGTGGCGGCCATGCCGACGATGGGCTGGTTGAGGTGGATGGCGCCGGTCGAGCCGAAGAACTGTGCGTCGCCGTAAGTGAAGATGCCGCCGTCGGAGGCGACGAGCCAGTAGCCATTACCGTCGGGGGTGGAGGCCATCCCGACGATCGGCTTGTTGAGGTGGATCGCGCCGGTCGAACCGAAGAACTGTGCGTCGCCGTAACTGAAGATGCCGCCGTCGGAGGCGACGAGCCAGTAGCCATTACCGTCGGGCGTGGCGGCCATGCCGACGAGTGGCTTGCTCAATGTGATGTTCGAGTGCGCGGGCGAGCCGAGATCCGGGGCCCCGCCATACGGGGCAACAGCACCTGCAGCGTCGACCGTCCAGTAGCCACCATTGGGGTCGGCGGCCATCATCTGGCCCCCGCTGTACTCAGCCGTGGGGGACGATGTCATCGCGTCGGCTGGATTCCCGTTGAGCATGCTCGCTCCGAACATGCCGGTGACCGACATGAGCGCCGCACCCAAACCCGCGACGAGCGGCATGGCTCGACGCCGTTCCCCCCTGCTGCGCATCTCTCCCCCTCGACCCACCAGGATCGAGCCGCCTGCGAAGTGCGCTGCGCCCACTGCGTGTTCGGCGGCCCGGCTGACTCGGCGAGTCCCGTAGCTTTGCGTCCCCCCCTCGCGGGAGGTTTGCCCTTATCGATGTCGCGGGGCTGAAGCCCCTGTGTACCTGTCCCATCGTGACGCAAACGCCGCACCAGTCCAAGGTCCTTTTGGACTATCCCTTCGAACAATCCGGCAACAAGGGACACAGAAACGACGAGGCCAGGCCGTTCCTCGGCCAAGTGGTTTCGGAGGGTGCACCCCACGTGTCGCCACACGCTGTTCGACGGGACAGGACCTCCCAACAGTCCCTCAACATTGTCGGAGCGAGGACGAACTTGTGAATCCGTTGCGTGTCACGCAGGCGCTGTCCGAACCCGAAGCCGAGCATCTCGGCCGTGCTCACTCCCGCCAGCGTTGCCTAAAGGGGGGTCAGCGCTTGAACCGAACGTGTAGGCGAAGGTAACGGACGACCTTTTCGGAGAACTCCTCGGCGCGCACCCGCAGCGATTCTTCCGCCGTGTACGGCTGGATCGTCACCGGAATCCAGGGCGCCAGACGAGTGGCAGTGTCGTGTGGATCGACTTTGGCACTGCTCGAGAGGACTCCGAAGAGGCCGGGGTTGTCCGGTGAGAAGAACGCAGACACGTCCTTCTGGTCGAAATCCTCCTTCATCCAGAATTCCACCGTCGAATGCAGTCGACGTTCGCTCCCGATGCAATGGACCGCCGACGGTACGAAGAAATTCTCCAGGGTCAGGTAGTACAGCGCCATCTCCGTCCACGTTTCAGGAGTTGTGATCAGAGTCTCATCCCACGGTCTGTTCCATACCTCCTCCAAGCGGGCGAAGCATCTGGCCCACACCTCCGAGCGGTACAGGATCGGAGTCGCGTGAACGCCGGGCTCGCTCAGGTTCGGTTCCACTTCGAGAAGGCGGGCGCTCTCGATCCACCACTCGGGATGTTCCGAGCGGGACTCCTGATCGAGCAGAGGAAGTCCGTGAGGCATGAGTACGTCGGCCGTCACGTCCTTGACCGCGATGACGTCAGGGTCGAGGCTGAGGTATGTGCCGGACGCCACCACGGACGAGCAGGCGATTTTGATCATCTGCTGACGATGCCAAGGACGGACCTGATGGGGTCGGTTGTAGCGCCGGAAGACCGGAAGCAACTCCTCCTCCGAAATGATCCGTATTGGAAAATCGCTCCACGCCTTCGCGTAGTTCCGAACGCTCTCGGCCTCATCAGGCACCACGACGATCAAGAACTCTGAGAAGACGTCCTTGAGCCCGAAGCGGCGGAAGGAGCTGAAGAGTGTGTCGCAGTACCCAACGTTGTTGGCATAATGCCGACCCGTCAATTTGACCGGCATGACCGCGCTCAACTCGCCGCCCATCAACGCAATCTACAACGGCAGACCGGCATCACCCTGTCCTCTTCGCGGCTACCCAATCGTTTTCGAAGCGTCGAACTCGCGATCGGCAGCACGTCACACGACCGGTAGTCGCGAAGGCGACCGCATCCGGTGCAGTCGTCGTCGGTTCGTCGTTGTGCCATGGGGGTTCAACGGGTCAGCCGGCCGGCCCCCATCGCGTAGCGCGGAATCACTTCGGCGTAGCGGCAAAGACCAGCCCCTTGAACGTCTTCGGGTCCTCGAGCCGTTTGTGCTCCGAAAGGCGACCAGGGAAAACCCTTAGGGCATACCCCGAAACCAGTCAGGGGTGATTCCGACCTTTGACGGATTCCTGGACCATCCGTCTGAGGCCATGATGGTGGAAGCTGGTCGCCGTGGGACGTTCGTGATCCCTCTCTGTTGCCCAGGGCCCGCCAAACAAGGGAGCAGCGTGAACACCGAGCACCACACGTGATCGAAGTCCGGGGCGTCACCAAGCGGTTCAAGGACACCGTGGCCGTCGACGACCTCTCCTTCGACGTCAAACCGGGGCAGGTGACGGGTTTCCTCGGCCCGAACGGCTCAGGGAAGTCCACGACGATGCGGATCATCATGGGCCTCGATGCCGCCGACGCCGGCACCGCGACCGTCAACGGGCGGAACTTCCACGACCTGCCCCTGCCTTTGCGTGAGGTCGGCGCTCTCCTCGAGGCCCGGGCCATCCATCCCGGGCGGAGCGCCTTCAACCACCTGTGGTACCTCGCTCGGTCGAACGACATCCCCAGCTCCCGCGTGTCCGAAGTTCTCGAGTTGGTCGGGCTCGAGAAGGTGGCGCGCAAGCGGGCCGGCAAGTTCTCGCTCGGCATGGGCCAGCGCCTCGGCATCGCGGCCGCCCTCCTCGGCGACCCCGAGGTCCTGCTCTTCGACGAGCCGGTGAACGGTTTGGACCCCGAGGGGATCCTCTGGGTCCGCAATCTTCTCAAGGGTCTCGCTTCCGAGGGCCGGACCGTGTTCGTCTCGAGTCATCTCATGAGTGAGATGGCGCTGACCGCCGACCAGATCGTGGTGATCGGCAAGGGCAGCCTCATCTCGGCCGGGTCGACGGCAGAGTTCATCGCTGAGAGCTCGGGGCAGTTCGTCCGGGTCCGCTCGCCCGAGATCGGCCGTCTGGAGGAGCTCCTGCGTGCGAAGGGCGCCGTTGTCCGCCGTGAGGCCGACGGTGCGCTGGCGGTTTCTGCTTTGTCCGCCTCCGACATCGGCGACCTGGCCGGCACCAACGGCATCTTCCTGCACGAGCTCGCCACGCAGTCGGCCTCTCTCGAAGAGGCGTTCATGGAACTCACACGCGACAGCGTCGAATTCCACGCCGAGTCATTCCCACTGCACGAGCCCGTACCCGCGACAGGCTCTGCTCCCTTGGAGGAACAGTGACGGTTGCAGTCCCCACCCATTCCGCGCTGCCGCCCGTCGAAGGTCGGCGCATCCGCGTCCCGAGCGTCCTCGCCTCGGAATGGATCAAGATGCGCTCGGTCCGGTCCACCGGCTGGAGCATCTTCGCCATGACGCTCATCACGCTCGGCGTTGCGGTGATCGCCGGCATCACGGTCACGCACCAGTGGAACACATTTTCCTTTGCGGACAAGCTCACCTTCGACCCGACCGGCCTCAGCCTGCGTGGCCTCCTCTTCAGTGAACTGGTCATCGGTGTGCTCGGGGTTCTGGTCATCAGCGCCGAGTACGGCACGGTGACCATTCGAGCGACGCTCAGCGCCGTCCCCCATCGTCCCCTCGTGCTCACCGCCAAGGCTGTCGTCTTCGGCGCCCTGGCCGTGGTGGTCGGCGAGGTCCTTTCCTTTGGCGCCTTCTTCCTTTGTCAGGTGCTCCTCTCGAGCCCGGCCCCGCACGCGACGTTGAGCCAGCCGGGCGTTTTGCGCGCCGTTGTCGGCGGCGGCCTTCTCGTTCCGGTGCTCGGGTTGTTCGCTCTGGGGATCGGGGCCATCGTCCGGCACACCGCGGGCGCCATCACCGCGTATGTGGGCGCGTTCCTCGTCTTGCCGCTCATCATCGAAGCATTGCCATCCTCGCTCGGCCATCCCGTCCTGAAGTTCATGCCGTTCGTCATCATCAACGCGATGACCACGACCGGTCGCTCCTTCGACATCGGTCCGACCTTCAGTCCCTGGGTCGGTTTTGGGGTGATGTCCGCCTACGCCGCTGCGGCGCTGCTAGTCGGCGGCTGGTTGATGGTCCGCCGCGACGCCTGAGGGCTGCTTGGGCAGCCGCTTCATTGGTTCGTGCGCCTGTCAGCTCGCCGAGACGCCTCGGAGCACGCAGAGCACCGAGCTCGGTGCTGCGAAGGTCGCAGTCGCGCTCCAGAGCGCGTTTTTCCCCTTGTCGACCTCTGTCTTCGTCGTCGCGTAGGCGAGGTCCGTCGACTGCGAGCTCGTGAAGAAGACAGTGATGGTGTACGTCGCTGCCCTGCCCAGGGTGTTGCGCACCGCACCTCCGGCCGACCAGCCGTCGGCCGTCTTGGCGCAGGTCAAGAGGTCCACGTCCTTGCGCACGCTGTCCTGATTGGGCACGGCGAGCGGCACGACTGTGTCGTGGCTCACAAACGTCGTTGTCGTGGTCGATGTCGTGGCCGACGTCGAAGGATGCCCCGAGCTGCTGCACGCGGCCAGACACGTCCCTGCCACGAGCGCGGCCAACACGGGCCCCGCCCGAGCCCGCCTCACCATTCGATCCACCTCAAGAAGCCGTTGTGGTCAACGGCATGTTGTAGCAGAAATCAGTGGCACCCAATGATGTCGCTCGTCGAATTTGCGATGGTGAGGTCGGCGGTAGCGACCGCCCCGCCGTTGACCGAGATGGCGATCGCATTGACTGTCAGGCCGGTGTCCCCACCAATGCTGAACGGTGTTTGCTTGTTCAACAAGAGCGTCACCGTGCCGACCACGACCTTGGTGTTCGGCGCGACCTGCTCCGGGCTGTTGATCACTACCGTGCTGCCGACCTTGAGGTAGGTGATTGTCACCGAGCCCGTCGAGCCGGTACAGCTCGTCGCCGATTGCGACTGGACCCCCTTGAGCACGATGGTCGGCACGACATTCGGAACCGTGAGCGTTGCGTTCGCCACCGACGCAGTTGCGGTCGAGCTCGTCGCTGTCGTATCCACTCCCGCACACGCATCACCAGTGAACGCCAGGTCCGGCACGTGCGCTGTCGCGACGCACGGGGTGGGTGTGATGTACGGCGTTTGCGTGAGGATGGGTCCGCTGTCGTTGACGGTGATGTCACCGAGCACCGACTTGCCGAGAGCGGAGGCCGTCAGGTTTGCCACGTTGGCCTCACCCGTCAACAGCGGGCTCGCATAGGGTGCCGCACAGTCGATGTCGCTGATAGACGCTGCGACGACCACGTTTGCGTTGAGGAGCCCCGTCGTCACCGTGGCGTGGACGGCGTAGACCGTGAGGCCGTGGTCCCCACCGAGGCTGAACGGTGTCTGCTGGTTGACCTCCAGTGAGACGATGCCGACGTTGAAGCCGGTGTTGGGCGCGATCTGGGTGGGCTTGCTGATCAGGACGGTGTTGCCCACAGCCAGGTAGGCGATCGTGACCGAGCCGCTGGAACCCGCACACGTTGTCGTCGACGACGACTGCACCGCCTGGACCTTGATGACCGGAATGGTTCCGATCGAAACAGCGGCGTTCGCAATGGACGACGACGCCGTCGAGGTCTCGGGGTTGTCCGCCGACGTCGTCACGCTTGAACACACGTCCCCGGTGATGGCGACGTCGAGGACATTGAGGTCGGCCTCGCAGGGGTTGGGCGTGGTGGTCGAGAGTGCCGTATCCGTGCCGCCGGTGTCTTGGACCGTCATGGGTCCGATCGCCGCCACGCCGGGCGTGCCGGCCCCCAGGGAGAGGGCGTAGGCCCGGCCGCTCATGACCGTTTCGACCGCCAGGACAGTCGCCATCGAGGGCGGTGACGTCACTACCGTGCCGAGTTTGGTCGTGCCCGAAGCGGTGGCCGAGTCCGTGATGGATCCGTTGAAGATGTCGGTGCTCGTCACGGTGTACGTGGCCGTGCAGTTCTCGGTCGCCTGCGGGGCCAGAGTCGACTGCGGACACGTGGGCGTCGAGAGGTTGGCCTGCGAGGCCGGCGCCTCCTGTGTGTCGTTGATCTGGATGCCGTTGATCGTCACGTTCCCCGTGTTCGTCACGTCGAACGTGTAGGTGATGACCTGTCCGGGGGCGTGCACGACACCCGGGCTCGCCGACTTGACGATCGAGAGGCTGGGGTTCTGCTGAGTGGTGATCGTGACCGTCGAACCACTCGAGCAGGTCTGGGAGGTCGCATTCGGCGCGGTGCCGCACGCGGTCCCCGTGTCGCTGACCGAGCCGTTGTCGAGGTCGGCCTGGGTCAGGTCATAGGTGCCGCTGAAGTTGGCGGTCTGGCCCGGCGCCAAGGTGGCCACGGTCGAGCCGCTGCAGGTGGCCGTCGGGTTGACCAGCCCGCTGCAGGTGGGCCCGCTCGTCAACGTCGGGACGTCGGAGACCCCCACGTTGGAGATGTCGACGTTGCCGGTGTTCTTGACGGCGAAGTTGTAGGTGACCGCCTGACCCACCGTGTTGTAGGGGCCGGTGCTCGTGACGGTCTTGGTCGTCATCAGCGCCGGGTTCTGCACGACGGTGACGCTGACCGGGTTCGAGGTCCCGCTGACCGAGGCGGGGGTGACGCCCGTCGGCGTGTTCGCGCTGACCGAGCCGGTGTCGGTGATCTTGCCGCCCGCGTCGATCATGGCCTGGGTCACCGGGAGCGTGGCGCTGAAGGTCGCCACCTGCTTCGGGGCGAGCGCCACCGAGTCGCCGCTGCAGCCCGCTGTCGGGTTGGTCAGCCCGGTGCAGGCAATCGTCCCGAGGGTGCCCGTGTTGAGCGAGTCGGTGACGTCGGCGGCCGAGAGGCCCACGTTGCCAGTGTTCGTCACCGTGAACGTGTAGGTGATGGTGCC
>Ga0210401_10004155_pt1 | contig 15149 bp, 17 predicted proteins | sample IncBWH32MmetaG_FD_150866 | JGI IMG/M metagenome (GOLD analysis project Ga0210401, IMG submission 150866) | Forest soil microbial communities from Barre Woods Harvard Forest LTER site, Petersham, Massachusetts, United States - Inc-BW-H-32-M | ecosystem: Environmental > Terrestrial > Soil >... | reverse complement strand
CCAGTTCGAAACGGCATTCCTTCTCCGTGGTCGGAACTGTGTCGAGCGCTCTTTCGCGTCAAGCGAATTCCATTCGTGCTGGTTGACGCTCGCGATCCAAAGCGGGGGCTGGCAGACCTGAAGGCGGCCACCGGGCATGAGACGTTACCCGTGCTGTTTTCAGATTCTGAGCGCCCACTCGCAAGCTGGCTCGATCAAATGCTATTTGCCGAGCGAATGGCAAGTACACCGAGGCTCCTACCGAGTCATCCTCGAGACAGAGCAGCGGTCATTGGTTTGCTCGCTGAACTGTGTGCGGAAGATGGCTTTGGGTGGAATCGCCGACTACTGATGGTTGAAAGACTATTGACCGATCATCGGTATGGTGAACGTGAACGAGCAATAGGACGCTATTTGGCCGATAAGTATGGGTATTCGCGTCTGATCAGCTCAACCGCCCAAAGACGATGCGAAGAGATTGTTGCGGCGTTCGTTGAGAGACACTCTGAGGGTGGAACGTATCTTCATGGCGATAGCCTGAGCGCGTTAGATCTTGGATGGGCAGCGTTCGCAGCGCTCGTCGAGCCACTGCCCGAGGAAGTGTGTCCGATGAGCGAACTCTGGCGCGATCTCTATACCTGGACTCCTCAACAAAGTTCATCAGAGTCAGTTCGTGCGTTGCTGAGTTACCGCGAGCGCATCTATCGAGAGTGGATCGGCCTCCCAGTGGATGTGCGATGAGCGAACAATCGCGGTTCTGATCGTGGCGCGCGCAAGCTCGGTCCGCTTGGGGCTGCTTTCCCTCCTGCATCTTGACCAAACCCAGCTTATGCTCCCTGGAGCCTAGTAGTTCAGAACAGGACCCTGATCGAGCCATCCAGGCGCGAGTAAGTACTTGCGCTTACCTCCAAAGTCATGGCGATCTCCAATTGTGAAGGGAGACCGCGACGCTACGCCCGGGCCATTGGAAATGTCGAGTAGGCGCTAAAACTCTGCTCCCGCTGCAGCGTGAGCAAGGTCACTCCACATCTTAAAGCAGACCACGTTCAGCGAGCCTGATGGCGGCGCCGCCGGCAACGATGATGTGTTAGGAGGATTTCCAGAGTGTCAACCGTATTTACATTCCCATGAGGGAGACTAGAGTGCGTCTGGCCTAGTAGCCCATGCCTCTATCGGAGGCGAGTAGCCGAGTGGGGTGTGCGGAGGGGCGCCGTCCACAGCCATCGTGGTGAGCCATGCGCAAGTCTTTTCGGGAGACACGAGCGAGGCGGCACTGCACTGGCTCGCGAAGTGCTGCAAGGTCGACACTACCTATCATCCCGTTAAAGATTCCACAGCCGCCGCTGGCATGTCCGTGCGGTGTACGGCGAGTTCGAGATACTGACGACGGGCGTCAAGTGGTACAACTCCCGCGCCAAGATCGGCGGCCGCGGTGCCATGGATTTGGCGATGCACATCCTGCAAGTGTCTTTCTTGGACGCCGTCAAGATCCTCGCGGCACGGATCGAACCTCGTGGTTAGGATCATCTATAAGTCCGAACCTCCCGCGGCGACCTGGCCACGGCGGATCATGGCGGCAGACACCCGACCGTCGTGCCCATTCATCGCTCTGCGCGACGCGTTCTGGATTCTGGCGGCTGGGGCTCATAAGAGCCCCTCCTGCGCGAAGCTGAGTACATTCGAACCGGCGAGTATCAAATGATCAACGAGTCGCACATCGATCAATGCCAACGCTTCTTTCACGCGTGCGGTAATGAGTGCGTCGGCCTGGCTCGGCTCTTGGACGCCCGACGGATGATTGTGATACACAATGCACGCCGCCGCGCTCTTCTGCAATGCGAGCTTCACGACTTCACGTGGATGCACCGATGCTCCGTCGATCGTGCCGCGGAAGAGATCGATGCACTCGATGACCCGGTGCCTTTTATCGAGCAGGATCAGTCCGAAGACCTCATAGTCTAAGTGGCCGAGACGCGCCACTAAGTATTCACCGGTCTTTTGCAGCGAGGCACTGCGACGCACCCGATACGCCAAAACCCGTCTTGCGGCAATGAGGATGGCTTCACTCGACGCGGGTACCGCCGCACCGTCGGCGCTTAAAGTAAAAAGATTATGATTCGACATGATCGATCTCCGGTCTTGCTCGGGCGGGATTGCCCGATCCGGAGGCAGGCCATCGCAGCGCAGTCCTCAGGGCCGCGCGAAGCGCGCTCGCGAGCACGGGACTCCCGTGCGCAGGCTTTGACGGCGAGAACAATGGCGTAAAATTAAAAGATTCAGCAAGCCCGCCCTTCGTTGGTCTTTCAAGGCCTTTGACTTGAGCCCCGTTCAGTCGAGGGGCCGCTCGGGGGTCCACATTTGGAGCAATTTGGCGAGTACCAGGCCGATCAGCAGGCTCCACAAATGGGAAGGTTCCCGAGCGCTGGATGGAAGGCGAACAAGGATCGAAATCGGCAACGGACCGCTATCAGATCGGAATGTGCCCGTAGGAGTCGGTGGCGAGTGGCCGGTATGAAGAAGCCCGTGAGATCAATTTTGCTAGTACGCGACCGCTTCATGATTGACGCCAGCCCGTGAGCCGCACGCGGATCAGCCAGAATATCAAGAAGCACAGCAGCAGAAGCTGGGGCAAGAAAAAGATTGGTGTTATGTGCACTGGAGGAGGCAGGAGCCGCGGCAATGCGTTTGTGAAGAACGAACCCGCGGCCAACGTTAGCCCCAGGCACATGCGCCACAGATGCCGCCCAATGCGCGGCGCTCCCGAGAGCCCGCCCCCTAGCACAAGCCTGGCATCGCCGATCGCGGCGAGTGCGAGCACCGAGGTGAAGATATAGATCGCGATAAGGACGGGCCCTTCGAAGGGCACAGTGCTTTTAATCGAGGGGGTCATGCCGGTCACTAACTGAAAAGCCAAAATGCTAAAGGGGGCGCAGAGACCGAGCGCGACGAACAGGGCGATCTTTTCGAAAAGGCCGCTCGTCCCCTCTCCCCGTCGCACAGTCATCCAGGCAGTCGCTACAAGGTAGAAGGCGAAAGTGCCGATAAATAGATTGACTTGGTCGGAGAGTACAATCGCGAGATAGATGGCAAAGGTCGCTATGGCCAACATGGAAACTACAAAGACAGTTCCCGCCTTTCGGTGGAGATACCCACCCTTGCGGGCAAACGCTGCGACCAGCCCCGAGGCAAGGCCGATCGTGCCTCCACCAATATGAAGAACGTATGCAAGTATGGTCATGTGGCGAAGCAATAGACTTCGGCTGGTTGAAAGATCATTGTGGGCGTAACGGGTAGACCATCGTTACCTCAAAACCCGGTTCGCGCATTAAAGTTGCAGGTCTTCTGGGAATTGGCCTAACCCGTAACGCCGCCCAACTGTCACTTCGCGACCCGTTGGAGTCATCCGCGAACAGCCGCTAGAGAGCAGGTCACTTACGTATGCTAGTGTGCTCACGATCAGCAGTCGGTGCCTAAGGGGAGCCATTGCTTGATTGCGGCTGCACTGAGGACGAGGAGGCGGAGCGGATGAGGGTTCACTACGTAATGCATGCGTCATTCGAGGTGCCGGGTTTCATTGATCAGTGGGCCGAGGCCCAGGGGCATCTGTATTCTGGGACGCATGTCTACGAGGGCCAACCTCTGCCTGATCCGGGCGACGTTGATTTTCTGATCGTGATGGGAGGACCCCAGAGTCCGCTACGGCTAGATGCGTTTCCGTACTTGCGAGACGAAATCAATTTGGTCGCGAAGGTCATCTCGCACAAGAAGCCTGTTATTGGGTTCTGCTTGGGGTCACAACTGATTGCTGAGGCGCTGGGTGCGCAAACGTGCCGGAGTCCGGAAAAGGAAGTTGGAATCTTCCCTGTGCATTCAACTCTCGCAGGAACAAAGGATCCAATTCTGCGGGGCTTTCCGGCAGAATTTGATGCGCTTCATTGGCACCACGATATGCCAGGCATTCCCGACGGAGCGGTTCTATTGGCCCGCAGCGCGGGGTGTCCTCATCAGGCGTTCCGATTTGGTGATCGCGTTTACGGTTTTCAGTTTCACATGGAGCCGACAGCGGAGTCGATTAAGCCACTGTTGCAGAATGGTGAGAGCGATTTGGCTCCTAGCAGATATACCCAGACCGCTGCAGCCATCTTATCGTCGGACTTTGGAAGCATGAATGCCCGACTTGCACAAGTCTTGGACGCGCTGGCCGCGTTCGCTCCTCGCCGCGATGGGATTCGATGAAAGGACCCAGTACTTCGCCTGCGTGCGTACCAATAATGCTAATTTCGCATGGCTGACCTCGCCTGTGCGAAATTCGCCGACAAATCGCCCAAAAGTGTCGCCGTCCGCCTATTGAATCCTTTGTTCGCGATTGATACCGCGAAACCCTAGCGATTGATGTATTTTGACCGCGGTGGTGACACTGCAAAATCCACCTAAGATGTGATAAACGAGTCGCACATCGATCAATGCCAACGCTTCTTTCACGCGTGCAGTAGTGAGTGCGTCGGCCTGGCTAGGCTCTTGGACCCCCGACGGGTGATTGTGATACACGATGCACGCTGCCGCACCTTTCAATAGCGCGAGCTTCACGACCTCACGCGGGTGCACGGACGCTCCGTCGATCGTCCCGCGGAAGAGATCGATGCACTCGATGACCCGGTGCCTTTTATCGAGCAGGATCAGTCCGAAGACCTCATAGTCTAAGTGGCCGAGACGCGCCATTAAGTATTCACCGGTCTTTTGCGGAGATTGCAGCGAGGCACCGCGACGCACCAGATGCGCCAAGACCTGCCTCGCGGCAGTGAGAATTGCTTCACCCGACGCAGGTACCGCCGCACCGTCGGCGCCAAGCGTAAAAAAGATTATGATTTGACATCGTCATTCTCCGGATCTGTCTCGGGCGGGATTGCCCGATCCGGAGGCAGGCCATCGCAACGCTTGATTCACTACATGGCGTTCATCGCCATGCCATTGAGGCCCGACGGTGATGGAAGAGGGAAAGCTAACTTCGCGTCATGCTGCTATTCAGATTTGAGCGAGGTCTCCTTCCATCAGCATTGGTCCGGATCCCTGATCCGACACAGTATCGCCGGGATTACGCAGCTGGCACACCTTTAGCGACAAGCACCCACAACCGATGCAGCTATCGAGTTGACCGCGAAGTCTCTCCAACAACGAGATTCGGTGGTCCAACTCCTTTCGCCACTCCACCGATAGTCTCCTCCAATCCTTAGCGGTTGGCGTGCGACCGCCAGGCAAGGAGTCAATGGCTTGCTTTATCATCGACAATGGCAGGCCCAGGCGCTGCGCAACTTTGATAACCGCAACGCGCCGTAGAACGTCTCGACTGTAGCGGCGCTGATTGCCGGTGCTCCGCCAACCCTTGATCAGACTCTTCGCTTCATAGAAGTGAACGGTTGATACAGCGACACCGCTCCGCGTAGCTACCTGGCCTGCCGTCAGGGGCCGCTCGATTTCCGCCGGAGTAATTCTTGCCACAGGGCCCCTTTACCTCAAGTCCAGTTGAGGTTGTACGCTGTCAGCCGTCTGGATTCAAGGAATTTTGGTGCTTACGTACATTTGTGCCGGGTTTTGCGAGAGGACAGAATGACGATCTTCGGGTCGGGATTATTCTCATTGGCCAATTCATGGGTGGGGCGATGCTCAGCACGATAGCTCTGCTTTCCAGCTCCCGCCGCCTCGGTAACACCGGTCAGCTTATTGATCGTATTGCGTTGGAACTGAACATCGAGGTGGTCGATCTCAATGGCCTGCGCATGTCATCGTATGACTACGATCACTTAAACAGGAATGATGACTTCGAGCCTCTCATGAGGCATGTGTTAGCGTACGATCAGATCATCTTTGCCACGCCAATCTATTGGTATGCCGTAAGCCCCGCAATGAAGATATTTCTCGATCGGATTTCCGATCTCCTTGAAGTCCCAGAGCTTCTTCCCGAGGGCCGCAGGCTGCGTGGGAAGAATGCATATGTCGTTTGCACTTCGATCTGCGACGAACCATCAGTGGAATTCATGGGTGCATTTCGCGAGACCTTCAATTATCTGGGCATACGCTTTGGCGGTTCGGCGCACGTCAACTGTAGCGACGGATATTTACCAGCTGTGCACGATCCCGAGGCAGTGGCATTTGCTGCCCTTGTGAGAAGGGCAGATCAAGTGCCTTTTGGGCCGTAGACCAAAGCCAGGTGTGCGTGACGTCGCACGCGACGGAGACCCACGCAACTGCCATCATCGCGGCGACGCTTCGAGATGTAAACTATTGGCTGGATTTCGCGCAAATTGGAAGGTACGGTGACAGTTTCCAATCCACCCAAGATGTGATCACCTGGTCGCCCATCGATCAATACCAACGCTTCTTTGACGCGTGCGGTGATGAGTGCGTCGGCCTGGCTAGGCTTCTGCACCCTCGATGGATGATTGTGGTACACGATGCACGCTGCCGCACTTTTCAATAGAGCGAGCTTCACGATCTCACGTGGGTGCATCGACGCGCCGTCGATCGTCCCGCGGAAGAGGCAATCCCCCGTTCTATTTCCGTTCGGGGAAGAAGACATGAAACGCCCTTGAAAGAACGGTAAGCGCTGTCTGAGCCACTGGGTGGGGCCTGACAACGCAATCGGCAACCGGCGGATACTGCAAACGGCGGCCCAGCCCTCCGGCCTGATAACTCCCAGCTCACACTATGGCTCCGGGCATCGTCACCGCGGAATGCTTGCCAAGCGCAAGAATTATTCTATAGTAGCGGCACTCACCGAAGAGGATAGACCCCTCTGAGAGGCTCCCCCGAACCGGAAGCGCCGCGCAGGCCTTAGTAGGGGTAGACGTATCGCTACGACACAGCTCTGTTGAAAGCCGACTTTTAAGGTCGGAAGCTGGATGGCACCGCCACAGATCGCATGTGGTTCCGGCAGATGTTCCTCCGTAAACAGGAAGAGATCTGCAATGACCATCGCACGCTTAGCTCGAGTTTTCGCCGCGTCGGCCATTCAACTCGCTGAAAAACGCGTTTTGATTCGAGGCTGGATATTCCGACTAAGGTCTCTGGCGACCACCACATTTATTGTCATACGTGACTGCACCGGCGACATTCAGTGCGTAGTGGCGACCGAGCGGTTCAAGGACGTGCACGTTAAGCTCGACGACGCCGTTGAATTGACTGGCCTGGTGCGGATCGACGCTCGCGCTAAGTCGGGGTGCGAGGTCGATATCGACGAACTCCGCGTACTCAACTCGGCAAGTCACAAGTTGCCGTTCAATTCGAGCAGCAAGCTGGCGTCCGTCGGTCCCGAGGCGCGGCTCGAATACCGTCCGCTCGCCTGCCGCAACGATGAGGTTGGCAATATCTTTCGCATTCAGGCTGCCGCGTTGAGGTATTTTCGCGAATATCTGCAATGCCAGCATTTTCAGGAGATCATCACCTCCAAGATCGTTGCCTCAGGCACCGAGGGTGGGAGCAATCTGTTTTCAATAAAATATTTTGAGCGGATCGCTTATTTGGCGCAAAGTCCGCAATTCTACAAAGAGCACGGAGTCGCCGCTTTCGAACGGGTTTTCGAGACCGGTCACGTATATCGCGCGGAACCCCACGCGAGCAGCCGCCACCTTACCGAATACTATTCGTTGGACCTGGAACTTGGATTCATTGATGGTCCCGAAGATGTCATTGAACTAGAAAAGCAGCTCCTGACATTCATATTCGAGGAGCTTAATCACCATCACGACGACGTATTGCGGCGTTACAGATCAAAGCCGTTACCGTCGATGCTCAACGTCCCAGTTTGGGACTTTTACGAATGCCTGGAGCGCCTCGCGCACTCCCACGGAACAACTCACCTCAAAGACGATCTCGATCCTCAGGCTGAGCGTCAGTTATGCGCGCTGGCCGACTCGGAAACGGGAGTACCGGCGGTGTTCGTCTTGGGGTTTCCCGCCGCGAACCGTCCATTTTACTCGGCACCCCGCGGGGATTCCGGCGCGGCGCAAAGCTTCGATTTACTGTTGGAGGGCCTGGAAATCACGACAGGCGGGCAGCGGCTCCACGAACGAGCCGCATTGGAGGCTTCGCTCCGCAGTCGAGGGATGGAGCCATCTGCGTTCGAAGATCATTTGCGGATGTTCGAACTCGGTATGCCACCACACGGGGGCCTCGCCATCGGATTAGAACGATTGACCGCGCAAATTCTAGGATTGCAGAATGTCCGCGAAGCCGTTCTCTATCCTAGAGATCGTTATCATTTGAGTCCGTAAGAGCTTTTGCCGGACTCGTTCGGCGCGAGCAACCTGAAGTAGCGGATGCGCTATCAGGCAAAGGCAGCCGCGATCGCTGGCCAACTCCGGTTGAGCGTTGAACCTGTTGCCAAGCCGCCGCGTCACTGTTCGAGCGGCGGGGAATCGTGATAGGCGCGGAATCCCATGAGAGGTTAACGGCTCAATCGCGTCCGTTCGGCCGTGCCCAAAAGGAATTCTAGTATTTGGGGCCAGGCGTTGGCCTGGGCCTGTGCCATGCCTTCCGGTGTCCCCCCAATCGCAAACGGGGAGTCTCGCCAGTTTCCGTGGGTGGGCAGATACACGTAAGGTATGGCATGACCGACGTCTGAGAATGTCAGGAACCGATCGCGATAGGCGTGACCATGCAAACGAAGGCGGCTCATAATTCGCTCGGCCATCATCGCCGAGGGCCAAATCTGATCATCAGCCCCTGCCAGCAGCAGGAGTGGACCGTGAATTTGTTCTACAGGGATGGAGACTTTGTCCGGTTCCGTGGCGCGCGCCAGATCTTCCAGAAAAAGGGGCGTCTGACGCACCGGCTTGCCGGTTGCCTTATCCCAAAGGTACGTGAGGATGAAATCGGGGTAGAGCGTATTGGCAATATATGGCAGCGGTCGCCCTTGATAAGTCCAGGCCGGTCTCCCGGGCAAATGCGCCTTGGTCACGCCGCCCCAAAACGTGAAACTTGGCGAACGGGCGACAACGGCATTTACCTCGGGATCGGTTGCGGCCGTAAACAGCGCCGCTTCCGTGCCTCGAGACTCTGCGTAAATGGCGATGGACCGAGGGTCGACGTTCGGTTGAGACCGCATCCACAGTAGCGCCCTCTGGAAATATTCCAAAGGAATATTCTCCAGCGTCGGCGGCAGACCTGGGACGCCGAAGTAGGATACCGAAAGGGCGGCGAATCCATGAGATGCCAATAGCATCGCCACACCCGGCGCGCCGGGACCCCCATCGGAACCGCCGATGATGAGCACTCCCGGGAGCGGACCCGTACGCTCAACTTGATAGAGGGTGGCAACGATTTCCTCATGGACTGCCAAGCTGCGCACGCCGACTGATGCGTAGCGCCGCTCGATCGAAGTCGATGTCGTTGCGCCGCTGGCGTCGATGACTTCGATTTCAGTGATGACCGGTTTGGAGAAGTCCTCGATCGCAAAGGAGAGATGGTCGGCGCGTTTGGGGTCCTTGTCCGGACGCATGGACTAGAACAATCCCATGCCGTCAGCACCGTCGTAAGAGCCCGATTGGGGTGCCTGATGATCAAGATCGATCCGCCCGCGATCGTCAGCCATAAATAAGGATTCGCTTCGCCACCAAAGAGTGTCTTGGGCCTGCGATTTGGCACGCACTCGCACAATGGCGTTGGGATTCAGACCGGATATTCGAATGGTAATGCGCTGATCGAGCAACGCGGACGCCGGGGTCGCCGCGATCGAAACGACCGCCGAGGCTGATCTTGCGATGAAAAGACAAGCGAGCGCCAATGCGAATAAAACTCGGTGTCGGAACACGCCCAACGTATGATAGCGACGAAGTGGGAGGGCCTGCATTCGAGTTGGGAGGTAAGGTGCGAATCCCGGATATGTGTCCCGCCTAGCGTATCCATTTTAGGTGAGTTCATCACGTATGGCGCGCAAATCGCAGTTGGGGTTTTCTGCGTCAGAAGTGGAGCGATGCGTCGTTACGCGCTATATAGGGAACTCTCGACCCAAAACACAGTGAGCGCTAGGTGAGGAGTACCCCATGTTACGCATGAATCCACGTGGCTGCCTGCTCCTGATCCTGTTGTCCCCCACGTCGCTGTTCGCGCCAAAGACGTTCGCTCAGCAATCCGGGGCATATCCCGTCCTTTCCGGCGTCTACAGAAGTTCCGCGCAGCATCCGCGCGTTTTCATGACGCAGGACGACTTGAATGATCTGGTTACGCGTATCAATTCGCCTAATTCCTTTTCCTCACAGACGTTTTCCAAGCTCGCTGACCGGGTGAAATCTCATCTCGCGACTAAAGTCGATTGGGACGCAGTGTATTCGGGCTGTGATCTTGACATCTATCTGCACGCATTCTCGTATGAGCCCACAACCGGGTACGCAGACGAGATTCGCACAACCAGTCAGCTTGCTTCGGCAATGCACGTGAAGGAGGGGATGCTGCCGCCGACCGGGGCGGCGATTGTCGCGGCGAGACTGGCCATTTATGCGGCATTGGTAAAGTCGGGGGCGAAGGCACCCATAGGGTGGCCTGCCTCCGGGGAAGCCGCGGCTCTGGCAAAACGGATTCTGTTGGCTTGGGCGGATCGAGGCTTTCGCGATCAGCACGGGAACACCCTAGCCAAGGCGGCGCAATTTTGCGACGGTCAGCAACGTTTCATGCGCATTGTTCAGAGCGGAGTGGGATTACAGATTGGAAGAGGGATTATCTATTCAGCTCACGCCCAAGATTTGCTCCAGTCGATTGGCGCGTTTAATAGTTCACAGACGAACCAACTCAATGTATTTCATGCGGCTATATTTAATCTAATCCGTGAGGCATCCAACTTCCGCGCTGGGATGTCGGAAATGAACGGCCCCGATTCGGCCTGCGAACGTTACAGCAATCACGTGGCGGCTCATCTGGCAGGGCTTCTGGCGATTGCGCGTTTACTCGATGACGATAGCGGCCGCAGATTCAATGCGGTCTTGTATGGCAAAGACCGTTCGATCCCGCTGGCGATTTCGTGGACGGATTGGTTCAACCATGCGGTTTACGGTGAACACGACAGGCCCATCGAATGCCACAAGAATACTGGGCGCGATCGTCTGACGAGTCAGCCTTCGTTCCAGACCGGCGTGGTTGCACCTGGGGAGATCGAGGATCGCTATCGAAATGCGACTGCAGCACAGGGGTTTGGTTACCCATTGGGTGTTTTAACCGGGCTTTTCGAGACGTCGGATCTCATGAAAAACGCAGGTTTTGACGCGTTGGCGTATCGGGGAACTCATCAGCAGTCGATCGAAATGGCAACTCAGTATTACGCTTGTTACGGTAGAACTGCGGGGTTCAAGAGAACCGTCATGATGGACAATGCTCGCGCTTGTGCCGACTATCAACAATATGTCGGACAGATCGTGAACGGCCTCGAAATTAACATCGTGGTCGGCGCATATCGCTTTCCCGGAAACAAGGCGATTGCTGATTTGGAAGCCACGGCGAAAGCGGGAGCGGGGCCGGATCTTCTAGACGCGATTCGCTTCGGGAGATGGCGAGATTAATGTCGGTCGTTACTTGGTTTTCTAGGACGCCGTGGATCACCGCCCGCACATGAACGATAAGTATTCTCGTGCACGCCTAGTTCAGCAGTCCGGCCGTAAAGAGTGTGTCAGACGCGACGAAACAGAGCTTGTTGCCGAACGGGTCTGTGCAATAAAAGCTGCGCTCGCCCCAGGGCTGAGTTTCGATGGGGCGCAAAATGACGGCTCCCGCATCGCGCGCGCTTCTGAGCGTACCTTCCAAATCGGTCACTGAGAAATACACGTGGTCAGGATTTGGTGAAGCGTCCCAGGGATCGCCATCCGCGCGAGGATCAAAGCACGCGAGAATGACGCCGCCACACCCGAAGTAGTGACGTCCCGGCGAAACTCTCGATCCGCTCGCATCGAGCAGCGCCCCATAGAATTGCGCGGCTCGCTCGATATCGCTCACGGGAAGAATCACTCTGAACAATCGAATCATCGCACACGTCCTCCGTTCTGACTATTGTGGCGCTTGACTAGTCGCTCAAACAAGCAGGTACTTTGAAGTACCCGGAACTCGCTGGAGGCAAAAAATGCTGCGAGGACAAAATGCATATGCAGAGCGCGCGGCTTGCCCGCTATACACGGCGATCGCCGTGATTGAAGGACGCTGGAAACCGATGGTATTCCAGCGGCTTCTCGAAAGGCCGAGGGGTTTCGGGGAGCTTCGTCGGGCGATACCGCGTGTCACGGCGAAGGTGCTTCGTGAACAGCTGCGGCAAATGATGGCCGATGACCTGATAACACGCGATGAGCTGACTCCGCGCCACTTAGGCGTGCGGTACGCAGTCAGTACGTATGGTGCAACGATCGGGCCGGTGTTCGACACCTTGTGGCGGTGGGGAGTTATCCACCTAGCCCGGCAAGGGAGTGCCCGAGGAACAGCTGTCGCCGCACCTTTGCGTCACCCAAGCTTGGATTGCCGTGCCGATCCGCAAGCGAAGTTGGAGCGCGAACTGTAGAGACTCGAACGGCCGGTCCCGCCAAAGACCGTCTTCCGGTAATCCATTGCCTGGTATCGGCGGCAGCGGCAAACGCGATCGATTTCAACGGGGATCAGCAGACGCTTCGACGGCCATGCTGCGGTGCGTTCGGTGAGCTTTCGGCGTGCCATCCGGCTCGATATTTGGACTCGTCGGATTGAAGGGTGGCGGCAAGACAACGCCGATTAAAAGCTTGATGGACTTTTCGTTTCGTCGGCGACGCCACGGAACTGCGACCACGCACCGGCGAAGCCACTCTGGATGCAGAAGTTTCTGAGGAACAGAGCAACCCACGACCTGAGGCCGCATTAAGTGCCAAAAGAGTCAACCGCCCTCAAGCTACAGCACCTTACGCCGCTCACAACTAGATATCGGCCTTGCAGGACGTTGCCCGTGCACCTGATCTTCGCGCCGCAACCTCACTTTCGCCACCTACACCGATGCGGACGAGTGGGTCGTGACGAGTAGCCGATCGCGCGTCTTATGCGTCGATGATGACGCAAACGTGCTGGCGGCTCTGCGCCGGACGCTACGCGGGAAATGTGAGGTGACGACCGCGCTCGGCGCAGCTAAGGCGATCGAGGCGATCAATTTGCAAGCCCCCTTTGCCCGTCGTCGTATCGGACTTCAATATGCCCGGGATGGATGGCATCGAGTTCCTGCGTTGGGTCGCTGAGCACACACCCGATACTGCGAGCATCCTGCTCACCGGGAATGCGAAATTGGACGTTGAGGGATGGAGCCACCTGCGTTCGAAGATCATTTGCGGATGTTCGAACTCGGTATGCCACCACACGTGGGCCTGGCCATCGGATTGGAACGATTGAGCGCGCAAATTCTAGGATTGCAGAATGTCCGCGAAGCCGTTCTCTATCCTAGAGATCGTTATCATTTGAGTCCGTAATATTCCGATCGGTTGGATGACGACACACACGTTGCTCAAGCGCGTCCACGGTGAGTTGCGAGCGTCCGGTTAACGGGCGAACTTTTCCGGGCGCCGGTTTTTTCGTGGCGCAACGCAGCCCAGGGCCGCGCGAAGCGCACTTGCGAGCACGGGAGTTTCGGCGCGCAGGTCTTGACTGCGAGAACAATGGTGTACGATCAGAGGACGCGGCAATCCCGGCGCTATTTCCGTTTGGAGGAGAGGAAAATGCGATTCAAAGTATGGGTGGGCGCGTTACAATTCCTTCCCTTCAGGTAGAAGAGGCGAGCGATGATGGACGATGTCCATCGAGTGGCGTTCGAGGGCTTTAGCAACTCCGCTTCGAAGTATGCGCGTGGTCGCCCAGAGTATCCAGAAAAACTTCTTGCTTGGCTGCAGCGGGACATTGGGCTCAGTGCAAAAACGACGGTGATTGATCTCGGTGCAGGCACAGGAAAGTTTACGAGACTGCTTGTCCAGGCCGGAGCCAATGTTGTCGCAGTCGAACCCCTGGACGCGATGCGCGCCGAGTTGTCGGCTGACATGCCTGGCGTCCACGCAATAGCTGGCACCGCGCAGGCAATGAACATACCCTACGGCAGCAGCGACGCGGTGCTGTGCGCCCAGGCATTTCATTGGTTTGCCGACGAGGCCGCTATTGTAGAGATCCACCGGGTTCTGAAGCGGGAGGGCCGGCTGGGGCTCGTGTGGAATGTGCGTGACGAATCTGTGGATTGGGTCGCGGCTATCACCGGCATCATTAAGGACTACGAAGGCAATTCACCGCGTTATCACACGGGTGAATGGCGCCGCCCATTTGCAGGGGGGTTGTTTTCTGGTCTTGAGGAATCCTGTTACGACTACGTGCACGTCGGTCCGCCACAGCGGGTGATTGTGGATCGATTCCTGTCGGTTAGCTTCATCGCGGCATTGCCTGATGACAAAAAATTGGAGGTCGCAGACAGACTATCGAAATTGATCGCGTCGCACCCCCAACTGAAGGGACGTGAGTCAATAGCCTTCCCATACCAAACCCACGCCTACTGTTGCACTCGAATCACGTCACCACCAAGCCCTCGGTGAAACGCCCGACCTCCTCGAACCCATCCCGCCATGCTTCCGCCCGCGCGCCCTTGATGCCGAGAACGACCTGGTAACCCTGAGACAGCGCAATCCCGCTCGGGCAGCAGATCCGCGCCGGGCTGAAATGCCAGCAGTGACATCAGCAAAGAGGAGTCTGTCATACGGGCTACTAGGGCGTCTCTAATGCGCAGGCGGCGGCCCCGGAATTGCGGGCGTTCCGTCGGAGAATACGGGCACGTGAACGTTAAACGTGGTGATGTTGGGCTCCGGTTGTCCGTGGTCTGCAGTTATTGGCGATCCGTGAAGACCTGCACCCCAGGTGGTGCTGTCGGTGTGGCCAAAAAATATCATCACATGCGGAGCCCAGTGGTGGCTGGCGGCGTCGCTTCCTTCTCCCCCGACGTCTCCTTCTCTCCCCATCATGAAAGCGATCGCGCCGGGTTCCGGCGTTGCTATCCGCTTGGAGGCAATGGCAGCTCGGCTCCGCTTTTCCATTTCGGTCTTCGAGACGCCGGCGAGAGCCCATTTTGTGCTTTCGAGATAGGGGGGAAGGACTGTGCGCACGCCGGCGGGGTTGAAGCAGACGGGTACACGAATCTTGGGATTCCAAAAATCCAG
>Ga0210401_10004153_pt1 | contig 15157 bp, 13 predicted proteins | sample IncBWH32MmetaG_FD_150866 | JGI IMG/M metagenome (GOLD analysis project Ga0210401, IMG submission 150866) | Forest soil microbial communities from Barre Woods Harvard Forest LTER site, Petersham, Massachusetts, United States - Inc-BW-H-32-M | ecosystem: Environmental > Terrestrial > Soil >... | reverse complement strand
GGTCGAACACGGTGAGCAGCGCGCGCAGTTGCTGTGGATCACTGGATGAGCAGATGACGGCCATTCCGGGCCCGGCTGCGATGCGGGCCTCCTGAACCAGTCCTGTCACAATCAAGATCGGCCGCGGATCCACCCTACCCGCGGACGGCCCGTCCCCCGCCCCCAAATTCACATCCCGACCCCTACCACCCTGCTGTTGGTGATCTTCAAGTTGCGATACCGCGCCAGCGCCCATAATGGGAAAAACTTCGGATACCCATGGTAGCGCAGGTAAAAGACCCGTGGAAAGCCTGTAGCCGTGTAGCGCTGCTCATCCCACAGCCCTTTTTCCGCTTGTGTTGCAATTAGGTACTCGATGCCCCGGGCAACCACGGGATTCTCCACCTCGCCCACCGCCATCAGACCAAGCAAAGCCCATGCCGTTTGCGATGCGGTCGAGGGCGCGCGCTCCAAACCCTTGTAGTCGAGGCGATAGGACACCGCGTCCTCGCCCCAGCCGCCGTCCTGATTCTGCACCGAGGCCAGCCACGCCACGGCCTTGCGGACCATCGGGTCGTCGCGGCTGATGCCGGCCACGTTGAGCGCGCACAGCACCGACCAGGTGCCATAGATGAAGTTCATGCCCCAGCGGCCGTACCAGGAGCCTTCAGGATGCTGCGTCCGGCGCAGATATTCGATGGCCGAGGCGACTTTCGGACTTTCCTTGGTCTCCCCGAGCTGCGCCAGCATCGACAGGCACCGCGCGGTGACGTCCTCGGTCGGCGGATCGAGCAAGGCGCCGTGGTCGGAGAACGGGATGTTGTTGAGATAATATTCGAAGTTGTTGACGTCGAAGGCAGCCCAGCCGCCATCGTCGCTTTGCATGCCCTCGATCCATTCGCGGCCGCGCGCGATGGCGTTGTCGTAATCGTGGCCGCCCTTCACGCGCTGCAGGCGGTCCATCGACATGACCACGACGGCGGTGTCGTCGAGATCGGGATAATGGGCGTTGTTGTACTGGAACGCCCAGCCGCCCGGCCGTGCGTCCGGCCGCTTCACGGCCCAATCGCCCTTGAGATCGAGCACCTGCTTGGGGACCAGCCAGTCCAGCCCCTTCTTCACGGATGCCATGGACGCCTCATCGCCGGCTTCCAGCATGGCATGCGCCGTCAGCGTCGTGTCCCACACCGGCGAGACGCAGGGCTGGCAATAGGCTTCGTGCTCGCTGATCACGAGCAGCTTGTCGATGCCGGCCCGCGTGATCGCGCGCGGCGGAAAGCTTTCGTCCTTGCCGAGCGCGTCGTACATCATCACGATATTGGCCATCGGCGGATAGATCGCGCCCATGCCGTCTTCGCCGTTCAGCCGCTCCTCGGTGAAAGCGAGCGCGGCATCGATCGCACGCTGGCGCAGGCTTTTCGGGAAATACGGTTCGATCGCACGCAGGATCACGTCGAGCGAGCGGAACAGGATGAACCAGCCCATGCTCTGGTGCGGCGCCTTTGCCGTCATGCCGATCGAGCGCGGATCCTGGAGAAACAACTCGTCGATGCCGACGCCCTTCGCATTCCTGGCCCGCGGCTTCAGCGCCGCCAGCACCATCAGCGGCACGATGGTGGTGCGCGCCCAGTAGGATATCTTGTTGAGGTGGAACGGCGACCACATCGGCAGCAGCATGATCTCGATCGGCAGCACCGGCACCGACCGCCAGGTCAAAACGCCATACATGGCAAGGGTAAAGCGCGTGAACACATTGCTGTTGATCGCTCCCCCACGCGCCAGGATCGCCTCGCGCGCCCGCACCATGTGCGGCGCGTCGATGGGGTTTCCGATCATCTTCAGCGCGAAATAGGCCTTCACGCTGGCGCTCATGTCGAAATCGCCGTCATGGACCAGCGACCAGCCGCCATGCGTGCCCTGGCGGCGCCGGATGTAGCTGGCGATCTTGGCCTCGAGCGCGGCATCGACCGGCTCGCCGAGGTGATGGCGCAGCAGCACATATTCGGACGGGATGGTGTCGTCGGCTTCGAGCTCGAACACCCAATGTCCGTCGGACTGCTGGAGATCGCGGATCGCTTTCGATGCGGAGCCGATGCTTCGCTCCAGGAGGTCGCGCTCGATATCGCGCAATTGAGTGGCGGCTTGCGTCTGCATTGGCAACGACCTCTACAAAGTCGCCTGCATTAGCGCATGGCGAGGACAAGATCGGCGGCGCGATCACCCGACCGCACCGATCCCTCGATCGTCGCTGGCAAGCCGGTATCAGTCCAGTCGCCTGCGAGGAACAGATTCTTACAGGATGTCACGGCGCCTGGCCTCAGCGCATTCTGCTCCGGCGTCGCCTCAAATGTGGCACGGCGCTCGCGCACGATCTGCCATGGCGGCAGATCGCCGGTGACGCCGGCGGCCTTGCAGACATCCTGCCAGATCGCGTTCGCCAATTCCTCGCGCGGCATGTCGACCAGACGATCGCCATTGCTGATCGTGACCGAAAGCCGCTGCGGGAATGCGAACAGCCATTCCACGAGCCCGCCGACCACGCCGAGGATCGGCGGCGCCCCCGGCGGCGGATCGAAGCGGAAATGCGCGTTCACGATGGCGCGGAATTTGGTCGGCGTCTTCAGGCCCGGCAGCAGGGATGCCGCCGCGCGCGGCGGCACCGCCATCACCACGGCGTCGGCGGCGGCCATATCGATGTGGTCGTCGGTGCCGAAGGTCAGCCCGGTGACCCGCGCGCCGGTGATCGCAAATTCGCGGAGCTCATGGCCGAGGCGAATGTCGGCGCCCTTGCCTTGCAGCAGCTTGATGGCGGGCTCGACCAGCACGGCGGAAAGCCCGTCGCGGGCGATCAGCGGGCGGCATGCCTGGCCACCCGCAAGCAGGGTCTCGCGCACGATGGCGCCGGCGAGGCCGGCCGAGCCTTCGGGCGGATCGACGTTGAGAGCGGCGAGCAGCAGGGGCTGCACCAGGCGATCGTACAGCGTGCCCTTGCAGCGGACGACGTCGCCGACCTTGCGGCTGGTGGATGCCCAGGCAAGCGGCGCCAATGCCAGATAATCGAGCAGGCCGGTGTCGGGGACGCGGCGCTCGTCGTCGAGGACCCAGAGCGGCAGCCGGGAGTCGCCGAGATCGAGCAGCCAGCGCTGGCCGGTCGTGAAATCGACAAACGGGAATTGCGCGACCTTCGGCCCGACCAGGCCTGCCTCGGTGCCGATCGAACGGGCATAGGCCAGCGCGTGATGGTTGGCCGACAGCAACAGGTGATTGCCGTTGTCGATGGTGAGGTTGGTCGCGGCATCGAAATAGGAACGGCAGCGCCCGCCGGTCTGTTGCGTCGCCTCGTGGATCTGCACCCGGTATCCCGCGTTCGCGAGCCGCACGGCGGCCGAAAGGCCCGAGATACCGGCACCAATGATATGAACTGTCTTTTGCATCAGATGAAAGCGTAACGGAAAACGATACCAAGCTTCGTGATCTTGCTCACGCGAACGGGTTCGCGGGGTGCCGCAAATCCCCGCTTGAGCAGCAATTCGAGGATCGTGCCATAATATTTGCCCATGATCCGCGGCGCCCGCACCGCGCGGCGCCGGTTGCGCTTCATGATGATGTCGGCCTCGGCAAAGTGCTTCTTCGCCCGCTCGGCAACCGGCTGGCAGACTTTCGGCAGTGCGCGATCGGCAACCACTTTGACGGGATCATTCGAGGTGATGCCGGCATGAAACAGGGCCTCGCGCGGCAGATAGAGCCGGCCGAGGCCGGCGTCCTCGTCGATGTCGCGCAGGATGTTGGTGAGCTGCAGCGCGCGGCCGAGATGATGGGCGAGCAGGACACCGTCCTCGCGCGGCATGCCGAACACATTCACCGACAGCCGGCCGACCGCGCTCGCAACCCGGTCGCAATAGAGGTCGAGCGTCGCCATGTCGGGCGCGCGGATGTCCTGCGGCACATCCATTTCCATGCCGTCGATGACGGCAATGAAATCCTCGCGCTGCAGGTCGAATTTCTTCACCGTGGCGACGTAGTCCTTCAGATGATCAGGCGGATCGCCGCGATAGAGCGCATCGATGTCGTCGCGCCACTGCTGCAGCGCCGCCAGCCGCTCGGGCCGCGGCCCGTCTGAATCGGCGATGTCATCGACCTTGCGGCAGAAGCTGTAGATCTGGAACATCGCCTCGCGCTGCGAGGCCGGCAGGATGCGCATCGCCGAATAGAACGAGCTGCCGGACGCCGTGCTGTTGTAATCGGCCTGATTGGCCGTCGCTTCCATCGTCATGCGCCGGCCGCCGGTTTGGAGACAGGATGGCGGCCTGCCAGACGGCGCATCACCTCGCCGCCGACGCCGGCGAGGCTATAGCCGAGCAACTCGACCGGGCCTAGGTGCACGCGCTCGCTCAGGGGATCGCGGACTTGCAGCATGCGCACAATCCTGTCGGCAAAGGCCTGGATCACCGAAATCTCGATGCCGAGCCGCATATCCTTCACTTCTGCGCTCAACATCCGGCTCTCACCCAGCAGGCTTTGGGTGCGCACCGCGAGTGCCTGCAGGCATTGCAGCAGCGCGGGCGACGACTTCGCCTCGCCCAGCATCTCGACGGTTGCCCCCGAAGCGGCCAGCGCATCGCGCGGCAGGTAAACACGGTTGAGATTTTTGTAGTCCTTGGCGCAGTCCTGCAGATGGTTGTTGATCTGCAACCCCGCGCAGAGCGCGTCCGATGCGGTCCAGGTCGAGGTGCTCTCGCCGTGCACGTCGAGCATGAAGCGTCCGACCGGCATCGCCGAATAGCGGCAATAGTGGATCACCTCGTCCCAGTTCTCGTAGCGCAGCTTGGTCACATCCATCCGGAACGCGACCAGCACGTCCTGGGCATGGCGCGGCGACATTCCGCGCTCGGCGAGCGCGTTCCTGAGATTGACCGCTTCCTTCTGGCTGTCGCCCTTGCCGAGCAGTTCGGCCTCGAACAGGTCGAGATAGCGAAGCTTCTCGTCGGCTGCGAGCGTGGCATGGTCGGCAATATCGTCGGCGGTACGGACGAAATTGTAATAGGCGAGGATCAGAGAGCGGTGCCGCGGATGGATGATCCACGACGCCACCGGGAAGTTCTCGTCACGGTGAGTCTTGCCGGATCGCAATTCGGCTGCGGTGGTCATCGGAACTGGCACTGACTGGTTTCTGGGCGCCCCCCATATAGGGGAATACGCCGCCAAAACCAATGCTATCTCTGCCCCCTCGCGACCCGGCGGGGACCGTGCTTACTGACCGTGGCCCTTGAGCACCGCGTCGCAGGCCGGGCTGATCTTGGCGCGGTTCTGCTGCAGGCAGGACAGGACCACGAGATCGCCCTGATCGAGCACCGCACGGCAATGTTTTTGTGCGTCGCGCGTGCAGGCTTTCTGTTCGGCATCCGTGCCGCGCGCTCCCTGAGCCATCGCTTCAGTTGGAATGGCTCCGGTTGAAACGGAAAGCGATAGCAAGGTGAGAGCCAGGAGAGTTTTACGCATCGTGGTCCTTCATCATTCTGATTGAAGACAAGTCCGTCCCGGATCGCGCGCAAGGCTCTACCCAAGGGGAAATGTGCTGGTTGGAATTGCCGCCATTGGTGGGCGGTCGAGAGTGCACAAGCGCCGGAAAATGCGGCCAAATTTGCGACAGCCGACGCTTTTCGGCAGGTTCATTGGCACATATAAGCGTTTGATACGAGGACATAATTTGACGCAGGCCGTTTTTCTCGCTTGGCTGTTGCAAGCCTGCACTTAGACCTTTTGGATCGGAACCGTCAGCTGTCGCAAAACCGCTTGGATTTTGTGCCTTTCCTGAGGCGAAAGGCGGCGTTCGAAGCAAGGGCCCAAGGCCGACGGACGAGGCCGACGGACGAGGCCGACGACAAGGCCGGCGATCGGGGATTTGGCTGAGCCCGCAAAAGGCCTGTCATTTGAACCTAACACTGTACGGCGACACTAAAGTTCGATGCGGCGAGACGGTCTTTTCAAGACGTCCTTTTGAATGGGAAAACTCACAATGAAACTGTTTGGCTCCAGTCTGTTTGGACAGGCGATCACGGCTGCCGGTGTCGGCGCTGCGCTGATGTTGTCGGTGTCGACTGGCCAGGCCCAGTCGTCCGGTCCGTTCGCAGGCTTCGACGGCGCATGGTCCGGCACCGGAACGGTTTCGCTGTCCGACGGCTCGACCGAGCACATTCGCTGCAAGGCCAGTTACAAGGTCAACGGCACCGGCATGGGCCTCAAGCAGAAGCTGGACTGCGCCAGCGACAGCTACAAGTTCGACCTGACCAGCGACGTGACCTCGAACGGTGAGCGCATCTCCGGCAACTGGAGCGAGGCCAGCCGCAATATCTTCGGCAATTTGCAGGGCACCGCCGGCGGCGGTCAGATCGACGTGTTCGTCGAAGCCAACGGTTTTGCCGCCACTCTCGTCCTGCGCACCAGCGGCAACAAGCAGACGGTTGAGATCTCCTCCAAGGGCGAGATCCGCGGCGTCAACATCACGATGGTGAAGGGCTAAGCCCCTCTCCTCGCGTCGATCGGCATCGAAATTCGAAAGCCCCGGCCCTGCGATCAGGACCGGGGCCTTTGCTTGTGGAGTCGTCGAACGGGAAAACCGATCAGTTCTGATCGTGATCAAGCTGCGTTCGAGATGCGCATCTCGACGCGCAGTCCGGCAGCCGTGATCATATTGACCAACGTATCAAGTCCGAACAATTCGATCTTGCCGCGCATGAGATCGGAAACTCGCGGCTGTGTCACGCCGAGCAACTTTGCCGCCTCCGATTGGCTTAGTTCGGCGCGAGTGATGTGATCCTTTAATGCCATGATCAGCGCCGAACGCAGCTTCATATTCTCAGCTTGCGGAGGCGTGTCTTCGATAGCGTCCCATACACTGGAGAAGCGCTTCTTGGTCATCGGGCTAGCTCCTTCACCAGATCGCGGTGCTGTTTGGAAGCGCTCGCAAATCCTCGAAGGCGCGCCCTGGAACTCGATCGGCTTTACCACGGCCAAAATACAAAACTTTGTATAGAAGGCCATTCCGCCGACGAACGCTGGTCGCGTGCTGCCTGATGCTGGCTCAGACCAAGGCGCGCATTCAAACGGCACAGAAAGTCTGCTGTTGGTGGCTGAGCAACCCGCTGCACAGTCGGACCATTGCCCGATTTTGACCCATTAGCGGACATTGGCGCAAAGGACCGATGGACGATGTCGATAAGCAATAACGATCAAGTGTATCCGCGTGATGTCGCGCCGCCCCGCTTGAGAAAAGGCGTTTTACCGACGGATTCCTGCGAGTTCCCCGATCGATGGGGTCCCGCGTGGCGCTGCCTCGTGGCGAAATGTTTCAACCGTAATAATTGCGAACTGGAAACGCCGCGGAAAACCTCCAAATACGCCTAACGCCGGGTGAGGCGTCGCGTTTGGTTTAGGCTTTTTTCGGCTCTTGCCGCAGCATGGAGCTTTCCTCGTGGTATCGGTGCAACCTATCGGTCTTTCGCAACTAGAGTTGCAGCCACCCAATCGCGGCGGCGAACACATCGTTCCCGGTGGCTTTTCGAGGAGCATCCGGCCCTCCGCCGCTGTCGCCGACCTCGTCGAGGCGATCTGGGATTGGGACATTCCGGACGGCGATGCGGCGACGGGCCTTACGATCAAGATACCGCCGAGCACCGCGCCGTATTTCGTCGTTCAATACCGCACGCTGACGCATTGCAAATGGCAGCTCGGCGCCGACAGCTATGATCACAAGAACTACGGCCATGTGTTGACCCAGACCCAGAGCGGGACCTTTGCGGTCCGTCCGCGCGGTCCGCTTGGTGTTATCACCGTACGGCTCAAGCCCGAGGGCGCCGCCAGGTTGGCGCGGGCGTCCATGAATGAGATCATCAACGTCAAGATCGGACTGCGCAACATTTTCAGGAATCACGATGTCGCCCTGCTGGAGGAAAGGGTGTTGGAGGCCGGCAGCAGCAACGAACGGATCGCGCGCGTCGAAAGCTTTCTTCTTGATAATTTCCGTGAAGATCGCGAGGAGTCGGTTTTTTCCCGCGCTTCCTCGTGGCTGCGCCGCAATCCGGGCCTGCGCATGGGAAAGCTCGCCTCGGTATTGGACATCAGCGAGCGCCACCTGTCGCGCGGCTTTCGCGCAACATTCGGGATCAGCCCTAAACAATACGCGCGACTGGCGCGGATCGAAAAGGTCATCGCTGCGCGGAAGAGCGGCCTTGGCTGGGCGGATGTCGCATACGCCTGCGGCTTTACTGACCAGGCGCACTTGATCCATGATTTCGGCACGATAGTGGGCGGAACGCCGTCCGAATTCTTCGGCGCGGCACAGAGCAGGAATTTCCGCAGCGGGGAAGCGGTGCCAGGCTTGGCCGATTCTTACAATCCATTCATCGTCTAGACTGGTACTACAAATATAATTGGCGTCGACCGCAGCGCGGCGGGACGCCGCCGGCCCTGCACGATGGTGGAGCTCTGCTGATTCACCGCTCCGTTACGCGACTGCCTGGCCGCAGATCTCCCGAATTTATTCGTTGAGCAAGGTATAGCCATGGCGAACGACAAGATTCATCTGTGTCAATTTTTGTGCTTCTGCCGCGGGCCGCAGCAGCCATGTGGAGGCTTGATCACTTGCTGACCCACGTCGAGTCCAGCCGCACTATGTTCACTGGCCTGAGCTCAGGCCGTATCCTGGTCGTGGATGACGATCCGGCCGTCCGACACCTGATCTCGGATTATTTCGGGGAGCACGGCATACAGACCGTCTCGGCGACCGGGCGCTCGGCAGCGGTCCGTCAATTAGCTGGCGAGGACCCAAGTGCGATCATTCTTGGGCTGCGCCTCGGCCAGGATAATGGGCTCGATCTGCTCCGGGAAATTCGTTCCAGTTCAGACGTCCCAGTCATTATTCTGACAGGTCGTTCCAGCGAAGAAGTTGACCGTGTGGTCGGACTCGAACTCGGTGCCGACGACTGCCTGACCAAGCCGTTCAGTGTCCGCGAATTGTATGCCCGGTATCGCGCCGTGCTGCGGCGCCGTGAGAACGGTCGGTCCGTGCACACCCGCGATGTCGAGCAAGGAGAATACAGGTTCGACGGTTGGCGACTTGATCGTCGCAGCCGGCGACTGGCCGATCCACAGGAGCGGCCGGTTACCCTGAGCAAAGGTGAGTACGCCCTGCTGCTGGCCTTCCTCGATGCGCCGGGGCGACCGCTTTCGCGCGAGTATCTGTTGCAGGCGATCCGGCTCCACGAAGACATCTTCGATCGCAGCATCGATGTTCGGGTGCTTCGGCTGCGGCGCAAGCTGGAGGTAGATCCGAAGGCACCACGCGTCATCAGGACCGAACGCGGCGTTGGCTATGTCTTTGCAATTCCGGTCGAACAAAGCCGTCGGGCGGACAGGCGCAGCATTAATGGTCAGGGTAAGCCTCTTCACGCTTGTGTCCGAAGCTCACCTTGCGCCGAGCGCAATCAACCGTGATGTGCCAGGAACCTACCAAGACCCACAACTGCGCTAAACTCCCGTAAGCGCGCAGCGCTCCACTTCCGTTTCTGGCACGTTTACGAAATGCCGACTGCCGCGCCATGTCTGCTTTTAGGAGTAACCTGGAAGACCAATGCTCGGACTGAGTTCTTCCGACTCTGACCCATTAGCCGAATTAAGCAGCGCTGCCTGTTATCGCCGGATCGATCTGTTTGACCTCAATGGTCAGGTGCGAAAGCGACCGGAACCGCGCTACCTTGGCCCGGTAGTATTGCTGCTTTCGCTCCGTTGCCGTCGCCACAGAAACGATAGCGCCAAGATGACCCGGCCCTAGCCGCCAGAGGTGAAGGTCGGCGAGTTGATCGCCGTCGTCCTCGATCAAACGTTTGAGGTTGTCGGCCATGCGACGGTCAGGATTCATGTCGAGGAGAATTGCGCCTGTGTCGCGAATAAGTCCGAACGACCAACTGGCAATGACGCAGGCGCCGATGATTCCCCCCAGCGGGTCCATCCAGAGCCACCCAAAGGCACGCGCAAGCAAAAGCCCTCCGATAACCAACACCGAAACGGCAGCATCCGCCATCACATGAATAACAGCGGCGCGCATATTGTGATCGCGCGCCGCCGAACCATGCGCGTGCTCATGCTCCTCGAACTGGACAGGATATGTCTGCTCGCCAATCCTGACGTTCGCGCTAAAAGCGTGAGGCTCGGGAATTTCTTCGACGGACTCTAGATAGTCGCCGCGATCCTCGAGTGCAAAAAGCTGCCGGGTACCGTCCGGCCGCACGGTCTCAACGGAAGTGGTCGATGCTGAAAGTCGAGCGCCATTTTCCGCGCGAAGCCGGAAGCGCGGTGGAACGCCATCCTCAAACACTTCCAAGGCCACGTCACCATTGTTGGTCGGGATCCGATGCGTTTCGTCATCGTTGTGGTAAGCATGATGACTTTGGCCGTGCCCGTGGCTATGGCCATGATGGTCGCCGCCGCTGAGTAGCCACGCGCTGGCGACGTTGACCGCAAGTCCAAGAACGGCAACGGGTATCGCTTCGGCGAAATGGATCGGAACCGGTTCGACAAGTCGGCTAACGGCTTCATAGCCGATCAGCAGCGCGATCATCGCCAGGATGATGGCGCTGGTGAATCCTGCCAAATCACCAAGCTTGCCGGTCCCGAACGTAAATCGTGGATCTCCTGCGTATCTCCGGGCGTAGGTATAGGCGAGCGCCGCGAGCAACAGAGCACCTGCATGCGTGCTCATATGAAGTCCGTCGGCAACGAGCGCAATTGATCCAAACAACCAGCCGCCAACAATTTCGGCGACCATCATTGCGCTGCACAGCCAGATCACAGCCCAGGTCTTCCGCTCGCTTTTCTGATGTTCCTCCGAAAGGAACACATGGCTATGAGAGGCTGGAAAAGCAGCGCCACTGATCTCGCTCATGGCAATCCTCGTTCGCTTACTTCAGGTACGTCCGCACGACTTCGATCAGGTCCGCGGCCCCTTTGGCCTTCTCCGGGTTCTGCTCGTGCGCGGGATCGACGACGTGGTGGCGGATGTGATCCTCGAGAAGCTCGGAGGTCAGCCCGCTCACGGCACCTCGAACCGAGGCGACCAGCATGAGCACGTCGGCGCAGCCGAGTTCGGCCTCCAGCGCGCGCTCGACGGCCTCGATCTGCCCTTTGATGCGCCGCACCCGGCCGATAAGCTTCGACTTGTTTTTAATCGTATGAGACATGGACATAATATAGGGGGGTACCCTATATTAATCAAGCCGTGATCGAGGCGAATGGCTCCCCATCGGGAAGCCGTACGAGCACAAGCCGATGAAGCCGATATTAATACGCCATAGCTTGCTGCTGTTCGCACCGCTGGTATGGGCGCAGACCGCGCAGGCGCACGGCATCGCAGGCAATCGCTATTTCGACGGCACGATGACGTTCGACGACCCGGCGGTTGCAGACGAAGCGATCCTTCCGCTCTTCACGTATCAGCAGTATCCCACGCAGGGCAGCTCTGTTTCCGAGAACCGGATCAATGCCGCTTTCGCGCGGCTGCTCACACCGACGCTGGCTTTCACCATAGACAGCGGCTGGATTCACCAGAACTGGCCGATAGGCCACACCTCGGGGTTCGACAAGACCGACATCGGCCTGAAGTACGAGGCCTTTCGCAATAACCAGCACGAAGCGCTAGTTTCGGTCAGCCTTGACTGGGGCATCGGTCACTCCGGATCGGCCGCAGTCGGGGCCGACGCACCGGATACGATCCAGCCGGGCATCTTTTTTGGCAAAGGATTCGGCGATCTCCCTGCGCAGCTTTCCTGGCTGCGTCCGTTCGCGATCACGGGAGCGATCGTGGATGAGATCCCGCTTGGATCAGTCGGGCGGGCGCTCGCGCCCAACCTCGCGACTGGCGGGTTCGACAGTGTGATCTCCCCCGCTGTCGAGACCCTGCACTGGGGTTTCTCGATCCAGTACAGCACCCTCTATCTGACAAGCCGGTTCGACGGCGGACCGCCGACGGAAGAGCCGCTGAACCAGTGGGTGCCGCTCGTCGAGTTCAGGTTCGACAGCCCCCGCGGTCAACAGACGGCGGCAACTGCAAATCCCGGCTTCGCTTACGTGGCCGTGACGTGGCAGGTTTCGGCAGAAGCCATTATCCCTCTCAATCATGCGGGAGGAACCGGTCCCGGATTCCGCACGCAGCTGTTGTTCTTTCTGGACGACCTGATTCCGTCAGTGTTTGGCAAGCCGCTGCTGACCGGTACGGCTCCCGATCGCCGACAGATCGCGTGGTGACGGAAGCAACCCAAGCTGACGTTGCAACGCATGAGTCCGGAAATGGCCCAACTCGGACCGTCGGCGATGTCCGCTTCTTTCGCCGCTGTCGGGACTATAGCGGACATCAAATACGATTGATCCGCGCGTCGCCGTTCGGCCTCACCCGAGCGCGTTGCCGGTCTTGCCGCCGTGTAGCCGGTGGGAGAGATTGATCAGCCACATCACGGTCGGGCGCAGGATGAAGAGGTCTGCGACCAGCGCCGCGACCATCGAGAACGCGCTGAGCCAGCCGAACAAACGGAGCGACGGCAGGTCGGAGAACACGGTCACGACCAGGCCGCAGGCCAGCACCAGCGTGGTCAGGATCAGCGCCGGTCCCACCAGCACGGTTGCACGTTCGACCGCGATGTCTGACGAGACGCCGGGTTTGCTCTCCAGCCTCAAGCGATTGAGGAAGTGGATGGTGGCGCTGAGGCCGAGGCCGAATGACACCGTGAGCGCGACGACGCTGGCGAATTGCAGCCCCTCGCCCAGCAGGTAAAGCAGCGTGCCGGACATCACCACCGGGAAGATGCCCGGCAGGATGCAGGCAAACATCACGACCCAGGAGCGGAACGCGAGCCCGATGAAGATCGCGACCAGCGCGAACTCGACCGTGAGGCCGCGGTTGAGCTTCTCGATCATGCCGGCCGAGTTGCGCGCGGCGATGGCGGCAAGGCCGGTGACGGCGATCTCGTAGCCGGGATGCTTTTCGCGGACCGCATCGAGCTCGTGGTCGAGCTTGTCGACAATGGGCAGGAGCTGGCTGGAATCCTTGTCCGGCACGCGGCCGGCGACGACGACGGCATCCTGATTGGCGTCGATGAAACGCCGCACCAGATGCTCGGGGATCAGGTTCACATATTCCTTCAGCGTCGCGATGTCGGTCGTGCCCGCCTTTTCGGCGAGCCAGCGCCGCAGGCTGTCCAGCGACCAGACGTTACCGACACCGGCCGCCGTTTCGACGGTGGCGTGAACGTCCGCGATGGTCTGCAGCGTCTCCGGCGAATAGAGCGATTGCCCCTTGGGGAAGGTAATCAGCACGTTGACCGGGTTGGCGCCGGTCAGCTTGGCATCGAGCCGGTTGCTGGCGGCGACCGCCTGTTGCTTGTCCGGCACCTGGTCGGCCAGGCGATAGCGCGGCTGCAAATGGGCGTACACGCCGCCGAGCGAGCCGACGAAGATCAACGCGATCAGGCTGAACAGGCCGGGCCGGCTCACCATGCGCACCGCGATCCAGTAGCAGAAATTGCGCAGCGCCTGCACGCCGGCATCCGCGCTCTGGAACTTGACGGCAAACAGCTTCTCGTTGCGCACGAACAGCACGCCGAACACCGGCACCAGCGACAGCACCGCGACCAGCGCGATGATGGTTGCGGCAAGCCCGGCCTCGCCGAATTTGCGGATCAGGTCGGAATCGGAGAATTGCAGCGCGATGAAGGAAATGCCGGCGGTGCCGTGGGTCAAGACGCAAGCCGGTCCCACCACCAGCACGGCGTTCTTGAACGCGGTGAACTTGTCCTGCCCCGCGATCAGCCGGTCGCGCGCGGCGAAGGTCAGCTGCATGGAGTCGGAGAAGCTGATCACCATGATCAGCGGCGTCATCACGTTCAGGAACATGTTGAGGTTGAAATTGGCCCAACCGAGCCCGCCCAGCGCCAGCATGATCGCGATCATCGGCGGGAACGCCGCCACCACCATGAACGATATCTTGCGGAAGAAGATGATGGCGATGATGCAGCCGGCGAGGATGCCGAGCACATTATAGGTCAAGCCGTCGCGCTCGACCGCGTTGCGGATTTCGAGCTGCATCACCGGCACGCCGGACAGCTCAAAGTTCAGGCCGGTGCCGGCGAGATCCTGCTTCATCAGCGCGCGGATGTCGCCGACCGTCTTGCCGAGCTTGTTGGACTGGACCACGTCCGGATCGAGCGAGAGCACGATCAGCGCCAGCGTGCCGTCTTCCGAGAGCAGCTTGCCGCGGATGATCTCGTTGGATTTCACCGTCTCGATGAACTGGTCATAGGCGGCGCCTTCAGGCAGCTCGGCCGGGAACAGCGCGGCGGGCAGTTTGCCCGGCGCCGGCGATTGCCGCGCCGAGAACAGCGAGATCAGGCCGCGGGTGCCGTCGACGAGCTGCAAATCGGTAACGAAGTCGCGCAGCTTCTCCAGATTGTCGCGCGCCAGCAGGTTCTTGCCTTCGACCACGACCAGGACGTCGAATTCCTCCGCGGGAAACTTCTTCGTCACTTCCTCGTATTGGTGGAATTCCTTGGTGTTGGAACGGAACAGCTGGCTCAGCGAATCGTCGATCTTGATGCGGTAGATGCCGAACACCGCGCCGACCATCAGGATGGCGAGGATGATGCAGGAGAGGATCGGCGCCTTCATCGGGATCAGGCCGAGCCGCTCGATCCCGAACGCAATGCTCTTGGCCGGCGGCTCCTCGATCATCTCGACATGGATTTCATTCTCGCGCGTTTTTTCGAGCATGCTTTGTCCAGTCCTCACAACGGCTCGGGTTCTATAGCTAAGCTTGGGGACGCGCGAATGACCACGAAGGGCCGTTACCAGGCGAGCGCTAACCCTTGAAAATAGACGGAAAATTGCGGGGCGAGGTTTAGCAGGTTCGGCCCCTTTTTCGCAAGCGCGCCAAGGTGCTCGAAATGGTGCAAATTCGAGCGTTTATTCGCGCGGAGTTGCGGATTTGTCACGGCGAAGGCCGCTTGTCGGCCAGTTGCTGCGGCGTTCCGTCGCCGCTCTCGTCCTTCAGCGCAACCCCGGTGACGTTCCGCGCCAATCCTTGCTCGATCAACCACGCAATCTTGAACGCGGCTTCGTCATACGAAAGCCCCGCGCG
>Ga0210401_10004152_pt1 | contig 15159 bp, 15 predicted proteins | sample IncBWH32MmetaG_FD_150866 | JGI IMG/M metagenome (GOLD analysis project Ga0210401, IMG submission 150866) | Forest soil microbial communities from Barre Woods Harvard Forest LTER site, Petersham, Massachusetts, United States - Inc-BW-H-32-M | ecosystem: Environmental > Terrestrial > Soil >... | reverse complement strand
GGTTCAACCCCCGGTAAAAGCGAAGATGTAAAACGCCAGTACAACGTTTTTCTTGCCACGATAATCGCTGAGCTTGACATCTTTCAGATCTTCGCCGGTGAAATATTGCATTTTGAAGTCAGGCGCGACATCGCCGACCCCCAATTTGGGCGCTGGTGGCTGATCTGCCGCGTACAGTGGGCGAACAATCGGCGTCATCAGAGCCAAAAAAAGCAGAATCACAAGTTCGGCACTAACCCCAACTCGTCTCTTCATGAAAACTCTCCTTCGGAACCTATTGTCGCAGGCCGACAGGGGGTGACGCCAGGGAGTCGCGAGCATTGCGCAACTGTCGAAGAAACCAGTACATTGCTGTCGGAGAGTGCGCCTCAATCCCGGTCGCTATGAGCTTGCAGACCCTCAACGACATCTTCTTTACTGTGGTAGAGCGCAATGACCGCGTGGTGATGATGCATCGCCGGGAGATCCAGTGGGTCTCGATCTCTTCACAGGACTTGTATCAAAAAGTGGTGGGAGTGGCACAGGCCTTGCGGGAGTGGGGCATCGGCAAGGGAGATCGCGTCGCCATCCTCAGCGAAAATCGTCCGGAGTGGACGATCGCCGACTTCGCCAGCCTGCTGATCGGCGCCGTGACGGTGCCGGTTTACGCGACCTTGACCCCGGAGCAGACGGCTTTCATCCTGCGCGATTCCGGGGCACAAGCTATTTTTGTTTCGTCCGCCAAACAACTGGCGAAAGTAGCGAGCATTCGCGAGCAGACCGCCCTGGGGCACGTGGTCGTCATGGACGCGGAGGATACCACCACCCACGCTATCTCCATGCCGGTGCTGATGCACAACGGCCCCAAAGAGCGGGATACGGATTTCGATTCGCTGGCGAAAGCGGCCCGCCCGGGGGACCTGGCAACCATCATCTACACCTCGGGCACCACCGGTAACCCGAAAGGAGCGATGCTTACCCACGGCAACATGGCGTCGAACGTGAACTTCTCATTCCGTGAATTTGGAGTGAGCGAGGGTGACATCAGCATATCGTTTCTGCCGCTATCGCATGTGACCGCGCGACACGTGGATTTCCTCATGCTCTATCACGGCGTCACGCTGGCCTATGTTTCTTCCCAGGAACAGTTGCCGCCGGCGCTGGTGGAAGTGCGTCCGACGGTGTTTCTGGGCGTGCCACGCATGTATGAAAAGATCCATGCGCAGGTTGAACAAAAGGCCAAAGGCTTTCCCAAGCGGCTGGTATATCGCTGGGCGATGGCGGTGGGCAGTTCCCATCGCGCCACCATCCTCTCCGGCAAAACGCCGGATTCGGTGGCGTGGAACCTTGCCGACCGCCTGCTCTACTCCAAGGTGCGCGCCGGCATGGGCGGACGCGCGCAACTTTTCATCTCAGGAGGGGCGCCGCTGGGTCGCGAACTGGCCGAATGGTATGCCGACATCGGCATCCGCATTCACGAAGGCTACGGGCTGACGGAAACGTCTCCCGTCATCGCAGTCAACACCCCCAGGACGCACCGGCTCGGCACCGTGGGCAAGCCGCTTAGCAATGTGGAAGTGAAAATCGCCGACGATGGCGAGATTCTGGTGCGCGGGCCGTCGGTATTTCAGGGGTATTGGAACAAGCCGAAAGAGACTGCTGAAGCGTTCAACGACGGCTGGTTCAAGACCGGAGACATTGGCCAGATAGACGCTGATGGTTTCCTGTCGGTGACCGACCGCAAGAAGGATCTGATAAAAACTTCGGGCGGAAAGTTCGTTGCCCCGCAGCCGCTGGAGAATTCGCTTAAGCATAATCCGCTGGTCGCCGAAGCCGTGGTAGTGGGAGAGAAACACAAATTCCCCGCGGTGCTGATCGTGCCGTATTTTCCGCTGCTCGAGGACTGGGCGCGCAGCAATCAAGTCACATTCTCTTCACGCGAGGAGTTGGTCAAGCACGCAAAAGTGCGCGCTTTGTACGACGGCATTGTCGCGGACTTGAATCGCAACCTGGCGCGCTTCGAACAGCTCAAACGAGTGATGGTGATTGCGGAAGAACTCTCCGCAGAAAACGGAACGCTGACCACCAGCATGAAATTGCGGCGGCACGTGGTCACGGAGCGCTACCGCAGACAGATTGAGGAGATGTATGCGAAGGCGGAGGAGGAAGGGTTTGTAAGTCAGGCGGAGTAAGAGGTTAACCCCGCAGTCTGGCGCATTGGTTGGTGCAAGGTCACGATAAAAGTAAAATAAGCCGTATGGAAATTCGTCTTCGCCCCGAGCTTGCGGATTTGATCAAGCAGGACCTCCAGCGCGGATACTACCAAACCGTCGATGGATTCGTGGAGCGTGCGGTCTCGATTTCCACGAACTCCCGTGTAACTTCGGGTCAAAATCAAAGGCGGCGGACAGGAGTGTCCGCCCCACACGAACTAGGCAGTCTTCGCTTTTAGCTTCTCTGCTTTTTCGAGTTCTTTCAGAGCGGCCATGGTGCGGGCGGTGTAGTCTGTGCGTTTTCCAGACTTAGGGCGGCGGTGGCGTTTGGTGGGCTCATCATGTTTTGACATGGTTTCCTCGTGTTTGGTTACAGTATCACGTTTGGTTGAGCGCGAGTGTCTGGGCCAGCCGACGATTTTAAGAAAAGCAGATTCCTTACCGCTGAGGCGGTTCGGAATGACAATCATGTGGCCTGGCGGCACAGCTGAAACTGTGCCCTCCCGTACATTCGAGTCAACATCAACGGCGGCGGACAAGAGTGTCCGCCCCACACGAGCCGCGCAGTACAATAGACGCATGGCGGACACCCTGATCATTGCTGGCCGTGAATTCCGTTCCCGGTTGATTGTGGGGACGGGAAAGTACAAGTCTTTCCAGGAAAACGCGCGGGCTCTCGAAGCCAGCGGTGCGGATATGGTCACGGTGGCGGTGCGCCGCGTGAACCTGGATCGCAGCAAGGAATCGCTGCTCGACTACATTGACCCCAAGAAATATTTTCTGCTGCCGAACACAGCCGGCTGCTACACCGCCGACGAGGCCATTCGCACTGCGCGCCTTGGACGCGAAGTCGGGCTCTCGGATTGGGTGAAGCTGGAAGTGATCGGTGACCAGGCGACGCTTTATCCGGATGTGCAGGCGACGCTCGAAGCTACTCGCGTGCTGGTGAAGGAAGGCTTCACCGTCCTGCCGTACACTTCCGACGATGTGGTATTTGCCAAGCGGCTGCTGGATGCGGGCGCGAGCGCAGTGATGCCGCTGGGCGCGCCCATTGGCAGCGGCCTGGGCATTCAGAATGCCGCCAACATTCGCATTCTGCGGGAAGTGATCACCAGCGTGCCGCTGATTCTGGATGCGGGGGTGGGAACTGCGTCTGACGCAACGATTGCGATGGAACTGGGCGCGGATGCGGTGCTGATGAATACCGGAATTGCGAACGCGCAGGACCCGGTGTTGATGGCCGCTGCCATGAAACATGCCGTTCTGGCGGGAAGGGAAGCGTACTTAGCGGGACGAATGCAGAAGAAGTTGTACGCGACCGCGAGTTCGCCGCTGGAAGGCGTGGTGCGGTAAGAAAAATAAAGGGCGGCCGCAGCCGCCCTTATTCCTGCGTCAAACCAGCCCTACAGCATTTTCACAGTGCCCACGTGGATGGAATCGCCGGTCACGGTTCCAGTGACGGCTACGTGATGGCCTTCATGCCCCTTGAGGACCTCGGGATTATCCACCATGAGCACCTTCTGGTCGGCGTCGGTGACGATCACCGCCTTGGCGCCTTTGCCCAGGCACTTGGTCATGCAGGCGGCGTGGCTGGCGTTGGCGCCCTTAGCGCCGCACATGGAATCGCTGACGACACCATTCACGGTAGTGTCGTCCGCCACAGCCAATCCGGCCATGAGCAGCAGAGAAACGGCAAGGCAAAGCAACAATAATTTCTTCATGAGATCCTCGAATTCAGCGGCCAAGCCGCAGATTTGTGTTGCGTGACAACCTGCCCAGCCCGAGGCCATTTCCCGCTGCCGGGACGGGCCAAACTTTTGGGGTGAATTTCCCCGAACTATATCACACAGCGGGGCTCGCTCGTGCCGGGTTGTCTACCTCTGCGCGGAACTGGTTTGAGGTTTCGGCGGCGCCGGCGGAGGCGGTGCAACATAAATGACTTCGCCGGGCCGGGCGTAGTGCAACTGCTCGCGGGCTTCCTTCTCAATGGTCTTGGGATCAGTCTGCAAAGATTTAATCTGTCCGGTATAGCGGTCGTTCTCCTGTTGCAGGCTGCGAATCTCATTCTGCAGGGTCACATATTCGGTCTTTTTCTGGTGGTAGACCACCATGCCGTTGGCGCCGAACATTACGTGTACGAACAGCCACACCGTGAAGGCGGCCACTGCGGCGGTCGCCAGACGCCGCCGGATGCTGTGAAGCATGGTCAAGGTGGGACGCAGCCTGGCCATCATGCGGTCGGCCCAGGCTTCCGCCTCCGGGGCGCGCTCCACCAGCGTGCGCAGCCGCTCCTCAGGGCTGGGGATGATGCGAACTCGGGGAAGACGACCTACTCGAAGATCCATTGCCTGGCTGCCGCGCTGATCCGATCCGGTGCCAGAGAGCCGGTAGCACACCCGCGCTCCGTGCTGGCAAACCAGCTCAGTCCGCCGGTGCGTACCGCTTTCTACACCTTGCGACCACAAAAGTCGCGAGGATTAAGCGCCAGCTTACCAGTGGACTTCGCTTTAGCCTCAGGCGTCAAGCGGAAGTTCTCGCGCTTGGGGTAAAAGGAACCAACTTTGGCAAATAGCGTGTCCAATTGAGTTTCCAGGGATTGGTTTCGTGGGGCCACCATCCCGGGCGCCAGCCCGAAGTGCAGAACTTGATCTGGGGAGGCAATTGCTTCAGACCATTCTGGCAAAAATGGTAATCTTTCAATTGTAGAAGGCTGATTCTATATGACTGACATCAGATTGGTGCTGACCACCGCTGGATCGCGAGATGAAGCGCGCCGTATTGCCGAAGGACTGATTGATTGCCGGCTCGCTGCCTGCGTTAACATTGTGTCCAACGCTGTATCCATCTACCGGTGGAAAGGAAAGGTAGAGGAGGCCGAGGAGTGGCTGCTGTGGATCAAGACCACGGCCGCCGCCTTCGAGCGGGTTCGCGATGCCATCAAGCACATGCACTCATATGAGCTGCCGGAATGCATGTGCCTGGAGGTGGACGAAGCCAGCCTCGAGTATCTGAAGTGGATTGACGAGTCGGTGGATTCCAGCCCGCAGATTTCGGATTGCATAGCCGAGCGGGGCTGACGAAACCTGGGGTGATCAGGGTAAGGTGCGGCCGGACTCTAGATGGCGGCCAGCGCCTGGTCGAGGTCGGCCATGACGTCGTCGACGTCCTCGATGCCGACCGAGAGCCGCACCATGCCGTCAGTGAGGCCGATTTCTTTCCTTCCTTTTTCTCCTAACGCGCCGTGAGTCATGGTGGCCGGGTGCGAAATCAGCGTCTCGACGCCTCCGAGCGATTCCGCCAGAGAGCAAAGCCGGACGTTCTTCAGCATCTTCTTCGCATTCGAAAGCGAACCGGTTTCGAAGGTGATCATGGAGCCGAATCCGGTCATTTGTTCTCGCGCCAGATCGTACTGGGGATGGTCAGGCAGGCCGGGATAAAAAACTTGCTTCACCTTGCGGTGCCGGGACAGAAAATCGGCAACCATGCGGCCGCTGCGGTCATGCAGTTCCATACGGACGGCCAATGTCTTGACGCCGCGCAGCACCAGCCAGCACTCGAACGGCGAAAGAATGGCTCCGGCCGCCTTCTGCACAAAGCCCAGCTGTTCCGCCTGGTCCGGCCGCGTGCAGACCACCACGCCGCCCAGGCCGTCGCTGTGCCCGTTGAGGAATTTGGTGGTGGAGTGCACTACCATGTCCGCACCCAGTGCAATCGGCTGCTGGAAATACGGGGACATGAAGGTGTTGTCCACGACCAGCTCAACTTTCTTCCGGTGGCAAACGTCGCTAACCGCCCGGATGTCGCTGAGCGCCATCAGCGGGTTGGTGGGTGTTTCGATATAAACCATGCGCGTGTTTCTGCGAATCGCGCGTTCAACGTTCTTTACCTCGGAAGTGTCCACATAGCTGAATTCCATGCCATAGCCGGCAAGGACTTGATTGAACAAACGGGGTACACCACCGTAAAGGTTGTGGCCGGCGACGATGTGGTCTCCCGACTTGAACATGGTGCAGAGTGCATTGATGGCAGCCATGCCGCTGGCAAAGACGCGAGAGGCGACTCCGCCTTCGAGCGAGGCCAGGTTTTCTTCGAGACGCGTGCGGGTGGGATTGGACACGCGGGCGTACTCGTAGCCCTTGTTCTTGCCCAGTTCCTGCTGGAGGTAGGTCGAAGTGGGATAGATCGGAACTGAGATGGACCCAGTCTCAGTATCGGCCTGCTGACCAGTGTGGATGGCGCGAGTGGCAAAGCCGGGGAGTTTGGTTTTGGACATAGGGATCTGGATCGGCAATTAGCAGTTAGCACTCAGCATTTGGCCAGCAATCAGTTCTTGCCGTTACGCGATATTGCTCTGATATCGCCCAAAGGTGAACCACCAAATGCCAAGTGCTAAATGCTAATTGCTGCTTCTAAATTCCGCCATCAAAGATCTTCTTCGACAGGTATCGCTCGGCGGAGTCGGGGATCATGGTCACTACATGCTTGCCTGCACCCAGTCGTTTCGCGATCTGCAATGAAGCAAAAACGTTCGCGCCACCGCTGGAGCCTGCCAGCACGCCCTCACTCGCCGCCAGTTGCTTCACGGTGGCGAAGGCATCATTGTCGCTGACCATCAGAACTTCGTCGCATACGGAGCGGTCGAAGTTCTTGGGAATGAAGCTGGCTCCGATCCCTTCCACTTTATGAGGGCCGGGCTGCCCGCCTCCCAGAACCGAACCTTGCGTCTCCACCGCGAAGGCCAGCACTCTGGGCAATTGATCTTTGAGATAGCGCGCGACTCCGGTGAAAGTTCCCGCTGTGCCGGCGCCGATCACCACGGCGTCAATCTGCCCATCCATCTGTTCGAAGATTTCCCGCGCCGTGGTCTGGTAGTGGTAATCAGGATTGGCGGAATTCTCAAACTGCCCGGCCATAAAAGCGTTGGGATTGCGGGCAGCAAGCTCCTGGGCGCGTTGAATGGCTCCCTGCATGCCCTCAGCGTCCGGAGTGCGTGTCACCTCGGCGCCGAGGGCACGCATGATCATGACCTTCTCCTCTGAAAAGCGTTCGGGGACGAACAAAGCGACTTTGTAGCCGCGGTTCACGCCGATCAATGCCAGGCCAATGCCGGTGTTACCGGCGGTGGCTTCGACGATGGTGCCGCCGGGCTTGAGTTTTCCCTCGGCCTCTGCGCGCTGAATGATGCCGATGGCGGCGCGGTCTTTCACACTGCCGCCGGGATTCAAGTATTCCAACTTGGCGTAGACTGAGGCGGACGCCGCGGGAACGATCTTTTTCAGTTTAAGGATGGGAGTCTCGCCAACGAGTTGGGTAATGTCGTCGGCGACCTGCAAGCGGCTTCGCTCGATGAGCGTCTTGGTCACACTACAGGGTACGGAAGGCGAGGCAGATGCGTCAATCGCACGAAAGTATGGAGACATTGAGGGCAGGGAAAAGCCTTTAAGCGCAGAGGTCGCAGAAAGGGGACGCAGAGAACGCGGAGGAAAACGACGAACCGTTTCTAGCGCGACTGTTCCTGGCCAGGGTAGTACCCGCTTCGCGTCCTGACGACCAGCTTCTTGTAGCCCTTGGCCTTGGCCTCGACCTTGATGGTGCGGTATCCGCCGACACTCTTGGGAGTGGTGGGCTTATAGGCGATGGTGTATTGGCTGCGAATATCGTGGGCCACCGCGCTGCTGATCTCATCCACCTCCGCGAGCGTCTTGGGCAGGTAGGCGATGCCTCCAGTGGCCTGGGAGACAGTTTCGAGAGCCCGGCGGGCGCGGCGAGCCCGTTCCTCGCCCAGCAGCCCGATCGTATATACCGTAGGACCATTCTCCTGTTGCAGGTTGCGGACCGTCTCCTCGAGTGATTCGCGGCTGGCATTGTCTTCGCCATCCGTGACCACGAATAGCACCTTCTTTTGCAGCCGGGCGTGGGCCTTCATTTCATTGGAGGTCGCAACCATGGCGTCGTACAGGGCGGTACCGCCGCGTGCCTCCACTTTTTCGAGCGCCTCTTTCAGCAATGGCAGCTTGTTGGTGAAGGGCTGGTCGAGGTAGTACTCGTCGTTGAAATTGACCACGCAGACTTCGTCCTGAGGATTGCTGGCGCGCACCAGATTCAGCGCGGCCTTGTTGACCTTGTCGCGTTTTTCCCGCATGGAGCCGGAGTTGTCAATCACAATGCACATGGAAACCGGAATGTCCTCACGCCGAAACGCCGTCAGGGTCTGAGGATGGCCGTTCTCAATCACCGTGAAAGCATCCTTCGGCAAATTCATCACCATGCGATTCTTGTCATCCACCACGGTGGCGTGGACGATGACTTCCTCGACATCTTTCTTGAAGACAAAGATGCTGTTGTCTTCGCTGGACGCAGGCTCTTGAGGCGGTTGAGTCTGGGACGGGGGCGAAGCCGGAGTAGATGTGGTTTGGCCTGGAACGTGAGTTGTAAAGCAAAGAAAAATGATCAGCAGGGCCAGCCAACGATCATTCGGAAGGCGCATAGTATCCCGTTTTGGCGTAAACCCGGAGCGGCGGCAGTCCTTTGGGCGGAATCAGTTTCACTTTTATTTTACGCCATTTGCCGTCATGCCCAGGGTTCTTGGGACGGTACCCCAGAACGTATTGGTTACGCAATTCGATGCCAATCTTGGTGGCTACATCTCCCAAATCATTGGGATTATCGATGGTAAAGGCGCGGCCTCCGGTGATTTCCGTGATGTCAGAAAGCAGTGCAGGCCCTGAAGCCTCCTCGGGAGTAGCCATGGAATGGTCGTAAATGCCGATGGCGTAGATCATCACATCCGCTTCCCGGACCGTCGACTTGATTTCGCCCTCGGTGTAGCGGCTGTGATTATCGCCGCCATCAGAAATGATGAGCAACGCTTTCTTGGGATACTTCGCCTGGCGCATTTTGTTGACGCCCAGATAAATGCCATCGAGCAGCGCGGTCCGTCCTTTGGGAACGGTATAGACGAGTTTGCCCTGAATGTCCTCGACCGAAGAAGTAAAGTCGGAGACTTCCTCCGGCTTATCGGCAAAGGCAATCATGAAGAATTCGTCCTGGGGATTCGCGGTTTTGAAGAATTCAATTACGGCTTCGCGAGCGCGTTCGATCTTGCTGCTCATGCTGCCGCTCATATCGAAGATCACACCGATCGAGACCGGCGCGTCTTCACTGGAAAAGGATTTGAGTTCCTGCGGGTCCTTGTTCTCAAAAATCTGAAAATTATCCCGGTCGAGGCCGGTCACCAGCCGATTCATCGGGTCTGTGATAGTGACTGGAATCAGCACCAGGCTGACATCCACTTTCATGGGCCGAGTGTGGGTCCGAAAAGACGGATCAGTATCGAGCGGGTTAGGCTTGGCAGGCGCGACCCGGGGAGCTACATGCACATCTTCGATGGAAACCTGGGCGATGGAAACCGAAACCAGGAAAGTCAAAACCATTGCGAGAGCGATGAAACCGGCCGGGGCTGGTCTTATGATGCCAGACATAACGCTACTCAGCGTCTAGGGAGGGCTGACTGGGAGCCGTCTTTGGTCAGGGCGAGATGACCCGCTCCGCCCACAAAGGCGGGCCATAAATACCTCACTGGGGCTGATCGTACCACAGCCAGGCAGCCACAGTAACAGGCATTTTTTCGAAAGTGAGACGGGATTTTTCGTCACAATTTTCGTGCATCTCGTGTCACCCGTTCCACAGTTGAAACAACCGAAAACCTATGAAATTCGGGAGCCGCAGCTCCAGAAATGCGGAGTTTCCGTGTTTGATGTGTCAAAGTGTTAGTAGAATGTCAGTTTCAGCCCCATGGCGCACATTGCCCCCTTCCGTGCCTTGCGATACGACCCCGCGCGGGTGAATCTCTCGCAGGCGGTGACCCAGCCCTACGACAAGATCACGCCTGAGATGCAGGAGCTCTACTACGCCGCCAGCCCGCATAATCTGGTGCGCATCATCCTGGGAAAAGCTCAGACTGGGGATCACGCCGGCGAGAATACCTACACCCGGGCGGCCGCCTACTTTCGGGATTGGCGACGTGAAGGGGTTTTCCTGCAAGACGCTCAGCCCTCGATCTACAGCTATGTGCAGCAGTTTGCCGCTCCCGGGGGCAAGGAATTGGAGCGCCGTGGATTCATTGCGCTGGGCCAACTTGAAGATTATTCGGAAAATGTTGTTTTTCGCCACGAGCAGACCCTGGCAAAGCCGAAAGCGGACCGGCTGGATCTGTTGCGTGCCACCCGCGCCCACTTTGGCCAGATTTTCATGCTGTATAGCGACCCGGAGGGAGAGATTGACGGCCGGTTGACGTCCATCGCCGCGCCCGACATTGATACCCGCGACGAATACGGAGTTCGGCATCAAGTGTCGAAGGTTTCCGATCCCGCCCTGGTTGAGCTGGTCTGCGACAAAATGCGCGACAAGAAGCTGATTATTGCCGACGGGCACCATCGTTACGAAACCGCATTGAACTACCGCAATGAACGCCGCAGTACGGCGGATACTGCTCCCCCCTGGGGAATACGCAGCTTCTCCACCGCCCTTCCGTCTTACGAGATGGTGATGATGACGTTCATCAATATGGACAGCCCGGCTTTGCTGATCCTGCCAACTCACCGGGTGGTACACGGCCTGGCGACATTCTCAGCGGACCAGTTGCGGCAAGCCGCGGCCCAGTACTTCAGTGTGGAAGAAGTCGATCCCTCGGTCGATGCGGTGCGCGCGAGTGGAATCCTGCGCGAAGCTGGGCGGGCGGGCACGGCGCTGATGGCAGTCACTCGAGACCGTGTGCTCCTCATTGATACACCAAAAGGCGTGGGGTCCGACTTTCTCAGCGGTCTTTCCATCCGGCAGCAAGCTCTCGATGTGGTGCAGTTGCACAAGTACCTGCTCGAAGGGGTGCTGGGAATCTCCGAGGGAGCGATTCGCAATCAGCAACACATCAGCTACCAGCGTGACGCGGGCGAGGCCATGGCGCAGGTGCGAACCGGCGGCGCCAATGTCGCCTTCCTCATGAATCCGGTACGCATGCGGCAGGTGCGTGACATAGCTTTTGCGGGTGAGGTTCTGCCGCAAAAGTCGACAGACTTTTATCCCAAGCTGCTCAGCGGGCTGACGATCTATGCGCTGGACTAGGAAGAAAAGCGGTGCGCCGGCAGGAAGTCGCGCCATAATAGATGCATCTTGACCGCCGCTTCTGTGGGTATCGTAAGTTCACAACCTGGCAGGCTCATGCGCGCTACAGCGTCCGTCCTGTTGGCAATTGCCTCCGTGGTTCTGCTCTCCGGGTCTGCTGAAGATAAGCGGCTGTCCATTTACTCAACCATTGCGAACTACTCGCTGCCGGTGGTCGAGCGAAACAAGATGGACTACGTGGGCCTGCTGGAAGTTCTCGAACCCCTGGGAAGCGTGAGCGGCCGGGTGAATGGAGAGCACTGGCGGCTGCGCTACAACAACGCCGAGGCGGAGTTTACCGCGAACAAACGCGGGGCGCGGGCCCGGAACACGAATTTCGATCTGTCCGGAAATTTTATTCTGGAAGGTGGGCGGGGATTAGTGCCGCTGTTAGACCTCAGTGGTCTCCTGGCGCGCATTCTCGGCGGCCCGATCACCTTCAATCCGAGCGCGAGGCGGCTGTTTGTGGGCAGTGTCGCAGTCCACTTTACGGCGCAAGTCAGCGGCGCCACGACCCCGAAGCTGATTATGAACTTCAGCGCGCCGGTGAACCCAACCATCGCCACTGAGCCAGGAAAGCTGCGGATGACGTTCACTCACGATCCGGTGGTGGCGTCCGGCTCGCCGAAGCTCACCTTCAATAGCCCGCTGATCACTTCCGCTAACTTTATTGAAAGCAACGGCGAGGCCGAGGTGGTGATCACTACAACGGTTCCGGTGCTGGCGAGCTTCAGCAACAACGGAAGCACCATTACCGTCGAACCGTCGTCCGTGGCCATGGCTGCGACCCCGGCGCAGACCTTGCCGTTGCCGGCAGTCGTACCTGCATCTCCGCCTCCACCTGAGCGTGCGGCGTCTCCGGTAGTGGCCAGCGCCCCACCGGTTCCCGCTGCCTTGCCGTACTTCGCGGTTGTGGATGCTGGCCACGGAGGTGACGAGCGGGGCGCAGCTCTCACCGAACAAATAGCGGAAAAAGACGTCACTCTGACTTTCGCGCGGTTGCTTCGCCAGGAGCTTAACAGCCGTGGACTGCGCACTCTTCTGGTTCGTGATGGGGACACCACACTGACGCTCGACCAGCGCGCAACGACCACGAATTCTGCGGCCCCGGCGATTTATCTTTCCGTGCACGCGGCATCGCAGGGAACCGGCGTGCGCCTGTACACCGCGCTGCCTGCATCCGGCGGAGAAAACATAGGGCCATTTCTTGATTGGGATACCGCTCAAGCTCCATTTGAGGCGCTGAGTGATGCGGCCGCGACCAGCGTGGCGGCCGCACTGCACGGCAAGCAGTTTCCGGTGCGCACATTGACGGCGCCGCTGCGCCCGTTGAACAACATCACCACGGCGGCCCTGGCGATTGAGATCACACCGCCTGCCGGGGACGCTTCGCGGTTGAACTCGGCGGCCTACCAGCAGCCGATTGCGGCTGCCGTGGCTGCTGGCGTGGCTGACGCGCGCGACAGACTCCAAGCGGGGCGAAGATGATTCCGCGCCAGCTCATTCTCGGCGCAGTGGTCATGATCATGCTTGCGTTAGGCATGGGCTTCTACGCCTGGCGCATGCGCGGGGGCGCCAGCCAGCCCGAGCCGGCGTCCACCCAGCCGGTGGCGCCGCCGGTCCTGGGGCCCACCGAAGCAGTGACGCTTTATGTGGCTTACGACGAGGGCGCGCTTCTGCGCGCTCAGCCGGCGCGGATCCCGCTGCCCGCAGGTCGCCAGGAGCGGGCTGAAGAATTGCTGCGGGCCCTGCTCAACATCTATCTCGACAAGACTTCCCCGCATTTGTTGGGACCAGGTTCCGAAATCCGCGACGTTTATCTGGTGGATCCTGGATTGGCCGTGATCGATCTCAACGCAGCATTCGCCGACGGCCATCGCTCGGGAGTGCTGGTCGAAGAACTGACCGTGGCTTCGTTGGTGCAAACGCTTGCCGCCAACATTCCAGGAATTACGCGCGCGAAGATTTTGGTGGATGGCAAAGACCGTGACACTCTGGCCGGCCATCTCGACTTGACGAACTTTTACGATGTCGCCGCTTTTTCTCAGCTGTCTCTCCAACTCCAGAGCGAGCGTTGAGCAGTCTCTGGCATCATCATTTACAATCGCCGACTATGGTCTATCGCTCCGATAACCGCACTGCCGACCAGCTTCGGCCGGTAAAAATCCTTCCGGACTACATGAATATGGCAGAAGGCTCAGTCCTGATCGAAGTGGGCAATACACGTGTGATTTGCACCGCGTCAATCGAAGAAACCGTGCCACAATTCATGCGCAATACGGGCAAAGGCTGGATCACAGCCGAGTACAGCATGCTGCCGCGCGCCACCTTGACACGTACGCCGCGGGAAGTGACCAAGGGCCGACCCAGCGGACGTACTCACGAGATCCAGAGGTTGATTGGACGTTCGCTACGCGCGGTGACGGACCTGGAACGCCTGGGCGAACGCACCGTCTGGATTGATTGCGACGTGATTCAGGCTGACGGTGGCACACGCACGGCGTCCATCACCGGCGCCTTTGTGGCGCTGGGGCTGGCGTTCGAAAAGCTGGTGGAGGCAGGTACGCTGACTTCCGCTCCATTGCGCGACTTCATTGCGGCGGTAAGTGTGGGGATTGTGGACGGAGAAATCCTGCTCGATCTGGCTTACGAAGAGGATTCCCGCGCCGACGTGGACATGAACTTCGTTATGACGGCCGGCCACAAGCTGGTGGAAGTGCAGGCGACGGCCGAGCATCAGGTGTTTGATCAGGCGCAGTTGGACAAGATGCTGGCGCTCGCGCGGCAGGGGGTGCAGTCGCTGATCGCCAAACAGCAGGGGATTCTGGGGACGCTGACGTTGAGGCAGTAGTGCTGAGTAAGGCTCCAGCAATGCCGTCAGTGGTTCATCTCTTTCCGCAGAAAAAAGATTGACGACAGTGACGCCGTTCCAGGTGAATCCTGCATGCAGATCCTCTGAGAGCAGCAGTCGGCATCCGGCGGTCGAAGTGGCACGTACTACTTCTGCTGCGGTTGTTTCAAATCTTCGAACCAATCGAGTACGACATTGATCTGGGTTGCGGGGGCCTTATCGCCGGCGTCGCGTACCACCACGAGGCGTCCGTCCGGGGCCACGTCATAGCCGGTCCAGGCTGCTTTGTCTTCGAATAACAGGACCGGCCTGCCCGGACTGAGTTCACTTCCGGGCGAGAACTTCACTGCCATAAGCTTGGTCTTGGATCGAAACAGCAATTCATCGTGGCCTGCCCATCGGGGATCGGTGCCGCCCTCGGTCGAGATCTGGACGCGAGTATTCGGATCACTCAGGGATTGCACGAATACCTCCCCCTGGCCGGATTCGTCTGAAACGTATGCCATCCATTTTCCGTCGGGTGAGACATGCGCCCGGCCTTGATTGAACGGCGCAACCACCAACGGACGCACTTTATGATCACCCTCGACAGTTACCGCGTAGATATCCCAACCGGTGTCTTTGTTTTGCCGGCCGAAGATCATTTCGCGACCGTCCGGCGTCCAAGCACAGAGCGCTTTGGTCTCAGGCCCGTCGGTCAGCATGGATTCTTCGCCTTGCAGAACGCCGTGCTTCAGGTACAGCTGCATATGACCGGATTTTGACGAACTATAGGCCAGCATCTTTCCGTCTGGCGACCACAGCGGTTGATAATCGTCACCACCAAAGCTCACTTTTGTGAGCGCGTCTCGCTCCAGGTCGTATACCCAAACATCGAAAGTGCTGCCCTCCAAGGTCAAAGCGATATGTTTGCCGTCAGGCGAGACGGCAGGCGAGGCATAAGGCTTCACCTCCGGA
>Ga0210401_10004150_pt1 | contig 15162 bp, 17 predicted proteins | sample IncBWH32MmetaG_FD_150866 | JGI IMG/M metagenome (GOLD analysis project Ga0210401, IMG submission 150866) | Forest soil microbial communities from Barre Woods Harvard Forest LTER site, Petersham, Massachusetts, United States - Inc-BW-H-32-M | ecosystem: Environmental > Terrestrial > Soil >... | reverse complement strand
CCCGCGAGCCGTCTCCGAACGCGATCGCATCACCTCGCCAGCAGACTCACGTCCAATTCGATACGAGGTCACGTGACCAATTCCCACAGAGAAGCTGAACACAACCGGGTAGTCTCTACAGCAACTGCCAAGCCCCGTTCACGGGGCGGCATAAATTAGCCCAGGGCGTAAGCCCTGGGTAAAGTGCAAGAATCTCCGCGAGTCCCGTAGGGACGACACAAAGCGACGCGGGCGTGAGCCCGCCAGCCGTCTCCGAACACTAGCATGACCTCGCCACTAAAGACTCACCTCCAATTCGATACCGAGTCCCACCTTAACGACTTCCGAGGACCTCACCCGCCACCGGGAATCAACTCCCAGCCCGTCGAGGCGACATAAATGAGTCCAGGGCTTATGCTCTACTTCCGCTCCTCCGGATACGCCAGCCGGATCAAACTTCGCTCCGAAAACGGCAGATACAACAATCCTGCCGTGGCCGCGAACGCAGCTCCGAACCCAATTTTTTCTGCCAACAAAAACGGCGCCACTGCCCACAACTCATCCAGCGCGAGAATCCCCGGATACAATCGCTGAAATTTCTCTCCCAGCCGCCGGTGATCAAATGCCGTCTCCGCGGTCAGATAACAACGCAGCGGAATCCCGACACCGGCCGTCACTAGCACTGTCGTAACGATCGCCGACGCGCCCCACCCCGGTAGAAATCCGATCGCAATCCGATGCACTTCCTGCCAGCGCAGGAGAGCCGCCACATAAAAGATGAGATACATCACCTGTACAAGGATGAACAACGCCCGTGTAATCTCACGCCGCGGCAGCGGAACTTCCAGTTCCGGATGCATTTCCGCCGTCGCCCCTGACCCCGCCTCTCTGTTGCCGTTGATCGCAACTCCACTCTTCTCCCCAGGCGCGAAGGCAGGGGCGCTCCTCTGATCCTCAACTGGCGCAATAAATCGGTAGCCTCTTCGCGCCACGGTCTGCACAAAGCGCGGATTGGCGGCTGCGTCGTTCAGCGCCTCTCGCACTTTGTTCACCGCCGTGTTCAACCCGTGATCGAAATCCACGAAAGTGTCATCGGCCCACAACGCGCTGCGCAATTCCTCGCGTGTCACCATCTTCCCCGGACGCTCCAGTAGCATCGTCAAAACCCGAAACGGCTGCTCTTGCAGGCGAACCCGCGTCCCGTTCTTGCGCAGCTCTCCCGACGCCAGGTCCACCTCAAATACCCCAAACCGCATTACTCTCGCCGCTCTTGTGTCTGTCATAACCGCCCAACGAGCCGGTAGTGTACCACCGCCAACTCGCCCCACTCTCTCACCCGCCAGCATCGTCGCTCATCAAGCCGCCCTGTCATCCCGAGCGAAGTGAGGCCTCAGCCGAACGAACTCGAAAGCCTGCCCTGAGCGAAGCGGAAGGGGACACGTAACGTGAAGCCGAACCCTAACCTCGACCACATCCATTCCACGAGCCCGCGAACCGATGTCTCCGAATCCTCCTTGTCGCCTCGATGATCCGCCCAATGATGTCGAAAGCTCGACACATGTGACAGAAATCACACTCTTACTGTGATAGACAATTTTCGCATTCACTGCGTAACTCCCGTTCCCGTTGCGACTTACAGAATTCCGTACATCATCTTTCAGCAAACCAGAAATCCACAGCTTTGCATTGATGTTCCACGTGGAACATTACTGCGATTCTTGTTACCCCTTTGCGCCCGCCATTTTCAATTCAGTTACCCCCGTTCACTCCTGCGCCGACCAGCGCTACAATGACCACGTGAACTCCCCCACACAGAACAAGACGAGCCATCCTCGGCACCATGTCTACGCGCTCGAGACCACGGGCCTGTTGATCATGGCCGCCACGCTGCTGGCGATTACTCTTGTCCGTTACTGGAACGCGATGCATTGGAGCCTGCGCTGAGTCGTTCGCCGGATCCTTTGCTGGTCGTAATCCTTGGCTCCACTGCCAGCGGCAAGACCGCGCTCTCGCTTTCGCTTGCCGAACGTTATCAAGGTGAAATCGTCAACTGCGATTCGGTCGCGATGGTGCGTGAGTTTGAAATCGGCACCGCCAAGCCCACCGTTGCCGAGCGCGCACGCGCGCCGCACCATCTCTTCGACGTGGTCGCGCCCGATAGCTACGTCACCGCCGGCGAGTACGCGCGGCAGGCGCGACAAATACTGCAAGACACCAAGGCGCGCAATCACATGCCCATCGTGGTCGGAGGCACCGGCCTCTACCTGCGCGCGTTGCTCGATGGTTTGTTCGCCGGCCCGGAGCGCTCCGAGCAATTGCGCGAGCGCTTGCGCGAGCGCGCCGAGCGCAACGGTCCGCCGTACCTGCACAAGATTTTGCAACGCCTCGACCCGGCTGCGGCGGAGAAGATTCATCCCAACGATTCACCGAAGCTCATTCGCGCGATCGAGGTGTGTCTCGCCACGCGCCGCCGGATGACCGCCATGTGGAGCGAAGGCCGCGACGGGCTCACGGACTTCCGCATCCTGCGTCTCGGTCTCAATCCCGGCCGCGACGCGCTCTACGCGCGCATCAATCAGCGCGCCGCCCGTATGTTCGAGAGCGGGCTCGCGGAAGAGGCGGAGCAGTTGCTCGATCGTTACGGTGCGAACGCCCGCGCTCTGACTTCGCTTGGCTACAAGCAAGCGGTGCAGTTGCTGCGCGGCGAACTGACACGCGAAGCTGCGATCAGTGCTGCGCAACAGGCGCATCGCAACTACGCCAAGCGTCAGCTCACCTGGTTTCGCCGCGAGCCCGACGTCGCCTGGCTCTCAGGCTTTGGCGACGACCCGCAAATTCAGAACAAGGCCATCGATCTCGTTGAGCTCGCGTTGAAGACCAAGGCTTGAGTTCGACTCGCGAGTCCGGAGAGCTAAGACCTAACCCGCAAGACCCAAGACCCAAGACCGCTACCTGACACCTGTAGCCCGTCACCTGTGACCTGTCATCTGTCACCTGTGCCTGCCTTTCTGCTATCGTCTGCCTATGCGCTCTGTCATTGCCTGCTTTTTGATTTTCCTCATGAGCACTTCGTCGTTTGCCAAAGATCGTTATCAGCAGCCGGGGCCCATTCATCTGGATCGTGACGGCGAGAAGTGGGCAGAGAAGACGCTGCACAAACTTTCGACCCAGGAGAAGGTCGGGCAGCTGTTCATGCTCTGGGTGCGGGCGCAATTCCTCAACGACGAGAGCGACGTCTACGTGCAACTGCGCGAAGCAATCGACAAGTATCACGTTGGCGCTTTCGCCATGACCATCCCCAACGACAACGGCATGCTGGTGAAGAGCGAGCCCTACGAAGCGACCATGCTGCTGAACCATCTGCAGAAAGAATCGAAGCTGCCGCTATTGTTCGCTGCTGACTTCGAGCGCGGGCTGGCCATGCGGCTGAACGGAACCACGGTGTTCCCGCATGCGATGGCTTTCGGCGCGGCGGGCAAGCTCGAATACGCCGAGAACTTCGGACGCATCACGGCGCAGGAGTCGCGCGCCGTCGGCATTCATTGGAATTTCTTTCCTGTCGCTGACGTCAATTCGAATCCGGTGAATCCCGTCATCAACACGCGCTCGTTCGGGGAAGATCCGCAGCAGGTCGGGCAGTTGGTCGCCGCCTACATCAAGGGCGCGCACGAAGGCGGGATGCTGGTGACCGCGAAACATTTTCCAGGACACGGGGACACCGCGACGGACTCGCACCTTGGCGTGGCGAAAGTAGGTGGCGATCTCAATCATCTGAACACGATCGAGCTGCCGCCATTTCAAAAGGCTATCGACTCGGGCGTGGACTCCATCATGGTGGCTCACGTCACCGTGCCGGCGCTTGAGCCCGATCCGAACCGGGTGGCGACCACATCGCCCCGCATCGTCACCGACCTGCTGAAAAAGCAGATGAAGTTCAACGGGGTGGTAACCACGGATGCGCTCGACATGGCCGGCCTCACCCACCTGTACGCCTCCGATGTGGGCCGGGCCGCGGTCGAGGCCTTCAAGGCGGGCAACGACCTGCTGCTGATCCCGGCCGACCTCGATGCCTCTTACAAGGCCATGATCAAGGCGGTGGAGAGCGGCGAGATCTCGCAAACGCGGCTCGACGAGTCAGTGCTGAAGCTGCTGAAGATGAAAGCTTCGCTGGGGCTGCACAAGGCACGGCTGATGGATCTGGCTGAAATTGCGAAAAGCGTCGGCAAGCCGCAGAGCATGCTGGCCGGGCAGGGAGTCGCCGACGATGCCGTCACCCTGGTGCGGGACAACGGCAAGGTCCTGCCGCTGAAATCCACGGGAACCACCAAGGCGGGTCTTCCGTATATGAACAAAGAGGAGATCCATAACCACCTGGTGGTGATTGTCTTCTCGGAGGATGTGCGCCTGCCCATGGGCCACGTGCTCGAACACCAGGTGCGGAGCCGTGTGCCCGATGCGAACGTGATCTACGTGGACTCTCGAACGGCGGAGGGCATGGCCGCCGACGTGCTGAAGGCCGTGGACCAGGCGCAGAGCGTGGTGGCGGCGGTTTATGCAACCCCGACGCCGGGCAGCACGAAGAACACGACGGCGGTAGCCGATGCCACGGGCACGCTGCTGAGCGAGGTGCTCGACCACGCAGCGGGGAAGACGGCGGTGGTGGCGCTGGGGAATCCGTACGTGGTGGCGGATTTTCCTAAGATCGATAACTATCTATGTACGTTTTCGAACGAGACGGTTTCGGAGCTGAGCGCGGTGAAGGCTTTATTCGGAGAGATTCCGATCCGTGGGCATTTGCCGGTCAGCATTCCGAACGTGGCCCAGCGCGGCGCCGGAATTGAACGTCAGGCGCAACTGGCGAAGGGAGATTTCCAACATGCGAACACCGCAAGACGCTAGCGCAAGGCTCGCCTTGGCCAGCCTGCTGGTCTTACTGTTTGTGGCCGGCTTAGGATGCAAAATCAACGTGAAGAAATCACAGAACGGCGAGGACAAGAACGTCGAGATCGAAACGCCGGTGGGTGGAATTCACGTGAGCCAGGACGCCAGTGCTCACGACACGGGATTGCCAGTGTACCCGGGCGCGCAGCAGAAACAGAAGAGTTCGAACGGTCACGACAGCAACAATGCCAATGTCAATATTTCCTCGGGTCTTTTTGGAGTGAAGGTCGTGGCCATTGAGTTTCTGAGCAACGATCCGCCCGACAAGGTTGCGGCCTTCTACCGCGATCAGCTCAAAAAATATGGTGGCATCCTGGAATGCCACACGGACAATCCACATGGAGACGCGGGCGATGTCGATGTCGAGTTGGGCAAGGATCATGAAAAGAGCGATAACAAGCTCAGCTGCGGACACGATCACGGCGCGACGCTCGAGTTGAAGGTCGGGACCAAGGACAACCAGCACATCGTATCGATTTCACCGCAGCATGAAGGGAAGGGCACCGACTTCGCGCTGGTGTTTGTCCAGACGCGGGGCGGGGGTAAGGACACGATCTAAGGCGCTCGAAAGGCGCAGGGTCTTTCCGTTCGTTCACCTGGCGTCTTAACTCGGTCAGGATGACATGAGTTGAGAGTATCTGACGCCTCGTCGTCGAGGACGAACCCAACGTCAGTTCATTTCTTGCTTGATCCTGCCTGCTACGGTAATTTGAAAACCCGTGGATCATCCCTGTCATAAATGTGGCGCGGCTGTGGAAGAGGGCGTGCCGTTCTGCAAGCAATGCGGGGCGCCGCAGATTCGTGTGGTGGGGGTGGAGCCGCCGGCGGAGGCCCCCGCACCCCTCGCGGATAGTACGGAGGCAGTCGAAAACCCTTCTATGCGCGTGCCTGCGGCGCCCGGCCTCGGGAGAGTGCAGTGGGCGCACGCCTTGCCTGGGGCGGCTCTAGGCGGAGCGCTTTCGATTTTAGGGTTGGTGATTCCGTTCGCGGCCTTTGGGCCGGCGTTCATGCTGGGTGGTGCTTTGGCGGTGCTGTTGTATCGGCGCCACCTCCGCGGAGGTTTGCCATCCCCGGGGGTGGGGGCACGAGTGGGCGCGGCCAGCGGCGGATTCGGATTTCTTTTCTTGATAATTCCAATCATCGCGACCCTGGTGTACCGACCGGACGAGTTACGACATGCGATGCTCACACAGTTGCCGGGGCGGGGATACGATCCGCAGAAAGTGCAGCAGGCGCAGGAGCTACTTAAGACACACGAGGGCCTGGTCGCTGTTGTGGTGCTCGTGATGTTTGTGATGCTTCTCGTGATCGTGGCCGGAGGGTGCATTGGCGGGGCGTTGTACGCGGCATGGTTGCGAAAGCGCGCCTCGTTGTAGCGTCCTCGGGAATTCGATGGAGCCCCTTCGGACTGACGTCCTCGGGCGGGAGTGCCATCCCTACGGGATTTGCTCTTCTATTTCGCCGGTACCCAGCGCTTACGCGCTGGGCTATCCTGTGCCGCCGCTCCGCGGCTAGGTTGCGGCTGCTGCGCGGCTATGTTGCGGCTGCGGGACTGTGCGGCTGCTACGCGGCTCTGTTGCCGCTGCGGGACTGTGCCGCCGCTACCCGGCTCTTCCATTGCCGGGGCGGGGATACGATCCGCAGAAAGTGCAGCAGGCGCAGGAACTACTTGAGACACACGAGGGCCTGGTCGCTGTTGTGGTGCTCGTGATGTTTGTGATGCTTCTCGTGATCGTGGCCGGAGGGTGCATTGGCGGGGCGTTGTACGCGGCATGGTTGCGAAAGTGCGCCTCGTTGTAGCGTCCTCGGGAATTCGATGGAGCTCCTTCGGACTGACGTCCTCGGGCGTGAGTGCCATCCCTACGGGATTTGCTCTTCTATTTCGCCGGTACCCAGCGCTTACGCGCTGGGCTATCCTGTGCCGCCGCTACCAGATGGCAACAGTGTATGGAAACCGAAAGACAAAATACAGTGAGTGACTTTACAGCGATTATACTTGTAACTATATGGTTACGAGTTTAATGGGCGATTGGACAACAGACTCTTTTCAAGACCAGTGTACTTCTAGTCTGTTGCTCCGAGCAGTATGTTTGCAGACAGTAGATTCCTGCCACGAGTCTGTAATTAGTTCAGAATACACATGCTTCAGTTGCATCGAGACAACAGACTCTTGGAAAACGGGAACCCAATAATGGAGCGGTGATGCGAAGGAAAGTTGATACTGAACAACCAGATGTGGTCAAAATCTGAATGAACTGAGTTGGTTCAGATCACACACGCTATTATGAGTCCCCTGCTCTAACCGCTGAGCTACGGGCCCGAAAGCGTGGAAGGCGGGAAAGGCTAGTACATGGGTCACTCGGCTGCTTTCCCTATCCGGGATTTTAACATCCCGCCTTCCGCGATTCGCAGGGGCAAAAAGATATGGGCCTGAATTTCCACTGAACTCGACAACGTGGGCCTCGATCTGCCAGCCCGCCTTACGAGAACTGCTCTAGTAGTCCCGCAAGAAATGTTGTACCGCAACTGAAGCGTCAGTGGGACGGCCCTGCGCATCGAGAATTCCGAATTGCGATTGGCTGGGCTTTAGGTTGGGATTGTTTAGAAGCTCGGGTTCATCCAGCAGTTCATAGATGTCAGCGCCGATTACACCGTACCGCTCCGCATCTGCGGCAATCTCGCTTAGTGCCGCCCTTAAGGCCTGTGCTTGCTCGCGGGGGTCGGAACTGGGCCCGAGGTTCGGCGTGATGGAAGACTTGTCGAACTCTGTAATCCAGATCGGCTTATGAAACGTATCATGCAGAACTTTCAAAGAGTTCGTCCCATCGCCTGCGATAGGGACACGACCGTCGCGACTGTAATAGTGGTATCCCGTAATGTCGAAGGCAATCCCGTCCTGAATCAGTTTTTCCAGAAAGCCGCTGTCCAGGGAGGTAGACGTGCGCTGAGTGGTCTGTACGATGCTTCGAGAAGACGGACTCGCTTCGTGAAGACCCGTGAGCATTCCTCTTATCAATCCCCTGACAACGGCGTACTTGGCTGGATCGTAATCGGCGAGCGAGGCTCCGTTCTCGTTGTTCTTTACGCAATACAGATCGTACTCATTGCCCAACTCCCAAACGCGCACCTTCGTTTCGAATTGCCGAACCAGTTCGTAAACCGCCGCTTTCGCGGCTTCGTAAGCGGTGTTCTCGTCCGAATATTGGTTTGGGGGCAGGACAATGACGGGGAGAACGCGAATATGCTCACGCTCTGCCAGCAAGATCAGCTCAGATAGTCTGGCGAATTTCTCCGTATGAGCGGGGTTTATGTTGACCCGATAGGTTTTGAGGCCGAGTGTTTTGAGCAGGGAGACTTGTTGCTTAAGAGGCAGGTTGTAGTAGGACCCTGCATTCAGCGGATGACCGTTGACTCCGAAATCGACTTCTCGATTCTGAGCGGTTTGAGCATTTACGGAAACTGCGGCGATCAACAAGATGAGAACAAGGTGCAAGCCGAGCAAACGCCTCATCGGAACCTCCGTCCGTGTGCATACTTGAACCCAGAATTTTTCAAAAAGACTTGCGAAGCGAGCAAATTAGGGGAGGTGTAATTGTTGACTGAACTTCACGATGGAGAGTTGTTATTTTCGAACCAAGAAGCGCGGACTGGGGACCGAACGTGAAGATTGTCGCGAAAAAGTGAGTCGAGCTTTTCGCTCGGGGCGGACAGGCGAGGGCGAGGACGCCCTCGCGACAGCCGGCGAGACGCCGGCGCTACCGTTAGTGGCTGGTATTCCGCGTTGCCTCGTATGGCAGGCCGAAGCCCGCGAGACGGACACCGAGAGCTACCCAATCATCCGAATGCCCCGCGCGCAAGAGTGTGTCACTATCGTCCCCATGTTGGAGATTCGCCATGCCGAGCCCCGGGACCGCGACTCGATTTGGGCCATCTTGAAACCAATTATTCGTGCCGGGGATACTTACACGCTGCCTGGTGACTTCAGCCGGGAGGATTCACTTTCATATTGGCTGTCAGACAATCATGAAGTTTTTGTCGCTGAAGACGACGGCATGATCCTGGGGACGTATTTCCTGCGAGCCAACCAGCGCGGCGGAGGGTCGCACGTGGCAAATTGCGGGTACGTGACCGCTCCGTCGGCTACCGGACGCGGCATCGCGAGTGCCATGTGTGTCCATTCCATCGAGCAGGCACGGGCTCGAGGATTCCGGGCCATGCAGTTCAACTTTGTCGTCAAAACCAATGAGCGCGCGGTCCGCCTCTGGCAGAAGCATGGCTTCCGGATCGTCGGCGAGCTGCCCAAGGCATTCCTTCATCCTCAATTGGGCTACACCGATGCCTACGTGATGTATCGCGAGCTTTGATGTGGCATCTGGCAATCGGCCGGGCGCCTTGCGAACTTTGCGAAATTCTTTTCGAAGGTTGCTTCCACCCAAATCTTTGTTTTCCAATACGTTGCGGCGCTGGCAACCTGGAAGCCTGCAGCAGCAACTAAATACTTAGTTGACGTGCAACGCGGTGCTACGTCAAACTCTGCGTGAGCGGTTCGCAGCAGCACTATAGAAATCCTGGAGGACGTTTTGCCCCGCACCCAATCCGCAACCTTGACCGAAGCTGAACTGCGCATCATGCAGGTGCTCTGGGACAAGGGGCCGGCGAGCGTTCAGCAGGTTCTGGAAGCCCTCCCCCACGAAAAACCGCTGGCTTACAACTCGGTGCTGACCATTATTCGCATCCTGGAAAAGAAAGGATGCGTGCGGCACGTGAAAGACGGGCGCGCTCATATTTATCGCGCCGTGCTGAACCAGGATGAGGCCAAGCGCACCGAGATTCAACACCTGCTCAGCCGCTTTTTCCAGAACTCGCGCGAGTTGCTGGTTTTGAACATTCTTGAGGATGAAGGTATCGACTCCGGCGAGCTTGCACGCCTGCGCCAGATGCTCGATGAGAATCGCTAGGCAACGATGAACCCGCTGAATTTGCATTTCGTCGCACAGATGTCGGTCGAGAGGCTGGGGAACTGCCTCGCCGAAGGCACGGCCATTGCGCTGTTTGCGTGGCTGCTGCTGCGGCTCGTCGGGCGGCGGAATTCGGGAACGCGGTTTGCCGTATGGTTCTGTGCGCTGATCGCGATGGCGGCCGCACCCTTGGTTGAGCTCTCTTCGCCGGCCAGCGCGCTGCACGCTTCTGCGGCGGCTATCACTATTCCACGCGACTGGTCGATCTATCTGTTTGCGGCTTGGGCCTCAATCGCTGTGATTGGCCTTGTGCGAGTCGCCTATGGCGTGTGGCATCTGCGCGCGATTCGCCGGAGCTGTCAGCCGATCAACCTCGCCGGGTGCGATCCGAAGATCGTGCGCACGTTCGAAGACTTCGGCAGCGACCGCCGCGTCGCGCTGTGCGCTTCGGAAGATTTGCGAGTGCCGACGGCGATTGGCTTGGTGAAGCCGGCAGTCGTCATTCCGTCCTGGGCGTTGCGCGAACTTTCCGTCGACGAGTTGAACGCCGTCGTGCTGCACGAGCTCGCGCACCTGCGCCGCTGGGACGACTGGACCAATCTTGCTCAGAAAGTTCTGCGAGCCGTGTTCTTCTTCCATCCAGCGGTGTGGTGGGTGGAGAGCCGTTTGTCGCTCGAGCGCGAAATGGCGTGCGACGACATGGTGCTCGCCAGAACTGAAAACCCGCGGGCCTATGCTAAGTGCCTGGTGTCGCTGGCCGAAAAGAATTTTCTGCGCCGCGGTATCGCTTTGGCACAGGCGGCCGTGGGTCGGATGCGACAGACGTCCCGGCGCGTGCTGGAGATTCTCGATGTGCGGCGTCCGAAATCGGTGAGCGTGTGGAAACCGGCACCCTGGGTGGTTGCCGGATTTTCTATCATCTGTCTGGCATCGGCGGCGCATGCACCGCGCCTGATCGCTTTTGGCGATGAGAACCCAAGGGTTCCGGCATCGTCGCATGCAGCGACCATCGTTCCGTCTGAAATGCCGTCGTATGTTCCACCGGTGGTGCCGGCGGCATTTATCGAACACCAGAATCAGGGCTTTTCGCCTTCGGCGAAGGTGTCGCCGAATATCCCGTACCGCCCGCATGGCGTTGCACACAGATCGAGCGCGATCCTGAAGATTGCTGCACCAAAAGCTTCCGCGCCGCCGGTCAAGATCGCCGATGCCACTACCCCTTCTACGCCTGAAGTGATGAAGGCACGGACGTCGCAGGAGGCGGGCAATGTGCGGGTGGTCCGCGCGTCGGCCGAAATCGATGCGGTCGCCGTTTCGCAGCAAGCCGTGTTTGTGGTCATGCAGGATGAGTTCGGCAACCCGGTACCCATGATGTGGCACGTCACGATCTGGCGCCTCACGCTGGCTCCACAGGCGCCGCAGTCCCACACCAGTACTTCGAAATCCATTTAGGAGCGTGGTTTGAAAAACGGGTTCGGATATTTGCTCTCTTAAGTAACTAACGAATTAGTTGATAGAAGCACTCAGACGAAAGCTTACAGAATCACAAGGAGAGAAAGCGCCAATGAATAACTGGAAACACACCATCGGTCGTCTGGCGATTGCGCCCGTGCTGGCCATCGGCATGGTCGCGTCGCTGGCGGCCTACCACAGCGCCAAACCGGTTGTGGCCAAGGCGGCTGCTGCCACACCTACAGCCACGCCGCTCGACGACAACAGCGTGAGCGCGTTGCTCGCGCTCGACAACGCCATGGAGACGCTGGCTGCGCGGGTCACGCCCGCCATCGTCAACGTGGCCGTAACCTCTAAAACCAAGGCAGACGAACAGGCGCAAGGAGAACTTCCCGATGACATGCGCCAGTTCTTCGGTCCTGGCTTCAATTTTCCCCACAGGCAAGGGCCGCAGATCGAGCACGGCATCGGCAGCGGCGTCATCATTTCGCCCGATGGCTATATCGTCACCAACAATCACGTCGTTGACGGCGCGGTGGACCTGCGCGTGACCATGAGTGATCGCCGGGTGCTGCCCGCGAAGCTGATTGGCACCGATCCGCTCACTGACCTCGCCGTGATCAAGATCGAAGGCAAGGATTTCCCGAACGTTCCCTGGGGCGACGCGACCAAGCTGCACCCGGGACAGACCGTGCTGGCGTTCGGCAATCCGTTCGGCTTCCGTTTCACCGTGACGCGCGGCATCGTGAGCGCGCTGAATCGCCCGAACCCCTCCCCCGATGATGCCCGCAAGCCGGGCCAGTTCATTCAGACCGATGCGGCCATCAATCCCGGTAATTCGGGTGGCCCGCTGGTGGATGCGCGCGGCGAAGTGGTGGGCATCAACACGTTCCTGATTTCAAACTCGGGAACCTTCTCGGGAATGGGATTCGCCATCCCCACGCAGATCGTGCGGCCGACGGTCGAAACCCTGATTCGTGACGGCAAAGTCAGCCACGGATACATGGGGCTGGGCATCACCGACGTGACGCCGGAAAACGCGAAGTTCTTCGACTCGAAGGACAATCGCGGCGCCATTGTCACGCAGGTGGAGAACGGCTCTCCTGCCGCGAAAGCGGGCATGAAAGTCGGCGACCTGATCACCTCGATTGACGGGCATGAAATCTCGGACGCCAGCCAGTTGCAGGTAACGGTCGGCCAGACACGTCCCGGCACCACGATCAGGCTTGCCGTGATGCGCGATGGCAAGAACATGGAAGTTCCCATCGCGCTCGAGAAGATGGGAGGGCGCGACAAGGGCGAAGACGAGTCGGCCAGCAACGGCGCCGGCAAGCCGCGCTGGGGCCTTGGCCTCGCCGACATGACCGCGGACGTGCGTCAGGAGTTGCAGGCGCCCGAAGATGTGAAAGGCGCCGTAGTGGAGCGCGTGCTTCCGGGCAGCCCGGCCGACAACGCCGGACTGCGTCCGGGAGACGTGATCCTCAGCGTCAATCGTCACCAGACGCCGACCGTGTCGGACGTGAAAAAAGCGTTGGGTGATGTCCCCACGGGACAGGATGCGCTCTTGCTCGTCCGGTCGAACGGCGGGAACACCTTTCGTGTGCTACATGCGGCAGAAGGCGCGACCAGCTAGTTGAACAGGGAAGACGAAGAGAACGGGAGCCTCGAAAAGGGGCTCCCCGTTTTTGTTGATGGACTGTTTCCGGTGCCGGGTGGGCGTTTCAGGCGTCCCTCCGGGACGCGTCTTTCGATCGGGCTTACCCGGCGCTAAAGCGCCGGGCTATTGTCAGGTGCCCCTCCGGGGCAATTTGTTCACGCGCCGGACTCGACGGGCAACATTCCAGCACTGGAGCACGAAGCAATCCTGGCCCGGGTCTTGCGTTGGTGAGTCGCTCGCAAGCCCGAGGCAAGCGTCGCGGAGCGACGTCCGAGAATAGTCCGGCGCTGCAGCGCCGGGTAAGCCCAGAGGATAAGCGCGTCTCCGAGGGACGCCTGAAAGGTTCAGCACGAACCCGCGCACGGTTCACCCGTCACAGAAAGCATGCGCCGACTTGGGTTTCACTTTCAGGGACAACTCGTCACGAAACCGAAGTCATGTCCCACACTTACGTCGTTCTCCTCGTGCATTGCGTCTTTTCGACGAAAAACCGCCGCCCACTTATTTCCGAGGATATGCAGCCCCGGCTCTGGTCTTTCATCGGTGGAATCGCTCGCAAGAATGGGTTCAAAGCTCTGGTCGTGGGCGGCGCTGCCGATCATCTTCATGTGCTTCTGTCGTTGCCTGCGACAGTGCCTTTAGCCAAGGCAGTTCAGATCGTCAAAGGAGCGTCCTCGCATTGGATGAACGATACCCTGAAGAAAGGCTTCGCCTGGCAGGAGGGATACGGCGCCTTCACGATTGGAGTTTCACAAAAGCCGGGGACGGTAGCGTATATCCAATCTCAAGCCGAACATCATCGCAAGCGGAATTTTCAAGAGGAATTCCTGGCCTTCCTGAGAAAACACAACGTCGAATACGACCCGCGTTATGTGTGGGGCTGAAGTGTGGGTGCAATTTCAGGCGTCCCGCCGGGACGCCTCTTTTCGGTCGGGCGGACCCGGCGCTGAAGCGCCGGGCTATTGTCAGGTGCCCCTCCGGGGCAATTTGTTCACGCGGCGGACTCGACAAGCAACACGGACTCGAGAAGCACATTCGAGTACTGGAGCACGAAGCAATTCCGGCTCGGGCCTTCCGTTGGTGAGTCGCTCGCAAGCCCGAGGCAAGCGTCGCGGAGCGATGTCCGAAAATAGCCCGGCGCTTCAGCTCCGGGTTAGTCCGAAGGGATATTGCGTCCCGGAGGGACGCCTGAAAGGGTCGGCACGAACCCACGATCAACTATGGAAGATTTGCGTCGTCGTCGGCGAGGGCGCCTGGGGAAACTTTCAGCAGGGCATTCAGGTCTTCTTCGAGGCTGCCCCGCACTGCTTCATCAATGTCCTTGAAGCGGAACGGCTGCAAGCATCCCTTTGTGGCCCACATGGGGAACAGCATTTCCGCCTTGCTGCGCACGGTGGTTGATCCCACGTGAAACAGGACTTCCACCACGATGCCTTCATCCAGAGGTTTTTCCAACTGGAGCAGGCCGCCGTTAGCGGAAAGCTGGCTCAGTCGCGTGCGGATCTGGCGGCGGTTCTGCAATTGCAACAGCGCCAGCACCGAGCCGCCCAGTTTGACTCGGGCTCCGCGCTGGTCGCGCCGGGGTTGTGGGACCGAGGACATAAAACCAGAATTACTATCGCATCCTCGTCCCGGCCATGAGGAGGTTACGAAAGCACCACGCCCACCCGACTAAGCCCGATCGTAAGCTTCTTGTAACAACTCGATGTCGATCTTGTTCATCTGCAGCATCGCCGTCATCACGCTCTTCGCCTTTGCCGGATTCTTGTCGCCCATCAGCTTGCCGAGTGCGGACGGAATGATCTGCCACGACAGACCGTACTTGTCTTTCAACCAGCCGCAACGTTCCTTCGACCCACCCGCGGAGAGCTTCTCCCAGAGCTCGTCGACTTCCTGCTGAGTCTCGCAGTTCACAAAGAGCGAGATGGCGGGCGTAAAGTGGAAATGCGGACCGCCGTTGAGCGCCATGAAGTCCTGCCCTTCGAGCTGGAAGGTCGCCGACATCACAGTCCCTTTCGGACCCGGCCCGGCATCTCCGTAGCGCGTCACCTGGCCCACCTTCGAATTCTTGAAAATCGAGACGTAGAAATGCATGGCCTCTTCGGCCTGGTTGTCGAACCACAAGAATGGCGTAATCTTCTGCACGGTCTCCTCCGCTTCTTGAACTCAGGGTGG
>Ga0210401_10004146_pt1 | contig 15167 bp, 8 predicted proteins | sample IncBWH32MmetaG_FD_150866 | JGI IMG/M metagenome (GOLD analysis project Ga0210401, IMG submission 150866) | Forest soil microbial communities from Barre Woods Harvard Forest LTER site, Petersham, Massachusetts, United States - Inc-BW-H-32-M | ecosystem: Environmental > Terrestrial > Soil >... | reverse complement strand
CATGGTGGCGATCTGCGCCAACATGCATCTCGGCGATGCCTGGGAGTGGGCGGATGACCCGGCGTACCCCGAGAAGTTTTCCGGACTTGCCTTTCGAATCGTCCTCAACTACATCACCTACTCAATGACCCACTAGACATGAATCGCCCGCGCCTATTCCCAAAGTCCGCCAGCAGCCCACGGGTCCATGTTCGAGTTCTTTCTTAAGTACCCGCGTTCGGTGTATGCACGCGGCCAATTTTCCCTTCTAGGGGCCTGGCCCAAGTGGATGCTGGTGTTGTTTATCCTGGCCGCGGCCGCCGGTCTGGCTTGGCTGATCCGCTCCCGCCTGTCACAAGCGGCGCCGGTCATGCGCGGTTGGCGAGTTTGGGTAATCTGGGGTTTGCAGACGCAGCTGGCCGCGCTTCTGTTAGTGCTGCTGTGGCATCCGGCGATCACTCTCGCCGAGTTGAAGCCACAACAAAATATCATCGCCGTGCTGGTGGACGACTCCCGCAGCATGGCCATATCCGAAGACGGTTCCTCTCGCCAGGACAAAGCCGTTAAAGCGCTCGAGAACGGTGTCCTGGCCGGCCTCAACCGCTCATTTCAGACACGTCTTTACCGCGTTGACAGCGTCCCTGCCCGTATCGACAGCTTCAAGGATCTGAAACCCAGCGCGCCTTCCACCCGCATTGGCGACAGCCTCAAACAGTTGAGCGATGAAACTTCCGACTTGCCCATCGGCGCCGTGGTGTTGCTCAGCGATGGCGACGACAACACCGGGGGCATTGCCCCCGAGGCCATTAACGCGCTGCGCGCCCGCCACATCCCGGTTCATACCGTTGGCTTCGGTCGTGAGCACGCGCAACATGACGTGGAGCTCGATGATGCCATCGTGGCTCCCCGCGCCTTGGCCGATTCGCGCCTCGCGGCCAAGATCACCTTCCACCAACACGGATACGCTGGAGCGAAAATCAACCTTACGGTACGCGACGTCAGCTCGAACCAAGCCAGCTCTAACCAATCAAAGATGCTGGCTTCTCGCACAATCAGCTTAGGCCCGGACGGCAACCTCCAGACCGAGACTCTGATGTTCGACATCGGTGGCGCGGGCGCCAGAACGCTCCAAATCTCGGCTAGTCCGTTAGCAGGCGAGGAGAACACAGCCAACAACGCCTTGACTCGGGTGGTCAACGTTGGTTCCGAGGCGCGCCGCATTCTGTATATCGAGGGTGAACCTCGTTGGGAGTACAAGTTTATCCGCCAGGCCGAAGAGGACGACCGCATGGTGCAGATCGTCTCTATGGTGCGCACCAGCGAAAACAAAATCTATCGCCAGGGCATCTCCGATCCCAAAGAGTTGGCCGGCGGTTTTCCTGCTCGCGCGGAGGACCTCTTCGGCTATCAGGGATTGATCATCGGGTCGGTTGAGGCGGGCTATTTCAATCCCGTCCAGCAGGAATTAATTCACGAGTTCGTGGATCGGCGAGGGGGCGGACTGATGCTACTGGGCGGTCAGTTCTCGCTGGCGGATGGCGGCTGGAACGCCTCGCATCTTACCGACCTGCTGCCGACGACGCTGCCGCTCCAGACAGCAACTTTTCATCGCGAGGCCGATCCGAAGAACGGTACCACCCACACAACTGCCGAGCTGGCGCCTGCCGGAGTCGATAGCATTATCACCCGCATCGTGGACGATCCGGCCGCTAACGCCGCCAAGTGGAAGAAGTTGCCGTATCTGATGGACTATGAAGATCCTGGCACTCCCAAGCCGGGCGCGGCTGTTCTCGCCAACATGATTACGCCGGAAGGCCGAAAGCTGCCACTGCTGATTACCGAAAACTTCGGTCATGGCCGTACCGCGATCATGGCCACCGGAGGAAGTTGGCGCTGGCAGATGAGTTCACCCCTGGGCGACACCGCTCACGATTTGTTCTGGCAGCAACTCTTGCGATGGCTCGTGTCCGATACGCCTGGCCACGTAGTAGCTTCGGTCCCGGCTCAGATGCTGCTCGACAATGGCGCAGTAACTCTCACCGCCGAGGTTCGCGATCAACAGTACAACCCGGCTCCCGATGCCAAGGTGGAAGCTCATATACTGGGTCCGAGCGGCGTCAGCGCCCTGGTGGAGATGGCACCGGTGCCCGATAGACCCGGCCAGTTCCAATCCGCCTGGTCCGCTCCCAAGACTGGCGCTTACCTTACCGAGGTCACGGCGCAACGCGCGAATAAGGAATTAGGCCGCGACGTATTAACCTTTCAGCGCATGGACGGTATCGCGGAGAATTTCCACACCGAGCAGAACCGCGATTTGCTCGAACGGCTCGCCACCCAAACTGGCGGACAGTATTGGAAGCCCGCTGACCTCGGCAAACTCGCCGGCGCGATTCCCTTTTCGGAGGCCGGTGTGACCACGCGCGAGACCAAGGATCTGTGGGATTTACCGCTGGTCTTCCTGGTGTTGCTGCTGCTGCGTTTTTCCGAATGGTGGCTGCGCCGGAAGTGGGGGATTGTTTGAAATTACCGATGGCGACGACAAGGTGGGCGTGGCGATGAAGTCAGGGTGGCGGAAGTCGAGAGAATTGGTGTTTTGACTTTGATACCCCCAAGCAGCGGGCTGGCCACAATAGGTACGAGGAAATTCGAAAAAGCTCATGAAGATACTTCTCATCGCCTTGCTTAACTTATCAACCCCAAGGACGCATTGCCGAATTGCTAATTTCTCCCAGGACCCCGGCGCTCATCAAATCGGGGGGCGATACCTTAAGCCGATCCGATGTTAAAGCCATCGTTGATGACTCGTTCCGAAGTCCGCGCGTGGCAAATTTCTTATTAGCGAGTTCGACAATATCACCTGCCTCCCCGCGAACGATTGCCAAGGCACATCGGAGAATTACGAGAAAGTTACGATCTACTACAATGCTGGAACAGAAGGCCGAGTCGCGTATGCTGTCGTCCAGTGGAAAAAATGATAACCGAATTAGACCTCATCGAGCGAAAGCTGGTATAGAGCACCAGGCGGCATCAGGCTCACCCGCTTCCGGCGCGCTGGCGGATCGTCCTGACGCTTGAGCATTATGCTGAGTTATATTATAGTATAACTAAGAAAGAACGCCATGCACACTACCAATCTTCGTAAGGTCGGGGGCTCGGTCATGCTGGCCGTACCGCCCGCACTGCTCGATATTCTGCGCCTACAGCCGGGCGCCAAGGTCGGCATTGCGATTGAAAGCGGCCGTCTCGTCGTGGAGCCCAAGCAGCGGCGCCGGTTTACCTTAGACGAGTTACTTGCCAAATGCAATCCAAGAGCTCGGCGGACTAAGGAAGAGAAAGAATGGATCGATAGCAGGCGCGCGGGCGGTGAGCTCATCTGATGAAGCGCGGCGAAATCTGGCTCGTCAGTCTGGATCCTACCTTGGGACACGAGCAAAAAGGTCGCCGTCCCGTGCTCATCGTGTCGCCGGATGCCTTCAATAGGATTACGAAACTCCCCGTAGTTCTCCCAATCACCAGCGGCGGAAGTTTCGCGCGGACGGCAGGTTTCGCCGTGCCGCTCACCGGCACAGGAACCAAAACGACTGGAGCAGTCCGGTGCGATCAGCCTCGCACTGTGGATCTCGCCGCGCGCGGCGGCAGGAAATTGGAAAGCATTTCGGACGCGATCCTGGAAGAGGTTCTGGCAAAGATATCGCCAATATTTGAGTGAGGCGCCCGCAGAGCCGGGAGTGCTTCGGCTGCCAGCCAAACTCGCTTATAATCGGATTTCTCTCAGCCGCACGGGAAGGATTTCGGGAATTAAATGGGACTCTTCGCGCCCTGGTTTCTGGCCGGTCTAGCGGGACTCGCGCTTCCGCTCTACCTGCATTTGTTGAAGCGGCTAAAATCCACGCCGAAACAGGTGCCCTCCCTGATGTTCTTTGAGTCGCGCACACAAAGCTCGACGCATCATCGCCGGCTCCGCTATTTCCTGTTGCTGTCGCTGCGGCTGCTATACCTGCTGCTGTTGATTTTCGCCTTCGCCAATCCCTTCATCAACCGCAGCGCCGCCGCAATATCCAGCAACCGGCTGATGCTGCTAGTGGTGGACAATTCCTTCAGCATGCGAGCCGGCACTCGTTTGTCCGATGCCAAGAATACGGCCATCGGCGTTCTGTCCGGCAAGGGCGCCGCCCGCGCCCAGGTGGCTGAATTTGGCTCGCAATTGCGGCTCATGACTCAGCCCATAGAAGACCAATCGGCGCTGCGCGCCGCTGTGCAGGCTATTCAACCCGGTGATGGGCACGGTAACTTCCGCGAGTTGGCGCGCGCGGTGCGAGCCATGGCCGACTCGGTCCATACTCCGATCGAGTTGCATCTGTTCAGCGATATGCAGCGCGGCGAGCTGGCCGCCACCTTCTCCGACATGGCGTTGCCCGGCAACGTTCAACTGGTGACGCATGCCGTGATCACCAGGGCGCAACCCAACTGGACGGTCGAATCGGTCGACGCTCCCGGGCAAGTCTGGGGCAAGGACGCCAAGCCGGTTCGCGTACAAGCCGTTATCGCCGGCTACGGCACTCCTCCCGCTCAGCGCACCGTGTCGCTGGTTGTGAACGGCAAGACCACGGCGACCAAGACTATAGCGGTCCCAGCCAACGGACGGGCTACCGTCGACTTCCCAGCGCTCGAAGTGCCGTACGGGTTCAGCCGCTGCGAGGTCAAGATCGACTCCGCCGATACATTGGAGGCCGACGACCTCCGCCGCTTTGCTGTCCAGCGTTCCGATCCCCAAAAGGCGTTACTGATTCACAATTATGGCGACAACCGTTCGCCGCTTTACGTGGGCGCCGCACTCTCTGCAGCTGCGCAGTCCGCATTCATCCTCGAATCCATCAACGTCAGCGAGGCCGCCGACCGCCGGCCGTCCAATTACGCTTTCATAGTTCTCTCCGATCTCAATGCGCTGCCTTCGCTGCTGGAAAATTCACTCACCCAGTACGTGCGCTCGGGCGGCAGTCTCTTCATTGCCACAGGTACCTCCGCCGGCGCCCGCTCGCAGATCCCCATTTTCGGCGCGCACATCATTCAGACCCGCGACTATAGCCGCGTCCCTGATCGTTACATGACGGTGGGCTCCAGCGATTCTTCCTACCCGGCCGTGGCCAAGTCTGGCGGCTGGCCGGGGGTGAAGTTTCTCTACGCTCTCGATATCGATCCCGGTGTTGGTCCGGATGCCGCTCGCGTAATCGCTCGCTTAGGCGACCAGACGCCACTATTACTGGAGAAGCGTATCGGCGAGGGCCGCGTGGTGCTGTTCACCTCTGGGCTCGACAATATCACCAACGACTTCCCCTTGAACCCCGCTTTCGTGCCTTTCATTGAGCAGACCGCGCGCTATCTTGCGGGCAGCGAACGGCAGGGCGGCGCGCGTCCGGTCGACTCCTACCTCGAACTCCGCAACGCCAGGGAAAAAGCTCAGGGCGTGGAGGTCACCGATCCAGAGGGCAAACGCCCGCTCACGTTGGGCCAGGCCGCCTCCGCGCAGTCGTTCCAGCTTACCGAAGCCGGCTATTACCAACTTCGCCTCGCCAATGGCCGTCAGGACGAAGTCGGCGTAAATGCCGATCCCAAGGAATCGAACCTCGACGTTATCCCCGGCGATGTCCTGGCGTTGTGGCAGGGCAAAGTGAACCAATCGTCGCAAGAAGCGTCGGTGGCCGGGCCGGTAGCGCCCCTGCCACCCAACAAGACGCCGGAAAGCTTCTGGTGGTACGTCATGCTGCTCGTGTTCGTCGCCGCTGTTGCCGAATCGGCCCTAGCGAGCCGCTACCTGGGGACGCAGCGCGAGGAATAGTAGCGGTAGGCCTGTTGAAGCGGCGCTAAAATTGAGGCATGAAGACGCTTCGCCCGCTGACGCCGGAGCAAATGGCGCGTGCGGAAGATCGTCTGCTTCATCCAGCGCGCGGAAGCCGAATCGAAGCGGCCCGGAACCACGGCATAGATTTGACACTGCTCGTTGAACAGTTGCGGCTGACGCCGGCCGAACGAGCGGGAAAACTGGAAGAGGCCTCAATGGTGATGGAACGAGTGCGCGGAGCCGCGCGCCGGCGTTCCTAATGCAATTCGAGAAAGCGGTTCAAACTCTGTGCGATGCGAACGTCGATTTCGTTGTAATCGGCGGTCTTGCGGCAACCCTCCATGGCAGCGCGCAAGTGACCTACGATTTGGATATTTGCTACTCTCGGGTCTCAGCCAACCTGCGCCGGCTCGTTGAAGCGCTAGCCCCATTCCATCCAAGGCCGAGGGGTTTACCCGGTGAACTTCCCTTCGTTTGGGATGAAGTGACTTTACGCAACGGAACTGTGTTTACGCTTCAGACTGACATCGGTGAAATCGATCTCCTGGCAGAAGTTACAGGCCTGGGCGTTTTTGACGACGTAAAGCAGCACTCGATAACGGTGGAAGCATTCGGACGCCAAATCGCGACGCTCGATCTTCCAGGGCTAATCCGGACGAAACGGGCCACGGGTCGCCAGAAGGATTTGATCGCCCTTGCTGAACTTGAGAGTCTGCTCGAAGCTGGCGAACCATAGAATCAGCTGCGGTAAATTCAGGGAGTGGACCGAATGACAAGCTCGGATAGCTACATCGATTGGGCCGGTTGCGAGTTGGTGGAACGGCTACCCGGCAACGTGTCGGGACGCCCCATTGTACGCCGTACCCGCATTCTCGCGGATACAATCGTCGAAGATGCCGAGCTTGGTTCTGCGCTCGAAGAAATCCAAGAGAATTATCCCGACTTGTCACTTACCGCCATTCAGCAGCTCATTTCGTTTGCCCGCTCGCACCGGGTACAGCGGGTGCCGTGAGAGTTCTGCGTATCATGGCCGCTAGGTTAGAATTCAAGCGACGCCATGCAGCAGAATTTGACTCTCTCAAAGGACCCGCAGGGGCACAAATCATAGACTCCAATGCCATGGTTCGACAGGTACGTGGTAAACCGCTGCTTGGTCCTCGCGCGCCAAATTTGCGTACCGCTGTTCAACAAGGTCGAATCACTCCAAACCGCAGGCACAACGTGGTCAATACCGTTCGCTGCCAGAAGACTGGACATTGCGAGACGGGAACGGGCGAGAACATCAGTAGGAACCATTTGACGAAGACTGGAATCAATCGCAGGTATGACCTCGGCAGCTTCATTATCCCTGAGGAGCTTGAGAATTTCTTTCCTGAAATTCATGCCCGAATTTTGATTTCTGAACTGCATGATGGCATCCCAGACACCTGGTTGCGCTTTAAACTCGTTTTCGCAAATGACCCCATATTGTCCCGTTAGCACGTAGCTGCCGGGTTCGGTTGCAAGAACACCTTCAGCAACTGCAGAGAAAGCAATCTCGGCCACCTTTGCCGCTCCGGCCATAAGTTTCATCGAGCCCAACTTCGATCTTTGGCATGTAGCACCGATTCTGGCAACCTGCACCACTCGCAAGACCGGATGTGCCGCCCAACGAGGTATTCGGCCTGCGGGTGTAGCTTCACTGACGCCTAGAATCGCTCTGGTTGCGGGCGAAACAAAAAGACCGTTGCAAATATCGGCGAAGTTCCTACTGCCCGACAAGTCGACGTATGTAACCTTTCTCTCGATTCGCGACATGAGGGCGGTTGCTTCGGCTTCTCTGCCGGGAACTGCCGAAAATAGCCGTCGGATTAGCTCTAGTGGTTCAGTCTTTGTCGCACCTGTTGCAAGATAGCCAAACCCAATCTGGTCCGACTGCAAGCACACGGAGTCGTAACCCTCCCAATGTATGAATTGAAGAACGTCTTCGTTCAGAAGAGTTTCAAATAAACTACCACCTACGAGTTCGAAAAGGCGCGGGATGCACTCCAACGGAATGAGAACGTGATCGAAGCAGATGAGCCCAATGGCTAGATCGTGAGCCGCTGTGGCATAAGGTGGAATCTCGCCCACTACCCAATCCGGTCCGACGATCATCTGAACGGTACGCTCCCCATTCGCGTCTCTTAGCGCAAGCATATTCCCACTCGTCCAGGTACCCGCAGGATAGAAATCACTTAATAAATGCGCGCTTCGCAAAACCAACGATGGTTTTGCGAGTGGCTGACCGCACGAGTCTGTTTCCGATCTCGGCCTGGCCGCAACTTCGAGCGAGAGAATGCTCGAACGATGATCGGTATGGAAATCAGTTCTGTACTGAACGACGTTTACGCTGGAGGGCAGCTCCGGCCTGAGTGTCGTCGAAATGAGGAAATGTGGTCCAGTTCCAAAAAGTGAATGAACGGCCGCCGTTTGGCTTAGAAGTTCAATTAGGTACTGGTCACGCATTCCGTAGCCTATGAACACTACAGAGCAGGTATCTAATAAATGCTTGACACATTCTATGAAACCTTGATCCTTGGCAATAGCTTGATAGTCCTCGTTCCTAAAAACCACTGTTTCAATGGAACTTATGCTCCCGTGAATCTTAGCGATGAACCTTGTGTTTGATGACAATAGATCAACTGCACGAGATATATCGGAACGCTGAAGCAATTCGAAACCCGGTAGAGAACGCTCAAGCATCTCATCGACGTTGGTGGTTACGAGTGACGCCCCATCGATTCGCGTTAGCGCGTCAAGAAAGCGTGTGTAGACTGGCTTCATCGGCAATGGTGAGAATGACCCGGCCAGAAGGGACCGGTAGCGCTGAGGGTCCGCATCGTAGCAAAGTTGAAAAACCGTTGGGAATTCTTCTCTGGCCAGGGCACGATTCGCGTCCACCCGTCTATAACTGGCGACACTTTTGATAAATGATCGATGAAAGACCCGTGCGACTCCTTCCCAACGCTCGTAACCCAGCCACGAACTTGCACCAGCACCGACCCAGATCAACAGGGGTTTCCGATTTGATACCGTCGCCAATCCCCAGAGCTTCTTCAGGCTGTCGAACGTGGCCGCATCGGAGCTAAACATACGAACTCATGGTACGTCAACGTAGGCGCGCACCTTGGGGTGCTGTGAACTTAAGATTGCCGGGTACACTGAAAGAACGAATTGATTCCGCGTTTGCAGTATTGCCATTGGCGTCTCCCACCGAAAGGCATTGTTATACGTGATCTAGTCGCGTAGTTAAAACCATCGAGGTACCAGGCTGCTAGGTCCAACCTGGCTGCGGTCATTCGCTTAATGCCCGGTTCAGCAACTCCGCTTAGCAGACCATCCCCACCGCCATTGCGATATCCTTTAGCTGTCAGCGTCGCCCACGCGGTTGGAGGTTCCATGAGTTCCCGCGAACAAGTTCACGCATACATTGCGCAACTGGAACAACGTCTGCGCTGGAGCACCTTGCTGCGCGGCCTCGCCATTCTCACCGGCGGTGCTTTGGTGGCGACGCTGGTGCTGGTCACTATCGCGAACGCGCTTGCTTTTTCGCATGGAAGCGTGACCGCTGCCCGCTTCGGACTGATCCTGTTTTTGGCAATCGCCGCTGCCGCCGGATTGGCGCTGCCTTTACGCCGCTTGACCCGCCGCCGGGCGATCGGTACCGCCGAAGCTGCCTTTCCGCAATTCCAGCAGCGTCTCACTACTTTCTCGGAACGCGACGGCCGAGACGCGTTTATTGAGCTTCTAGCCGGCGATACACTCCAAGTCGCCCAATCCGCCGAGCCCAAGCAACTGGTCACCGATTTTCGCCTTTGGAGCTCTCTCGCCACCGCCGTCAGTGCCTTCGCCATCCTAATCTGGATAATCGCCGCTGGTCCCGGGTTTCTTGGATATGGCGCGTCGCTGCTTTGGACCGGTCCGCACCACGACCAGCCCGCGCTCTACGACCTACGCGTCACTCCTGGCGACGCCGTCGTCCGCCGCCACGCTGACCAGATGGTTTCGGCGCTCCCCATCGGCTTGCGGTCGCCTAGTGTCAAATTGCATGCCCGCTATCAGAGTTCCGCTAAATGGGAAGAGATCGCGATGCAGTCCAGGCCGTCTGGCAGTTTCGCCGGCGGCTATGAATTTCTGTTTGCCGGTCTGCCCGAGAACGTCGAGTATTATGTCACCGCCGGAGCGATGACGTCGAAGCACTTCAATATTCGCGTCAGCGATTTGCCTGCCGTGAAGCAGATTCGCGTCATTTACCATTTCCCCGTTTGGACCGGTATGCCGGCCGAGATAGAGGAACGCGGCGGCGATCTACGCGCGGTCATTGGCACCCAGGCCGAGCTCGATATTTCGACTGACCGCCCGCTTCAGGGCGCCCAAATACAGCTCGATAACGGACAGCCCATCCAACTCTCCGGAGGACAGAATAATGTCTATCACGGCACTGTCAAGATGGATCAGGATGGCGTCTACCACGTCGCCGGAGTTGCCGCTGGCCAGCCTGTTCGCGTCAGCGAGGATTTCTTCATCGAGGCCCGCAAAGCCAATCCGCCTCAGATTTCTTTGGTACGTCCTGGCCGTGGCGACTATCACGCCAACCCCATCGAAGAGGTAACCGTTGCCGCTAAGGCTACCGACGAGTATGGCCTCCACGATATCGCGTTGCATTATTCCGTTAACGGCGGCCCCGAGACTACGGTGGATCTGCTCCATCGCAAGGGCGAAAAACAAGCCGACGGTTCGACGACGATCTCGCTGGAGAGTTTCAAGCTCGTTCCGGGCGACCTGGTCAGCGTCTACGCCACTGCCAAGGACGGCAACGCCGAGGCTCACACCGATATGATGTTCATCCAGGCCGAGCCGTTTGAGCGCGAGTTTTCGCAATCGCAACAATCCGGAGGGGGCGGTGGTGGAGGCGGCGGTGGCGGCGATCCATCCGCGGAGATTTCGCAGCGGGAGAAAGAGATCATATCCGCCACTTTCAAACAACAGGGGGACAAGAACTCTACCCAACAGCAGGCCATCGACATCGCGAAGCTCCTCTCCCAAGCACAAGCTACCCTGCGGGATCAGGCCATCTCACTTTCGGGCCGCCTGCAGGCTCGCGAGCTTACCGATGCTGTACAGGCCATCAGCGACTTCCAGAAGGATATGACTGCGGCCTCCCAGGCCATGGGGCCGGCCGCGCAACAATTGCAGCAGCAAAAGTGGAAGGACGCTATTCCGAACGAGCAGAAGGCTCTGCAATACCTGCTGCGAGCCGAAGCCACTTTTCGTCAAATTGAGGTCGCGTTTGGACGTGGGGGTGGAGGCGGTGGGGGTGGCGGCGCGGCGCGCGATTTAGCCAGCCTGTTCGAGCTGGAGCTCGATACTGAGAAAAATCAATACGAGACCCGGCAAAGCGCGGCTAGTAGCGAGCAACAAAAGGAGCGGGAGATTGACGAGGCGTTGAAGAAGCTCGATGAATTGGCGAAGCGGGAAGAGGATCTCGCCCAGCAGCAACGCAATGGAACGCAGACTGCCGAGCAGAAATGGCAACAGGAGATGTTGCAACGCGAGGCCGAGCAACTCCAGCAGCAGATGGAGCAACAACTGGCTCAAAATGGCCAGAAGGGGCAGTCGGGGCAACCGAGCCAGCAAAACGGCCAGGGCTCATCCGCTTCCGGGCAATCCACTTCTGGGCAACCCAGCGGACAGGCCGGCCAACGCGGCGGAAAGCCGGGGAGTTCATCCGCGAGCCGAAGCGGCAGCAGCCAATCGGACGGCCAGGATAATCCTAACGCCGGCGATCCACAGCAGTCTGCTGACCAGGCGGCCGACAGCCGTCAACAGGCCGCCCAGCAGGCCCTCGACCGTTTGCGTCAAGCTAACGAGGACATGCGGCGCGCCGTTTCCCGAAATGCCAGCGCGGCTGATTCCCGCCGTGCAGCCGACCGTTTGCGCCAAGCCACCGACCTGCTGGGCGGCTTGCAGCAGCAGGACGCCTCGGGTCGTCTCAACTCCATGGCCCAGACGGCCGAACAATTGGCGGCCCGGCAAAAGCAGCAAGCCGACCACGTGCGCGATTTGATGGCTCAGCAAAAGGCCGCTAGCGCGTCCGGCAAACCGCCCAACAACCCTTCCGCTCAGGACATCGACAAAATGGTCAACGATCGCCAAAAGGTGTCCGATGACTTGGCGCGGCTCACCCAGCAAATGCGCGACACAGCGCGTGAGCTTGCGCCCACGCAACCGGCAGCTTCTACGAAGTTGAGGGGCGCGCTCAACGGCATGGACGAGAACGATCTCGGTACGCGGATGCAGCGCAGTTCGGATTGGCTGCGTAGTGGACAATTCTCCGACGCGGCGGAAACCGCACTGACTAGCGACCTGCAAAAGCTAGGTCAACAGGTGGGCGACGCGGCCCGCGCGTTGGGCACTGCTCAGCACGCTTCGGAAGACACGGCAATCAACAAGGCCATGGACGATCTATCCCGTCTGCGCGACCAACTCGCTGGGTTGGGCGGACGCCCCAATTCTCAACCTAACAATCAACCTGGTAGTCAACCTGGACAGGGCCAGCGGGCCGGACAACCCGGCGGCCAGCAGTTCCAAACCAGCCCACTGAGTCGCGATGGACAATCCGGTCAGGCTGGTCAACCTGGAGGTCAACCAGGAGGTCAAGCAGGTCAGCAGCAAGGCCAAAACGGACAACCTGGGCAACAAGCGGGTCAGGGCGGCCAAGCCGGCGGACGCCAGTCAGGTGACGTCGGTAACCGCGCGGCCGGTCCGAACGGAAATGCAAACGGTGGCGGCAATCGTGACAGCACAGTGTTTGGCAACATCGACACCGGAAATAGCCGATTCTCTGGCCGGGCCGCGACGCCCCAACAAGGCCCCAACCCGGCCGATACCCAGCGCCAGATTGACCAGGGATTGAACCTTCTCAACCAGGTTCGTGCGGCAGTACAGGATAGTCCGGAGGCGAAGCAAGAGTTGCAGTCTTTGATCGATCAAATGCGCAAGTTGGACCCCAGCCGTTTCCCCGGCAACCCCGCCCTGGTTGAGCAGATGCATCAGCAGCTCGTCAGCGAGGTGGATGCCCTGGAACTCCAATTGCGCCGCCAGCTCGACGAAAAACATGGCGGCACGATCCGCAATCCCGACCCAGCCAAGATCCCTGCCGGTTATCAGGACTCGGTCGCTGAGTATTACCGCAAACTTTCCGGCGGCGGTCATTAGCCAACGCGCTTGCGGAGGCCAAGACTCCACTGTAGCCTTGAAGGCAGGATGCTTCTCCGCCAATTGACTCTGTCCGGATTGTTCTCAGCCATGGTCGTTACATCTCAAACACCGCCAACGGCGCCACGCGTCGAACATCAAGAAGTGCGGCATGGAGCCACCGTCACCGACGCATATTTCTGGTTGCGCGAAAAGTCCAACCCTAAGGTCGCGCAGTACCTGGAAGCGGAAAACGCCTACACCGATGCTATGACCAAGGACCTGAAGCCGTTCAGCGATGCGCTCTATACAGAAATGCTGGGTCGCATCAAACAGACGGACCTCACGGTGCCGACGTCACGCCACGGCTACCTGTATTATTCGCGCACCGAGGAAGGCAAACAGTACCCGATCCAGTGCCGCCGTAAAGGAACCATGGATGCGCCCGAGGAGGTGATGCTCGATCTCAACGAGCTGGGTAAGGATAAGAAGTTCGTTGGTCTGGGCAGTTTTGTCGTAAGCGACGACCAGAACCTGGTGGCCTATACCATCGACTACACCGGCTTTCGCCAGTTCGCGCTGCACGTGAGGGACCTGCGCACGGGTCAGACGCTGCCCGATACTTTCGAGCGCGTCACTTCTCTGGCTTGGGCCGCGGACAACAAGACTTTATTTCTAGTCACAGAGGACGTCGTTACCAAGCGCAGCGACAAGCTATATCGCCATGGGTTGGGAGACGCGAAGTTCGAAGAGATTTACAACGAGAAAGATGAACTTTACGATATCGAGATCGAGAAGACCCGCGACCTGAAATACCTGTTCCTGCAAAGCGAGGCCAAGGACACGTCCGAAACGCATTACCTGCGTGCCGACCGGCCGTCGGACAAATTCGCCGTGTTCCTGCCCCGCGAAAAGGGGCACCGCTATTATCTGGACCATCGCGAAGGTCTGTTCTACATCCGCACTAACAAGCCTGGCCGCAATTTCGCGATAATGACCGTGCCTGTAATTGATCCAGCTCCGAAAAACTGGAAGGTGTTTGTGGCGCACCGCGACAATGTGCGCATCAAGGACCTCGACCTGTTCAAGGATTTCGCTGTATCAGTGGAGAGAGGGGATGCACTGGATCATCTGCGCATCCACGATTTCAAAACCGGGACCTGGAAGGAAGTCGCGTATCCGGAACCGGTTTATTCGGTCTTTCCGGGCGGCACGCCGGACTACGAATCCCACACCTATCGCTACAACTACCAGAGTTTCGTGACGCCCTCGAGCGTTTTCGACTATGACGTGATTACCGGTAAATCGACTCTGCGAAAACAACAGGAAGTGTTGGGCGGTTATGACCCGAAACAATACGCCAGCGAACGCCTGTGGGCGACGGCACGCGACGGAGTCAAGGTGCCAATTTCGATCGTTTACAAGAAGGGCTTCGCGCGCGACGGCAGAGCACCGCTTTTTCTATACGGCTACGGCAGTTACGGTATTGGCATGCCGGCCACGTTCTCCGGCAATCGAGTGAGCCTGTTGGATCGCGGCATGGCCTACGCTATTGCGCACATCCGAGGCGGCGACGAGATGGGCGAAGGGTGGCGCGAAGACGGTATGCTCATGAAGAAGAAGAACACATTCTTCGACTTCATCGATTGCGCCGAATTCCTGATCCAGCAGAAATGGACTTCCAAGGACCGCCTGGTGATCGAAGGCGGGAGCGCCGGCGGATTGCTGATGGGCGCGGTCGTCAACCTCCGGCCCGACCTTTTCAAAGCGGTGCACGCCGCCGTGCCGTTTGTCGATGTGATGAATACGATGATGGATGCGACGCTGCCGCTAACCGTGGGCGAGTATCTGGAATGGGGCAATCCTAACGAACAGGCCGCCTACGATTACATGCGGACCTATAGCCCGTACGACAACCTGGAGAAGCGCGCGTACCCGGCCATCTTGGTAACCACCAGCTTCAACGATAGTCAGGTAATGTATTGGGAACCCGCCAAGTACGTGGCGAGGCTGCGCACCTTGAAGACCGATACTAATCCTCTACTGCTCAAAATCAAGATGGACCCGGCGGGGCATGGCGGCGCCAGCGGGCGGTACGACCGATTGCATGATAAAGCTTTCGAGTATACGT
>Ga0210401_10004145_pt1 | contig 15179 bp, 9 predicted proteins | sample IncBWH32MmetaG_FD_150866 | JGI IMG/M metagenome (GOLD analysis project Ga0210401, IMG submission 150866) | Forest soil microbial communities from Barre Woods Harvard Forest LTER site, Petersham, Massachusetts, United States - Inc-BW-H-32-M | ecosystem: Environmental > Terrestrial > Soil >... | reverse complement strand
ATTAGGACGTTTTGCGCGTGCATTTCCCACCGGCAAATCGAAACCCGCGGAGTTGGCCGCGCAGCTGAAGTCTGCGTTGGCGGGCGCTCAAGGCATTCGCATCAACGAGATCTGTTTTGTGGCCACGGACTCGCGCTTCCGGGACGCCAGCGTAGCAGCGCAACTAGCGGTCTCGACGCTCGGTGAGGACCAGGAACAATTCAAGCAGTGGCTGAACGACCCCCAGAAGCTGCTGGAGATGATAGCGGCGGCACAAGGATCGAGGAGTGGTGGCGGCAGCGGATCGGGAGGAGAATCCGGTGGTTCAGGAAACGGCCCGGGCAACGGTAACGGAGGCGGTCCAGGGGTGGCTGGCGGCGCTGGAGCGGGAGTCGCTGGCGGAAGTGGTGGTTTCTACCATCGCGTTGCAGGCAGCGAAGAAGCGCCCGCGCAATCCAATGCACCGGGCGCCGACCCGAATTTCTTCACTGGTCCGGTCGCCGACGCTTCCCCGGCCCTGTTTTTACCCCCTAGTTCCGGCATTAGCTCTGGCATAACTGGTTCGGGCATTGGTCGAGGAACTGGCTCGGGGCCAGGCCGGGGTGTAACGGGCGAGCCCACCGAAGACGAAATTCTTGGCATTCTTAGCGCGCTGACCAGCATGGGCCAGGTCGGCGCGGGCGGTGGTAGTGGAATGGCCGCCGCAGGTGCGTTCCACGAGCAGATGTCACAGTTACCCGGCCGCGCGCAGGACACGTTAAAAGCAGCGCTCGCCGAGATTGCCTCGCATGCGCCCGACGCCAAGCCGGATCAGTCCATGCTGGTGCAACTCGCCGAACACCTGGCGATTCGTTTCGCCTTGGAACGCTACGAGAAAGGGGAAGTGAAGGTCAACGCGGTCCGCCAGATGCTCGACCGCATGAACCAGGAAATCGAAGCCCTGCGCAAGATTCTGGGCGCTCACGAAGACAAGATGAGCGATGCGGGCCTCATGGTGGAGTCGCACCGCGAAATTTTGGACCGCCAGTTCTGGGCCGCCGTTCCGGAAAGCGGCAAGCGCACCGTACTGCTCTCCACCGAGGCGTGGTGCATTCCCCCACGCAACGTGCAGTCTTACGTCGGTGAGCTGATCGAGCAGGGAAATATTGCAGACGCGATCAGCGTCCTGCAGAACTACGCAGCGTGCGCCGACAGCGACGAAAGCGATGCCCGCAAGAAAACCGCAGCCGGCCTTTCGCAAATGGCTGAGTTGTACGCCAAGGTCGATCCAAAGCTGCTGATCGCAGCATTACAGCACCTCGGCCTGCGTTTGAACGTCGAGCAGGATGCCGAACTGCAAGGCCTGGTCAGTGCAGCGTTCGTCCGCTTAAGCCAGGAAGCCGCCACCAGCCGCAGCTACGCAGCGATGGAACAGGCGCTCGATCTGCTCTCGGGCGTCGAAGCGCAGCGACCCGGCACCGCGCGTAGCCTCCGCGCAAAGATGGGCATCGAGGAGCGCGTTCCCGAATTTGTCGACGAAGCATTGCGCGCGCGTCAAGCTGCCGCAGGTCTAACCAGTGTCCTGAAGTTGCTGCCGCAAGCCACGATGGAGCAGCTCTCCACTCGTTTCAACCGTTGCAGCTTGCGCGATGACGCCGAGCATGTCGCGAACCTCGCCGCCGATCTCGGTGAAGAAGGCATACAGTATCTGCGCAGCACGGTGCGCGGCGGGACCATCGCCGAGGCTGTCGAAATGGTGGGCTTGCTCTGTAGGCTCGACTCACAGGCCGTGCAAGTGTTCTTGCCATCGCGCATGAAGGATTTTCCGCGCACCTCACAGGACCGCGTTCTGCGCCAGATCTCCGCCAGCGACGCCCCAGGCCGCTGCCGCATTTTGCTGGAGTTGCTCGATCATCTCGATCCTCTGGTCATGCCGCTGGCCATCGACGAAATCGGTGTCACCGAAGATCGCGACGCCCTCCCCCGCCTGCTTACAATCGCCGATGGCGACTTGCCCGCAGGCGCCGGGATCTATCTCCGCGTCAAAGCAGTAGAAGCTTTGGGCCGCATTAACGCTCCTGAGTCCATCACCGCGTTAAAGCGCATCGTCGAAGCCAAGAAATTTATGGGTTGGGTTCAGCCGCAAGAACTTCGCATCGCCGCATGGCAAGCGCTCGAAAGACTGGACCCGACGTGGGCTATCGCGTTTCTACCCCACAGCAGCCTGGACAAGTCCGATCTGACCCTCGCCCCGCTCGAAATGACGCCCAACAGCAAGTTCGTCCGCCAGCGGCGCCACAAGCGCGTGCGCCTCAATAAGCCGGTCACGGCGGTCAGCACTAACCTGAAAGAGGCCTGCAGCTTGCAGATCAAGACCGCCAGCCTTACGGGCGGTGTCGCCACCATCAGCCGTCACCTGGCCCCCGGAACGCCAGTACAACTCAAATTTCAGGTCGGCATGCGCAACCTCCAAGCCACCGCGCTGATGCGCGACTATCGCGCCCAGGACATGGCCTTCGAAATCGTGGACATGAACCTCGAGGAACGCAGCCGTCTTCGCCGCCTCCTCGCCGACAGCCTGTCATCGCCCGGCTCCTCAGCGGCTAAGGACGATACGCAGGTGCCGTCCGACACGCCTGTGCCACTCGTAACCCGCTCCCGTTAACGCATGGCGCCCACGCCCGGCATCGATGTAGTGGCCGGTCTTTAGACCGGCCATCCGCACCTTCCCGCCACATTTTTGGCGTCGGCGCATCGAAACAGATAGAATGAAGTGTTGCGCGGATCTTCGAATGCCGGGCCGTAGGACTCCGGCGCGGTCGAATACCGTCAGGAAACGGCGAAACTATTCATGGATGCAGCAAAGCTCGTAGACGGCGTCATAGCGCGATTTATCGGCACCAAGCACGAGCGCGACGTCAAGAAATTGCAGCCGCTGGTTGCGGCCATCAACGCGCTCGAGGCCGAAATCAAGACGCTCAGCGACGAAGATCTCAAGCTGCGTTTTCTCGCCCTGAAAGAGCAGGTTCAGGAGCCTCTCAAAGAGGCCGACGCTAGCGAACCAACCTTCCGCGACCTGATGCAGAGGGCGTTCGAGCCCGTGCTGGTCTCAGCGTTCGCCCTAGCCCGCGAAGCCGGCCGCCGCTTCCTGAACATGCGCCATTTCGACGTGCAGCTCATCGGCGGCATGGTCCTGCACGACGGCAAGATCGCCGAAATGAAAACCGGTGAAGGCAAAACGCTCGTCGCCACCCTTCCCGCGGCCCTGAACGCCCTTGCCGGACGTGGCGTTCATATCATCACCGTGAATGACTACCTCGCCCGTCGCGACGCCGAATGGATGAGCGCCCTCTATCGCGGACTGGGCCTCTCCGTTGGCGTAATTGTGCACGATCTCGACGACGAGCAACGCCGCGCCGCCTACGGCGCTGACATCACCTACGGCACCAACAACGAATTCGGCTTCGACTATCTGCGCGACAACATGAAGTACGACCTCGCGAATTGCGTTCAGCGCGGCCATCACTTCGCGATCGTCGATGAAGTCGACTCCATCCTCATCGACGAAGCGCGCACCCCGCTGATCATTTCGGGTCCCGCGGAAGAATCGACCGACAAGTACTACAAAATCGACAAAATCATCCCCAAGCTGATCCAGGATATCGACTACACCCTCGACGAAAAGCACCGCCAGGCGACGCTCACCGAAGACGGCGTCAGCAAATGCGAACGCCTGCTAAGTCTCGGCAATCTGTACGACCCCGCGCACATGGAAGTGATTCACCACGTATACCAGGCCTTGCGCGCCCATGCCCTATATAAACGCGACGTCGATTACGTCGTGAAAGACGGCGAAGTCATTATCGTCGACGAGTTCACCGGACGTCAGATGCCTGGTCGCCGCTGGTCCGACGGATTGCACCAGGCCGTCGAAGCAAAAGAAAATGTCAAGATCGAGCGCGAGAACCAGACGCTCGCAACGATCACCTTCCAAAACTATTTCCGCATGTATAAGAAGCTCTCCGGCATGACCGGTACCGCCGAAACGGAAGCCGCGGAGTTCGCAAAAATTTACAATCTCGATGTCGTCGTGATTCCAACCAACCGCGCATTGATCCGCAAAGAATATCCCGACGTGGTCTATCGCACCGAAAAAGAGAAATTCCACGCGGTGGTCAACGGCATCATGCAGGAAGACGATTCCTACGCCAACGGCATTCGCCATTTCCACGAGCGCGGCCAGCCGGTTCTCGTCGGCACCATCTCGATCGAAAAATCCGAAGCCATCGCGGACATTCTGAAGCAGGCAGGCATCCCGCACCAGGTCCTCAACGCCAAACAGCACGAGCGCGAATCGCGCGTGGTCGCGCAGGCCGGACGCAAAGGCGCTGTAACCGTCGCCACGAACATGGCCGGCCGTGGCACCGACATCCTCCTCGGCGGCAACCCAGAGCAGATGACCCGCGATCATTTCCTGAAGAACAAAATGGCCATGCCGTACGCTTCCGCGCCGGCGGTCATCGCCGCCGAGGGTGCGAGCATCAACGCCACCGGGGAAGTTGCGCAGCCGATCGCCGCGCCAATGGTTCTTTTTCAGCACGAAGGAAAAATCTTCCAAGTCCCCGCGGACCAGTGGAAGCCGATGTACGAGGACTTCGCGCAGCAGTGCAAAGCCGAGCACGACGAAGTCGTAGCGTTAGGCGGCCTCCACATTCTCGGCACCGAGCGCCACGAAGCCCGCCGCATCGACAACCAGCTCCGTGGCCGCGCCGGCCGCCAGGGCGACCCCGGCTCCTCGCGCTTCTTCCTCTCCCTCGAAGACGACCTCATGCGCATTTTCGGCGGCGAACGCGTCAAAGCTCTGATGTTCCGCCTGGGCATGACCGAAGGCGTCCCCATCGAGTCCGGCCTGATCTCCCGCCGCATTGAAAACGCCCAGAAATCGGTCGAAGCGCAAAACTTCGACGCGCGCAAGCACCTGCTCGAGTACGACGACGTAATGAACAAGCAGCGCGAAACGATTTACGCCATTCGTCGCTCCGCGCTCGAAGGCAAAGACCAGCGCGACTACGTCCTCGGCATCGCCGAAGATGTCGCCCGCGAGCTCGTGAACACCTACTGCCCCCGCGAGCAGCATCCCGACCAGTGGAACACCACGCAATTTCTAGCGGAAGTAAATGCACAGTTCGGCGTAGACGCAAAAGCCGCAGACGCCGATCCAACTGCGCTAACCCACGACCAACTGGCCGACGCCACAGCCGAAGCCGTCGTCAAGCGCTACGAGGAAAAAGAAAAGCAATTCGGCGCCGACTTGATGCGTTGGCTCGAGCGCCGCATCATCCTCGACGTAGTCGACTCGCAGTGGAAAGACCATCTCCTCTCCCTCGACCACCTGAAAGAAGGCATCGGCCTCCGGGGCTACGCCCAAAAAGATCCGATTGTCGAGTTCAAGAAGGAAGCCTTCGTCCTCTTCGAAGACATGATGGGGCGCATCGACAACGAAACGATCCGCTACCTCTACCACATCCAAATTCAGCAAGGTGAGCAGCCCGGCCAGCCCGCGCAACCGCGCCCTGCCCCCCCCCGCCCGCCTTCACCGAACGCACAAGCGCTTCCGCAGCGCACCGGTGGCGCGCAAGCAGCGGTAGCCAGCGCCGCAGCCCGCGCATCGGAGCCTCCGCCGCAACGCCTGCCCGACGTAGCCCGCCAGCTCGAACGCAAACAACAGCGCCAACAAAAGGATTTGCAGTATCAAACCGGCGCAGCCCAAGCCGAACCACCAAAACCAGTCCGCGCCGCCGCAAAAGTAGGCCGCAACGACCCCTGTCCCTGCGGCTCCGGCAAAAAATACAAAAAATGCCACGGCATAAATTCATAAGTCAAACCTGTAGCCGCCCTCTCCGAGAGGGTGGGGTTTAGACAACACACAGGCGAAAAACAAACGCAGTAGAAAAATTCGATCCACTAGAGTCCGTCAGACTATCGAAAGGTCAAAAATGCCGCCAGGACCAGCCCCCCAACCAATGCCGGAGCGTTACCCAATCCCCGGCGTAAAAAATCTAGTCGCGGTCGCCAGCGGCAAAGGCGGCGTAGGCAAAACCACGGTAGCCGTAAACCTAGCCCTAGCCCTCGCGAAACTAGGCTACAAGGTAGGCCTCCTGGACGCCGACGTCTACGGCCCCAACGTCCCCATAATGCTGGGCACCCTCGAAGAGCCCAGAGCCACCGCCGAAAAGCGCATCTACCCGGTAGAAGTCCAAGGCATAAAAATGATCTCGATGGGCCTGCTGAATCCCGGCGACAAGCCCATGATCTGGCGCGGCCCCATGCTCCACAGCATCATCACGCAGTTCCTGCGCAGCGTAATCTGGGGCGAACTAGACTATCTATTAATAGACCTCCCACCAGGCACAGGCGACGTCCAACTAACGTTAATCCAAACGGTAGCGGTCACGGGCGCGGTCGTCGTAACGACGCCGTCCACGGTCGCGTTAGCCGACGTCCGCAAAGCCATCGAAATGTTCCGCCAGGTAAACGTAGAAGTCCTAGGCGTAGTCGAAAACATGAGCACCTTCACATGTCCTCACTGCGACAAGCCCATCGACATTTTCGGCCACGGCGAAGGCGCCAAGACCGCCCGCGAATACGGCGTCCCAGTCCTGGGCGAAATCGAAATCGATCCCCGCATCCGCATAGGCGGCGACACCGGCAAACCCGTAGCCGCCCAAGGCAAAGACTCCCCAGTAGCAAAAAGCCTCTATGGGGTCGCACACGCCGTAACCGCCCGCCTAGCCGAACTAGGCACAACAACTCAAGGCCCGAGCGTCACGATCGACTAGCCGCGCGGATATCGGCGCAGTGGTGCCAGACTGGTCGAAAGCGTAGGAACAACAAAATGCTTCAGAAATCGTTCACCGCCAAATTGCAGAAGAGCCCGAAAAAAGGTGGTTGGACTTATGTCATCTGGCCGGATTCCGTCAAGTTCTTTGGAACCCGCGGTCTGGTCAAGGTTAAAGGCAAAATGAATGGACACCCGTTTCGAAGCTCATTTATGGCTCTAGGTGACGGGACTCATAAGCTGCCCGTGAAAGCGGAAATATTGCGGGCAACTGGAAAAAAGGTGGGCGACACCATAAAAGTAATTCTCGAACAGCGCATGACGACCTGACTCGACGCCGTGCAAGGCTCGAGAGATCCTCTGTCGCAGTCTGTTCCGACCAGTCTTCTTCTTGTTGCGCTTTCTTGTCAGTTCCCGTAACGGATGTTATCTTGACCTACCGACCGAGCGTGTCGTCGCGACCGAACGTCCATCCCGTAGGGACACGGCACGCCGTGCCCGTCCGCAACTCCGGGCAAATCAAAGAGTCAGCATGACTCGCAGAAGTCGGAGCTTCAGCTCCAACAAAAACGCAGGGGTCGGAGCTTCAGCTCCGACAAAAACAGCGGCAAGCAATTGGGGCTTCAGCCCCTGAGGAACCGTTTCCAGTGATCCGACCCTATCGCGGCAAGCACCCCGAAATCGCCGCCTCCGCCTACATCGACCCCGCCGCCGTAATCATCGGCGATGTAGTCATCGGCGATGACTCCAGCGTCTGGCCCTGCACGGTCATCCGCGGCGACGTAAACTACATCCGCATCGGCGCCCGCACAAATATCCAAGACGCCTCGGTCCTCCACGTAATGCGCGACGAATATCCGCTAATCCTGGGCGATGACGTAACCATAGGCCACAGCGTCACCCTCCACGGCTGCAACATAGCCAGCCGCTGCCTGATCGGCATGGGCTCCATCATCCTAAACGGTGTAACGATCGGCGGAGGCAGCATAGTAGCCGCAGGCACCCTAATCCTGGAGCGCACAGAAATCCCCCCGAACAGCCTGGTAGTAGGCCACCCCGGCAAAATCAAGCGCACCCTGACCCCCATCGACCAAGCCGCCATCGACGAATACGCCAAACGCTATGTAGCCTACAAAAATATCTACCGCGAGGAACCCGTCGAGTGAGCGAGCAAACTCATAGGAGCACGGCACGCCGTGCCCGTCCGCACCCGCACGCCAACCGTCGCACCGCCGTCACAGGCAACCACACGGTCGGCAACCGCACCGTCCGCAACCACACCGTCATTCCGAACGGATCGGGCCGATTTTTTCTTCCGCGTTCACTTCCTGTGACCGCGTCGGCCCGCGCAGAGAGGAATCTCTCTTAGTCTTTCCATGGCCAACAAATCCAAATTCCAAGCCATAAAAGGCACCCGCGACCTACTCCCCCCAGACACCGCCCTCTGGCATCACGTTGAGCAAACCGCCCACGAAATCTTCCGCACCTTCGGCTTCGGCGAAATTCGCACTCCGATCTTCGAGCCCACCGAACTCTTCGCGCGTGCCGTCGGTGGCGACACCGACATCGTTGGCAAAGAAATGTATTCGTTTGTTGAAGGACGGGTCGTTGAGACACAGCAAAACCTTGAAGAGTTAGAAGGGGCCGTAGAGGCTGCTTGGCAACGCGGTGAAGTCTATCATTCAGCGGAGAACCAGGAGCGAGTCCGGAGGGTACACGATCTCTGTAAAGAGATAGTGAGTCTGGCTGGCAGTGCCACTGCCGTTTTCAAAGACAGATTCGCAAGTCTACTTCGAGAGATCGACCAAACGATCGATGATATGAAAGCGCACGTCAGCCTCCGCCCCGAAGCCACAGCGTCCGTCTGCCGCGCCTACATCGAACACTCCATGCAGCAACTCCCCCAACCAGTGAAGCTCTACTACATGGGTCCGATGTTCCGCCGCGAGCGCCCGCAAAAAGGCCGCTACCGCCAGTTCTACCAAATCGGCGCAGAAGTCCTCGGCGGCCAAGACGCCCCCGCCATCGACGCCGAACTCATCGAAATGCTGATGACCTTCTTCGACAAGCTCGACCTAAAAGGCATCGAGCTGAGCATAAATTCCATCGGCCACAATGCCCCAAACTGCCGCCCAGCCTACGTCGGACTCCTCCGCGCCGAACTCACTAAAGTAAAGGACAAGCTAGGCCCAGACTCCCAGCGCCGCATCGACACCAACCCGCTCCGCGTCCTCGACTCCAAGCTCGAATCCGAGCAGGCCGTCATCGCCACTCTCCCCAAAATCGCCGACCATCTCTGCCCCGAATGCGCCGCCCACTACGCCGCCGTGAAACAACAACTGCAACTCCGCGGCATCCTCTATCGCGAAAACTGGCGTCTGGTCCGCGGCCTCGACTACTATATGCGCACCACTTTCGAAATCACCGCACAAGGTTTAGGCTCGCAAAACGCCGTCTGCGGAGGCGGCCGCTACGACGGCCTGGTTGAACTCCTCGGCGGCCCGCCAACAAAAGGCATCGGCTTCGCCATCGGCGAAGACCGCCTGATTCTCTCGCTGCAGGAACAAGCCCGCCAATCCGAAGCCGATCCGGAGCGCGCAGCGCGAGCTTCATCTTCGCCACTCGCGACTCGCCACTCGCCACTCCTCTACATCGCCTGGATGGGCCAAAACACCTACGCCACCGCCGTCCGCGCCGCAAAAGACCTCCGCAACGCCGGCTTCAGCGTAGAATTACCTCCGACTGAACTAAAATTTGGCAAGGCCCTGGGTCAAGCCGACAAGTTAGGCGCAAAATTCGCCCTGATCCTCGGCGAAGACGAAGTCACCGAAGGCCTCTGGACGCTAAAAACACTGGACGACGGCGCGCAAATAAAACTGCCAGAGCCAGCCTTAATCGAGCTCCTGCGCAAATCGTCGTAAGGGTATCGGCCGGATGTAATGGCAGGTCTTTAGACCCGTCCGATAGCACCTGTAGCCGCCCTCTCCGAGAGGGCGGGGTTTAGAGCAAGACGGCGCGCATCGCGTACAATAGATCAAGCACGTAACCACAAAAAGGACCACGACCTTGCTCGATTTTCTAGGCAACCTGACCCGCACCCACTACGCCGGCGCCCTCCGCGCCTCCGACGCCGGCAAAGACGCCGTAGTCCTAGGCTGGGTAGCCAAGCGCCGCGACCTGGGCAATCTCCTCTTCCTGGATGTCCGCGACCGCACCGGCATCGCTCAGGTCGTCTTCAACAAAGAAACCCAACCCGAAGCCCACGCCAAAGCCGAACACGTTCGCAGCGAATACGTAGTCGCGGTCGAAGGCAAGGTAATTCAGCGCCAAAAGGCGAATCCCGACCTGGCCACCGGCGAAATCGAGATTGTCGCCACGAAGCTGCACGTTCTGAACAACGCAAAAACTCCGCCATTCCCGATCGAAGACGAAATCAACGCCGCCGAAGAAACGCGCCTGCGCTACCGCTATCTCGATCTCCGCCGCCCCAAGCCGCATCGCAACCTCGCGCTGCGCCACAAAATCTTGCTCGAAATTCGCAAGACCATGGACGAGATGGGCTTCCTCGAAATCGAAACGCCCATGCTCACCCGCTCCACTCCCGAAGGCGCGCGCGACTTTCTCGTTCCCAGCCGCGTCCATCACGGCCAGTTTTACGCGCTCCCGCAGTCGCCACAGATTTTCAAGCAGATCCTGATGATCGGCGGCCTCGATCGCTACTTTCAAATCGTCAAATGTTTCCGCGACGAAGACCAGCGTGCCGACCGCCAACTGGAATTCACCCAGCTAGACGTCGAAATGTCCTTCCCCCGCCAAGAAGACATTTTCCACGTTCTGGAACAAGTGATGGTCCGCGCCTGCGCGGTCGCCGGAGTGAAAGCGACTGCCCCGTTCCCGCACATGCTCTACAAAGACGCCATCCGCAAATACGGCAGCGACAAGCCCGACATGCGCTTCGGAATGGAATTGCACGAAGTAACCGACTGCTTCCCGCAGGAAGCCAAAGAAAAATTACAGTTCGAAGGCAATGTCTTCGCCGTCGTGGCCCCAGGTGCAGCAACCTATTCACGCAAGCAACTCGACGAGCTGACCGAAAAAGCAAAATCCGCGGGCGCGAAAGGCGCGTATTTCATCAAGCTCGCCGCCGAAGGCACCACCTCCACCGTCGAGAAGTTAATCGGCGCCGAAAATGTCGCGAAGCTTGCAAAAACCTGCGAAGCCAAAACAGGCGATCTCGTCGTGGCCGTCTCCGCCAAAACGCAAATCAAAGGCACCGAGGCCGCCGCCCTAGTAGCAGGCCAACTGCGCCTGCAATTAGGCGAAGCTCTGAACCAAATCGACAAGACGCAATGGAAATTTCTGTGGCTAACCGGCTTCCCCTTATTCGAATGGAGCGAATCCGAGAAAGCCTGGGTAAGCGCCCAACATCCCTTCACCGGCATAGTCGACGAAGATCTCGAAAAACTGGAATCCGCCCCCTGGGAAGTCCGCTCCAAAGGCTACGACCTGGTCCTCAACGGTGTCGAACTAGGCAGCGGCAGCATAAGAATCCATCGCCAAGACATCCAAGCCCGCCTCTTCAAAGCCCTGGGCCTGACCGAAGAGCAAACCCGGCGCCGCTTCGGCTTCTTCCTCGACGCCCTGACGTACGGCACACCTCCACACGGCGGAATCGCGCTAGGCCTAGACCGCGTAGTCATGCTCCTGGCCAACGAAAAATCCATCCGCGAAGTAATCGCCTTCGCAAAAACCACCCAAGCCCAAGACCTGATGGCCGAATCCCCGTCCGAAGTCGACAAAGACCAACTCGACCAACTAGGCATAGCCATCAAGCTGCAAAGTTGAGGCAAGCAATTTTATGCACACGAACACTCGTCCCGACATGCCCGCGATCCGGGACGATCACGGCCCATTCGATCAAGCGGCCATCTTGCTACCAGCGCTCACCCGCTCTGCGCCGTTCGCGCTTCTGATCTTCCTACGCTGGACGAGCTACTCATGCCCACACTGTCATTCCGTGTTCCGCAGAGACTTTTGGCCTCAGAATGTGAGGCTAGGCTGCGGCAGCACCATTTGCACGAAATGTGGGCAGCCATTCGACGACGGCTCGCGTGAATGGCCGCAATTGACGTGGGGCAAAAAGCTAAGATACTTCTTGCCGCCAGGTATTCAGGCTCTTGCCGGCGGAGGTCTGTTTTGCATCATCTTCACATTTTTCATCGCACCAGGCAATGCTATCGACTGGCAATTCATGGTTTTCCTGCCCCTGTTTTTTCTCTCGCCCGTTCTAATTTGGTCTCTGGGCCGGTTTCTTTTTGTTCTTCGATCTACACGCAGATTTCACGAAGCTGCTGTGTCTCCAATGAGTTCTAACGCCCAAATATGAGCCGCATTCGCATACTCCCGGAAGCTGTTGCCAACCGCATCGCGGCTGGTGAAGTCGTCGAGCGGCCCGCGTCTGTCGTGAAGGAGCTGCTCGAAAATGCGCTGGACGCTGGCGCCAAAGCCATCCGCGTCGAAGTCGAAGCCGGCGGCAAGCGCATGATTCGCGTCATCGACGACGGCCACGGCATGACCCACGACGACGCGCTGCTCGCGTTCGAGCGCCACGCCACCAGCAAGCTGCGCTCCGCCGACGATCTGATGTCCATCGCCACGCTGGGCTTTCGCGGCGAAGCCATGCCCACCATCGCCGCCGTCTCGCGTCTCCTCCTCGAAACTCGCGATGCCGCAGAAGCCGAAGGCACCCGCGTCGAGTTCGCCGGTGGAAAACTGGTCGGTGTAAAATCTGCAGGTCTCCCCGCAGGAACAACCGTCAGCGTAGCCGATCTCTTCTACAGCGTTCCCGCCCGGCGTAAATTTCTGAAGTCCGAAACGACCGAATTGGGCCACATCGCTTCGCTCGTCACGCACTACGCCCTCGCCAATCCCGGCAAGCAATTCGTGCTCTCGACGCCCACCCAGCAAATTGTCGATTGCGCGCCAGTCGAGCGGCTGGCCGATCGTGTTTATCAACTCTTCGGCAAGCAAGCGCTCGACGAACTTGTCGAGATCCCTACTGCTTCCGCAGCGTTTCGTGCCGCCATCACCGAACCCGAGCTCGAACCAAGCGAAGAAAGCGCCCGCATCAGCGTCTATGGCTTCACGTCGCGCCCCGAAATCCAGCGCCCCAATCGCAACGGCATCTATGTTTTCGTGAATCGCCGCCTCGTCCGTGACCGGCTAATCCTGCACGCCATTCACGAAGCCTATCGCAACATCCTTCCCGGCAATGTTTTTCCCGCGACGCTGCTATTCCTCGAAATGCCCTACGACGAAGTTGACGTCAACGTGCATCCCGCAAAAATCGAGGTCCGCTTTCGCCGCTCGCAATTTGTGCACGATTTCACGCGCGACGCCATTCGCCAGGTGCTCATGGGAGCACGGCCGATCGCCAGCTTTGCAGCTGCGACCGGGGTGGGCGCCGTGTCCTTGGCGTCGTCGATAAATGGTTCCGAAGTGGATGGCGCCGCTGTCGGCAAGGCCCAAATCACGGCCGGCAACGGCATCGAAGTCCCGCGAGCCGTCATTCCGGCGTTGCAAGCAATCGGCCTCGGCTCCGGCGCAGGCTCGGACGGCGGCTTCGATCTAACGGGCGCGCCGCAGCGCCCGGTTCCCCAACGATTCAGCTTTGATTCCGGCTCTTCCTTCGCCGCCGGACTGGTAGCGCCGGCATCCTTGCCGGCTTCCGCCGAACGTGTGGAACCCAACTGGGCAGCGAATTTCGCTGCGGCAGGTAGCGAAACGCCCGCGCGGCTGCCGCACCCCGACGAGATCGCCGATCTCAAGCCACTCGGTCAAGTGAGCGCGAGTTTCATCGTCGCGGTGAACGGCGAAGGCCTGTGGATCGTGGACCAGCATGTGGCCCACGAGCGCGTGCTGTTCGAGCAACATCTGGAAGCGCGGCGCGCCGGCAAAGTCGAGAGTCAACGCATGCTGATGCCCATGATTCTGGAGCTTGCACCGCGCCAGCTGGTGATCTACGAAAAAATTGCCGAAGAGCTTTCGGCCAACGGTTTCGAGGTCGAACCCATGGGCCCGCGCAGCCTGGCGATTCAGGCAGTGCCTGCGGGCGTAGCCAACGGCGACGCGGAAAAGCTGCTGACCGAAATCCTCGACGGAATCGAGCGCGAAAACGCGGCGATCTCCATCGAAACGCTGCAAGCGAAGATTGCGGCTTCGACGGCGTGCCACGCCGCGATCAAGGTGAACATGCCGCTCGACCAAACAAAAATGGAATGGCTGCTCGGCGCTCTGGCGAAAACGGATTGCCCGATGAGCTGCCCGCACGGGCGCCCAGTGGTACTGCGTTATTCGGTAAAGGAAATCGAGCGCGCATTCCATCGAATCTAGAGAAGTAGCTGAAATCAATTCGCGAGAGGGGAAATGAGCGAAACGCAGAAGACAGCGGTGATTTTTGGACTGGCGAACAAGCGCAGCATCGCCTGGGCGATTGCGCAGAAGCTGCAACAGGCTGGCTGGCGACTGGCGATCACCTATCAAAACGAGCGCTTGGAACTTGAGGCCAAAGACTTGATCGCATACTTGCCGGGCGCTGCGGGATTCATGTGCGATGTGACGCAGGACGAACAGATCGCCAAATTGTTTGATCAACTCAAGGAAAAATATGGTGTGTTGCACGGACTGGTGCACAGCATCGGCTTCGCGCCCGAGAGCGACCTGAAAGGCGATTTCGTCAATACCACGCGCGAAGGATTCCGCATCGCGAACGATATCAGCGTGTACTCGCTGATCGCGGTGGCGCGCGGAGCGCTACCCTTAATGACGGCGGGTGGTGCCATCGTTACGCTCACCTACTATGGCGCGGAAAAGGTCGTGCCGCGATACAACGTCATGGGTGTCGCGAAAGCCGCTCTGGAAGCGACCGTTCGCTACCTGGCCAACGATCTCGGACCCAAAGCGATCCGCGTGAACGCCATTTCCGCGGGACCGATCAAGTCGCTGGCCTCGCGCGGCATAGCCAATTTTGGCGACATGCTGAAAACCCAGGTAGAGCGCGCGCCCTTGAAGCGCAACGTTGAACCCGCGGAAGTGGGCACGACCGCCGCGTTTCTGCTTTCCGACGGCGGCTCCGGCATCACTGGCGAAACCATCTACGTCGATTGCGGCTATAACATCATGGGCTTCTAGGAAGTCGACAGTCGACGGTTGAAAGTCCACAGTGACGCGGCGCGACACGCAGAGCCGCGCCAAGTAATTTCCGAGGCACTGTACGCGCCGGGCTTCAGCCCGGCCAGCCGCCTCCTGAATGAAGACATAGTCCCAACCAGTCGTCATGAACCGTAGTAAAGTATCGCGGTCCATTACTAACTCATGCCCAGAC
>Ga0210401_10004143_pt1 | contig 15184 bp, 13 predicted proteins | sample IncBWH32MmetaG_FD_150866 | JGI IMG/M metagenome (GOLD analysis project Ga0210401, IMG submission 150866) | Forest soil microbial communities from Barre Woods Harvard Forest LTER site, Petersham, Massachusetts, United States - Inc-BW-H-32-M | ecosystem: Environmental > Terrestrial > Soil >... | reverse complement strand
GGACGAGTTGGTGCCGAAGACGATCGGCATCGGCGCGGACGGCGAAGTCGTGTGGTCCTGACAACCCCGACGCTGGTGTCAATTCGCGTATGCGAACGCGACGTGACGGGGGCAAGAAAGCCCGGTCCCCGAGGAGAGCGCGAAGTAAGCCGTAAACCACTGCGCAGGGAAGGCCGGATGATTCGCCTTCACCTGTGGTTCCTTCCCCGTGCTTTTTTCACGCACGGGGGCCGCGGGTGTGGCGGACACCCGGCCTTGCCTGCGCCCTCTGCTTCTCGCGAGGGTCAAGCTCCATGCACATCCCGGGCGCGATGCGTGCGCCGGGAGCGCTGAGCCATGTCCGCTGTCTCACAAGTTGATCAGGATCAACGCGCGTGCCTGCGGCCATGGACACATGGCCGCGGCGGCTGTCGCGATCGAATGATACTGTCGGCAATCAATGGCTGTGATAGGCTTCGCAGGGCGCACGGTGGCCGCGACGCGGCCGGAGCCCCGGACAATCTCCGTCGCTGGGGCCGCGACATGCGAGAAGCCTCAAGGGAGGATCCATGAGCGTAGCCGATCTCAGTTCACTGTCGACCGCCGAGCTCGCCGGTCGGATCGCCATCCTGCGTGATAATATCCGCCAGATCACCGAACAGGCCGCATCGCAGTCGGGCGCGGCCGACGAAGAGCGAAACGCCGACCGCATCGCGCGCCAGACCGATGAGCTCGACAATCTGCTCAAGGAACAGGAGCGCCGCGGCGGCGGGCGCTAGATCATCCTGAGGCGTTCCCCGCAAGCGGGGAGAGGTCACAACAATTCGCCGCCGAATTGATGAGAAAACAGGTGCTGGCTATGTCGCGCGCCGGAACAGCAGGCTCGGCGCCGGCTTGGGATTGCGTGGCGGCCGGATCGCCGACCGCTGCGGCGCAGCCGACGGCTTCGCCTGCGCCTGGGCGTTCGCGGCCGCTGGCTTCATGAGGCGGACCAGCTGGTCCTGCCCGGCCTGGAGCTGCTGCATCGCCAGCGCATTGTCGCGGCTCAGCTGGTCCTGGCTCATCCTGAGCCGGTCGATGCCCTGCCCGAGATTCTCGATATCGGTCGTGAGCTTCTGGACCAGCGGCGCAAGCTCTCCCGAGCCCGCGGCAGCAGCCGGCCGCGCGTCATTATCCGACGGCGCCGGCGGCAAGGAAGCCACCGGCGGAGCCGCGCCATCCGTCGCGCTCGATTGAACGCCGCGCGCGCTCGGCTCCATCGGCGTGTCCGCGCCGTCCTTCGGTGCCGGCTGGCCGTCAGGCGTCGCCGAACCATTCGACCCGAACAGCGGCACCCAACGCGCGACAAGCGTTCTTGGCCCGTCCGCGTCGGTGAAGTACCAGGCAGCCGCCCCGCCAATGACGGCGACCGACAGCAGCGAAGCGATGGCGCCGCGCATCCCCCACCGGCGAAGCAGGGAGGCACGTCCGCTCGCGGCCCCGGCCGAACGAAACACCGAAACCTCGGTTGGGTCAGGCGAGGCCTGCTTCTCGAGCTCGGCGAGGCGCTGATCGATCCGCGCCAGAACTTCGCGCACGACGCGCTTGTAAACGTAGCCGACGAGCTCTTCGTTCTCGGGCACGATCCCGATCTCGTTCGGATCGACATCCTGCGGATTCGGCACTGTCTGCATTGGCATTCCTTGTCCGGTCCAATGCCCGAATGAGGGCGATCTTCGATCCGCCATAGATCGACGCAGGGCTTTGACCAAAGCAAGACCAATCGGTGATAAGTGTGCGGCCCGCTGATGGCATCGACCCGCTTTTGCAGGCGGAACAACCGGGGCCACAACCCAAGCGCAACGCGTGTCGCGCGTGCGCAGTCCGGCCGTCAGCCGCGACCGACTGCGCAACCGGCTGGACGGGGCGACGGCGCGCACGGCCATCCCGGCTGCCCGTTGCGTCCGGCACGGCGTCGGCGCTAGGCTCTTTCGAAAGGGAGGAACAGACTAATGCGGCATGGTGTTTCGATCGCGTTGACGACAGGGTTTTTGGCCGTTGCGGCCCATGCGCAAGCGGACTCGCCGCGCGCAATCTACGTGTCCCTGGTCCTGCAGGCATTCGCCGCCAAGGTCGAATGCCCGGGCACGGACGTCGTTTACCAGGACCTGTTGCAGAAGGCCCAGGAGATGCACCTGCCGGATGGGACCACCGAGGAGGTCCGCAAGGCGATCGCCTTCATGCACACCGGTGGCAAGATGGGCGAGCGCGGCGACGATACGTTGGTGAAGGAAGTCGCGATCGCGACCCAGGCGACGGATTTCGACCAGCGGCGCCTTGGCATGGCCAGCTGGTGCGAGACTCAGAAAACCAGCCTCGCCGGTCTCATCCGCACCAAGCAATAGACGCCGGATATGCCGGTCTACCGGACCGGCATCGGCGGCCGCACCACGGGCCCCCCATCCTCAGCGTCCACGCCGGCCGGCGGATCCGGTTGTAGCGACACCGGGGGCGCAGCCGCATAGGGCATCGGCGGTGGCGCGCCTGCGGCCTGCGGAGGGACAGTGCTCCGTGGCGGCGGCACGGCCCCCACGGTTTGCGGCGCGGCTCGCGACAGCGGCGGGGCGACGGAGGCGGTCGGCGGATAGGACGGCGGCCGGCGCAGCGGCAGCATCTGCGAAGGCGAGGCCGGCCGCATCGGGGGCGTCGCGACCGCCAACTTGGGCCGGGCGTTCTGATCGCGCGCCTTGGCGAGTTCCCGCGACATCTGTTCCTGGCTGGCCTTGAGCTGCTCGATGCTCGTCTTGAGCTGCACGATCTCCTGACCAAGGGATGCAAGGTCATGCGCCATCGACTGCAGCAACTGGGTCGATTCGGCCGGCAAGGCAGCGGCGGGTGGTGCGGCGCCTTCGGTCGATTGAGCCGCCGGGGCCGCCGTATCCGAAGCCGGCGGCGCGATGGACGCGACCGCCTGGCCGGCCTGCGCGGCAGGCTGCTCCGCCGGCGTGGACGTCTCCTGATGCGAGGACGGGAACAGTGACGACAATGAAGGGATCGACGTCGGCAGGTGCTGCGGCAGCCACGCGACGACCAACTCCTTGGCCGTGTCGCCGTAGTTCTCCCAGCCATAGGCGATCGCGCCGCTGCCGGCCGCCAGCACCATGGCGATCACAAAACTCTTCACGACGCGCATCGCGCTCCTGCCGAATGACCGCGGCTGGCCGCCGGCTGTTGCCGTATTGACCGCTGCAGCGCGAAATGTCGCGTCAACGGGCGGCACCGCGGGGGCGTCGGATCCCGCGCGACCCTGCGAATCGGACGGACGGCTCTTGCCGCTCTGGGGCGTCTCGGCCAACTCCTTGTCGCCGGGGGCAACCCGAACCACGTCGGGCGCGACAACGACGACATCATCCGGACTTTTTTGCTTGGGATTCAACGTGGACTGCATCGGCGCTCCGGATTTGGGTCCAATGTCACGCACACAACGCGGCCGGCGGATATCCGGCGGCACGAGGTCGACGGCGTTCGGCCCCCGCACCACACTCCAGTCCGCCTTGTCCAAAGCAAGGCGAGATGGTGGATAAAATCGGGCAGTAGCCGCTCAATAGGGTGGCTCCTTCCGTTGCCGCTGCGCCTTCGCAGCTTCGATCCACCATAAAAAGTCGTCCGCGAATCGCGGGAACGCGCGCTCCAGGGCGTGACCACCCTCCCCGATTGGCTGGCCTTCCTCCGAGAGCGTCGGTGCAATCGGACCGGCCGCGAGCGAGCTCGAGATCACCACCATTCCCATCTCGGAAAGCGTGCCGTGCCAGGCAGTTGCGGAGCGCGCGCCGGCAAACCGGCCGGCGGAATAGCTCGCGATCGCAGCCGGACGCCAGAACCATTCTTCGAGGAAATGATCGGTCAGGTTCTTCAGGCCGGGCTGGACGCCCCAATTATACTCGCCCGTGATGAAGACAAATCCGTCGGCGGCACGGATCTGGCCCGCGAGTTTTTCCAGAGCAGGCGGCGCCTCGCCTTTCTTGTATTCCTTGTACATGCGATCGAGCATCGGCAGGCCCACGGCCTTGGCATCGATCAGCTCGACATCCAGCCCGCGCGCCCGCAAGCCGGCGATGACGAATCGGGCAAGGCGGATGCCCATCCGATCGGACCGGTAGGAGCCGTAGAGAACCAGAATGCGGTGCGTCATTGCTATCAGGACATTACCACGCGATGCAGGTCGAAATACCGCAAAATTCAGCAGGCGGGGCGATACCTGACATTAGCTGTCCCGGGGTGATCCGGCTTGACAGCACGGATGGATGGGAGGAGCATCGCCGCATCGCCCCGATTGGCGATCACATTGGTCAACCACGCAAAGGGAGGTTCAATGACTCCACCTCCGCAGAGAGACCGCGATAGTACCGTGGTGTGCGTTCGGACCATGGTATAGCGGTAACCCCCACGAACGGCACGCCGGGCGAAGGTTTAGCGGGCTGCATCAGTGAGGCATGGCCCCTTACCTTCCCGGCGGTGTGCTCGTTGCACCTGGGCACGTCGAGCGACCGGCCGCTCAATCCGAATCGTCCTCAAATCGCAACTCGTCTGGGACGGTGCCGAACCGTCCGAGCACGGTTGTCGTGCTGTCGGGATAGCCCGTGCGAACCAGAGCGACGGCGCCAGCATAACCAAAGACCTTCCAATAGCCCTTGGCACGCTCGATCGCGGCGGCCGGGCTTGCGCACTTGTAGGGCTCACCTGGCACAAGCCCCGCCTCCGTCCGATCAATCGGCATCGCGATGAACTGAGCGAGATCGCCCATGGCGCTTCCCTCACTATTTTTGTTCAGGGGACGCGGATATCGAGCGCGATGCATTGACCCAGATCAACCGTTGTTGCGCTGCACGCGCGACCTGCGGCGCGGCAAACGCCTGAGCCGCCACACGCGCCTTCAGATGGTCTTGAAACATCGCCCCGGAGCCAACATTGATGTATCAGCTGTGCATCATTTGCTGAGCAGGCCCGGCCGTGGAGACCTTGTGATGTTAGAGCGCGCCATCCCCATCCAACATCCACGGATCGCTTTTGATGCGCAGCATGGCGCGCACAGGCCGGCCGGCGCGCATAGCGGTCTCCGCGCACTGCTGGACCGGGCCTTGCACCAGATAAGAAGAGTATTGCACTTCCTCGGCCGGCTCGCCGAGGCCGGCGGCCCGCTATCATAAGCGAACGTCCCCAGTCCTGCGCAGCCTTCGCGCGGTACATGGCGTCCTTCACTTCTGCGGTCCGGACAGCGCAATGTCGCGTTCGGCGCGGAACACGTTGGCATAGAGGTTTGCAATCCACTGCCGGCCGCCCGAGGTCATGTTGAGATAGCCGATTTCGGTCTGGATCTGCGGCGCGACACTGTCCCAGTAAAATTGCGGATAGCGATTGACGATATCGGCCGGCGATTCATAACCGAGCTGGCGATTGATGCCGACCTCCTCGAACTCATGATACAGCGCGTTGGATTTTCTGATGTAGTTCGGATCCCCGAGTTGCCCGATGAAATCCGCCGCGCGTACGAGCGATGCTTCCCAACCGAATTGCTGCCCCGGCGATGGCGGAAATCGTGTGCCTTCGATCGCGTCGGCGATGCGCTTCGGATCGAGCGGGGCGATTCCCGCAATCCGACGCTTCACATAAAGCTTCGAGCGCTCGACGTGGTAGGGCATCAAGCCGGCGTCCGATGAGCCGCGCGGCAGCGTCACCTTGTTCCCCGTGGCGTCGATCACGAAACCGTTCGCGCCATCATCCCCGAGAAGACCGCGCACATAGCCGATGTCATGGGTGAGACAGGCGATGATGAGATGGGCATAGTCGTCCGCCGTCACATGCGCATGCAAGGCCCGTCCGCGGAAAATCGCGTGCCCTGCGAGCGTAACCAGAAGCGTGTGTTCGACGTTGTGGTAAAGCGCGTCGCTGTTGCCGATGCATTCGATGGCCATGCGCGCGGCCGATGTCACGCACTCGGCAAGCCGCATCTGGGACGACCCGAACCGGCGACGCATATAGGAGCCGAGAAACTCCTCCAGTTCATCCGCCGCCAGTTCAGGAATAGTCATCATGGATGCCGTCCCGCTTCGGTCCCTTGTCGCCGCTATTCCCCGATCATCGACTTTACCGCGAGTGTGCGGGCAGCATAGCCCATCACGGGGCCGCCGGCCAAACACGACGGCTCGCGGGGAAACGAAATTATGAAGCGGATGTTATCTCGCGACGCGTTTCATCAATGTTGCGGTATCGGCATGGGCGGCCGCGGGGAAGATCCCGATGTGCGGGACGGCGACGGCCTCCTCGTGGGGCCGCGCGGTTGACCTTGGGACGCATGGTCGACGGACTCGAGATAGGATGCGAGCGCCCACGCCGAGCTCGAATTGCTCGCATAATGCTGCTGCAGAAAAAGATACAGCGTGAGGGTGAAGCGCCCCTTGGCAAGTCCGCGGGCGCCGTGATGACACGCCGAGCAGCTGTCTGCGAACAGCCTTGTCGCCGGTTTGCCCTCATCCAGATTTTCGGCCCGCGCAGCCGGCTTCGCGACAAAAGTCAGGACGCCAATGAGGAGCAACGCGCGCATCACGTCGCGAAAAAGGTGCCTCGCGGCCAATCGCATCCCGTCACCATCCGTTTTTGCTCGGCGATGCACAGCGCCCGCCCTCGGGACAGTAGAACAGCGCCCGACGCGAACAGCAAGCCGAGAACGAGCGTTCGGAACATCGTCTCATCGACGCGGCCGAACAGCCTCATCCGAGCCAGGTGCCGGCGAGGACGCAGGGCAGGCCGACCGGGAAACATCACGCCGTCTCCGCCGTGACCGCCGCGGAGCAAGCACCACTTGCAGCGATCAGGCCACGTCGGCGCGCGGGCTCTCGCTGTCTTCAGCGGCGAGCACATCGAGATCGACGAGCTGCGGATCGTCATCGTCGAGCTCGCTCCGCAGCCGCTCAGCGCCATGGACCTGCATCAGCGTCTGCACGCGGCGGGCATTCGGATAGTCCACATGCTGATGGCGCAGCGCCGTCGTCAACAGCGTCCTCGGCAGGTCGACGAGCGTGAAGGCCTGAGCCTTGCGCAACTCGCCGCCCTCACACCAGCGGAGCGGATTGAGCGTATAGATCACCTGCCGCTCGATCTCGGGAAATTGTTGCGGCTGCTCCGGCTCGCCTTGCGTGAGCAGCGCGACATTGGCGTTGCCGGCGCGCGTCCGCACGGCGGTCGACCGCAGCTCCCAGCAAAGCAACTCGACGGCCGAGAGGACCTCGCGGCGCACCGCTTCCACGCTGGTTGCGAACCGGCTCGCGTCCGGCACCGGCGCGCCGCTTTTGGTGACCGCCTCCATCAGAGACCGGGCGCCGGCTTCGAATTTCGGGGCAGCCTGTTCGATCGCCATGACCATCGCCTCGATGCCGTCGGCCGTCACGTCACGGTCGCGCTGGATCTTGGCGTCGCCCCAGGCCCGTTCGGTGGCCATGATCTGCTGGTCGAGTTCCGCCAGTTCGGCGCGCAGCTTCTTGGCGCGATCCTCGACCGCGCGCAGCTTGACCTCGGCGCGCTCGAGCTTCGTATTGCTGGCGCCGGCCACCGCCAGCTGCTCGGCCGCGGCGCGCATTTCAGCAAGGAGCTGTTCGGCCTCGCTCAACTGCTCCGCAAGCCGCGCCCGCGCCGCCAGCTTGTCCTTGAGGGCGCGCTCGAAGCGTTCGACCGGGGCAACATCACGCTTGAAAAATCCCATAAGCCACATCCCTTCGCGAATCGCGTTTGGTCCGCCGAATCACAGGCAGATAGAATGCCCGAAATCTAGCCCGTGACTTGGATCAGGGTGGGGCGTTTGGAGCGCTTGCGTGCGCGTAGGGGGACTGGACATTCGCAACCGGCATCGTCTGGGCGATGCGATCCCTGATTCGGCACCGCAAGAACGGCAGCCCTGAACCACGCCATCCGCGGCTCGGATTCGACCCGTCGAACAGCTTATCGGGCAAGGATCAGCCTTCCGGCGGCGTCTAACGGCCGGGCTTTCGCGAAGTTCTACGCCCTCTCCACAAGGGCGCAGGGAATGCCGGGTGACCGCCTCACCCGCGGCGCGCCTGCAAAAAAGTAAGCAGGCGGCAGTCACCACAGGTGCAGCCGGATCATCCGGCATCCCCGGCGCGATGGTTTAAACGGTGTCCTTTGTGTTCTCCCTGGGGCCGGGCTTGATTCGCGAGAAGCGAAGGCGGAAGCAACATGCGGGCGGCGCGTGGAGTCTTGGCCGTTCATCCGGCGAAGACGACCACGATAACCGAGCCCCAGGTGGTGAGCAGGATGTTCGCGACCGGATAGGCAGGCGTATAGCCGAGCACCGGGACAGGGCTTCCCGAGCGCTCCTGGAGGGCCGCCATCGCCGCCGTCACCGTCTGCGCCCCGGTCAGGCCTCCAAGCAGGAGGATCGGGTTCATGCGCAACACGAACTGGCCAAGGCAGAACCCGACGATCTGCGGCAGCAGGGTCACCACCATGCCACCCAGCAGCAGGCCGATGCCCGCCTCCCGTATCGCGGACAGAAAAATCGGACCGGCATGGAGTCCGGTGAGCCCGACAAAGGCCGCAAGTCCGAGTGACGTCATCAGGTTGACGGCGCCCTCGGGGATGCGGCCGAAGTGCGGGAGACGCGTGCGGAGATAACCGACCAGAAGTCCGGCGAGCAGCGTGCCAACGCTGGTGCTGAGCGCGATCTTGATGCCGCCAAGGGGAAAACTCACGAGGGCACCGACGACACCCCCGAGGAAGATCGCGAGCCCCATCACAACGAAATCGATGCTGGTGCTGGGCGCAACGATGACGCCGATGCTCTTGGCCGCATTCTGCACGGCCGTTTCGGGCCCGACGATCCGCAACAGATCGCCGCGCTCCAGGATGACGCCGGCGGCGACAGGGATCTCCTGACCGCCCCGGCTGAGCGAGCGCAAATACAGGCCGCGCGTCCAGGTCTCTCGTGAGGCATCTTCGAGCGTCATGCCCGCAAGCTTCGGGTTCATCAGGAAGACATCTGCGGAGAGCAAGGGGACGTCGAGGAGCTCCCTGTCTTCCACCTCCTCCGCGCGCGGTCCGATCCATTCGACGATGATCTGGCGCGGCGCCGACAGTGCGAGGACGTCGCCGGCGGCTAGGGTCATTCCGCGCTCTGCGTCGAGAACGCGGTCTCCGCGACGGATCCGGTGAATGAACACACGCTGCTCCGGAATGCGGGCTTCCGCGGCAGCCACCGTCAATCCAACGAGAGCCGACTGCAAATCCAGCCGGTAGGCGCGCAATTCGAATTTGCGCCAGGCCGAAGCCAGCCCGGACTTGGTGCGGGCCATGCCCAAGCTCTGTTCGAGCTTGAGCGCTTCCGTCCTCAGATCGATCTTGAGCAGCGCCGGCGCGATGACTGTGCAGAACATGATCACGCCAGCATAGCCGAAGATGTAGCACACGGCGTCAGCAACAGCGATGTGCGAGATGAACAACGCGCGCTGCGCCTCTGATACGGCGAGACCGTTGACCGCGTCGGTCGCGGTTCCCATGGCGGCGCTCTGGCTGAGGGCGCCTGACAGCAGCCCCGCCGCAAAGCCGGGATCGAGCCGCAGCACGTAGGCCACAGCAATTGCCGCCGCAAGACCCGTGAAGCCCACGACAACGGCAAGCAGCATCGGCTTCAGCCCGTCGCGCTTCATCGCCAGCACGAATTGCGGGCCGACGGAATAGCCGATTCCAAACAGGAACAGCAGGAACAGGAACGATTTTGTCATGCTGGACACGGGCACGTGCGCGAAGTCGCCCACCAGCAGTCCGGCGAAGAGCGAGCCGGTGACCGGACCGAGACTGAACGTGCCGATCCTGAAACTTCCGATCCAGTAGCCCGCGGCGATCACCAGGAACAGCGCGAGCTCCGGATAGCGGACAAGAAACTGTTCGAGGGAGGTCAACATCGCGACCGGCTGCAATTATGTCATCAGCATGACCAACACCATTCCCCAGATCGTCAGCAGCGTATTGCCGACCGCATAAGTGACGGTATAGCCCAGCCCGGGTATCTGACTCTTGGCGCGGTCGTTGATCATCCCAAGTGAGGCGGTCGTGGTTCGCGCACCCGAACAGCATCCCAGCACGATGGCGTCGTGGAAACGGAACAGGTATTTTCCGACATACATTGCCAGGATCAGCGGCACCGTCGTCACCGCAACACCCCAGAGGAACAGGCTGAAGCCTTGCTTTTGCAGGCCGGCGACAAATCCCGGTCCGGAGGAGATGCCGACCACGGCAATGAACACGTTCAGGCCGACCGAGTTCATGAACCACACCGTCGGCGATGGAATCCGTCCGAACGTCGGTTTCACCGAACGCAGCCAGCCGAAGAACAGGCCGGAGATCAATGCGCCGCCGGAGGTGGATAGCGTGAGCGGCACGCTTCCAATCTTGTAGACGAAGGCGCCGATCAGCGCACCGATCGCAACGGCTGCCCCGATAAAAGCCACGTCGGCGACATCCGTGACGCGGTCCGGTCGGCCCAGCATTTTTGTCGCCGCTGCGACATCGGGAGTGCGTCCAACCAGGGTGACGATGTCGCCCCGATTGAGCTGTGTATTCGGCAGGATGGGGATATCGATCGCAATCGCACCCCTGGTGATCTTGCGCAGGAACACGCCGCGCGCCGGCGGCACGGTCGCCAGCTCCTCGAGCGTCTTGCCGTCGACCGCCTTGTTTGTCACATAGACATCGACGCCTTCGATGGGCACCGCCAACAGCTCGCGGTCATCCACTTCTTCCGCCTGGTCACCGATCAGCCTCACGAGCACGTCGCGCCGGCCGGCTACGGCCACGATATCGCCGGCGTGAATGACGGTGTTGGAGGTCGCATCTGTGATCTTCCCGTTCTGTCGAATGCGCAGGATGAATACACGCTGGTCGGGGATCAGCGCCTCGGCCTCTTGGACTGTCTTCCCGACAGCCGGCCCACGCTCGCGGACGCGGAAGGCGCGCAAATCGAACTGGTGCCAGGCCGTACCGGGGCCGCCCATCTGTTTCTTTCCCCCGTATTGTTCCTCGTACTGCTTGCAGGCCGTCTCGAGATCGATGCCGAGGAGCGCCGGGCCGAGCAGAGCCAGAACGAGGGCGGACCCGACCGTTCCGAAAATATAACTGACAGCGTAGGCGACCGGCATTCCGTCGAGCAGCTTCTTGGTGTCTTCAGGCGATAGACCAAGGCGATTGATCGCATCCGTCGCAAGGCCCATTGACGCTGAAATCGTCTGGGAGCCGGCATAGAGACCTGCGGCCGATCCGACGTCGTAACCTGCGATCTTCGCGCCGAGATACGCGGCGAGAAGGCAGAAGACGCAGACCACCGCTGCAAATAGTGCCTGTGGCAGTCCATCCTGCGCGATGCCGCGGACGAATTGTGGTCCGACGCCGTAGCCAATGGCGAACAGGAACATCAGGAAGAAAAACGGCTTGAGCGGGCCTGAAATGGTGATCCCGATCTGGCCGATGATGACGGCCGCGATCAACGTTGCGGTGACAGCCCCGAGGCCGAGGCCCTTGTAAGTGAAGGAGCCGAAATAGTATCCCAAAGCCAAGGAGAGGAAGACTGCGATTTCCGGATAGCTCTTGAGCGTCTGAAAGAACCAATTGATCATGATGTCACCCGTTCACGCTGTCCAAGGCTCAACGCCCACCTCGGCCTGCCGCGATACAGCGAGCCGAAGAGCCCGCGACAAAATCTGACGCCGCATCGGTCAGCATCAAGCGACGGTCCGCCGGACGCCCGTTGATCTATGTCAAGCGCTCTCCCTATCTGCAGATTTCACATGTCGCGTTCGCGAAACGATTGCTCGCTGCATCGCGGCGCGAACTGGCCGCTAGCTTCGAGAGCCGCCGGGCGGAGCCCGCAGGGCTTGAGATAGATCAAAGGGCCCCGCTGCCGCCCGAAGATGTTGGGCGAGATCGAACAGATGAAGGAGCTTGATCGGGCTCCGTCCCAACAGGTGGCACAGCTCAGGAGCGTTAAATGGCCGACATCATGACTCTGAAGAAATTCGAGGCGTTGAGCCCGTTCGAGATCAAGGACGAGCTGATCAACCTCGCCAAGGCCAACTCGAAGCGAACGCAGAGCGCTTTCCTGAATGCCGGACGCGGCAATCCGAATTGGGTCGCAACGGTGCCGCGCGAAGGCTTCTTCCTGCTGGGGCAGTTCGCCATCACCGAGAGCAAGCGCGTCATGGACCTTCCGGCGGGTGTCGGCGGCATGCCGCAGGCCAAGGGCATCTCCGGACGATTTGAGGCCTGGCTCGCGCAACATGCGGACATGCCCGGTGCGAGCTTCCTCTCGGCCATGCTGCCCTTTACGGTCAAGAAGTTCGGCTTCGATCCGGATGCCTTCATCCACGAGCTCGTCGATTCGATCATCGGCGACAACTATCCGGTGCCGGATCGCATGCTGGTGCACAACGAACGGATCGTGCACGAATATCTGATGTGGGCGGTTTGCGGCGAGCCGCGACCCGCCGGCAAATTCGACATCTACGCGGTCGAGGGCGGGACGGCGGCCATGTGCTACATCTTCAAGTCGCTCAAGGCCAATCGGCTGCTGCTGCCGGGCGACACCATTGCGCTGGGAATGCCGATCTTCACGCCCTACATCGAGATGACGCATCTGGAGGATTACGACCTCAAGGTCGTCGAGATCAAGGCGCCTCAGGAGAACCGCTTCCAGTTCACCGATGTGGAAATCAAGAAGCTGGAGGACCCGAAAATCAAGGCCTTCTTCGTCGTCAATCCCGCCAATCCCTCCGGGATGGGGTTGAGCCCGGAGACGATCGCCAAGCTGACCAACCTGGTCAAGACCAAACGTCCCGACCTCATGCTGCTGACCGACGACGTGTACGGCACCTTCGTGCATGGCTTCAGGTCGCTCTTGGGTGAGCTCCCGCACAACACCATCGGCGTCTATTCCTATTCGAAATATTTCGGTTGCACCGGATGGCGGCTCGGCGCCATCGCCATTCACGAAGACAATATCTTCGACAAGATGATCGCCAAGCTGCCAGACGCCGCGGTGAAGGCGCTCGACAAGCGTTACGGGCCGCTGACACTGGAGCCGCGCAAGATCAAGCTCATCGACCGTATCGTCGCCGACAGCCGAGACGTGGCGCTCAATCATACTGCAGGTCTGTCGCTGCCGCAGCAGGTAATGATGAGCCTGTTCTCGCTCGCGGAGATGCTGGACGAGAAGAAGGCCTATCAAAAGGCCTGCATGGACATCGTCAATCGCCGCCTGTGGATGCTGCTCGACGGCCTTGGCCTCGCCGAAAAGCTCAGTCCGAATCCCAACTACGATGCCTATTACGGACTGATCGATTTTGAATTCTGGGCACGAAAAAATATTGGTGACGAGGCGGTGGAACACCTGAAGAAAAATGTCCATCCGCTGGATCTCGCGTTTCGACTCGCCGAAGACCACGGAATTGTTCTGCTCAATGGTGGTGGATTCGATGCACCGGAATGGTCGCTCCGCGTTTCCCTGGCAAATCTGCCCGACGACGTTTACGACGATATTGGACGGGGCGTTCGAACGATTGCGAGGGGCTACCGCGACGCATTCGAGGCGGCAAAAGGAAATGGGGGCAAGGTGACGTCGAGATAAGGCTGTCGTCGGCGTGATTTCTCAGCGATGATAGCGGGGCGGGAGCGGGTGTTGCACCAACCGAAATGACTTGGCTTGGCGCACAGACCTTGCAAGTCTCGACAGGATGACTCACTTTGGAGTCGCCTTGAATATCCATGATGTACCGAATGGGAGGTCAATTCGATGAGGAAGAACGCCGTCAGACCAGCTGGCCGCCGGCAGGGTCGGATATCGATGCTCTCCCTTCCCATGATCGCCCTCGCGCTCTGCTTATTCGTGATCAATATGGCGGCACATGCCGCAGAGGCAGGCAGCGATGCAGTGACGCCCACCAATCTGCCGCGTATTCTCGTGCTCGCGACCGGAGGGACAATCGCTGGTCAGGCAGACACGCGTGCGACCGGCGCGTATAAATCCGGTCAGATCACGGGAGAACAATTGGTCCAGTCCGTCCCTGGCCTGGACAAGCTGGCAAGACTGAGCGCCGAACAGATTTCGTCAATCGGATCCCAGGACATGAACGACAAGGTCTGGTTTGCGCTGGCCCGTCGTATTCAGCAGGCCTTCGACAAGGACGAGGCCGATGGAATCGTCGTCACCCATGGCACGGATACGCTGGAGGAGACCGCGTTTTTTCTCGACAATGTGCTCAAGGGCGACAAGCCGGTGGTCATCGTGGGTTCGATGCGTCCGGCCACAGCGGTCGGTGCAGACGGCCCCGCCAATCTGTACGAAGCGATCCAGGTCGCAGCCGATCCTCGTTCCCGACGGCATGGGGTCATGGCCGTGCTGAACGACAAGATCGAAGGGGCTCGTTCGGTCACCAAGACCAATACCACGAGCCTCGAGACGTTCAATTCTCCCAACGCCGGACCAATCGGCTATGTCGATACTGCCGGCGGCATTCGTTTCACGGCGCAGGCCTCAGGGCTGAAGCGTGCGACATATGAGCTGCCGGCGAACGAGCAATTGCCTCGGGTCGAGATCGTATACTCGCACGCCAACATGGACGCCGTTCCGATTGAGGACGCTATTGCGCACGGCGCAAAAGGCATTGTGCTGGCCGGTGTCGGCGACGGCAACACTTCGAAGCAAGCCCTCGACGCACTTGAACTGGCTGCCAAGAAGGGCATCGTGGTCGTTCGTTCCACTCGGGTTCGATCTGGCTTCGTGACCAGAAATGTCGAGGTTGACGACGACAAAAACGGGTTCGTTGTCTCCGAGGATCTGAATCCTCAGAAAGCGCGCGTTCTTGCTCAGCTGCTGATTGCCAATGGCGTGACAGCTCCCGATAAGTTACAAGAGGCCTTCAGAGCCACCTGGTAATCGGCCGAAAAGCGCGCCCTGATGCTGCTGCGCAACTCGGTTGGCCTCGGTGATGCAGTCTTTTTTGGCTAAGGATGGAATCGCCAGGAAGTCGTTCTGTTCAGGGTTTCGAAACGGATCCAGCCTTATCGGTCTCGACGGTGCGCAACGCGACGACACATGCACGGTCAGAACGGGCTGTTCGTAGGTCGGGCCGTTCAAAGCTGCAGGCGCGACACCGCCTGCTCGATCGAA
>Ga0210401_10004140_pt1 | contig 15193 bp, 13 predicted proteins | sample IncBWH32MmetaG_FD_150866 | JGI IMG/M metagenome (GOLD analysis project Ga0210401, IMG submission 150866) | Forest soil microbial communities from Barre Woods Harvard Forest LTER site, Petersham, Massachusetts, United States - Inc-BW-H-32-M | ecosystem: Environmental > Terrestrial > Soil >... | reverse complement strand
AAGCCAACGTTCAGGCCGAAACCGCCTCCGCCCCAACCGAAGAAGGAAACATAAGCCGGAGCCCAGATCGGGCGATAGCCAGCGTACACCGGACCTGGCCACCAACCCCAGCGTCCGCCGTAAACGAACCAGCGACCATAGTGATACGGAGCCCAACCCCACGGCTCGTAGGAGACCCACGTCCAGCCGTAATAAGGCTCGTAGACCCAGCTGCCGTCGCGATAAGGAGCCCAGTCCGAATCGTTGTTCGGGAACCACACGTTTCCGTAATCCGGCACTTCGCTCCACGAACCATAGGGATCAAGGTCTTCAGAGCCCGTGTAGTAGGGGTTCGTCTGACGCGGACCTTGCGCCGTTTCCACGCGGCGGTCGCGATCAAAGTTCCATGTATCCCAATCGTCGCGGCCCGGTGCCGGATCGATGCGGTACTGCGGTTGGTCCGTACCGGCAATCGTAATCATCTGGCCGGGGTCAACATGAGTGCTGCCCTGCGGCGTTGAAACGTCGGCTCCGCCGCTACGAACGATGATTTTCGTTTCTGCGTCCGAATTCACCAGGATGCGATAGTCGCCCTGGGCTGTCGGATGAAGCGCGGCGTTAGGCGTATCCAGTTCGACCGAAGCCGAGCTGCCCGGCAGGACCGAATAAGTCACCAGACCTTCGCCCACTTGAACCTGGATATTTTGGCTATTGAGAGATGCAATCTTGGCTGTCGCACCGCCGGACAGGCGAAGGTGATCGGCGAAGTCGAGCTGAATTTCCGCGCGGCCATCGTTGGCCACTGACACGCGGTCGCCTGCTTCGAGCGGTGTGTTCACCGTAAGCGGAACTAATTCGCTGTTGTCGCCACGCTGCGAAGAAACACCGCCGTGAACGTAGCTGGCGCGCGCCACACCTGGCTGTGCGCCCGTGTCGGCTTGCGCGTCTTGCTGGGAGGATTGATTCTGATCGTTCTGATCATAAGGGCCGGGCTGCTGATTGGGGTACTGACCCTGACTCGGATACTGGCCTTGGGGCGGCGCGGGCGCTCCCTGCGAGTATTGCCCGTACTCGCCCTGATCTTGGGCGAGGGAAGAAGACGCCGCAGGACCGAGTCCCGCGGATATGATAAGCACTGCGATGAAGGTTATGAACTTTTTCATGGGCACCCTCCCGGCGACCCGCACCAGGAACACTCGAAACTCGCTGTCAATTGTGCAGGAGCCGTGCCAAACAACGGCGTTAGGCCAGCTCTTCTTGCATACAAATGATAATAAACGACTTAATTTGTATTTGTTTGGCGGTGTCGGTTGAAGGGCGAAGAAAAAGCGTGGTGGATTTCAATCGATGTGGTTGTTTTCAACCACCGCCCGAAGGCGAGGCCAGCGGGGGTTTTCCACAAGGACGGCTTGAGTTAGACTGGACGAGGCAGATGTCGGAGAGTATTATCTGCCTCCCCGCAATAATCCCAGCAAGTGGTCTGGAGGTTTTGGAATGGTCCAGGAAGCCGCAATTCGCACTTATAAAGCTGTCATTTGCCGCCGCTGCCGTGCGCCGATTCCCGTCCCCGGAATCGTGATTCGGATGGAAGAGTCGGCTAAGGTGGAGGACACGGCATCGGGAAAATCCGAGCGTGTGTTTAGTCTGCGCTGCCGCGCTTGCGAGGCCGAAGGGCAATACCGCTCGAGCCAGATCGCTGAAGTTGAAGGCGAGCCCAAGGGCCGGCGGATGTCTCCGAAAGCGTGGCTTGGCCAGGGGCCACTCACACGCGCCGCCGGCGCCTGAGGCGCGCGCTTGTTTGGTGCTGATTACTCCCGCCGTTACGGCGCCAATCGTAGCGGCCGGGCCCGGTATTAGTATTTCTTGGTGAAGTTGTTCCTCAGGTTTGTCACTTCGAAGTGCCCATCGGCGTGTGCTGTGACCTTGATACCGTAGGCTTGGTCCGGCGAATCGGTGAGGTTGGCGATCACGTCGTCAGGTGACTTGTGATCCGGCCCCGCGGCTGCCGTGACGTGAAGCTGCCAGAGATCTTCGATACCGGGAGACGTGTGCACGGTCGTCCAGACTTTGGCTGTGCCGCCTTTGGTAGCTCCGTTGTCCATGATGGCGACGCGCGGATGGAGCGCGTGCACAAGAGCCGGTGAGTTGCTGATGTCGAGCCCGTGGTGGCTGACGACGAAAATATCTACGGTGCCGACTTTGTTGACCGGGCACATCAGTTCGCTTTCTTTATTCCAAGTGAGGTCGCCCAAGTCCGCGATGCGCAGCTCGCCGAATTGAACAATGCTGCCATCGGACTGCGCGTTTTCACCGTTGTCGACGTCTTCCTTCTGGAAATCGGCACAGCCCGGGTTCGGTTGACCCGCGCCGGGGAGCGGGTGTTCGAGGCTCTTGCCCGCGGCGGTGACGATCGTCCAGTCGACATCCTTTACAGGGAGCTTGTAGCCGGGCGTGACCACGACGTGGTGTCCCCTCGCGGCAACCTTTTGATAGTCATCGTAGAGTTTTTGACCGGCGGCGTCGTGTTCAACCGTATCGCCGTGATCAAAGAAATTGCGGATCGGAATTTTCGTTGCGAGCGTGGGCGCTCCGCCGGCATGATCGGTGTGGTAGTGCGTGATCAGCAGGTCGTCAATCTGGCTGATGCCCGCTTGCTTGGCGGTTGAAACGATGCGGTCGGCGTCGCGTTCGCCGGGCCAGCCTGTGTCCACCAGGACGCTTTGTCCGGAGGGAGTGACAAACAGCGTGGACTGACCGCCTTCGACGTCGATGAAATAGATCGCCAGCGCCTTGGTTTGCTGTCCGATAAGTGGAGCGGCAAAAAGGATTGCAACACCGGCTGCCAAAGATGCGAAGCGAAGTTTGCTGAATTTCATCGACCACCTTCGGATTGCGCGCCCACGCCGAAATGCGCAGTCGACATGCTATCGCTCGGTCAGGGAGATTTCAAAGAGTTTGAGATCAGTCCGCCGGGTCCGGCACACCCATTTGGGAAAGGCGGTAGCGGAGAGCGTTGCGCGAAAGTCCAAGTGCGCGCGCGGCCTGGCTTTTGTTGCCCCCTGCGGCGCGTAGAGCTTCACGGATCATTTCTTGCTCGAACTGCTCAAGCGTCATCCCCTCGGGCAGCGTGGCCGATGCGGTGTCGGAGGCCTGGCGCTGGCGCGGCTTATCAAGATGAATATCGTCCACGTCCAAAGTGGTGCCAGCTGAGAGCGTGACGGCCCGCTCGATCACGTTTTGCAGTTCGCGGACGTTTCCCGGCCAGTGATGATCAATCAGAATTTTCATTGCGGCCGGCGTGATGCCTTTCAAGTCTTTGCCTGATTCGCGGGCGAATTTTTCGAGGAAGAAATTCGCAAGCACAGGAATGTCGTCTTTGTGTTCGCGCAGCGGGGGGATATCGATGGCGACGACGTTCAGGCGATAGTAGAGATCTTCGCGGAACGTGCCCTCTTCGAGCGCGGCTCGTAAATCGCGATTCGTAGCGGCGATGAGGCGAACGTCGACCTTGAGGGTTTTCGTGCCGCCCAGCCGTTCAAATTCGCGCTCCTGCAGCACCCGCAGCAACTTCACCTGGATCGCGCCCGGCACGTCGCCAATTTCGTCAAGAAAGAGCGTTCCCTTGTCGGCCAGTTCGAATTTCCCAGGCTTGCTGGTGGCTGCTCCGGAAAATGCCCCTTTTTCGTACCCGAAAAGCTCGCTTTCGAGGAGCGTTTCGGGAATCGCGGTGCTGTTGATCTTGACGAAAGGACCCGCGGAGCGTTGTGAATGCTCGTGGATCGCGCGCGCGATCAAATCTTTGCCGACGCCGCTTTCGCCTCCGATCAAAACCGTCGAATTCGAAGGGGCGACGCGTTCGACCAGTCCGAGCACTGCTTGCATTTTGTCGCTACGGGCCACGATATTCGAGTATTCGTAGCGGCGCCCCAACGCTTCGCGCAGCGATCGGTTCTCTTCGCGAAGCTGGTGCGTGGCGAGTTCTTTGCGAATTACCAAGATCAATTCGGCCAGAGAGAACGGCTTGAGCACGTAGTCGCTGGCGCCGGCTTTCATCGCGTCGACGGCCGATTCGACCGTGCCGTAAGCCGTCATCACAATGACCGGGAGATTGGCGTTGATATTTTTCGCCGCGTTCAGAAATTCGAGCCCCGTCATACCGGGGAGCTTGAAATCAGTGACGACGAGATCAAATTGTTGCTTGCCAAGCATCCTGAGCCCTGTTTCGGCATCAGGCGCGGAGCTGGCGACGAAGCCTTCCTCGGCAAGCTGCAATTCGATCAGCCGCCGGAGCTTGGCTTCGTCTTCGACGACGAGGATTACCTGTTTTTCGCGGCTCACGTTTTCGCAGGCCCCTGGCTCGGCGGCGCGGAAGGCAGAAAGACGCTAAAGCGCGCGCCCTTGGCGGATTCCGTATCGAGACGGATCCATCCGCGGTGCTCGTCCACGATTTTGGCAACAATCGAGAGGCCGAGTCCAACGCCGTCCTTCTTGGATGTGATGAAAGGATTAAAAATTTGCTCGCGCATTTCGCGCGAAACGCCCGGACCGGTGTCTTCCACGGCGACGACCACTCCCGGCACATTGTTGGACATTTCGCGCGTGGCAGAAAGGCGCACGGTTCCGTGGCCGTCCATCGCCTGATATGCGTTGGTGATGAGATTCGAAAACACGCTCTCGCAGAATTTTTCGTCCACGCAAACGAGCGGCAAACCCGGTGCGTAGTTGCGTTCGACCGACACCTGGGCGTCTGGCATCACCGCGCGCACCGAATCGGCGGCACTGTCGACGACTTCGGTGATTTGTTGCGGCTGGAGGTCGAGCCGCAAGGGACGGGCAAAATCGAGAAAGCGCGCCACCAGCGCGTTGAGGCGATTAACTTCGGAGGAAATGTAGCCGGCGAGCTCTGCGGCAAGCGGCTGATCGCCCTGCAATTTTTGCGCGAGCATTTCGGCCGAGCCCTTGATCACGCCCAGCGGATTGCGAATTTCGTGGGCGAGCCCGGCGGACAGTTGGCCCAACGCGGCGAGGCGTTCGGAGCGGCGCGCTTCCGCTTCGGCGCGGCGAAGCTGGCGGTTGGTTTCTTCGAGCGCGTCAGAGAGAGCTCTCTGCCGGGCGGCCTGCTCGCGATTTTCCACGGCGAAGCGGTTGACGAGCATCGCGGCGAGAAAGAAAAACAGAACGCGGATGGCCAGGATTGAATAATTTTCCGCGCCGATGTCATATTCCCAGGACGCCGGAATCAAGAACGAGCAATAGACCAGGCTGGTTAACCCGGTCCACAGCAGCGTGCCCAACGGGCCGAAATACATCGCCGCCGTGACGACCGGAAGAAAATAGATCGGCCAGTAGGTGCTGTTGACGGCGACGTCGGCTCCGGTGTGGTCAAGCAGAAGGGTGGCGAGCGCGATCTTGATCAGAACGCTGTATATTCGTCCGCGGCGAGGCACCCGAGCGATCAGGCGCCCTTCGAAAAATTGAAACGTGCCGATGCAGAAAAGGATTGCCTGCTTGTGATACTCGTTGATCGGAGGAAGAAAGACTAGCGCCAGGATGAAGAGCAGCCAAACGACGTCAATCCAGCTGTACGTCGCTCTTTTTTGTTCGGCCATTGCCTCGAAGCGCTCTCCTGGAAGATCCGTGGGCCAAAACGAATCTAACACGAAGCGTGTTATTTCGACCCGGTGCGGCAGCTGGCGGGGAACTACTTGCTGGCGAGGGCGGCTGCGGCCTGATCGATGAGCAGGGATACTTCGCGTGAGGCTCTGGCGCCACCGCGTGCGCGGTCCAAGGCACGGCCGATCAACAGCACAGAGGGCGCCGCGAGCTGCGTTCCTGTCGCGATTTCGGCCAGAGTCGTGTGGCGATAGCGCTGGCGGCGGGTCGTGGCGTTCGAAACGAGAATTGCCGGCGTGTCCTTTGCCAGACCCGCTTCGAGAAGTTCGTCGCGCAATCCTTCAAGGCCGTGGCCGGGCATGTAAATCATCAGTGTCGTGTCGCCGCGCGACAAGCCGGACCAGTCTTGTTTGGAACCAGGCGCGGATTCTCTCGCGGCTTGCTCACTTGCGTGATGCGCGCTGGCAATCAGCAGGCGCGAGGCCGTGCGGCGATCGGTAAGTGACATGCCCAGCGACGCCGCGGCGGCGATCCCGGCGGTGATCCCGGGTACAATTTCAAATGGCACGTCAGCGTCGTTGAGCGCGTCCAATTCCTCGCCGAGACGACCAAATATTGCTGGGTCTCCGCTCTTCAGGCGGACCAGGTCCTTGCCGGCCCGCGAGGCTTCGATCATCATGTCGTTTATTTCAGCTTGAGTGATGCGCTTGGCGCCGCAGCGCTTGCCGACATTGACGACCTGCGCGTGCGGTCCTGCCAGCGCGAGAATTTCCCGTGGCACGAGATCGTCGTGGAGCACAAGGCGCGCCTCGCGCAGTAGACGATGAGCTTTCAGCGTGAGTAATTCCGGATCGCCCGGCCCTGCGCCGACCAGATAGATTTTGCCGTGCTCGGGATTCGACATGGCTAACCCCAATTTTCCCACCACAGCGCCAAAACACAAAGCTGGTGCTTTCTGAATCTCGCGGCGGGACGAAAAGTTTGCTTATGCCCAGGTCCTATTCGAAAATGGGGCAGCGTTAAGGGGCAGGTGCGCGAACGACTATGGCCGGGCACTATATTGAATTCCGCGGGGTCTCGAAGGCTTTCGGCGATCACCCAGTGCTGAAAAACGTGAGTTTTTTCGTCGAGCCGGGCGAGACGGCCGTGATCATGGGCCGAAGCGGCGTGGGAAAGTCGGTGTCGCTGAAGCTCTTGCTCGGATTTCTGCAGCCGGACGAGGGACGAATTATCGTTGCCGGGAAGGATGTTACGGGATTGAGCGAGGCCGAGTTCGCCGAGGTTCGGCGGAGCGTGACGATGGTCTTTCAGTCCGGAGCGCTCTTTGATTCGCTGACCGTCGCTGAGAATGTCGCCTTTCCTTTGACAAGCCGCGGCGGCGCGATTGACGAGGACGAAGTGGACGCGCGCGTGAAAGAGCTGCTCGATATGCTCGAAGTTTCACAATTTGCCGACCGGCTGCCGGCGGATCTGAGCACGGGCACGAAGCGTTCGGTCGCGATCGCACGCGCGCTTGCCGACTCCCCGGACGCGATTCTTTATGATGAGCCGACGACGATGGTTGATCCGCTGATGGCAGCCCATATGATGGACCTGATCGCGCGGCTCAAAGAGAAATTCCATAAGACCGCGATCGTGGTGACCCACGACACGCACCTCGCAAAGAAACTCGCGGACCGCGTGATTTTTCTGAGCGAGGGGCGCGTGGCGTTTTTCGGCACATGGGCCGAGCTGGAAGCTTCAAAAGATCCATTTCTCCGCAATTTCCTGATGCAAGACGAGCTTATACCTGAATTGGACGCGACCGCGTGAGCCGGCGCGGGCTGAGCCGCCGCGATTTCATCACGGCCTGCGGCGTTTCGCTGGTGATGCCTGCACTTTCGGGCGCCTCGGCGCAAGTGCAAGGCACGCTGGTCAACGACGCGCAGACGGCGATGAACCCGACGCGCGTTGCTCGCGTGATTTCGATTCACAACTTGGATGAAGCGCGGGCCTTGATTCGCGAGGCGAACACTTCCGGCCGCGCGATTGCGATTGCCGGGGCGCGGCATGCCTCTGGTGGGCAGCAATTTCGCGCCGGCCAACTGCTGATCGATACGCGTTCGTGGAATGCGGTGAGCCGGTTCGATCAGGAGCGAGGGCTCATCACCGTCAGTGGCGGTATAGAGTGGCCCGATCTGATGTCTTTTTACTTGAATGCGCAGAAGGGTAAGACCCGGCAATGGGGAATCGCACAAAAACAGGGCGGACTCGACCGACTGACGATCGGAGGCACGCTCTCGGCGAATGCGCACGGTCACACTCTTTATCTTCCGCCTATTGTTGCCAACGTCGAGTCGTTTGAGCTGCTCGATGCAGAAGGGAAAGTTCAGACGTGTTCGCGCGAAACCAATCCAGAGCTTTTTCGATGCGCCATTGGAGGATACGGCCTGTTTGGATTGATCTCTGCGGTCACGCTTCGGCTCGCGCCACGCCAAAAACTTCGGCGGAATGTGCAATGGGCTAACCTGGACGAAGTAGTCCCGACTCTCGAGAGCCGGGCAGCGACCGGTTCGCTCTACGGGGATTATCAGTATTCGATTGACGAAACCTCGCCGGATTTTGTTCACCGAGGAATTCTGACGACGTTTGACCCGGCTGGCGCAGATGCCGTCGCCGACGAGGAACCGCGAGAGCTGCCTGCCGATGCGCTGGAAGGCCTGCTCCTGCTTGCCCACACAGACCGTGCCAAGGCCTTCAAAACGTTTGCGGAAGCGACGCTCGCGTCTTCCGGTGAAGTGGTCTGGTCGGACACGCATCAGTACAGTCCCTATCCGGCAGGCTATCACCGCCGACTGGATCAGACTCTGCGTTCGGCAAACCCGGGTTCGGACCCGCTCGGCGAAGTCTATGTGCCCCGGGATCAACTGGCCACGTACCTCGGAGATGCGCGCCGCGAGCTGCTGGCGCGAAAATCGCAAGTCGTCTATGGGACCGTGCGGTCGATCAAGCGCGACAGCGAGACATTTCTCGCGTGGGCCAAGCACGATTATGCCTGCGTCATTTTCACGCTCCATACAGACATCACCGATGAAGGTATCGCGCGCACCTCCGACACGTTCCGCGCGCTGATCTCGATGGCTGTCGCCAGGGGCGGCAGCTACTATTTGACGTACAATCGCTTCGCCGATCGCAAACTTCTCGATGCCGCCTACCCTCAGTTCTCGGAGTTTTTGCAGTTGAAGAAGAAATACGATCCGAAGGAAATCTTTCAAAGTGATTGGTACCGAGGCTATCTTGACCCGAACGCTTAGCGGCAGCGCGGTGCTCTCTTGAGCCAAACCTCGCCGAGCGATCCCAAAAGTCAGCTTCGCCGCGTGATGGGATTTTGGGATGTGCTGCTTTTCAACGTGGCAGCCGTACTTGGTCCACGCTGGATCGCGGCGGCCGCCCACAACGGTACTTCGTCGATCAGCTTGTGGCTGTTGGCAGCATTGCTTTTTTTTGTTCCTACCGCGTTTGTGGTGCTCGAACTCTCCACGCGGTTCCCGCAGGAAGGCGGACTGTACGCGTGGTCCAAGGAAGCATTCGGAGAATTTCACGGGTTTGTTGCCGGATGGACGTATTGGGTCTACACGTTTTTTTATTTTCCCGGACTGCTGATGGCAAGTGCGTCGATGGCCGCTTACGTCGGCGGTTCGAGCGGTGAGCATCTCGCGCAGAACCGCACGTTTCTCCTCGTCGGAGCAGTGGCAATGCTGCTGGTCGCCGTGGTTATGAATATCGTCGGTCTGAACGTGGGGAAGTGGCTGCAGAACGCAGGCGGAATCGGGTCATACGTGCCGCTCGCGATGCTTATCGGTTTGGGTGCATACCTCTGGCACGCGCGCGGATCGGCCACGCATTTCACGCTTCACAACATGCTGCCGGTATGGAACTGGGACACGGTGAATTTCTGGCCGCAAATCGCGTTTGCATTCACAGGGCTGGAGCTTGTGGCGACGATGAGTGAGGAGGTTCGCGACCCGCAGCGAACGTTTAAGCGCGCGGTTTTGGGATCGGGCTTTTCGATCGCCGTTCTTTATGTTGCCGGGACGGTGGCGGTTCTGGCGATGCAGTCGGCCGGGACGGTGGATCCGAAGAGCGGAGTTTTCGGGGCCATCGCCGCGGGATCGACGCTTCTTGGCATCGGTTTTTTCGGAGTCATTGCGGCGACGCTGGTGACGGCCGGGAACGCCGGTGGTGTGGGGACGACGGTCGCCGGCATCTCGCGAATACCGTTCGTCGTGGGCATCGATCGCTATTTGCCGCGCGCGTTCGGCAAAATTCATCCGACGTGGCGCACGCCGTGGATTTCAATCCTGGTGCAGGCGGGAATTTCCTGCGCAATCCTGCTGCTCATCCAGCTCAACGAATCGGCCAACAGTGCGTACCAAATTCTTGTGGATGCCGGGACCATCCTAAATTTCATTCCGTTTCTTTATATGTATGCGGCGGCGATCAAGTTGTCGTCGCGTCCGGATCGCGACAGGAATACCAACGCTGTGCTGATTCCCGGCGGACGGGGTGGCGTGTGGATCGCCGGTTCGCTCGGGTTTCTGGTTGTCCTGATGGGAATTGCGCTTTCGTTTGTGCCGCCCGGCGAGAGCGCGAACAAATGGCTGTTTGAAGCGAAGCTCGTCGCCGGGACCGGATTCTTCGTGCTGTTTGGATTGGTCCTCTATTGGCGCGGGGCCCGCAGCAAGGCTGAAGAAGCGGCCTAGCCTGACCTGCAACGCGCTATTCCGAAAGTGATTTGGGATTGCCGATTCTAGTCGCAAGAGCCGCCCAGAAGGAGAGCCGGCAGGCGCACCCGGGAGCGGCTGCGCGAATAGCTTTCGCGTCGACCGCTATTTTGCGTTTGGTCGAAGCGTTTTCAAGCCGCCTCCCCAGGCAATTACCTCGTCGGCCACGGCATGCACGGTCTTGTCGTGGTTTTCGTGCGGCTTAAATGTAGTGAAATTCTCAAAGTCAGTGAAGATGGAAAGCGCGACCTGCGCCCGCACGTCCGCAACCTTGATCTCGCCCATTACCAGCCTTAGATTTTCAACGGCCCGGACACCGCCCGAGCTTCCGTAACTGACAAATCCCGCCGCCTTGTTGTTCCACTCATGGAACAGAAAGTCGATAGCATTTTTCAGCGCGCCGGAAGTTGCGTGGTTGTATTCCGGCGTCACGAAGATGAAGGCGTCGAGCGAATCGATTTTCGCGGACCACGATTTCGTGTGCGGCTTGTTGTATTGCTTTCTCATCGCGGGTACGGGTTCATCAAGGAGTGGGAGCTTGTATTCGTCAATGTCGACGATCTCGAAATTCGCGTCGTTGCGCGTTTTCAGCAAGTCATGAGTCCACTTGGCGACTGCGCCGGCTTTGCGTCCCGGGCGGGTACTACCCACGATGATTCCGATGTTCAACATTATTTGCTCCTTTGGTCTGCTGTACTTCTTTTCCCCTTGCAGGCGTCAGTTTTCAGTCGGTCGCTCGACCTTATCGATGACGAGGACATCGACGGAGCCCTTTTGAGATTCGACTTTGAGGCCGAGTTGATCGCTCAGCGCTTCAAAAAGGGAGAGGCCAGACGGATTGGCGCTGCCGGCTTGCAGATCCTGTACACGGCTATCCCATTCGACGGTGAAATCAAAGTCTCCCGCGACACCGGTGCGATTCACAATCGGCCGATCCGTGTACTCCATCGTTCCGATGGATGCAGCGATCGCGTCCATATTCACCTTCCGTCCGCCGGACCAAACCTGCGTGTGGTCGTTTGACGAGAGAAGCCCGCCCACGACGCGTCCACACGGGAATCTTTGCAAAGCGGCCATTGCCATTTCAACGGGAGAATCAGTTCGTTTTGAATCGGGCTGCTGTTGCGGATTCTGTGAAGCAGAGGATTGATCACAACCGTCGCTCGCCGAGTATGGGCGGAGTTGCAAGCCGAATTTTCCCGGTTTTACGAAGAGGAGTGCGTAAATTGGTCGTTGCTCTGTTTCGTGGTGCAACGCCAGATTAAACCGATCCGCCAACAGCGATTGAAACATCAGGCGCTCTTGCTCGGGCGTGGGGTTTCCGGGTGCCTCGGCCTCAATGTCAAACGTGTCGGTGACTCCCCACGAGGGCATGCCGACGACCGTGTTCACGACCTCGCTCAAGCTGGGCAGGTTGTACGCAACGGCCATGAGCTTCTGCAGCGAAGCGCCCTTCACAGAGACGTGTCCGCCTGATTGACCGAAGTTGTTCGAGCCCGGACCCTCTTTGTGCGGCTTGACGGAAATCACTTCAAACGACGGCCGATTCGAAGTTGGCGTGGCGGATTGCGCGCACAGGTTTGACGACACGAGCGAACTCGCAACGATCAGCGCGGTGAGCGCTGCTGTCGCGTTTGCTGCGGCGCGCATTTCAGAAACCCTGCTCGGTCAATTGCGCGATCGAGAGGCCCGGTGATGACTGCGCATTTTTTCCATTCGACATGATCGAATTGGCGAGCAGGGACTCAACATATTTTGCAAGGATATCGACTTCGAGATTTACGCCGGAGCCCCCGGTGAGCGAATGCACATTGGTGTGTTGATACGTGAAGGGAATAACGGCGATGCTCGCGACGCCGTCCTGCCAGCGAGCGACCGTCAAGCTGACGCCTGCGATGGCGAGGGAGCCTTTTTCGGCGACGTAGCGGCGCAAGCACTCCGGCACGCGCACCGAGAGCCACCAGTTTTCACCTTCCGGGGTGAGAGCGGTGACGCGCCCTACGCCGTCGACGTGGCCCTGCACGAAATGTCCGCCAAGGCGCGCGCCGGCAGCGAGTGGACGTTCAAGGTTCACCGGATCGCCTGGTTTCATTTCGCCCAGAGATGTCCGGCGCAGTGTCTCCCCGGAAAGATCGGCGGAGAAAAATTTCTTGCCGAAATCGACGACGGTCAGACAGCAGCCGTTCACGGCAATGCTGTCGCCGAGTTTCATGCCCCTGGCGATTTCTGGGTTTTTCGAAAGGTCGATGCGTAGCGTGCCGCCCTCGTCGTTGGCTTCGAGCGATTTCACGCTTCCGAGTTGTTCGATGATTCCAGTGAACATTGGCGTGAAGACTAGTATAGCGGCAGATTGATCTTGCGCGTGCACTGGCCGGCGAGGCGCCGGCTAAGCGCGGCGGCGGGCGTTGGGTTTGGGCTTGGCGTAGACGTCGCGGAAATATCCTTCGACAAGAATATCCGGCTCGTAAGATTGCACGGTGAGCCTTGAGAGAGCCGCCAAATGCGCGAGCTGTTTGGAAGTGGTTCGCGCGATCGGCACTCCGTCCGCACCGATGAATTTTGGCGCGTAAAACAACGCCACTTTGTCTACCACGCCTGCTGCCAGCGCGGCGCCGTTTACTTCGGCTCCCGCTTCCATTATGAGGTTGACGAGTTGCCTCTGGCCGAGATCGCGAATGGCCGCCTGCAAATCGACGCGTTCGCCGTTGCCCGGCAACTGAACGACTTCGACTCCCACAACGCCGAGCGCTCGGGCACGCGGCGAATCAACCGGTTGCGTTGTGTAGACAAGAATATCGCCCTTGCCCGAGAGTACGAGTTGCGATTTGAGCGGCAGGCGCAGCTTTGAGTCGAGGACCACACGCAAAAGTCTGCGGCGGCGTGGCAGACCCGATCGGTCTGTGAGCTGCGGGTTGTCGGCGAGTATCGTTCCGATGCCGGTGAGGAGTGCGTCGGCACGATGTCGCATTTCGTGAGACGCTTTGCGTGAGGCGTCGCCGGTAATCGGCGTCATTTCGGTGGCGCGGATCGCAATCTGGCCGTCGAGAGTCGTGGCCGTCTTCAGGGTTACAAAGGGCAAACCGGTCGTGATCCATTTCGCGAAATCTTCGTTGAGCTTTTTGGCTTCGTCTTCCAGAAGGCCCACGTGGACCAAGATGCCCGCACGCTTCAGCTCGGCCAATCCCTTTCCGGCGACGGCCGGGTTGGGATCCTCCATCGCCGCGTAAACCTGCTTCACTTTTGCGGAAATCAGCGCTGCCGTACAGGGACCGGTGCGGCCCGTCGTGCAGCACGGTTCGAGATTTACGTAAGCTGTCGAGCCCCAGGCTTTTTCGCCCGCCTGGCGCAATGCGAGAATTTCGGCGTGGTCGCGTTGCTCGTAGACGTGAACGCCCTCGCCGACTGTGACGCCATGTTTGAAAAGGACCGCAGCAACGAGCGGATTCGGATGCGCTTGCGCGACGCCGCGCCGGGCAAGTTCAAGCGCACGGGCCATATTCTGCCGGTCGATTTCGGATGGCTTCGGCGCCGTGTTAATCGAAGAGCGAGTCGACATAAGTCTGGGCATCGAATGGGACGAGGTCGTCGATCTGTTCGCCCGTACCGACGTAGCGAATCGGCAGATTCAGCTCACGCGCGATGGCGACAACAATTCCGCCCTTGGCCGTGCCATCCAGCTTGGTGAGGACGATGCCAGTGACGCCGGCCGTGTTCCAAAATTCGCGTGCCTGATTGAGACCGTTCTGACCCGTGGTTGCGTCGAGCACGAGAAGCACGTCGTGTGGAGCGCCGGGGACGACTTTCGCAGCGGTGCGCTTCATTTTGTCGAGCTCGGCCATGAGATTTGATTTGTTGTGCAGACGCCCGGCAGTGTCAACGATCACAAGATCGGCCGCCCGCGAACGAGCGGCCGAAAGGGCGTCAAAAATTACTGCCGAAGGATCGGCGCCCGACTTTTGCTTGATCACTTCGACGCCCGAGCGTTTTCCCCAGACTTCGAGCTGTTCGATGGCGGCAGCGCGGAATGTATCGGCGGCGCAGAGCATCACGTTTGCGCCTTCCTTTTTTAGGCGATTCGCGAGCTTGCCAATGGTGGTCGTTTTGCCCGTGCCGTTGACGCCCACGACGAACAGTACGCGCGGAGGCGCGAAGGTTGCGCCGTTGCCGTTGGATTGCGTGGCGGCGGGCGCGCTGAGGATCTTGCGTATTTCCGTTTTCAGAGCGCTTTTTAGCGCTGCAGAACCCTCGAGTTTGTGCTGATTGACCTGTTCACGCATGGCGCCGATCACCTCACGCGTCGTGCGCGTGCCAATGTCGGCGCTCAACAGCGCCGTCTCAAGCTGTTTGAGAAGTTCAGGATCGACAGGCCTGTCGCCCGTGAGCAATTGCTCGACGCGGGCGGCGAGCTCGGTCCGCGTCTTGGTGACCGACTGCTTTAGTCGCGCAAGAAGCGTTGGTTCTTTTTCTTCTTTGCCAAAGAGGGAAATCATCGACGTTGCCGGACATTACGGCGATTTTATTCTAGCAGAGACAGAGCGTGGAGAGGGTACCGTGGGGAACGCGTTCAGTTCGCTGCTTCCTGCAAGATCGTGATCTCTTCCCAGTTGGTCTTGCGCGCGAGAAGGCCTCTTGAATCATCAGGGCTGCTGCACCCGGTGCGGCGGATGTGGAGCGTGCCGGTAGTGGGCCACTGGAGTGAAAAGTTCTCGCACGTTTCTGTGATTGCGATGACTATATTCGGTTGAATCGTGCCGCTAGACCGATCTATGGCCGGATTTTCGGACGCATGCAGCAAATCAACATGCGCGTACGTCTCGGCGGCAAAACCTTGCTACGCC
>Ga0210401_10004139_pt1 | contig 15194 bp, 10 predicted proteins | sample IncBWH32MmetaG_FD_150866 | JGI IMG/M metagenome (GOLD analysis project Ga0210401, IMG submission 150866) | Forest soil microbial communities from Barre Woods Harvard Forest LTER site, Petersham, Massachusetts, United States - Inc-BW-H-32-M | ecosystem: Environmental > Terrestrial > Soil >... | reverse complement strand
GCCCACGATCGTATCAGCAATCACCCCCAGATTGAACGTGCCGCGCACAACCACGGGTCCGCGACTATTGATCTGGTTTCCGAATGCAGATCCGGCTTCGTACCATCCGCCCCAGTAGATCTTCCGTCCCACCAGTTGAGGCAGGCGGTAGAGTTCTCGCCGAAAGCCGAGGGATGCGTACGCGTAGTGGTTCCCGAGAAATTCGTCGGGAAGATAAGCACCTAAACGGAACGGCCCGCCCAGAGAGAAGACCTGAAAGGGACCGGCAGATCCGTGAAATGTGGTTCCGCCGGAGGCGTCGATAAATAGCGAGGTCTTGTCGCCCAGACGCACGAAGTTAGAACTTTGTACGTCCACTTGCGCGATTGGGTGTGCCAGATCCGGACTCTGCAGCACGCGCGTGGCGGTCGCGACAACGCGAGAGCCGCGACTGGGTACGGAGGGGCTATCCTGGCCGTCCCAAACGAAACGCGCCCGGAATTCGCCCGTACTACCGTGGACGATGGGCAAACCAGCAGCTCCGATCCGCGGCGCTAATTTTCCTTCAAACAGCTGGTAACCGAGGCGAAATTCGCTGCGGCGTCCGGAATCAAAACCGATATCAAAGCCGCCACCGGCGCGCTCGTCGCCGAACACTGCGATGCGGGTGAGTCCGCTGAACGAATTCCGGGCCCACTTCGACACGAAGATATAGGGCGCTACAAAAAACCGCGACTGTCCAACCGGCTGGTAATACTCAGTGGCCGCCAGATTACTGGAACCGAAGAGAAGGTCCGACCTCCACTCACCTCCGCGATGAAACAGATCCATAAATGTGATGCGAGTGCCGGCTGAGAAATCAAAGGCCGCTACGCCGGAGCCTTCGACGTTCACTGCCAGGTCGATGAACGGCGGGCCGTACGTTTTTTCGTGGGCGGTCACGCGTAACGCGGGCACGCCATTCTGGGTAAAACCCTCATAGCCCATACGGTCGAACTGGCCGTCGCCGGCAATCCGCGTAAGCTGCTTCTCGAGATCCGGAAGATCGAGTGAACCCTGCACGCTTTTCGTGACTTGCTGCTGAATTCTACGGTCCGTATCAGGATCGGCGCCAGCCACTACGACTTTCTCGACCTTTGTCATGGGTACGCGTTTCCTCGCGTTGCGTTCGTCGAGATATCGCTGCCATTCGGCGGAATCGGGGATGGCATATGGCAAGAGTTCAGCGGCTTGGCTAGCCGCGGCTTTGTAGCCAAGCTGGACGAGTTCATCGACTCGGTTGTAATCGGTGATGGCAAATCCCTTCATTTCGACGCGGACCTTGGCTTTTGCGAATGCCAGGGAATGGCGCTCATTCTGGGTGATCATGACGTCGATGGCCCGCGACAACACGCCAACGAGAGTTCCTAACTGTCCGATGTCGCCGGGAGGATAGTGGAGTTCAACGGCGATCACGGCGTCGGCGCCCATGTCCCGGACAGTTTCCACTGGAATGTTCTGCACCATTCCGCCATCCGCCAGGATGCGGCCATTTAATTCCACCGGCGTGAAGACGCCGGGAATCGCCATGGATGCCCGAACTGCGTCTGCCAGGAAACCGTCGCGCAAAACAATCGCCTCGCCGCTTTGCATGTCGGTCGCGACGCAGCGGAAGGGGATGGGCAAGTCATCGAAGTTTGTAATCCCAGCATCCGCGAATGCGATGCGGTCCAGGAGCAATCCCGCGGCCTGGCCAGAGTTGAGTCCATTGGGGCCTTTGAGCCCGTGCTTGAGCCCGAACGGCGCGGCGACCAGGAAATCGCGACGGTCTTGTTTGCGGCGATACGAAATCTCGGCATACCCGGGCTCGGGAAGGAACGCCTGATCCCAGTCGATCTTTTCTGCGAATTTCTGAATCTCCTCCGGCGTCATCCCGGTGGCGTACATCGACCCGATGATGCTCCCCATACTGGTGCCGGCGATGCGATCTACGGGGATGTGATTTTCTTCCATCCACTTGATGACGCCGATTTCTGTGAGACCGAGCGCGCCTCCGCCACTGAGGGCGAGTCCGATCCGCGGCCGCTCAGTGGAAGACGGGGGAGGCGCTCCGGCGGCTGTGTCCTGGCCATGTACGAGACCGGGGCTCACGAAACCAAGAAGAAGGATCGTGACAACGGGAAGGTATGTTGTGCGTGCAGGGGATTCCATCAAGAACTCCTAAAACGCTTTGGGGAGCATGCCGGAGCCAGGCCAAGATGGCCTCGCCACGGCCGGCTGGATCCTTCGACTCCGCTCAGGACAGGCGTCAGCGCTACCTTCTGTCGGCGACAAGAGAGATTCAAGGTGAGAGAAAAGGGTAACAGGTTCGCAGGATCAGAGTCAGGAGCAATCAACGATTGGTGGGGGCCGATTGTGACTGAGCTTGTCGCGCTTGCCCGACCACGTTCCGCACAGCGTCGATGACGACATCGGGTCGGTCGATCTGAATGTAGTGAGAGCTGTTCTTGGCGACCGTCTGTGTCCCCCGAGTTGAGAGGTGGGCCAGTTCCTCCTGCATTTTCTCCCAAGCCTCGTTGGTCGATTTCGCGAGGTCCGGAGGCAAATCACTCGAAGGCTTGTCGGGGTCGTGCGAGAGCACGGCCAGCGGCAGGTCTGAGAGTGAGCCGGTTTGGGCTGTCTCGGCGGCGCTGTCAGGAAACGCACTCATTTCCGCCAGTTGTTCTCTGGCACTGTGCCAATTGCAGTTGGCGCCGCGGGTCACGGCATCGTTATCGCACAGACCGAGAAGGCGCGGAATCCCGAACGGCATGGTGGAAGCAATGAATTGAGCCTCACGGTGCCAGCTTCCTTCCATGTTCTTCAACTCAGCGGGAAAGCGGTTCTCCTGGTCGGGATGAGATGCGTCCACCAGAACCATCCCGACGATTTCATTGCGGTAGCGGCTGGTGTAAACGCGAACGTCATGTCCGCCCATAGAGTGGCCGACGATGACATACGGCGGGGAAACGCTCGCAGCCTGCAGCAGGGCGTGCAGTTCCTCGGCAATCACTTTGCTGGTGCGGGGCTGGGAGCTGGGTTCGCTGTAACCAAGTCCAGCACGGTCGTAAGAGCACACTCGAGTGAATTTGGCGATCTCCGGCTGCACCTTGCGCCATGAAAGATAGCTGTCGCCCAGTCCGGAGTCGAGGATCACCGTAGGACTTCCCTCACCCGTGCAGTCGATATGCATCGTGTGTCCGCCCACGTCCAGCAGCCGCCCTTCCAAGGGATTGAAGCGCCGGTCGCGGGCCTCGGAAATGTTCTCGTAAAGAAATCCAGCCACAGCCAGAAGTAGGAGGAATGCAAGCAGAAGCAGAATCATACGGCGAAACACCGGATGCGAAGTCGATCGCGAAGCGGGGTTGGTCATGGAAACATGGGATGCAGCGCGACCCCGCTGCATGCTGGCCCGCATTCTACATGACGGGAGGCACTGTGATACCCATAACCGCGAGAGCCTGAATCAATTCCCGGCGGACCACAGCCACCGTAGCCAATAAGAACTGCTTTCGCTTCTCGTCCGGCTCGCTGAGTATGGGGTAACGATGATAGAACGTGTTAAAAAGCTGAGCCAACTGAAACACATGCTTGGCCAGATAGGCCGGTTCCGTGGTCGCGATGCACTGGTCGATTACATAGGAGGTCTTGGACGCTGCGAGCCAAAGTTCCCAGATTTCATTTCCGACATCGCCTGACAGGTACGTGGCCAGACTGTCAGGCGACAAGTTCGTCGTCAGGGTATCGCTGAAGGTGTCGGCGTCAACTCCGGCCTTGCGGAAGATGCTGGCGGCGCGCACCACCGCATATTGTGCGTACGGCCCTGTTTCGCCCTCGAAACTGAGGGCTTCTTTGAAATCAAAGGCGATCACCGATTGTTTCGTATACTTCAGCATGAAATAACGCAGTGCGCCGATGGCGATCTGCGTTGCGATGAAGAGCCGCTCGGACTCGCTGAGCTGCGGATGGCGGGAATCGACTTCTTTCTTGGCGGATGCGATCAGCTGGTCGAGCAAGTCGTCGGCCTTCACGCCGAAACCCTTGCGGCCACTGACCTCGATGTAAGAACGGGTCTTGTCTTCCTCACTCAGCGTGTAGCCGAGTTCGGCGGCGCAGCGGGGAGTCAGCGCGACCATCTCGTAGGAGAAGTGCGTGTAGTGATCGGCAGCCTCACCGTGCCCGAGGCCGCGCAGCGCTTCAATGACGGTGTTCTGAGCCTCGGATTGGCGAGCGTCGATGACGTTGTAGATCTCGGCCACATCACCGAAGTGAGGATGATCTTTTTCGCCATCGGTCGTTGAAATCCAGCAGTCATGCTGGTTGGGATAGCGGTAGAACCTGTGGTATCCAAAATCCAGCCCAAGCAGGCCGAACTTCCACATGTGATAAGCGATGTCTTTGCCGACATAGCCTACGGTGCCGTTGGAGCGGACGATGACCTTCTGGTCTTCCTCGGTAATCTCGTCTTCCTCTGTGTTCTCTGCGCCCTCTGTGGTGGATGTTCTTGAAGTTCCCGCCCTCCGCATGATCCAGCAGCCCTTGTTCTTGCCGCTGTCTTCGAAGGTCAAGACGCCTCGCTCTTTGAGCTTCGCAAAAGCGGCATTCCAGAAATGCAGGTGGAGGATTTCACTTTCACGCGGAAGGAAGTCGTATTCGATGTCGAGCCGGTCCATCGTCTCCAGATGCAGGCGAAGAACGGCGACGGAGATCAGTTCCGCAATCGCGGCGGTTTCGCTCCCGGCGTCTTCGATGGCGTGGAGAGTCTGCAGCCTGACTTGCTTATTCTGCTTATCGGCTTCGTACCATTGCGAGACACGGGCGTACAAATCCCAACAGTAGTAATCGAAACGTGGCTGACGCGTCAGGGCTTCGATTTCCGCTCGAGATTTCTTTTCCAGATGAGTGAATCCAACTACAACATCAGCGACCTGGACGCCGGTGTTATCGATGTAGTTCTGAATATCGACGTCCCTGCCCGCGTAGCGCAACAATCGGACGAATGTGTCCCCGAGGATCGCATTGCGAAGATGTCCGATATGCGCAGCTTTGTTCGGATTGATGCTCGAATGCTCGACCAGTATCTTGCCAGGTGCAGTTTCGGCGGGCGGCTTCTGGTCTGCTGCCAGAGTGGCGCACATCCAGGCGCGGTCAATTTTGATATTCAAATATCCGGGCGGGGCGACTTGCAACTCGGCAATGCCTTCAATGGGCCCGATCTCCGAGCGGATCATTTCGGCGATCTTCAATGGTGCCGAACGCAGCGGCTTGGCAAATGGAAATAGGGGAATCGCGAAGTCCCCGAGTTCCACCTTCGGGGGCTGTTCAACGACCACCGGAGGCAGAGTGACTCCGGGATAGCGCTTCTGCAAACACTCCAGCACTCGCTGGGCGAGACGACGTTCGAGATGACGATACAAGGAGACCCTCTAAACTGTTGAAGAAACAGTGATTTTAACAGAGTCGGCGCTGGGCGGACGTTTGACCGCGGATACCGCCGTTCCCTATGATGAAAACTCAGCCGTTCGTGAGTTTTTATGCGCATCGCTTACCTCGAGTGCTTTTCCGGCATTAGCGGCGATATGTTTCTGGGCGCCCTGGTGGACGCCGGAGTTCCGGCGCGACTGCTGGAAGAAACGGTGGCGGCGCTCGGAGTCGGTGCGCAGCTGGGGATTTCCAGGGTGGTGCGCAGCGGAATTTCGGCCACCAAAGTGGACGTCTGGGTCGATGGCGAAAAGGATATGCCTCGGGAGGAGTACTGGGCGAAGCAAGATGTGGCGCGGGCGCTCTCGCCCGCGAAATCTGACCACGATCACGAACACCCGCACGGGCACGAGCATCCGCACGGGGATTCTCATCACGAGCATACCGAGCAGTCGCGGGCGAAAGCGCCCGCGCCACATAAGCATGAGCATGCACATCCGCATCGCGGGCTGACGGAAATACGCCGAATCATCTCCGCCGCAGCGATCTCTGAGTCAGCAAAAAACACGGCTATTCGTACCTTTGAGGCCCTGGGTGCGGCTGAGGCCAAGATACACAGCGTCCCGGTGGAATCCATTCACTTCCACGAGGTGGGCGCAGCGGATGCGATCGTGGATATCGTTTGCGCCGCTGTGGGTGCCGAAGCTCTCGGAGTAGACGAGATTGTTTGCTCGCGACTGAATGTCGGGGGCGGTACCGTGAAATGCGCGCATGGAACGTTCCCGGTGCCTGCGCCCGCCACCGTCGAATTGTTGAAAGGTGTGCCGGTGTATTCGTCCGGCATTGAAGCAGAACTTGTTACCCCTACGGGAGCGGCGATTGCCCGGACCCTGGCAACACGTTTCAGCGCGTTCCCGGAGATGAAGATTGAAAAGTCGGGGTACGGGGCGGGATCACGGGATTTTCCCGGGCATCCCAACGTTCTTCGCCTGGTGATCGGTGAGGCAGTGCCGTTGCTCGCTGGCAAAACGAGGTCCGAAACAGTTTCGGTGCTGGAAGCCAATCTCGACGATTTGAATCCCCAGGTCTTCGGATACGTGATGGATCGTTTGCTGGAAGAAGGGGCTTTAGACGTGTTCGGAATGCCGGTGCAGATGAAGAAGAACCGGCCGGGCACGCTGCTCACTGTGCTCTGCAAACCGGAAGATGCGGATAAACTGGCTCAGCTGATATTTTCGGAGACCACCACTCTGGGAGTTCGTCGCAGGGAAGAATCGCGCCAGACGCTGGCCCGGCGTTGGGAGAGCGTACGCATCGAGTGGGGCGAAGTTCGCATCAAGATTGCCAGCATGAACGGGACCGTCACGAATTACGCGCCTGAATACGAAGACTGCCGGCGGATCGCGGCGGAGCATCATGTGCCTCTGAAGATGGTAATGCACGAAGCTGCGCGGGCGTACATAGACGGAAGCAAAAATCATTAACCACTAAGGACACTAAGGTACACGAAGGTTTCCGTGCTGAAACTTCGTCTCCCGCGTGATTCAAGAACTTATGACCAGGAAGTTTTACATTACGACACCGATTTACTACGTGAATGCGCGCCCCCATATCGGGCACGCTTACACGACTATTGCGTGCGACACGATCGCGCGGCGTCAACGGATGCTGGGCGCGGACACATTTTTTCTCACTGGGACTGACGAGCACGGGCAGAAGATCGAGCGGGCGGCAGAGGCCGCCGGCAAATCGCCACAGCAATATGCAGATGAGATCTCTGGAGAATTCCGAGCTCTGTGGAAGCGGATGGGGATTTCCAACGATGACTTCATCCGCACGACCGAAGAGCGACACAAGAAACGCCTGCAGGAACTGTTCCGCCGCATTGGCGACAACGGGTACATATACAAGGGCACCTACACGGGACAATACTGCGTCTCTGACGAACTCTATGTCGATGGCGCGCAGCCGGGTGATCCCTGCCCGATTTGCGGGCGCATCACCGAAACCGTCCAGGAAGAGAATTACTTCTTCAAGCTCTCGGCATTTCAGGACAAACTGCTCGAACTTTACGCGAATCCTGACTTCATCAGGCCCGAGACACGACGCAATGAAGTGATCTCGTTCGTTCGGTCAGGGCTACGCGATCAGTCGATCAGCCGCTCGACCTTCTCATGGGGCGTTCCTGTTCCGGACGATCCCAAGCATGTGATTTACGTCTGGTTCGATGCGCTGGCCAACTACATCACCGCGATTGGTTATGGCTCGACTCATGCGGGCGCCCAAGAGGCGTTCAAGAAATACTGGCCCGCTGATGTACACATGATCGGGAAGGAAATTGTGCGGTTCCATTGTGTGTACTGGCCGGCATTTTTGCTGGCGGCAGGATTGCCGCTGCCTAAAGCGATCGTGGCGCACGGTTGGCTGCTGTTTGAAGAAAGCAAGATGTCGAAATCGCGCGGCAACATCGTGCGAACCGAGACCATCCTCGACGTGCTTGGAGCAGATGCGCTGCGCTATTTCCTGTTGCGCGAAGTGGTGTTTGGACAGGACGGATCGTTTTCGTTCGATGCACTGGTGCAGCGCTACAACTCGGACCTGGCCAACGGCATTGGAAATCTCGCCAGCCGCACCTTGACGATGATCAACCGGTACTTCAAAGGCGAAGTACCGTATCCGTCGCCTGGGGCAGCGAAGACGGCTGCCGACGATGTGGTGGCGGAAACTGCGCGGAAGACGATCCGAGAGTTCTCGACACTGTTCGATCAGTTTCAGTTCTCCCGTGCATTGGAAACGGCATGGGGCCTAGTCGCGACGGTCGACAAATACATCGTCGAGAACGAGCCCTGGTCGCTGGGGGAGAAACAAGACGATGAGAGCCGGGCGCGCCTGGCGACAGTTCTGTACACGTCAGCCGAGGCACTACGGATTGCGACGGCGCTGGCTCACCCGGTCATTCCTGATGCGACGGCGAAGATCTGGCAGCAGATGGGACTGGGTGACATCAAGAGACTTGACCTAAACCAACTCACTTGGGGGCAGTTGCCCCTTGGCACCAAACTTGGAGACGTCAGCCCAGTGTTCCCGCGCGCCGACAAGAGCGCCGTTGAAAGGATGCAACGGATGGAAGATCAGCAACGCGGGCCGGTTGTGGAAGTAAAGGAACCGGCCGCCCCCGCAATTTCGCCAGCAAAACCGACAAGCGCAGCGGCATCCGTCGCCACAACCGACGGCAAGATCGCGATTGACGACTTTGCCAAGGTTGACTTGCGAGTAGGACTTGTTAAAGTCGCCGAGCGCGTGCCGAAGTCGGACAAGCTTTTGCGGCTGGAAATCGATATTGGAACGGAAGTGCGGCAAGTGCTTGCCGGCATCGCCGAGGCTTATGCACCCGAAACGCTCGTCGGCAGAAAAGTGGTGATCGTTGCGAATCTGGCTCCGAGAAAGATGCGTGGGCTGGAGTCCAACGGCATGATTGTCGCCGCGTCGCTCGAGGGTGGCAAGCCAGTGCTAGCTAGCTTCCTGGAGGATGTGCCTATCGGCGCAAGACTGAAATAGCCAGAAGCGAAGCCGAGCTTTGCTCGGCGGACAGCCGAAGGCGGCTGTCCCCACATAAACCGAACTAAAATGTTCGTTGACTCTCATGCACATCTCGACGGCAAGCAGTTTGACTCCGACCGGGAGCAGGTGATTGCGCGTGCCCGCGAGGCTGGAGTCGTCACGATGGTCGCCATCGGCAACGGCGATGGTCCTCCGGAACTCGATGCGGGAATTCGGCTGGCCGAGAAATATCCGTTCATGTACGCGACGATCGGGATTCATCCCCATGAGGCACGACTCGCTTCCGATCACGCGTATGCCGAGATGGAGCGACTGGCGCGACATCCGAAGGTGATTGCCTGGGGAGAGATTGGACTCGACTATTACTACGACCACTCTCCGCGCGACACGCAAAAGGAAGTTTTCACTCGGCAGATGGAGTTGGCAAGCGCGGCGAAGCTGCCGATCGTGATTCATTGCCGGCCTTCGGACAACAGCGAAAACGCCTGGGATGACTGCCTGCCACTAATTCAAGAACAGTGGGCTCCGAAAGGGATTGGCGGCATCCTGCATTGTTTCACCGGAAACTGGCGGCAGGCGAAGCGCGCCCTGGATATGGGATTCATGATCTCGTTTGCCGGCAATGTGACGTTCCCGAAAGCGCAGCAGATTCGCGACGCCACTCTAGAAGTTCCGCTCGACCGGATGTTCATTGAAACTGATTGTCCTTATCTGGCTCCCGTCCCGCACCGCGGCAAGCGGAACGAACCCGCATATGTGAAAGAAACCGCCCGCAAGATTGGAGAACTGCGGGCTCGATCGATGGACGAAGTCGGTGAGCAGACCGCCCGCAATTTCTACGATTTTTTCAAAATCTCTGAAACCGCTGAAAACAAAGTTCCCACGCCCTGAATCCCAATTTCTGTTAACCTCTGATTACGATTCCCTTCTTTCAGAAAGATTAGAAATGTATGCCCGATAACAGCTTCGACGTCGTCAGCAAGGTCGATGTGCAGGAGGTCGCCAACGCCATCCAGCAGGCGTTGAAGGAGATCCACACGCGCTTCGACCTCAAGGATTCGAAGTCCAATATCGAGCAGGAAAAAGATGCCATCGTGCTGCACTCCGCGGACGAATACAAGTTAAAGGCGGTCAATGACATCCTGCAGCAGAAATTGGTGAAACGCGGAGTGTCTCTGAAGGCTCTAACCTATGGGCCGGTGGAGCCCGCTGCGGGCGGGACGGCAAAACGCCGCGTCACCATGCAGCAAGGGATCGCCATCGAGAAAGCCCGGGAAATCGTGAAACTGGTAAAGGATTCCAAGAAGAAGGCTCAGGCCTCCATTCAGGGCGACCTGGTGCGCATTAGCGGCAAGGATCGGGACACGCTACAGGACGTGATCCAGTTGCTGAAGGGGCACGATTTCGGAATCGATTTGCAGTTCGTAAATTACAGAACGAACTAAAGCGGACCTCGGGCCTCGGACCTTGGGCGTCAGGCTTGAGAAATCTTAGGCTTTTGAGGTCCGAGGGCTGCAGTCTGAGGTCTGGTTATCTTGAGCGCGCCTGCCCCCATTAACGGCAAAGAAGTCTTCGATCTGCTGCGGGACGACCTCGTCTCCCTCGAAGACGAGTTTGGCCGAGATACTGTCTCTAACGTAGGGGCGATCACCGAAATCGGCGAGTACTTGCGCGCTGGCGGCGGCAAGAGAATCCGGCCGGCCTTGCTGCTGCTTTCCGCGAAGCTGATGAACTATCAGGGAAGCGGTGCGGTACGGTTGGGCGCAGTCGTCGAAATTATTCATACGGCTACGCTGGTTCACGACGACATTATTGACGAGGCGAAGACCCGCCGCGGACGCCCGGCGGCTAACACACAATGGGGGAATTCCAAATGTGTGCTCGCCGGCGATTGGCTCTACATGCAGGCTTTCAAGATCGCCGTGCAGGAGCGTAATTTTCGCATTCTCGACACGCTGATCGAACTCACCCAGCAAATGGTCGAGGGCGAGTTGCTGCAAATGGAAAAGCTCGGCAAGTTGATCACGCTGGACGAACATTTCGACCTGATCTTCCGCAAGACAGCATGCCTCTTTTCGGTCTGCATGCGGCTGGGAGCGATCCTGGGCGGGGCTACTCCCGAGCAGGAAACTGCCCTTGGCAAGTATGGTCATGACCTGGGAATGGCCTTCCAGATCGTCGACGACGTGCTGGATCTGACCGCGTCGGAAGAGGTGCTTGGCAAACCGGTGGCGAGCGACCTTCGCGAAGGCAAGGTCACTATGGCCGTGATTCATTCCCTCGAGCGCTGTACGGCCGAAGAACGCGGCAAAATCGAGACCATCCTGAAGGATCGGGCTTTTAATGGTGCAACCCACGCCAATATCCTCGAAATCCTGCTGCGCTACGGATCGCTAGAAGCGGCAACGTCTCGCGCGGCACAGTACGCGGAATCTGCCCGTAAATCAATCTGTTTCTTCCCGGATTCTGAGATCAAACGGGCCCTGCTATGGGCACCAGAATTTGTGGTAGCAAGGGAAAAGTAGGTAACCCAGGGGCCAGCGGTCAGGGGTCAGGGGCCAGAACTAGATACGAACGTTTTGAACCTGCCCCCCTGATCCTCCCAGCTGATCCAAGCCCGAAGATCTATTGCCTGCCCCCTTGTCCCTAGCCCCTGTTCCTTGTGATTCTGAGCACAGAAATTCAAAAGTCTGGCCCTTGATTGCCGTCACTTTCGTGGGTGACGAGTGCTACTGACAATCCGGTCAATCCGCTTCAAAATGCGCCCAGTTGATGGGAGTGTCCGTTCGAGCGGAAGGCTAACGAGACGCACTGGCATGCGAGTGGGGCACACAGGTGACCCACCTCTCCCCTGGGCACCTGAGAAAGGCAGGGCGCCGGGGGCCTTGTCCGCAGGGATAACCTATCAACGACGAGATGGCGGCTGCAGTCGAAGCTTGAGACGAAAGGCGCCTAGCTTTTTCGACGCGCCGGGCCCGACAGGGCCGGACAGACTTCGAGTGCAAGCCGCGGTCTTGCTCACCCCGTAGAGGAAAGCCTTCCTGAGAGACTCGCTCCTCGCACTCCTGAGCCGGACGGCCTCCATCGGAACCGTCCGGCTTTGTTTATACTGATTCCTTTGCGGTTCAGGCGAATCAAACCTCTCAATTGCTATGAATGTGCTGCTTGCAACTATCGGACGCCACGGCTATGCCCTGACGTTCGCTGTATTACTGGCTGAAACGGTCGGTCTGCCGTTACCTGCATCGATAGCGCTGGTTGCCGCCGGAGCGGCGGTCGCATCGCACACACTGTCGGCTACCGGCGTGGTTCTCGCCGCGCTCGTCGGCCTTATGGTCGGCGATATCTGGCAGTTCTGGCTGGGACGCTATACCGGCTGGGCCTTGCTCGGGTTCCTCTGCCGGCTTTCGATGAATCCCGAGACTTGCATCCTTCGGTCGGCAGAATCGTTCTACAAGCGCGGCAAGGCTACGCTCGTCGTTGCCAAGTTCATTCCGGGCGTCAATACGATGGCAGCCCCGCTGGCAGGCAGCATGAAGATGCGCTTTGGACAGTTTTTGAGCCTCGATTTTGCCGGGGCGCTTCTGTACACGATCACCTACCTCCTCATCGGCTATGTCTCGCGCGACTTTCTTGCGGCAACGTTGAACAGCATCCATGCTGCCGGGCGGGTGATGGAGGGAGTCGTAGTTGTTGCCCTGGTGGTTTACGTGATCTACCGCATTATGCAGTACCAGAAATACCGCGAGTATGATTTTGTCCCACGGATTCACGCTGGAGAACTCACCGCGCGCTTAGCGGCCGGCGAAGGGGATCGTCTTCAGATTGTCGATGTCCGCAGCCACGGCTACTACGATGTCGGCGCCGAGCGGATACTTGGCTCGATCCGTATCGAGCCCAACAACCTTGAGGAAGAGATCAAGAATCTTCCCAAAGACAAGGACATTTATCTCTACTGCACTTGAGCGCGCGAAGCCACGAGCGCCCGGGTGGCGCACCTACTGATGGACAAGGGATTCAACACGTTCGTAATCGTTGGCGGTCTCGCTGCCTGGCGCAAAGCCGGAGGCCATTTCGAGTCGGTGCCGAAGAATGATCTGGTGAAGCTGCCCACCTTCAGTTAATGCTGTTCATTAAGCTCCGAACTGTCGCAGGTGATGGTCGAGGTGTTTGTACATGCCGCGACTCCACTCGCTGGGAGTCAAGGCTCCAAAGAACGGATGCGGGTGACGGGTACACTTTTCCTCGCCGCCCTGGTGGAACTCCCGTACACAAATCTTGAGCCGTTCCTGCTCGCGGGCGAAATCCCGCGTGTCACTGATGACCAGGTTTTTGTCGGTGGGATTATTCCTGGAGAATGGCTTCTCGTTGGTGTAGATCGGCCTCACAAGAGGACCGATGATCCGGCCAATCAGCATGCGCGGCGGATTCAGTTTTCCCGATGCCATGTCGAGCGCCCCGGAACAATGCGCCATCATCTGCGCCACATCCATCTTTCCCCACTGGCGCTGCGCCGCGGGTTGCAGGTTGCCGATACGCCCGATTACCTCGTTGATCGTTTCCTTCTCGAATAAGTTCTTCATATGACCGCTCCTGAGAGTGCCCTGAATCGCCCAGAATCATAGCACTCCGCGGGATCCCTGCTCGCGCAAGGCAAGAGTACAATGACCGCGGCTTTGGAATGACAATCCTGCCTCTCGAAGGCGGTACGCTGCGCCGACCGAACCTGCAGTCTCGTCCGGCAGACGATCCCCGGATGAATCGGGTCCTTTTTCTGCTTGGGCTCTCGGTGCTGATCAACTACATTGACCGCAGCAATCTGTCGATCGCCGCGCCTCTGATCAAAGACGAATTAAACCTTTCCGGAGCGCAACTTGGTACGCTGCTGGCGGGATTCTTTTACACCTACGCATTGTTGCAGATTCCGGCGGGTTGGCTCGTGGACCGCTTCGACGCGAAGTGGGTTTTCGGGTTGGGTTTTTTCATCTGGTCCGCATCCACAGCGGTTACGGGATTGCTTCACGGGTTTGCCGCACTGCTCATCGCCCGCGTCGTTCTCGGTATAGGAGAATCAGTTGCCTTTCCTGCGTATGGCAAGATTATTGGCACCCATTTTCCGGAGAGCCGCCGCGGGTTCGCGAATGCGGTCGTGATTACAGGTTTGGCCCTGGGCCCTGCGCTGGGGATGCTGATCGGAGGCAATGTCGTCGACAGATTTGGGTGGCGGCCATTTTTTCTCGTGCTGGGCATGGCAGCATTACTGTGGCTTCCACCCTGGTGGGCATGGATGCCGCGATCGACCCCGCAGCCGAAGCGAACGCCTAGGGGGAGCACGGGAGTGCTTGCCATCCTGAAGCAGCGTTCTGCATGGGGAACGTGTCTGTGCCAGTTCAGTTTCAACTATGCATCCTACTTTCTGGTTACCTGGCTGCCTTTCTATCTCACCCGTGGACGGAATCTGTCGATGAGCCAGATGGCTCGAGTAGGTGGTCTTGTGTATCTCCTGTTCGCGGCATCGGCGACCATTTTTGGAAAGCTGTCGGACCGCTGGGTCATAGCGGGCGCGTCTCCCACCACCGTTCGCAAGTCGCTGGCCACCGCTGGAAACATGGGCATGGGCACATTTCTAGCGTTGTCAGGGATTGCGCCCGATGGCCTGCTCGTTCCAACTCTGGCACTGGCCGGGGCATTCATGGGAGTGTCGTCCTGCAACATCTGGGCTATGACTCAGACCCTGGCCGGGCGCGAGGTGGTGGGTCGTTGGACGGGTGTGCAGAACTTCCTGGGGAATTTCGCAGGCATCGTGGCGCCAATACTGACGGGATTTTTACTGGACCGCACCGGACATTTCTACTGGGCCTTCTTCATCGCCACCGCGGTGGTGTGGTTGGGCGCCATCAGTTGGGTGTTCATCGTGGGCCCGATCGAACCAGTCGACTGGACTCCGCATCCGCAAGTCGCGTAATACACTGCTTTCATGGGAAAGGAAATCGAGATCAAGTTTCGCGTAGACGATCTGCGGGCTCTGGCTCGCAAGCTGAGGGCTGGGGGTTTCCGCCTGAAAACTCCGCGAACCCACGAGATGAATACGCTGTATGACCTGCCCGGCGGGGTGTTGCGCCGCAGGAAGGAACTGCTGCGGCTGCGGGAATACGGTTCCTCATGGACCCTCACGCACAAAAGTGGACGTAAAGTCGGCCGTCACAGCAGCCGTA
>Ga0210401_10004136_pt1 | contig 15198 bp, 15 predicted proteins | sample IncBWH32MmetaG_FD_150866 | JGI IMG/M metagenome (GOLD analysis project Ga0210401, IMG submission 150866) | Forest soil microbial communities from Barre Woods Harvard Forest LTER site, Petersham, Massachusetts, United States - Inc-BW-H-32-M | ecosystem: Environmental > Terrestrial > Soil >... | reverse complement strand
TCGCCTGGAACGAAGAAGCGATCAAGCGCCATCGGTTCGACGCCTGACCGTGGACCGCCCAACCATGGCGTGAAGCGGCGACAATGTGGCGACCGCGGGGCAGCGTCCCCCATTCTCCAGGTAACCCCGGCGGCAACTTTGGCGTTTATCCTGCACCAAGCCAAAGGAGACATAGCATGAAGAAATTGCACATCGGCGCCATCCTGCTGGGCGGCCTCGTCGCGGCGCCGTTGCAGGCACCGATGGCCCAGTCGACAGAGGTGGCCTTCGCCAGCGATCCGCGGCCGGGCTACGTGGTCTTCTTCGACAAGGGCACGAGCCATCTCTCGCGCGTTGCCGACGAAACGATTCGCCGGGCGGCCGTCGATGCGGACAAGTCCGCCGGCCTCGTGCGCGTGGTCGGTCGCGCCGACTATGCGGCCGCGGTGAAGGACGAGTTGGTGCGCAACGGCGTTCCGTCCCGTTCGATCGTCGTCGTGCCGAAGACTGGCAACCCGCTTCCCACGATCGCCGACGGCGTAAGCGAGCCGGCCAATCGAAGCGTGGAGATCAAATACTAAAAGAGATGCCGTTCAAAGCGAAGCGAGGGATCTGCCCTCGCTTCGCTCGGCCACGAATTCTTAGCGCGTGGTGTAGACAGTCGTCGTCGCCGGAGCCGGCGGGGTATAAACGACAGAACCGGCGGGCGCCGGCGTCGCCACCACCGCTGCGGCGCCAGGCGCAGGCTGTTGGACGGTCCTCTGCTCCTTGTATTCGCAGGCCGTCACGGAGGCCACGGGAGGCCACGGGAGGCCACGACGGCCAGGGCGACAATCACAGGAAAGTACTTCATCTCGTTAACTCCTGGTCAATTGCCCTCGCAGGCAACGGCCGCGCACCGGAGCGGTTGCGCCGCCTAGCGTTCGATCGCGCGGGCGAGATAACGGACCGTCTTGCTGCCCTCATGGATCGTGGCTTGGCCCACTTCGGCAAAGCCTTGCGCGGCGTGAAAGGCGTCCGAAGCCAGGTTCGGCGGATCGCGGTTGAATTCACAGACGACGATGTCGTGTCCGGCCTGGCCGGCGCGGTCGAACAGATCGGCGTACAGCAGGCCGGCATAGCCCCGCCCTCGCGCCCGAGGCGCCACGACGACCCGATCGACATAGACGAACCGTCGCTAGATAGACGAACCGTCGCTAGCGTTGGCGAAACCACAGGTAATTCGGGCTGTCGTACGCGGCACTCTCGTCGAAGGCCAGCAGAAAACCGTCGACTTCGCCGATCCGGCGGGCGTAGAAAGCCTGCCGAAGCAAGAGCGTCAGCCGGTCGCGATCAAGCCAAGTTAGCTCCGTGGCGTGCGCGTTGTTGAGCGCCAGCACCGCGGGCTCGACCGTCGAGCAGACCGGCAGCAGCGCCCCTTCAAGCATCGCCACAGCTTCCCCGGGCTCGCGGGGTCACGTCAATCTAGAAGCGCGCCGCCAGGGTCTTGGGGGACAACGACGCCCTGCTGTCCGGGACCTGATCCGGATCTCGGGCGACCGCATTGGGGCCGCCGGCGAGTTCTCCCGGATTGTCGACGGCCGAATTCGGACCGGCCGCCAAGCGGCCGGGACGATGGAAGGCCGAGCTCGCGCCGCCAAAGATCTGCGGCGGCTGGTTCGGGACGGACTCGGCGCCGATGCCCCGCCAGGCCTCGCAGGCAATTTGCGTGACGTCGTCGGTGTCGCCGAAGCATCTGTCTCGTGCGACTATCACGGTCAGGCACTTCTGCAGTTCGTCCATTGTGACCTGCCCGCCGATGCAAACGACCATGCCACGCGGCTGCAGGCCGGTGGCCACGGCGCAGTTCGCGAAGACCGTTTGCTCGGGCGTGAGCTCGTGCCCGCCGGCGCAGAGCGTTGCTCCCCAGAAGTTCTGCGGATTGACGGCGACGCACGCCGCCAACCGCTGGCCTTCCGGCGGCAGCATGGGCAGGCCGACGCAGCCCGTGATGGCGCGCGCGTCTCCGCTATGGCGCTGCGCGCACTTCGCGACCTGCAGCCCAAAAGGCGAGAGCTGCATCCCGCCCATGCAGAAAGCGGCGCCGCCCAGCCCCTTGTTCGCGGCAATGCATTGGGCGACGCGCCGCTGATCGTCGGACATCATGTTGACGACCCAGCATTTGGTGAACTCGTCGAGGTCGCGATCCGCGCCTTCATCGATGCAGATTGCCGCCGCAGCCGTCGGATCGGAGCTCGCGAGCGAACGGCCGCTTGCCACCACGCGCACGATGCCGGCGATCAGCGCTGCAAAGGACAACGTCAATACACGATTTTTGCACATGAGGGCCCCCCCTCGTTAGCGAGATCGGGGTCTAGCCCGGACGCGGCCGCCTCAATGTGGCAATTGCCACACTGCCGGAAGAGGTCGCCAACGCGTTGCCGCAGCGTGTCGGCCTTGCCACACCCGCTGCCTTGATCGCAAGCCATTGCAGCGGCAAGAGTGTGAGCACAAAAAGGTCAGAGGGCGATCACGGACACAGGCACTGCGCGACTATTCGCACAATACCGGGCATGGGCTGACGAGCTTACCTACGCCGCCGTTGCCGCGTTGCCGCCCGGCAAGGCGACCAAGGAGCGGCCGACCTTGTTCAAGAACATGCTCGGCACCTTGAATCACAACTACCTGATCGACCGCGTGTGGCAGGCGCACCTCGAGGGACGCGATCATGGTTTCACCGCGCGCAATTTGGTCCTGCACGCCGACCTCGCCGAACTCTGGGCGGCACAGCAGGCGATCACGGGCTGGTATATCGACTGGGCGGCGGCCCAGTCGGAGGCAACACTCGAGGAGCAAGTTCGCTTCCGGTTCATCGGCGGCGAGGAAAGCACGATGCGCCGTGGCGCCATCCTGCTGCATGTCGTCAACCATGCGACCTATCATCGTGGCTGGATCGCCGAGATGTTCTTTCAGGTGCCGGCCCAGAACCCGGCTACCGATCTGCCCGTCTTCTTGAACGATCCCGCTCGTCGCTAGGTCACGCGCTGTGCTCGCCGTCGACGATCTCGGCTGCCGCGAGCTGCCCTGAGTTGATGGAGCCCGTTCAGCACCATCCGTCCGACGTACCGGGCCGAGCCCGGCGGAGCGTCTTGGTTTCGCCCATCAGCGCGAACCCGTCATAGACGTGGGCGACGAGCTGATCGGGGGACGTGTACTCAGTCACGACATTGTAGGTCTTGCCGCTTTCCGGATTGTAGAAATGGCCGCCTTCCCAACGATCGCGACCGGTGGGACGCAAATCCCAAATCAGGGTAAGACCGCACAATGCGCGCTGCCGTAACGCAGGATCAGGGTTGTTCTTGTCATGCTTAGGCTCACCTCGCACATCGCGCGGCTCATCCAGCCAGCGCAGCCGGCCGCACATCAGGCCGTTGCAGTCGTAGATCTGCAAGGCGGCCTTGCCATCGACCATCCATACGCCCTGTGGGACGGCGGCCGAGGCCATGCCGCCCGGCCCTACGAAGGCGAGTATAGTGGCCAACAACAAGATGGCGCGCTTTACGCAGGGAACCACATCCATGACTCCTCTCCGCGGAACATCAAAACATCTTCCCGGTGAACGTTCGCTGCGCTCGAAACGTTGCTCCGCAGAGCCGGTTCCGCGCCGTTCCGCTAAACGACCTCGGCCGGCGCAAGGCTGCAGGGGTGGTCTGGATCGCCGGTCTCGATCTGCAGCGTCACGTGGCCGACGCCGAAGCGCTCCTGCAAGTCGTGCCGCGCGCGGGCCAGCAGGCCGTCGTCGAGCGTGGCGCCGGGGCGCACCAAGTGGACCGTCATCGCGACTTCGGTCGTGCTCATCGCCCAAATGTGCAGGTCGTGCACGTCGGTGACGCCCGGCAGCCCGGCAAGATAGCGATCAACCTCGCGATGATCGACGTGCGCCGGCACGGCATCGAGCGCCAGAGTGAGCGAGTCCCGGAGCAGCGACCAGGTTCCGACCGTTATGACCACGGCGATAACCAGGCTGACAGCCGGATCGAGCCAGAGCCAGCCGGTCGCCATGATGGCGAGTGCGGCGATCACGACCCCGAGCGAGACCACGGCATCGGCGGCCATATGCAGGAAGGCCCCTTTGATGTTGAGGTCGGACTTGCGGCCCGACATGAAGAGCAGCGCGGTCGCGCCATTGATGGCGATGCCGACCAATGCCACCCAGATGACCGTTATCTCCGCCACCGGTTCCGGCTTGCCGAGGCGTTGCACCGCTTCCCAGACGATGGCGCCGACGGCCAGCAGCAGCAGCCCCGCATTCGCCAGTGAAACCAAGATCGAGCTGCGCTTCAGCCCGTAGGTATAGCGTGCCGTCGGGCGGCGCCGAACCAGCGTCGCCGCGCCCCACGCCATCACCAGACCCAAAACGTCGCCCAGATTGTGACCGGCGTCGGCCAATAGGGCGAGCGAGTTGGCGGCGATGCCATATGCCGCCTCGACGACGACGAAGCCGACATTGAGGGCGATCCCGATCGCAAAAGCGCGGTCGTAGTTCGTCGGACCGTGGCTGTGGGCGTGACCATGGCCATGGCTGTGGCCAGGCGCGTGGTCGCGGTGCTCATGAGCAGGCATGTCCGAAACCTATCGACGCCCGGCGCCGTACACTATTTCAAGCAGCGTATGGCCTCGCGCGATCCGCACACGCATTGCAGCCCTTCGCGCGGCGCCTAGGGGCGCTGCCGGCCCGATGTTACGCTGCCGGCAATAAAAACGGAGGAAACAACGAGATGCCTACCCTTAGCCCCGAGCAACAGCTCGAGGCGGCGACGATGCGCCGCGTGTCATGGCGCCTGATGCCGTTCCTGCTGACCGCCTACCTGATCGCTTATATCGACCGCGTGAACGTGGGCTTCGCAGCGCTGCAGATGAACAAGGCGGTCGGCCTCGACCCCAAGACCTACGGCCTGGGCGCCGGGATCTTCTTCATCGGCTATTTCATCTTCGAAGTGCCGAGCAACCTCGCCCTGCAGCGCTTCGGCGCGCGCACCTGGATCGCGCGCATCATGATCAGCTGGGGCCTCGTCTCGGCGGCCTTCGCCCTGATCGGCGGGCCGACCTCGTTCCTGGTGTTGCGCTTCCTGCTGGGCGTTGCCGAAGCCGGCTTCTTCCCCGGCGTGATCCTCTACTTCACCTATTGGTATCCGGCGCGCTACCGCGCCACCATCGTCGGCATCTTCATGGTGGCGATCCCGGTGGCCGGCCTGGTCGGCTCGCCGATCTCCGGCGCCATCCTCTATATGGACGGCGTCCTCGGGCTGGGCGGCTGGCAGTGGATCTTCCTGCTCGAAGCAGCGCCCGCCCTGCTGCTGGGCATCGCCGCCTTCGCCTGGCTGACCGACCAGCCCGAGCATGCGAGGTGGCTCGCGCCGGAGCAACGCCAATGGCTGTCGGCCAAGCTCGCCGGCGAACGCCAGCGTGCGCCGCGCATCAGCCACGAATCTGTGTGGCGGGTGATCTCCAACAAGTACGTGCTGATCCTGGCGCTGGTCTATGCCGGCGCGTCGGGTGCCTCGACGTCGCTGGCGCTCTGGGTGCCGCAGCTCGTGAAGTCGTTCGGCCTCACCAACTGGCAGACCGGCCTGGTGACGGCGGTGCCGTTCGGCGTCGCCGCGATCTGGATGATCCTGTGGGGCCAGAGCTCCGACAAGAGCGGCGAGCGAGTGTGGCACAACGCCCTGCCGCTGGGCTGGATGGCGCTCGCCATGGTGGCAACCTTCTTCGCCATCCATAGCTTGTGGGCCATGGTCCCGCTGCTGGCGCTGATCGCCGCTGGCACCTACGCCAGCAAAGGTCCGTTCTGGGCACTGTGCTCGGAATGGCTGGGTGCGGCATCGGCGGCGGCCGGCCTGGCGCAGATCAACGCGCTCGGCAATCTGTCCAGCTTCTTCTTCAACTACCTGATCGGCTGGATCCAGGCCGAGACCGGCAGCTTCCCGCTGGCGCTGATGCCGATCGCCCTCACGGCCGCCATCGGCACGGCCTGCGTGCTGGTGATCGGCCATCGCCATCCGCGCACGGCTGCGTAAGTTCCCGTAGCGTGAGCTAGCTCGGCGGCTCGGAGATCGAGAACAGGTCGCGTTCTCCGAGCTCGGCGGTGCGCCGGCGCTCCAGCTCCTGGTTGTAGCGCCTGAGCGCATATTGCTCGGTGAGATAGCCCACCACCCCGCGGTCACTGCCCGAGGCCAGCACCGGCAGCGTCTCGACCTCCTTTTCCTCGAAGCGCAGCAGCGCTGTGCGCACATTCTCGAAGGGCAGCAGGAAGAGCTCGGGATCGGTGGCGAAATCGCCGGCGATCCGGCGGTCGGGCTCTTCCTCCGACGGGATGTCATGGAAGGCCGCGATGTCGAGCGTACCGGTAAAGGCCCCGGCATCGGACACCACGAACACGCGCTTGGCGCTGCCCGGCGGATACTTCTCGCGCAGCTCGGCAAGCGGCATGGTTTCCGGCACGACCTTGGGATCGGCACGCATCAGCCGGCCCGCCGTCAGGTCGGCCAGCCAGCCGATATCGTGCGGGCTGCGGATGCCGATGCCGCGCTGATGAAAGCGCCAGGTCGAGAAGGAATAGCCGAAGGTGAGACGCACGATCGTCGAGGCGAAGACCACGCCCACCAGCACGCCCACGGTCACCGGGAAGTTGCCGGTGCCTTCCAGCACGAGAAATACCATGGTGAGCGGCGCGCCGATCACGGCCGCCGCCACCGAGCCCATACCGACCATCATCAGGGTCGCATGCTGCTCGACCAGGTGGGGCAGGAAGTAGGTCGCGACGTCGGCGAACGCCGCGCCGAACAGGCAGCCCAGGAGCAGCGATGAGCTGAACATGCCGCCGCGAAAGCCCGCGCCCAGCGAGATCGCCGACGCGAGAAGCTTGGCGACCAGCAGGAGCAGCAGCAAAGGCAAAGTGAAGTCGCCGTCGAACACGAGCTGGATGGCGCCGTGGCCGCTGCCCAGGACTTGCGGCACCAGGAGCGCAATGCCGCTCACCAGCAGGCCACCGATGGCAGGCCGCAGCCATTGCGGCAACCGCAGGCGGCGCAGGCCGCGCTCCGACCAGGTCACCGCCTGCATCGCCAGCACGCTGAAGCCCGCGGCCAGGATGCCGAGCAGCGCGAACAGCAGGTAGAGCCACTGGCTGAAGTGGTAGATGACGCCGACGCCGAACAGCGGCGCCGGGTCCATGAGCGCGCGCAGGGTGAGGGTGGCGGCGAGCGCCGCGGCCGCCACCGGCGCCAGCGGCCGCACCGCATAGCTGCCCAGGATCAGCTCGTAGCCGTAGAAGGCGCCGGCGAGCGGCGCGTTGAAGGCCGCCGCGATGGCGGCGGCGGCGCCGGCGCCCACAAAGATGCGCAAGTCGGAGCGGCGCAGCCGGAAATACTGCCCGACCTTCGAGAACACACCGGAGCCTAGCTGGGCGTAGCCAGCCTCCATGCCGATGGCGACGCCCGAGGCGTTGGAAACCACGGTGGCGACCACCAGCCGGAGGCTGTCCCACATCGACATGCGCCCGCCATGCAGCGCATTGGCCTCGATCGGGTCGACGACCTCGTTCGAGCGGAAACGCCGCATGATGAGCGCGCCCAGGCCGAGCACGAGACCGCCAACGGCCGGAACGATCATGATGCGCACGGGGTCGACGCCGATGCCGGTGCTGAGGCTGTGATCGCCGGAGACCGCGAAACCCACCTGATGCAGGAGATCGACCAGCCAGTGCAGTCCGGCGACCAGCGCGCCCACGGCCGAGCCGGCCACGGCGCAGACGAAGATCTGGGTGGGCTCGTTGGATCGCAGCCGGCTCTGCATGCGGAAAAGGCGCCGCGTCTGCCCCCAGACCGCGGCACTCGCCCGCTCGGACACCCGCGCCCCGGCTGTGCGCGCAAAAGTCGTCAAACTCACCATCGTTCCCTCGGCAGCCCGATCATCGCCCGCTTCCCCCTATCCGTCGCCTATCTTCTGGGCGATCCTGCGGCGCGTTCCAACACGGGAGATCCTTTCATGGACCACGACGCAACCCGGCGGGGCCTGCTTCTCGCCTCGGTCATGACGGCGGCGCTGCCGCTCAGCCTCTCGCTTGGCGCCTCGGGCGCATCGGCCAGTCCGATCGATCCGGCGCAAACCATCATCAAGCTTCCGGCCGACCTCGCCTGGAAACCCAACCCCAACAATCCGCCGCGCAGCTCGGAGTCGTGCGCGCTCACGGGTGCGCCGACCGAGCCGGGCCTCTACTACACGCTGGTGCGCTGGTGGCCGGGCTATATGAGTGCGCCGCACACCTATACCAGCGACCGCTTCTGCATGGTCTTGTCGGGGACGTGGTGGTGCAACAGCGGCAACGATTTCGATCCTGCCTCGTGCGTGCCCGCGCCGGCCGGCAGCTTCGTGCGCCGGGTCGCCGGCACACCGCATTACGACGGTGTGATACGCAGCCACAACGAGCCGGCCATCATCGCGATCTGCGGCATCGGACCTGTCAACTACAAGCTGGTCGATCCGTCGAAGCCCGGCTGGCGCACCGTGTGAACGTGTGCAGGACGTCTCGAAACTATCGTTAGCTCCGCCCCGAAACTCCGATTAGCATGTCGCTCTGAATTGGATGGGAGATCGTCATGGCCGAGCGCCGTCAAACGCTGCGCAACCTCGCCAAGCTGCTGCCATCGGGAGCCGCCGGCCTGTCGATGAGCCTGGCCGCTGCCGGCGCCTCGGCGACGACCGCCCCGGCAGCCGATTCGGTGAAGGACCGCCTGCAGGCGATTCGCGGCGACATCTCCAGCGCGCTCGAGCAATACGCCACGGACGGCGAGCCGTTCGTCGCCGTCGATCCCGCGACGCGGCTTGCCTGGTGGGGCAACGGCGGTTGGCGCAACGGCGGATGGGGCAATGGTGGCTGGCACAACGGCGGCTGGGGCAACGGCGGCTGGCACAACTGGGGCAACGGTTGGCACAACTGGTAGGCCACAGCTGGGTAGATCTGCGTCGTTTCTCAACGCCGTCAACGAGGATGCCATGACCCGCTCCAAACTTTTCATTCTCGCCACCCTCCTCTCCGCTTGCCTGTTGAGCGCGCCCTCGCAGGCTCAACAGCAACCGCCGGCGGCCGGCGCCCGGCCCCCGGCGGCAGCCCCGCAAGCCGCACAGCCGCCGGCCTACGGTCAACCAGCCGGACAGGCCGGACAACAGCAGGGCGCGCAGCAACCGGGCGGCGCCCCACCGGAGGGAGCGGAAGGCGGCCCGCCGTGGCCGGTGCTGGTGGTGACCAGCGTCGAGTCGCTGCGCTCGCACATCAAGGGCCACCTGGAGATCATCCGCGTGCGCGGCTGGGTGACGTCGAATGCCTGGGGCGAACCGCATCTGCTGCCGATCACGCAGGGCACGCCGCTCGACGGCGTGCTCGATCTCATCTTCCAGGCGAATTCTCCCGCGGGCGCCCAGCCGCTCGGCCCGTTCATGCCGGTCGAGGCGATCCTGCCGATCGAGAGCGGCCATCCCTACAAGGCCGTGCGGGTGCGCGGCAGCACCAACGCGGTGACGCTGAAGACGATCCCGGGCTATGCCGAAGCCCCGGGCTACGAGGAAGCCGCCGCGGCCAAGGAGGACTGCGCCAAGTGCATGGGCAAGTACTTCGTGGCCAAGGGCGCCAACCCGCCGGCCGGCGTGGCGGCCGACCAGATCGTGCGCGAGGCCGACCTGCCGTGGGTGCTGCGCGTGATCAAGCCCGACGACGGCGTGCCGAGCTACACCTTCAATCCCAACCGGCTCACCCTCGTGCTGTCGGACGACGGCCGCATCGTCGACGCGGCCTGGGACTGAGGCCCGCTACCCGCACCGGGAAGCCGTGGCCTGAAGTGCTGGTGAAGTCGAGGCCCGCGGTCCGCTTGAGCCGTGTCAGCTGCGCAGGCCGCGAACGACGAGCGCATTGAGCCTCTTGGCAAACGCCGCGGGATCACTCGGCACCTCACCGTCGAGGATGTGCGCTTGGTCGAGCAGGAGTGTGGCGATATCGGCGACATCGGCATCACGCTTCTCTCTACGCGCGGCTGCCAGCGCCTTCACGAGATCGTGGGCCATGTTCAGTTCGAGAATGGGTTTCGCGCCGCTGCCGCGATTCTGGCGCGCCAGCAGGCGCTCAAGCTCGCGGTCGCGACCCTGCGTACTCGCCACAAGGCATGAGGCGCTTTCCGTCAGTCGCTGCGAGGCACGCACTTCCGAGACCTTGTCGGCCAGCGCGTCCTTGACGGCTGCGATGACGCCGGCGTCCTCATCGGATGCCGGCTTCTGCTCGGACGCCGGGTCCAGGAGCGGCACCAGTCCAAAATCGACGTCGCCCTGGCTCAGCGACTTGAGCGGCTTGCCCTCGAATTCCTGCGGCATCATCGTCCAGAAGGCGTCGATCGGATCGGTCAGCAGCAGGACCTCGATGCCGCGCGCACGGGCGGCCTCGAGCTTGGGATTCGATTTCACCCGCTCCGCGCTCTCGCCCACGAGATAGTAGATCTCGGTCTGGTTGGGTTTCAGATCGGCCGCGCACTGCTTGAGCGAGCGCAGGCCCTCCGCCGATGTCGTGGCGAAGCGGGCAAGCCCCAGAAGCTGACCGCGGCGTTCCTGTTCTTCGTAGAGACCCTCCTTCAGCACCGAGCCGAACGCGTTCCAGACCTTGGTATAGGTCTCGGCGTCCTTGTCCGCCGTGTTTTCCAGCTCGCCTAGCACGCGGCCGACAAGGCCGTTGCGGATCTGGGTCACCTGCGGATTGTTCTGCAGCATTTCGCGCGAGATGTTGAGCGGCAGGTCCTCGCTGTCGACGACGCCGCGCACGAAGCGCAGCCAGGGCGGCAGAAGATCGGCGTCGTCGGTGATGAAGACGCGGCGCACATAGAGTTTTATTCGGCCTTTGCGGTTCGGGTCGGCGAGGTCGAAGGGCGGCGTCGAGGGCACGAACAGCAGCACGGCGTAGGCTTGCCGTCCCTCGACCTTGTAATGGAGCGTGAGCGCGGGCTCATCGAAAGCCATGGCGATCGAGCGGTAGGCTTGTGTGTAGTCCTCCGGCTTGACCTCGGATTTCGCGCGCTGCCACAGGGCGCTCGCGGCATTGACCTGCCGGGCCTCGCTCTTGTCGTCCAAAAGCTCGATCGGGAAGAGGATATGGTCGGAATAGGTCCGCACAAGGCGCTCGAGCTCGAACGGCTCGAGGTAGCGCTTGGCATTCTCCTTGAGATGCAGCCGGACTTCGGTGCCGCGCGGCACGCGGCTGGCCTGCTCCGCGCTCGCCGCTGCCAGCTCGAAGCCCGCGCCGCCGGACGAGGTCCATACCCAGGCTTCGGGAGCGCCGGCGCGGCGGCTGGTGACTTCTATGCGATCGGCGACCATGAAGGCCGAGTAGAAACCGACGCCGAACTGGCCGATCAGGCTGGCGCCTTCCTTGGCTTCGGCCAGCCCCTTCAGGAAGGCCTTGGTGCCGGAGCGGGCGACGGTGCCGAGATTGTCCAAAAGCTCCTGCCGGTCCATGCCGATGCCGGTGTCGGCGACGCTGAGCGTGCCGGCCGCCTTGTCGGGCACGAGGCGAATCACGAGCTTGTCGGCGCCGGCCAGAAGCTCCGGCTTGGCGATCGCCTCGTAGCGCAGCTTGTCGCAGGCGTCGGAGGCGTTGGAGATCAGCTCGCGCAGGAAGATGTCGGTCTCGGAATAGACTGAATGAACCATCAGGTTCAGGAGTTCGGCGACCTCCGCCTGGAAGACGTGGGTCTCGGCCGGTGCGCTTGCGGCGTCCATCTGCATCCTCTCTAGGGGTGGAATGAGTCGGCGATGGATATAATGGATGGCGAACGGCGGGCAAGGGGTGCTGGAGGATCAAGGCGGGAACTCGCGCTCGGCTGCCTAATGGGCTAGCCGGCATCTTTTGAGGCATGCCGCGAGCGCGAGCCAATGGGATGGACAGCCTCTGTCGGGGGAAGAACGCCCTTGACAGAACTTAGCAATGTTGTGGCGTATCTCTGCCGACACTCACCGATAGAGGATCGGCACCATGTTCAAATTCGTACCCAATACCGGCGTGCCCGGTTTTCGCGTTGGCCTGCCCGAAGGCTTGGACCAACGCACGCCTGCTGGCGCCGCCGACCCCCGAGCATACGATTATTATCCTTACGGCGACGCGACGCTCGCCTCCGGCGATCCAAGCGGCGTCGGCACCAATCCGCCGACCATTTTTTCGCCTTGGGCCTGGCCAGCACGCCCGAGACCACTGGAAACGATACCTATGCCCGATCCGGGGCCAGGAGTAGCACCACCTTGGTACGAGTTGTGGCGCTCGTTCCCTTGGACAGACCCCGTGGGTCCCGATCCGATACGCAAGCTTCCGCCTGCGCCTTCGCCATTTCCGCCACCCATGTTCCCTCCACCCCTCCGGCCGCCCTCGCGGCCTGACGACCCCGACCCAAAGCCACCACTTCAGCCGAAGCCAAAGCCTACATCGTAGAGAGACAATTGTAGGTTGTAAAATAGTACTTGGTAAGTAAACAAGATTGTATCTCCCGACACGCCATGAGACTGTTTCCACCGTGCACCGAGCCAAAGTGGGAGGCCGTCTCATGAAGCTCCTTCGCAGAACGCTGGTCGTTGCGGCTGGTTTGCTGTTGATCGATAGCGCCTGTCGCGCCCAGGACTTTGGCTTCGTCTGGTCTGAATGGGAGACGTCCGTCGTCGAAAGGCGCGGCCCCGAACGGGCGGAGGGCCTCCTCCTCTATTTCCATGGACATGGTGTATGGCACTCCTACCTGGATCCGATCCCGATCATCTTCACCGAGATGGCCAACGTCGCAGCGTGGGATGTCATGCGGATCAACAGGCTGCCGATTGCCGATCTTGAGGAGCAAGACGCCGACATTCTCGGCCTCGTGGCAAAGCGTATCGCCGAAGCGCGCCGGAATGGATACAAGAAAATCATCGTCGCCGGATATTCGCGCGGCGGCTGGCTCGCGCTGCAGGCGGCGACCCTGCCCGATGTCGATGCGGCGATCGGTCTGGCGCCTGGAACGGGAAGCCACGAACCGGCGGAACGGGAACGAACCCGCGACGTGCTGGCGCAAAAACTGGCCGGAGCCAGCGCAAAGCGCGTTGCCGCCTTCTTTTTTGCGGACGATCCACGCGAAGAGCTGAGCGAACGCCGGGCTGCCGCCGTGCGGCGTGGTTTGCAAAGCAGCGGATCGACATTCGTGGTGATCGATCGCCCGCCGGATTTGCATGGTCATGGGGCGGGCGGCACGGGGCGGTTCGTCCGAAGGTACCGGGATTGCCTCCTGCAGCTGGTTCAAAACGCCGATCAGTCGGCCGGCGAGATGCAATGCTCTCGCTCGAGCGGCTATGCGATCGGCTCGGATATCGGCTTTCCCGCGGCGGCCCCTGTCCTGAAACTGCCGCCGGGCTCAAACCAGCCGTTTGCTCCGTTTTTGGGTCGCTGGGAGGGCGACGACGAAAATGGCGCCTATCTGATCATGGAGTCTGTCGGCGTGGGACCGACGCACGTCATTTTTCGAACAGGCTTTTCGCCACCTCCCGGACAGTCCGCGGCTGCCAATCCGGAGCTGGGAGATTATCCCTTCGAAACCGGCGAGGTCTTTGAACGTATCGTCTACAAGCTTCCCAACGGCCTCGACGGTGCCCGGGCAACGCTCAAGTCCGAGACCGAACTCGAATACGAAGCCGTGCTCAGCAACTACGGGGGCGGGAAGGGCACTCGCAAAATTATTTTGCATAAGCGGGCCGAGACCCCGGCCGATCGATAGGCCAAGAAAGCGATCGGCAGCAATTCATCGGCGACGCAATATGATCAACGACGTCTTACAGGAACAATCCGATGCAATCATCAGGCGAGCCCTGGAGCAAGGTCGGCGGCCATGAGTAGACCTGTCATCGCCTTCCTGGTTGCGCCTCTTGTGGTTCCCCTCTTCCTGTTGCCCTCTCTCCATTCCGGCATGCCTGACCGATTCTGGTTCGCGGTGACGCTTATCGTGGCCACCGCACGGCCTATGCCGGCACTTTCTTTTTTGGCCTTCCAACGTACTTGTTCCTGCGGGCGAGAACGTGGACGGGGTTCTGGATTGCCCCTGTCCTGGGGTTCATCGCCGGGTTGCTGGCTTACTGCGTCTTTATCGTTCTATTCGGGTTGTCGCTTGGCAACAGCCTGTCCTCGGTCATGGCGGGCTTCTCGAATGTGAGCGGGCTTCGCGACCTGTTGTGGCCCATCGGCCCGGAGGGAGTCGTCGTCGGCTCCCTCCTGTGGCTCATCGCGCGTCCCGATCGGGCCGCCCGCTAGAATGGGCAGCATCCGGCGCGGAGGGGCACCGGTAGTTCTTTTGGAACGGCCGCCTCGAACCAGCGGTTCGCCGGCCACCAGGGAGCAGCGACGGAAAGTGACAAGCGTTTCATTTGGCCTGCCCGCGCGAGTCGCCTAAAGGGGAAGCGACCGGGAACGAAGGACGGGGGCACGGCGTGGGTCGAACAGGGGCAACGGTTCTGCTGGTGCTGGCGCTCGCCAGCGGCGCCGGCCGCGAAAGCTGGGCGTGGGGCGCCACGGGCCACGAATTGGTGAGCGGCATCGCCATCGAGAAGCTGCCCGACAGCCTGCCCGCCTTCGTGCGCTCGCCTGAAGCCGCGGCGGAAATCGCCGTCATGGGCCGTGAGCTCGACCGCTCGAAGGGCTCCGGCCGTTCGCACGATGCCGAACGCGACCCGGGCCACTCGATCGCTCTCGCCGACGATGGCTCGGTGCTGGGCGTGGTGCCGCTGGGCGCGCTGCCGCCGACCCGCCGGGAATACGACACGCTGCTGCGCGCCAAAGGGTTCGACCAGTACCAGGCGGGCTACCTGCCCTACGCGATCCTCGACGGCTGGCAGCAGATCCGCAAGGACTTCGCCTACTGGCGCGCCGCCACCAAGGGCGTCGAAACGGCCGCCACGCCAGAGGAGCGCGCCTGGTTCGAGGCCGACCGCCGGCTGCGCGAGATGCTCACCCTGCGCGACATCGGCATCTGGAGCCACTACGACGGCGACGCCACGCAACCGATGCACGTCTCCGTCCATGTCAACGGCTGGGGGTCCTATCCCAACCCCGTCGGCTACACCGACAAGCCCATTCACGCCTATTTCGAGGGCGAGTTCGTTAAGGAGAATATCGTGCGGTCGGCGGTGGCGGCGGAAGTC
>Ga0210401_10004135_pt1 | contig 15199 bp, 15 predicted proteins | sample IncBWH32MmetaG_FD_150866 | JGI IMG/M metagenome (GOLD analysis project Ga0210401, IMG submission 150866) | Forest soil microbial communities from Barre Woods Harvard Forest LTER site, Petersham, Massachusetts, United States - Inc-BW-H-32-M | ecosystem: Environmental > Terrestrial > Soil >... | reverse complement strand
AAGGTAGGCATCGAAAAAGCTTCTGATGCAGTAGGACGTAACGGCAAGTTGCCGTGGGCCGTCTATCCCCAGCTTGCCTAACCTGCGGAGGACCCAACGGAAGGCATGACTTCTCAACAGGGCTCCGTCATCACTGAAGGTGAAATGGTTCGCGCCACGAATCGAAATGCGCAGCCTTCCATTTGGTGGCAGGCGATCATAAACGGACTTGATGTCGGCTTCGATCTGCCGGATCTCCGCATTCGACGAAAAATCGCCTTCGCCACTTCCAAGGAACATGAACGGCACGGGGATACCGGACGGAACGACGCTGCCGTGCAGAGAACCGTCCACATCGATGCCTGCCTTGCACCTAGATTCTTGTGAACAGAACTGCGCTGCCTGCGCCCCGCCAAAGGAATGACCGAATACTCCCACCCGCGTAATGTTGAGTCGCCCGGTGAACTTGCTGGACGGGTCCGAGATGTTCAGTTGTCCTAATCGATCAAGCACGTAGCCGATATCGGAAGTCCACGCGGTTAGCAACCTGTTCACGCAACGAGCCTGCTCCTCGCCCGCTCTGCCGATGCAGAGTTCCGGGTTGTTCTCCGGTAACCGTCTTATTACGCGCCCGTCAGGAAAGGCAACAACAAACGCACGATACGGGGCGTCAATCCCCACCACCACGTAACCGTGACTCGCCAAGTCCTCGGCCAGCGTCGAGTAGTTCCATACTTCGAGAGAAGCGCCCGCCCGCATGATCACCACCGGGTACGATCGCTGTTGAGGTGACACATCGGCGTCGCGAAGGCTGTGCGTATGGGCCTTCGAAAGATCTCTTGTTAGCAAGTTAAGCAGCGGGCCACGATCACGCTCGACTGCCTTTCGTGTTGTATCGGGCACGTATTCGGCGATCTTCCCAGTGGAGGATTCGGCGGCCGGATACCAGACCCAGACAAGGAATTCGCGCTTGGCTCCGGCAGGCGCCAGCGGGTCCAACGTCTGATCGTCTACCCAATCGTAGAGCGTGCGGCCAACCGGGAATGATCCCGTCGGTTTCGGTAGTGTGACCTCACTTCTGTGCTCCAGCCACAAGGACGCCAACAACGCTAACACGCCGAGAAGGGCTAAGCACGCCAGTACGGCCATACCCTTTAACATGCGACGGATCAGGCCTTGCGGTTGAATCGGTTCGTTCAAAACAGCCCCCGCATGAGAGTTAAGGTACCTACAAATGTCCCTCGTAATCTCCAAACGAGATACGGGAACATCGCCAACGCAAAAAGCACGAAGGCCGACAGCAGGCTCTGGGAAAGAGTCGGACCGGAGTGGCCTAGCAGAAAGAACTCCATGCCGATGTGGCCATGGCCGGTTACCGCGGTTCGGCTCGCGTGGATTCGTGCAGTCGCACCCATCCACGCAATGAGCCCGAGACCAAGCGTCGGCCAAATAGCCTTTAGCCTTTGCCGGGCGGCCACGATTCCGATTGTCCAACCAACAAGAGTGGGCGCGCTGTAGTAGTAAAACTTGCCAGCCTGAAAGTACATATTGGCGAGGCTATAAGTTGGGGCTAGCAGGGTTCCGAAGGGTGTATCCGTTCCGGGTAGAAAGAAGTTCCACCCACACCACAGATACAAGCAGGCAACGAGGTAGGCCGCTCCCAGAAGGATGAGCGGGCCGAAACCGAACATCGCCCATGGTGCGCGGGCACACCAGGATCTAAACCGGCTCTGCTCAATCAATGCTTGAGCTAGGTCTTCTGTCTTACCGAGCCGCGCGAGCGCGGCAGATTGTGCTTCAGATAGGCTGCCACCGGCGCGTTGCTCTTCCGCTGTCAGGTCGGCAAAATGATCAGTCAGTTCGCCTAAGTAACGCCGCACGTGGCGTGGCGCAACCCCAGCCCGCAAGAGTCGTTCCCTGAGTTCATGGAATCGCGTCGCCACGTTGCCCTCCCATCAGCATTGCTTGGATTGCATTCTTGAGGTTGACCCAGTTCCGAGACAAATCAGCCAACCGACGTTTTCCTCTAGACGTTACCGAGTAGTAGATGCGGTTGCGACCGTTGACCGTCTTGCGTCGTGCTCGCAGTGCTCCATCACGTTCGAGCCCGTGCAGCACCGGATACACTACGCCTTCGCCAATGGCAATCACTGCGCCGGTGCGATCACGAATCGCTTGCACAATTTCATACCCGTACATTTCGTCCTGCTGAAGGAGCTTGAGGATGAGGAGCTCAGGAACCCCGTTCATGAAATTCGGATTGGTTTCACGCGCTACCATCAAAGTTGATCATACCTTGCAGTTCAAGGTATGTAAAGGCCGACAACATGTCCAGAACCCATCAATGACCCACCCAAGACGGCCGCCCTCTTCGTCGCTATCGCCGACGTTGGCGAGTTGAGCGACTTTTCGCTTGGCTCCATCATTTTCGGCGGCTCGTAATTCGCTGGGAGTACCACGTCGAAAACTTCTTCGGTATGGTCCCCCTGGGGTGTATGCAAATCTTGCTCAGCTATGTATGAGCGATTACTCGTACCGCAGCGCCACCGATGGATCCACTCTCGCGGCGCTGCGGGCGGGAATGTAGCTGGCGAGCAGCGAACCGATCAGGCCCGCCGTGATTCCCGTCCCGATCAACCACGCGGCTTCCCGCAGAATCAGTTGATACACCGAACTGCGCTGCGCACTCAGCGCCATGCGCACAGGGGAAACCGCCGAACCCGGCGCTAAACCTCCTCTCTGTTCTTGCACGCGAGCAAAATAGAGTGTTCTTCACCTAAGAACATCGTCCTGACACAGCTCCCGTGGCGGATGCTCGGCGAGCAGTTGCCCCCTTAGTCCACACGCCTAACATCGGGAGCGGCAAGATTTCGTATCGTCTGGGAGGAACAGCATTACACTCAGGGGGATTAGACGCTTGGTGATGCGAACGAATGCATTTCTCAGTTGGGTGATATTACGCAGATTAGCGTAACGCCGGGCGTGCAGGACAGTACGGACTCGTTTACGAAATCACTGTCTTCGAATCGGCACCTTGCGAACTGCATTCTTGAGTAACTGAATCGACCTAGGGTGGACCGGCATTCGTCGTCTTGCACGCACGATCGTGTGCCGGCTCAATCCAGTTTCGAATTCCAAGAAGGCGCCAACGGTATGGGCGTGCCTTTGCTTACGGTCGCTGCCGGTGGTGAAGCGGGCGTTACCTGGGCAATCGAGATACTTCGCGCTGACACGGAGCGATGTCTCAAGCTGTTGGGATGTCGGCCCGTTAGAGGTTTGAATGAGTCGTACGTGCGGATAGCCTCACACCTTTAACACTGCGATCCCGTCGAGTTTCGCCGCTGCAAGTCACCGACGACAAACCAGTTGGCGAGCACTCCGGCAAGAAGAACGATTTCGGCGAGTTAAAAACCCGGCACGTACGAACCATACGAGGTAATCAAGAACCCTACCGCGCCCGGAGCTATGATTCCGGCGAGGTTCCCTGCAAAATCTTCAGCTCCAGTCCAGGTTCCAACTGCTTCCGTTGGTGCACACGACTGAAGAATCGCGAGTAGGTTCCCAGTAGCAAGACCGACCAGGGATGCTGCAATCAATAGCCCGATTGCGAGTCCAGTATGAGCAGCGCGCATGGCTCCGATGAGAAAGACACCCATACTGAAAGCGACGACGACAATCCCCTTCGGGTGGCAGTTTCGCCGCGTAGAGTCTACATTGCGACTCAAGAACGGCGGCGGAACCGCACCAGCATTCTGGATCCCTACACCGCCCTGATTGGACCGGGGTACTGCGAAACTAGGGAGTCGATGGTCAGCAGCGTAACCCCTCGACAGTCGCCTGTGCCACTAAGATTCTGTCGAAAGGATCCTTATGAATCAGCGGCAGGCTGTCGACTGCAACCACGTGATCACTGATAATTGGCAACTCAATGTATCCGTTGTCCAATAGACCGCGGCGCAGTAGCCGCGGATCTACCTTGAAATCATCCCTGCCCAGCCGCGTTTAATTGCCACTTCCCACAAACTAGCCGCACTAAAGAGGATCTCGTTTGCCGGATTGTCGATCAGGGTTCGAGCTTGTTTTGAGAGGCGGCGGGGTTCACCTGCGGCCCAGAGGAGGAGATGTGTATCCAGCGGAAGTTTCATGCACCACCGCCGAACATTTACTCGATCTCCTCCTTACCCATTCGGTCAAAGTCGTCAGGCACAGAGATCTGTCCGGCCATGAAACCGAGCCTCCGGACTTGAGCGCCGGTTGGAGCGCTAAGGGCGGTGACCTTTACTACCGGTTTGCCAGCCTTGGCAATGACGAACGATTCGCCCTTGGATGCCTCTTCTATGAGTTTCGAGAGCTGAGTTTTCGCTTCGTGAATATTTACTGTTTTCATAACAAGTTTTTTAGACTAAGTTCAATTGACTTAGTCTATCAGGGGACGGTACGCGCAAACAAAATAGCCACTACTGCAGCTCCTTTACAGAGGTCTTTCGGTTCGGCCTCGGGGATTTGCAAATGCGGCACGAAATGTCATGTCGCCGCTTTTGTTACAGTATTACAGATTATGTGTCATGTGTAACGATTTAAAAATAAGCAGAAAAAAACTTTCGACCGAGATGCAGCACGGCGGCGAGTCATCCTAAGCATGTGGCTAGAGCGAGCGCAGAAAATCGATGATTTCCTGTTGCTTCTGAACGGTCAGCCTATTGAAGTGCTCGATGACCTTATTGGCCTCGCTGCCGTGGCTCTTGTGAGCCCTGATGGCGTCAACCAGGTTGGACGTACGCCCATCATGGAGAAAGAAGACGCGTTGTCCGACGCCCCAGAGAGGACCGGTCCGGAACTCGTCGGGGCCGGCGCCGCCTTGCGTAATGCCGTCGGCCAGGCCTTTGCCCATGTGGTGGACGAGAAGGTCAGAGTAAAGATTCGCCGTCTGATTGGAAAGCGCAGCACTCGGGCTCGTCGCGGAGCCACTCGCAATCATTTTGCCAGTGGTGAATGACGGCGTGTGGCAATGGACACATCCTATCCTGGCGAAGGTTTCGCGGCCCTTTTCGCTCGATGGTGTGGGGGGAACGGGAGTCGGTGGGGCCAGCATCCGCATGAAGTTAGCGAACGCTTCGATGTCTGAGATGACCGCCGGGTTCGAAATGCCGCTCGATGTAGTCGAGGGCGTGGTTGTGAAGTTGAGGTTGTCGTTGGGAGTGGGGGTGAAGAGACAGCTGGGTGTGTCATCGCGCTCTTGCGGGAATAGCTGGTTCGAAATTCCCATCTCGACGTTATAGGCCTCGCCCGAAAACATGAGCAAGGATTTGTTCTGCGCCTTCCACCCGAACCGAGTAATAGTCCCGTCGTTTGCACTGAGATTCACGTTTCCGCTGAGGTGAGCGTTCGCATGTCCGTGAATACCCAGCTGGGACTTCGCCGACGCGTTGGCCTGCTGGTTGGCCAAGATGGCCGAATCGGGAATCGCTTCAATCAGCCCCGCACCAAAGACGGGAGTCGGGATTCTGAAAATAATGTTTTGATTTCCCCCTTGGCCTGTAAGCGGATTCCCTGCGGGCAGAAAATCGAATTGCGCGATATTGCAGCCGGGGGCGTCAGATCGCCCCGTGATCACGAAGAGGTCATGCACTTCGCCATCCGCGTTGCCGCTCTTCTTGAACCGCGCTTCGCGGATCGGACCATTTGGCACGATGAACCATGGAACCACGTTCTTGGCACCAGCCAAGGCGGCAACGTCGGGCAGGGGATTTTTCGCCGGGCTCGTTCCGCCCATACTGGGCTGCGAGTGGCAGGAGAAACACTGATTGGAGTTAAAGCGCGGGCCCAGGCCGTTGTTCGAGCCGTTGTTTACAACTTCGATTTCAGCGAACCTCGCCTGCCCATCCAGGAAGAACGTTGTCTCGTCCGCGGTGAGACCCTGAAGTGGACCACCCGCACCCGCCGCGCCACCGCGCACGCCTGGGTCCACCGGAACTGATCTGCCTTGTCCAAAGGCGTAGCCACATGTAATCAGAGCTACGGTCAATATTGGGGAGAGACTCTTGGGCCCATTTCTTCCCAGTATCATCACGTCACCTCATAAGCCCAGAATGCCGGTATTGTAGACGAGTCTCTTCCCTGCCTTTGACTCGGGAGGGCATCTATTCACAGAACGGCGACTTCTAGACTCGAAAACGCTTATTAGGCCTGGCTTCTCATTGATGGACCTTGATGGACCTTTGCTGACCGGCGGCCTTCAGGGCGACAACAGTTCGCGAGTTCGAGGCAAAAAGAAAGAAATCCCAAGGTAAGAGTTGCCTGTCAACCGGGCAGAATCGCCAAGAACCGACAAACTTGGTCACAATTGAACTGTTTCGCGACCGGTTTTATTGCATTCTGGTGGGTATCTAGAGGTCGCTATGCCCATCCGTCGTGGGACAACTCTAATCGTTGTGGGAATCGCCGCGATACTTTCGCTCGCGCTCATTTTCGTCGTGCCCGCTCTCCTTAACGTGGATCGCTACCGGTCCCAGGTGATCTCGTATCTCGAAGAAAAAACTGGAAAGCACGTCGAAATCAACCGGCTGGCACTTACGCTTTTTCCTGTAACGATTCATATTGATCATATCGGCGTTAGGAACCCTCCGATATTTCCCGCGGGTTATGTTATTCAGGTAGCGAGGATCGATGCCGAAATTAGCGTCGGAGCGCTTCTGCACCGGCAGGTAGTGATCAAGTCCCTCGTACTTGAGGACCCGGTGTTGAATCTGACTTCGGATCCCGACGGCCCGTGGAACTTCGAGAATCCTCGATCAAAGATTTCTGCGAATACCTTTCCGCTCGGCCCCATTTCGAACGTGAAAATCAAGCGGGCAACGGTGATTGCGTCGAATCTTTTGCCGTCCGATGCCGCGGGTCCAATTTTTTTCGAAGCTCACGATATCTCCTGCGAATTGGAGCAAGTAAACCTGGCCGGGATTATCGATCCTTCTTCTTCCTCGATGGACGGCCAAGGCAGCCTGAAGGCAGGTCTTCTGCGGTTCGACGCTGTCGAGGCAAAACATTTGGATTCCAAATTGCGGTTGGATTCGAGACACGTTTTTATCACGGATGTCAAAGCGGAAGTCTATGGCGGACGGGCGGTGGGTGAACTCTCGTTCGACTTGTCGGCAAAGAGCGTAAGCTTCAAAACCGATACGCGATTGAGCGGAATCAATGTGGCCCAGCTTCTGGCTGCCTTCCCAAATGGCGGCGGAAAGATGACCGGGAAGATGGAAGGAGACTTAAGATTGGCGGGAGAAATCGCGCACTCGCTCCGCCCGCTGGCTGGAATGCATGGAACCGGACATGTGACGGTACGCAACGGCCAACTGCCGAGTCTAAAGCTGAACGCGAATTTGATGAAGTTGGCGCACTTCAACGACCTTGGCCCGGCCAAAGATGATCCTTCTTCGTTTAAGCTGGTCACCACCGACCTGGAACTGGACAATCAGCGGATTTCGAACAAGGTGATCGACCTCGATGGCTACGGGGTCGATGTGGATGGCTCGGGCAATGTGAGCCTGTCAGGCTCTGACGAGTTGAACTAACGCGGTTTGGCGGAGATCACAACCAAGGAGAGTTTCTTCACGAACACAGTTGCCCGGCTATCCGGGGCTACGCTGAAAGACGGTAAGTTGCAGTTTCCCTTTCGGATCGGTGGAACGATCGATAACCCGGCATTCTTCAAGGGCAAGGGCGATAAGGACGTGGACGCCGTGCAACAATCATCCGTGAGGGAGGTGGGACGGTTCCGCTAGCCGCCTCGAATCGCCTCCACGAGGCCGATGTCGAAACGTGCAAAGAAACGTGGAGCCCCAGAAACCGAGCCGACCGAGGCAACCGTGAGCAATATTGAACATCGTCCAATCCGTTCGCGTGGTCCAATGTAGAGTGGCAAGAATAATCGGCGGTGGCCCAATGGCCAAGCAAAGACGCGCCTTCAACTCGAACACCTTTCTCACAACCGCCGGTGCTGGTCGGAAGTTGATCTCTTTCACAAAGGGACAAAACCATCTTCGCTCAGGGTGATACCGCTGATGCGTTGTTTGTCATTCAAACGGGAAGGGTCAAAGTCAGCGTGCAGTCCCCAACCGGAACGGAAGCCACTCTCGACATTTTGAGTGACGCGGATTTTGTTGGCAAAGATTCCATGGCCGGTCAGTCGTTTCGTACGGCGTCTGCCTGCGCAATAACAGACTGCACTCTCCTCCGAATTACGAAGAAGGTCATGATGCTTGCGCTGGCACGGCAATTGAAGTTGGCCAATATTTTCTGGGCCTATGTCTTGGCCAGAAACATCCGATACCAGCAGGACTTAGTCGACCAACATTGCAACCCAAGCGAGAAGAGACTAGCCCGTATTCTTTTACTGCTCGCCCATTATGATGGGCATGGAGGATCGGAGACCACGCTTCCGAAGATAGGCCATGAGACATTGGCAGAAGTGGTAGGGACCACACGATCGCGTATTTGTTTTTTCATGAACAAGTTCAAGGAAGCGGGCCTTATCTATTACGGGCATAAAGACAAGCTGTTACGAGTTCATCGGACTCTTCTTACTTTCTTGCAGCCAATAGCTTTGCGTTCTTAGGAGCACGGCAAACGACTCTCCGGCCACAACGATGATCCTCACTTTTGTTAAGCGCATGCGGATCCACGGAGTTCGCTGCAAACTGGCGACCGAACGGACACAGGCCTAGCTGAGAGTGGAACGATGGCTCGCATACTCGTACCGCGACCATCGGATTCTATTTCCAGCGTTCCGTTCAGTTCGTGGACTCGTTCACGCATCCCGGCCAATCCGACACCAGTTTCCGCAGTCACTCCATGAAGCAACCGCAAGCGCTCCTCAGGTATACCCTTCCCGAAATCACGTATCTCCAGAATCACCGCTTCGGCTACATTTCTAAAATGTACGCTCGCATCCGAAGCTCCGGAGTGGCGATGTACATTGGTCAAGCTCTCCTGCAGCACACGGAATAGAGCGATCTCCACGTTCTTGGGGAGTCGTCTATTCGACTTCGCGATATTCAGAGTTACGTTAATCCCGCTTCGCTTGGCGAATCCCTCAACAAACCACTCGGCCGCAGACGCAAATCCCACCTCGTCTAACAATGGCGGGTGAAGAAGATACGACATAGTTCGAATTTCTTCCATGGCTTGATCAGCCAGTTGCACAACCTCAGAAACAATCGCGAGCGCGCCCGGGGCTTCGTTGCAGTTCTCTGGCAGTTGCGACACACTCATTTTCAGCGCAGCCAGTGTCTGGCCGGTGCTGTCGTGCAAGTCGCGTGCTAACTTCCGCCTCTCCTCGTCCTGCACTTTGAGGAGGCGCTGAGACAGTTTTTGCACCTCTGCTGTGCGTTCCACAGACAATCTTTAAAGTTCGGCGTAGGCGCGTGACATCCTCAGATGCTTTGTAATCCACGTAATGTCCTCCTGAGAGCGGCTAAGGGAGACGTGAACAAACGCTCGGGCCATGTCTGTATTGTGCCTCTTTAGGAATCATGAAGCTGCTCACAATTGCGCAAGGCGCGAAACTGGAGTTTCGCGCTCCAATATCAAGCCAGCAAGCGGCGTGGAACATGGACGAAAAGCAGGTTTGCGGAATCGGATTGCTATTACGGCTTCGGCCTTGTTTTTAGACTGTATAAAGGTGAACAGCTACAGCTAAGGTGCCGCCAAAACATCTGTTAGTCATGCTTGTTCAACACTTGCGAATGTGTAACATCGGTTGTGGGAACTAATACCTTGGGAGGAGTTAGTCGTGCAGAACGACACTTAGAAGTGAACTATGAATTTGCAGACCGCTCCCGCCATTATACTGAACGAAGCCCAATTTTCTGAACCTATTCATGAAAAAACTGACCCGTGACCGGGTCGTGCCTATCATGTCTGCGAGGGTCTCCTGACTGATCTTGGGGATTACAGTCTCGGGCACGCCTTCCTTGCCGAAATGCGCAAGCAAGAGCAGAATCCGAGCGAGCCTCTTTTCACTGGAGTTGAAAAGTTGGTCAACTAAATCCTCTTCGTATCGGATGTTCCGTGCCAGCAGATACGCTACGAACAGATCCGAGAAGGTGTGTTCCCGGTGTAGCGCAAGCATCATTTCCTTCTTGTCGATACGCAGAAGTTCGCAGTCCATCATTGCGGTTGCAGACCCCATGCGTAGAGGCTGTCCAGCCAGGCCACCTTCTCCGAAAAACGTTCCCTCGCTTAATATGCCCAAGGTTGCTTCCTTGCCGCTTGTGGATACGACGGTGAGCTGAATCTTGCCTTTCTGAATATAGAAGACTGCGTCAGCTGGGGCGCCCTGTACGAAGGCGGCGTCCTCCTTTTTCAGACTAACAACTGTCTTACCAATTCCGGCTCTTGCGAGAAAAGCCTCACCGTCGAAGCCCATGCGCGACTTATTGATCCCACTCAGAGGAATTCCCGGCTTCTGCCTCCGGGAAGAGGCATCCAATGTCGTTCTCATCTCTTTAGTTCTCCGATCGCCATTGACCCGTTTTGTGACCTGGGTCCACGGGGAAGGTACACTTTCGCAATCTGCATGTAGTGTGCCGCGGATGGAACAGGCGGAGTATCGGGGCTGCTACTAATAATGAGGGGGTTTGTCCGGAAAACCCTGACAAAAGGCCAAGCGCACCAGGTATCGGGGCGGAAAAGCGGCCTGAAGCACAAATCCTAACGAGCCGATTGGCCCGGTTCGCTCTCCAGCGCTTCTGGGGTCAATAGACCCATTTGCGCGGCAAAACGAATCACATCGCTGCGCGTGCGCAGTCCGAGCTTCTCGGCAAAACGGGAACGATAGGTCTCGACAGTTTTCACACTCACAAAAATCTCTTTGGCTATTTGCGCACTGGTATAACCCCGCGCCACGAGTTTCAGCACCTGCAGTTCGCGGGCGCTAAGGATGTTTACGGGGCGTTTGGGCACAGCTTTTGTACCTCTCTTCGCCAACACGTCCTGGACAAGAACGTTGGCCAAACGCGGGTCCACGAAGATCCCTCCGCTACTCACCGCTCGTATGGCGGCAAGCAGTTCCGCATCCACCGCCCTTTTCAGTAGATAGCCAGCCGCCCCGGCAGCCAGTGCCGATCGCAAGTATGCAGGGTCATCATGCATCGTGAGGACGAGCACCCGGGTTTCGCTGCAGTTACGCGCCATCTGCTGCAGCGCCTGCATCCCCCCAACCCGTGGCATGGTGAGGTCCAGCAAGGCCACATCCGGTCTCGTTTCCCGTGCGACTTGAACCGCCTTCTCTCCGTCGGAAGCTTCCGAGATGACCTCCATGTCGGGCTGGGCATTGACCAGCATTTTCAGTCCGGCGCGGAGGATTGCGTGATCATCGGCAATCATGACTCTGATCTTGTGCGTTCGTGCCGGCATTTCAGGTGCTCCTCCTCCTCACCGAGGGTTGGGAGTCCTGGTTGGCAAGTGGTACTTGTACCAGAATCTTGGTCCCCTTGCCCGGGGAGGTGAAACTCACCGTTCCACCCAACATTGCCGCCCTTTCTCGCATACTCTGAATTCCCAGGCGGTGCGAGGAGATAGCCACGCCCTTAGCGTCAAAGCCACATCCGTCATCGATTACTGCTACCTCCAAAGCCGTGACCGAACGGGCGAATCGAATGCTGACCGCCTTGGCTCCCGAATGTCTGGCTACGTTGGTCAGGGCTTCCTGGAGAATGCGATACAACGCGGTCTGGACTGCTGATGACAGGTTTCTAGAGTCAAGCTCATCAAGGGTGAGATCCACGTCTATTTTGTGGGTCTTTCTGTACTCGGTAACATACCGGCTCAGTGCAAAACCCAGGCCGTGGTCGTCCAGCACGGTTGGGTGAAGCCCTCGGGCGAGCCGCCCGACCTCGTCGATGGCCTGGGCCGTGATTTCCCGCAGCCGTCGTCCCTGTACCTTAACATCTGCGAGTTTCCGAGTGTCTTCCATGGTACGCAGGCCGACCAAAAGAGCGGTCAGCAACTGGCCGGCTTCGTCATGCAATTCGCGCGCAATCCTGCGCCGTTCCCCCTCTTGCGCCGAAAGCTCGTGTTCCAGAAGGAGCCGGTGCATCGCTTCGGCCTGCTCGATTTCCTGGGCCTGCTTGCGTTTTTGCTCGCTCAAATCGGTAATCACCATGCCTAGGGCATTGCCCTCGTATCCATGAAACTGGTTCAGAGACAAATAGACCGGAACCAGACTTCCATCCTTGCAACCCAGGTTGAATTCGCCTTTCGCGCCCCCCTTCTGGGCCTCGGCAAACAGAGTTTCAAACCGGCCTCGCTCTGTTTCCGCAACCAGCGACTGAAATGCAATTCCGACGATCTTCCCTGGCGGCCTGCGAATCAGTTCTGCAAACCTGCGGTTGCAGTAGAGCACACCGCCATTCCGGGACAAAGTCGCCGCGCCTTCGCTCATGGCCTCCACCAGCATCCGATAAGAGGGTTCGCCGCCTTTTAGAGAAACCACCTGCTCTCCACGACGACCGGAAACCATCAAAGCATCCACTTCGCCCGACTGTATAGCACGTAGAGTCTCCTCCGCAGTTTCCAGCCGAGCGAGGAGCTTAGTTTGCTGTTCCGGTGGCGGGGATGACTGCAGTTTGCGTGGAGAGGGTCCGAGGCTTCGGCGTGACGGTTTCGGCGCACCGACTTTGCCGGGCCCATCGGGACGCGCTCGCTTGGTAGACATCTGCGGTTTAGACCCTTACTTCAGCGGACCGGCTGTAGATCCAACCCCACTATGACACTCTCGGTCTTTGAGAGGTTCCCAATGATCTTCTTGACCGGCGGCGGGAGCCTTCTCACCAAGGTCGGAATGGCGATGATCTGATCGCCCTTGGCCAGTTGCGGCTTCTCCAGCAAGTCGACCACTTCGACAACGTACCTGCCTCGCAGCTTGGCCTCACAAATCTGCTTGAGGTTGGCGATCGCAGCGATCGAATTCGGGGTTTGGCCTGCGATGTAAAGCCGCAACCGGTAAAAGTCACTCCGGCGGACTTTGGCACGGCGGCGCTTTATTGTTGAACTCTTCTTCCTCATGTCGGTGCCCGGCGTTTTTCCGGACGGCCAAACCAACTACTTGGCTGACGCGACTGCAGTTGGGCTTGTGACGGTCGTGTCCAGTGTATGATCCCTCAGCACGATGCCCAATTCGATGCCTCTGTGACTCACGATCAGCTCACGAGGTTCGCGCGAATGAGCCATGCCGCGCGATTTCAGAACGTAAAGCTCGCGTCTCGGTCGTCCATTGGGTTTGCTGTCACGCAACACTATCCAGGCGTCCATGAGAGAGGAGACAGCCGAGCCTGTACCCTCCTGGGGATCTCCTGCGAATGTCAGATTCGTGAACATCGACGTAATCTCTTGCACTTTCAGAAAATCGACCAGGCGCATGAGCATCGATTTAACGTCATAAGTGCCCGATGGCGAAACCAGGTTCGTGATCGGGTCGATGACCACAATGCGTGGTCGATGCTTCGCGATCAATTTGTGAAGACTGGCCAGGTGTGCTTCCAAGCCGGTGCTCGTGGGCCGCATCGCATGGAAGCGCAATAAGCGCTTTCTTACCCACCGCTCCAGGTTAAGGCCAACCGAGCGCATGTTACGCAGAATCTGGCTGGGAGACTCTTCAAAAGCGAAATACAGGCAACCTTCGTCACGAGCGCAGGCAGAGCTGACGAAGTTCGCTGCCAGGCTGGACTTCCCAGTTCCCGCCGTGCCCGACACCAGCACACTGCTTCCACGGAAGAACCCTTTACCTTCCATCATCTCGTCCAAAGCCGGAATTCCCGTTGAGACGCGGTCGCTCAGTGCTTTGTGGGCAAGTGCCAGTGAGCTAAGCGGTACCACCGAGATGCCCTCACGATCGATCAGAAACGGATACTCATCGGTACCGTGGGAAGTGCCCCGGTACTTGACGATTCGCAATCGGCGCGTCGAAATTTGCTCTGTTACCCGGTGGTCCAGCGCGATCACGCAGTCGGCGATGTATTCCTCGAGTCCGTGACGAGTAAGCGTGTGTTCTCCGGCCTCACCGGTAACGACAGCGGTAAGCTTGTGGTCTTCCAGCCACTGAAAAAGCCGGCGGAGCTCCGCTCGCAGTATCGTTGAGTCGGCTAATCCGGAAAAAAGTGCTTCGATGCTGTCTAGGACAACGCGCTTGGCTTTGATCGCTTTGACCGCGTGGCCCAACCGGATGAATAAACCCTCGAGGTTGTATTCTCCCGTCTCGGAAATCTCGTGTCGTTCAACGGCAACGTAATCGACCAACAGCTTCTTGCTTTTGGCAAGCTCACGCAAATCAAAACCCAGCGATGCGACGTTGGCCCTTAGCTTCTCTTCGGTCTCTTCGAAGTCCATGCAGACGCCAGGCTCGCCGTATCGAACCGCGCCGTGCACCAGAAATTCCATCGCGAGTAAGCTCTTGCCACATCCTGCGCTGCCGCACAGGAGCGTGACTCGACCTTTCGGTAGGCCTCCGCCGGTGACTTCATCTAATCCTTGGATACCGGTCGGGGCCTTGGCGAGCGAGGGGCGAGCGACTTTTGGCCTGGCGCGGGTCATAGCGAGACTCCTGAATCAAGTCTCTGTGGCTTGAGAGTCAGACGGACAACGTATCTTAGCATGATGGATTGCTGATGCTGGCCTACGACTATTCCGCACCGTCCCCCCGCTCGCCAGCAGCAGGCGGACAGGGTTCGCCAACGACGAGCTGCTCAACAGCGGCGCGACCGGCCACTTGGCGCACACCTTCAACAACCAAAAGCGCAACCGGTGCACCCCCCCTGAGGTGCCGCCAAATCCGCCTGTGTCTCGCCAAAATCGTAACTGAGTTGTACAGACGGATTAAATGGCTCCGACATAGATGTTTGCCCGGCTGAGCTCGATCACAGTCACAGTAGTTCCAGACCAAACATCAGATCGATCAGCAACTCCCTCTTATAGAGGTCGCGGCATAACTCGATTCAAACTACCTCAGCAGTTGTTATGCAATTCCAGAGTAGCGGTGGTGCAGGCCACCGGTACGTGGGTCAGAAACTATCGGCCTCTGCCCACGCAAGGCTTTCTTCGACCCGGCGTTTGTTTCTCGTTGAGCGGAATCACCTGGTCGAGCAACTCACGACGGCAGCTTCCCACCCATCGCTCCGCTACTCCGTTCTGCCAGGGGCATGCAATCGAACTTCGCAGTGGCGAAATG
>Ga0210401_10004134_pt1 | contig 15200 bp, 9 predicted proteins | sample IncBWH32MmetaG_FD_150866 | JGI IMG/M metagenome (GOLD analysis project Ga0210401, IMG submission 150866) | Forest soil microbial communities from Barre Woods Harvard Forest LTER site, Petersham, Massachusetts, United States - Inc-BW-H-32-M | ecosystem: Environmental > Terrestrial > Soil >... | reverse complement strand
CCACCCAAGCCGCAGGTCCGGTCATCGCCAAATACACCGGAGTGCTCGCCGCCGCCGACGTCTATACCTTCCTCAATGCCGCCGCGATGCTCGACTCGCTCCGGGTCGACACCGGTGACCTGGGACCCTTCGGTGATCACCCGTAGGCTGGGTGATTTGCGCACGGGAATGCCGCAGGTCGCGAAGCGTCAGCTTGCAGCTTCGAGACCGCTGCCCGCTGCGGCGAGAAGCAAGCGAGGAGGTAATCATGCACGCGATCACTGTCAGCGAGTACGGTGCCGACCCGGCCGTCACGGAGTTGCCTAGACCGCGCCCTGGGCCCGGCCAGGTGCTCATTGCAGTCCAGGGTACCCGCGCCCCGTTGGGGAGGGTTCGTGGGAGAACCTCGGATTCTTGCCGGGGTATGGTTCAGGTCCCCTGGTCGCAGTGCGGTTTCGTGCCCTATCCAGACGCTGCCAAGATGGCGTCGAGCAGCTCACGCGTGTGCGGTTCGCCGAGAACCTCGCCGATCCACGCGGCGGAGTCGGCGCGCTGAGGGGAGCGGGGATTGGGCTTCAGCCAGTCGGTGGCGGCGGTCTCGGTAATGTGGCCGAGTTGCGCGATGAGCATCGAGAAGTGCCCGCGCCGGTTCACTGCCGCTGGCCCGCCGGCTTGGCGGTAGGCGCTGGTAAGCGCGCGGGCCCGACCCGGGTCGGTGCGGGCGAACTCGAACAGGACACACCCGAGTTCCTGGCTCGGGTCAGCCGGGCCACTGTTCTCCCAGTCGATGACGCACACTCCGCCGTCCGCGGTGGCCAAGACGTTGTCGGCCCACAGATCGCGGTGGCAGGTCTGGAGCATGTCCGGAGGCTCGATCCAGGACTCCAGCGCGACCAGTTCATCACGCAGATCGGCCAGCCGGCGCGCAAATGGTGCTCCTGCCTCAAGCAGCTGCCCGGCCAGCTGATCCCAGCGCTCGGCGCCAATGGGTTCGTGATACCACGGGTCCAACGGGCTGGGGTCAGTGACTGACACGCGGTGAATGGCGGCCACGACCGCGCCGACCCGCTCCGGGTCGAGCCCAGGATCGGCGGCACGCAGATCGACCCACTGGTACACCCTGACCTGCCTGCCTTCGCAGGTGGCGAACACGCATCCCTCGGTGGTGCGCCGGACCTGCGGTGTCGGTACGCCGGCGGCGCAGGCCGCCTCCTGGAACGCGGCCGCCGGGCGCACCTCGTGCTCACCGGACTGGTGAAAAGGCACCTTCACCGCCCAGCTGCCATCGGTGGTGTCCAGCCGCCACACCAGCCCTTGCTTGCCCCGCGCGACCGGCCCGTCCGACAACTTCGCCGCCCCGCCAAGACCAAACCGCCGGGCGACGTCTACGGCATCCACCAGGCCACCCCAGCACACATATGCGAGCGATGCCAAAACCGACGTCGCAGCGCATGAGGGCCGCACCCGAAGATCCGGCTCTGCACACCGGGACCCCGCCCACAGGGGTCGCGGCAATATGTATGTGTTCCCGGCCTCTATGACAGGTCGACTGCGCTTTCCGCCCGTATTGGCCGGACTGGCGGCAAGGCTCCGGCACGGCGCCAGCGGCGCAGCGGCGCGCCACCCATCCACCCATCGGCGCGGTGGCCGGGCAGCGAAGGTACGCCCGGCCTCAGCGCTAACTGGTGGTGAGAGCTTGCTCAGATTGCCCAGTTCGGCAACGCAGCTTCTTCGCGAACCGGGAGGGATTGGCAGGGCGCCCGCCGCGACGTATTGGGTGACACGCTCTGCTAGCCGGGCGACCGAAAAAGTGGTTAATCCTGGCCGGAATCCCCGCGTGTCGTGATGCATAGGGCCGTATTGGGACAGTACGCTCCCCCCGTGATCAAGGTCGCTATGCCGGTAACGGCGCGCGCTCAGCTCTGCGACGCATTACGTGCCACGGCTGACATGTATTTCGCACTCCACCCCCGGCGTCCGGCCTGAAATTGACCGGGCTGAAAGCCACTCCCGGGGGGCTGCCGCTAAGCACGATTGGTTTCTGACTAGGGGGAGCAGCTTGATGTACCCGCGGGTCCAGGGCAAGCTTGGCCGCGCTGCCGTTTGGCCCTGGACTTCCGTCCCGGTTGCGATAACTATTGCGCTGGCGCTGCTGCCCGTACTTCCCGCCCGGGCCGCACTCGCGGCCGTGACCCGGATTAAGACGGTGACATATCTCGGGCATTCGTTCGAAGTTCCGAGCGGCTGGCGGGTGATAAACCTCGTCCAACACCCGCGGACATGTGTCCGATTCGACCGGCACACCATGTATCTGGGAACCCCCGCGGCAAATCAGGCATGTCCCAGCTCGATTGTCGGGACGACCGAAGCAATGCTCATCCAGCCCGCTTCCCGCGGCGCCGCGCCTCAAGCCGCCGAGAACCCAGTGACCAGGCAGATCACCGTCACCGGCCAACGGCTGCGCATCGTGGCCACCTTCCGCAGGCACCCGGAGCAGATCCGCCGGATCCTGGACCGTGCCGGCCTGGGCCGGGCACTGCACGAGGACCCGGCCAAGGCCGACCGGGCCGCGCTGGACGCGGCACTACCGGCCGGGGTAACCAGCTACCAGGGGCTCGGCTTCGACACCTGTACCGCGCCCAGCGCAGCCGCGATGAGCGCATGGCGCGCCCATTCTCCGTACCGTGCCATTGGGATCTACCTCGGCGGCTCGGACGAAGCCTGCGCTCAGCCCAACCTGACCCGCTCCTGGCTAGCCGACGAGGCCGCCCAGGGCTGGCATTTCGTGCCCATGTACGTGGGGCCGCAGGCCGCTTTCGGGGAGCTGCACAAATCATCGGCCGACCAGGGAACCGCAGCGGCGAACGATGCGGCGGCCCACGCGGAACGGCTCGGCTTCGGGCCGCAAACCCCGATCTATTACGACATGGAAGGCTACCGGGGCCATCAATCCGCCCGGGTGCTCCAGTTCCTGGCCGCCTGGACCACCCGCCTGCATCGGCTGGGGTTCCTCTCGGGCGTGTACAGCAGCTCGTCGTCTGGAATAGCCGCCCTGGGTCGTCAGACCGGCAGCTACCCGGGGCCCGACGTCATCTTCGACGCGTTGTGGAACGGGCAAGCCAACACCCACGATCCCGTGCTGCACGCTGGTCAATGGGGCCACCACCACCGGCTGCACCAGTACAGCGGCAATGTCACGCAGAAGTTCGGCGGCACCACCATCGATATCGACCAGGACTACCTGGATGTCAAGCTGCTGCCGAAACCATCGCGGGCCACCATCGACTACCCGGCCGGGACGGCCGCGACCGGGTACACCGGGCCGGCCTTCGACACCTGCAGCGCGCCCTCGCTGCGCGCGATGGCGGCCTGGCGCGCTCATTCCCGGTACCGGGCCATCGGCGTGTACATCGGCGGCGTCAACCGCCGGTGCGGCCAGCCGAACCTGACGGCGAAGTGGGTCACTGCGGTGTCGGCACAGGGCTGGCGGCTGCTCCCGCTCTACGTCGGCTTGCAGCCTTCGTGCCGGAAGGGCCCGGCCCCGGGGGTCAAGTCTGGCGCTGAGCAGATCCAGCATGCCGCGGCCGCGAGCGAAGGCATCGGTGCTGCCGATAACGCGGCCCGGAAAGCTAAAGCACTGGGACTGCGCAGCGGGAGCATCCTCTATGACTACATCGCGCCGTACTTGACATCCCGTCACAGCTGCCCCAACGCCGTTCTCGGATTCGTCTCCGCCTGGACCGGGGAACTGCACCGGCTCGGATTCCTGGCCGGGGTCTACATGTCGCTCGGCTCCGGCGGGCAGAACATATCCGGCCGCTACGCCGCGGCCTCCTTCGGCCGGCCGGATGCGCTCTGGGTTGCCAGCTGGGACGGGAAGCCGGCCCTGACCGGGTGGACCGGCATCCCTAACGGCCAGTGGGCCAACCACCAGCGGGCCAAGCAGGATGCTGGCCCGCACAACGCGACCTACGGCGGGACCACCATCCGCATTGACAGTGACCGCGTTGACGCCCCCGCCGCCACCATCAGCCATGCCTACAAGGTGGTTAGCGCGCGGGGGCTCAACGCCCGCAGCGGTCCGGCCAAGTCGTACCGGCTGCTCAGAACCTACCCAGGCAATGCCACCGTGCAGGTCATCTGCCAGGCGCCCGGCTCCGCCATCTTCACCACCCACCTGTGGGACAAGCTCGCCGACGGCAGCTACGTCAGCGACTACTACCTCAGCACCCCGTCCAAGACCAGCTACAGCTCCCCACTGCCGCGCTGCGCCTACCCCTACCAGGCCACCGCCACCAGCGGGCTCCGGGTGCGCAACGGCCCGGGCTGGTCGTACCGGGTGTCCGGCCGGCTGCCCTACGGCGCCCTGGCCTGGGTGGTCTGCCAGCAGGCGGGATCCTTGGACGGGACGACCCCGGTGTGGGATGAACTACGGGACAGCCGGTGGGCCCCCGACTATCGCCTGGCCACCCCCAGTAAGACCCGCTACAGCGGACCCGCGCCGCACTGCAATCCGCCGCGCGGCTAGTCCCGCACCAGATGTCCTGACGGCAACATCAGTCCGCGCCCGTTGAGTTGTCAGCCGGTGGCCGTGGCCGGGTAGCTGCGCGTGGAGCACGTGGCCGGCTGCGACCGCCGGTGCTGAGGGTTGGGTAGTTGTGCGGGGCTTGCTGGCCGGGGTGGCTCGTTGCAGACTTGCGGGAGTGGGGCCTGATCGGAGCGATCGGTGAGCCACGGTCCGCGGGATGAGGCGCTCATCCAGACGCCGGACCGGCGTCTACGGGTATTCGTGAGTTCCACGCCGGGTGAGCTAGCCGAGGAGCGGCGGGCGGTCGCGCGCGCGATCTCGGCGCTACGGCTGACGCCGGTGTTGTTTGAGGCCGGCGCGCGGCCGCATCCGCCCCGGGAGCTGTACCGGGCCTACCTGGCCCAGAGCGACGTGTTCATCGGGATCTACTGGCAGCGCTACGGCCAGGTCAGTGCTGACATGGAGGTCTCGGGGCTGGAGGAGGAGTTCCTGCTGTCCGGGACCGAGGGCCTGCCGCGGCTGCTGTATGTCAAGGCGCCCGCGCCGGACCGCGAGTCCCGCCTGGCGGAGTTGCTGGCCCGTATCAGCACGGAGGCCTCATACCGGAGTTTCAGCACGCCAGCCGAGCTGGACCAACAGGTTCGTGACGACCTGGCGGTGCTGCTGAGCGAGCGATTCGCCGCCCGCTCCGCGGCCTCAGCCGCGCCGTCCTTGCCTGGCTCACGCCGACTGCCAGCTGGCACTACCTCGCTGGTGGGGCGGGGGCAGGGCATCGACGAGGTCGCCGGGCTGCTGGGTCGGCCTGAGGTGCGGCTGGTGACCCTCACCGGGCCTGGGGGGGTCGGCAAGACCCGCCTGGCACTGGCCGTCGGCGAACTGCTGCGTGACCGTTTCGATGGGGTCGTGTTCGTGCCGCTGGAAACGGCCACCCGGCCCGAGCAGGTCCTGGCCGGCATCGCTCGGGCGGTGGGGGCGGCCCTGGCGGGGACGGATTCGCCCCTGCAGGTCCTGGTCGAGCAGTTGGGTGACGGCCGCTGGCTGCTCATCCTGGACAACCTGGAGCAGGTGCTCGATGTCGCCGGCGACCTCGGCGAACTGCTGGCCCGCTGTCCGCAGGTGGCGATCCTGGTGACCAGCCGGACGGTGCTAGGGCTCAGGGCCGAGCATGACTACCCGGTGCCGCCGCTGTTGCTGGCGGACGACCCCACCGCGTCGGTAGAGACGCTGAGCGCGACGCCGGCGGTGGCGCTATTCGTGGACCGGGCCCGCGCGGTCCGTCCCGACTTCGCGCTCACCAAGGAAAACGCCGCAGCGGTGGCAGAGATCTGCCGGCGCCTCGAGGGCCTGCCGCTGGCCATCGAGCTGGCCGCTGCCCGCACCCGCCTGCTCGACCTCGACGAGCTGCTGCGCCGGCTGGCGACGTCCCTGGATGCGCTGGGGATGGGTTCGGTGGACCTGCCGCAACGGCAGCGCACGCTGCGGGACACGGTGCAGTGGAGTGTGGATCTGCTGGACGACAACGAGCGGTCGCTGCTGGAGACCATGTCGATCTTCGTGGACAGCTGGACCGTCGATGCCGCCGGTCAGGTCGCGGGCCTGGCCGACGATCGGGCGCTGGATCTGTCGGAGGCACTGGCCCGCTGCAGCCTGATCCAGGTCGACAGCAGCGAACCCGGCCCGCGGCTGCGGATGCTGAACATCATCCGCGGGTTCGTCGCCGAGCGGCTGGCGGCGCGGCCCGACGCCGCCGAGATCGGGCGCCGCCACGCCGATTACTACCGGGCAGTGGCTGAGCGGGCTGACCGGCAGCTACGGGGCCTCGACCAGGATCACTCGGCCGAAGGGCTAGAGGCGGAGGCGGCCAATCTGGCCGCCGCGGTGGGCTGGTACCTGGCCCACGACCGCAGGCCGCTGCCGCATCTGTTCCGGGTTCTGTGGATGTTCTGGGGGCTGCGTGACCACCTGGGTGAGGCGCACAGCTGGATCCACCAGCTGCTGCTCACCGCCGACTCGCTGGAACCCCACGCCGAGGCCGAGCTGCTGTGGACGGCGGCCGTGACTGCCCTGGAGGTGGTGGGCGAGGACCTCGTAACGCCGGCCACCGGCCAGCGCCTCGAAGCACTGCTGGCAAAGATCCAGGACGACCCCTACCTGCACACGGTGTCCCAGATGGCCATTGCGGGGATCGAAACGGTCGCTGGCGACTTCGACGGCGCCCTGCGGAGGGAGTTGGCCTGCCTGGCCGAGCTCCGGGGCCAGGACGAGCCGTACTGGACGGCCGTGGCCATCATTACCTGCGGCCTAGTAGAGACGGCCATGGGGCGCCATGAGGCCGCCCTCGGCCACCTGCGCGAGGCGCGGGCCCTGGCGGGGCGGTTCGATCATGCCGGGCTAAGTGCATGGTCCCAGGTGCAGCTGGGCATCCTGGCCCTGGCGCGGGGCCGACCCGAGGAGGCCCGGGCGCTGCTGGACGAGGGGCTGGAACTAAGCTTGGCGACCCACAGCACCCGCAGCTTGACCCTGTGCCTGACCGCTTTCGCCCAGCTGGCGTTGGTACAGGGTGAGGGAGAACGGGCCGCGCTGCTGGCGGGGGCGGCCGAGGGCCTTCGCCAGCGCGTCGGCCTGCGGGCGTGGCCGCTGCAACGGCAGGGGGAAGCCCAGATGATAGCTCACATCCGGCAGGCGCTGGCCGCGGACCGGTTTGACCAGGATTTCGCCGCAGGCCGCCGGCTCAACCGCCAGCAGGCAATATCAGCCGTCCGCGACCCGCGCAGCACGAGCACCGCAGCCTCCTGAGGCGGGCGATCCGGCACGCCGCGTTCTGCGGGGTGATGAGATGATCTGCGAGTTCACGGTGAGCAGGCGTCACCACTTTCCGGCGATGTCGCCTCGGGGGTGAGCCGGCGGACCTCGACCAGGTCAAGGCCAAGCGCCTCGATCTCAGCCAGCACGCCATGGAGTCCAGGCCGGTCCAGCATGCAGATCAAGACTGTCTCCGGGCCCTGCCGCTTCCATGCCATCGCGGGAAACGCGGAAAGCAACGTGGCACCGAGATGACCCTTGATCCTGATCAGATACCTGGCCGATGCAGGGTCCATGACATCAACAGTCCGGCGCAACCAGGTGAGTCCGCATCGCCAGGATCTGGTGAGGCCGAGGCAGGAATCCCCTGACACGGACCAGCCAAGGGCGTTGCCCGAGCACGTAACCTGACTAGATGCTGAGAGGCGGACGGCGGCAGGCCAGTTCGCCGGGACTGGATTCAGACGTGGCGTTTAGGACAAACCCTCCAAAGCCAGCCCAATCAGCTCCGCGGCTGATTCAGCGCAGAGAACTTCTCGCGTCCCTGGATCGCGCGACGGCGGCGAAGGTAACGCTTATCTCGGCCCCCGCCGGGGGCGGCAAGACTTCGCTGCTGCGGGCCTGGGCAGATGGTCCGGGTCTGCCGTATCGGCTGGCAATCGTGCAGGTGCGACGCGATCAGCAGGACGCCCAGCAATTCTGGCTCGCCGTCCTCAGCGCCATCCGGGCGGCCTCGGGCACGCCCGGCGAGGGTGAACAGCTGGCCGCGACACCCGACTTCAATGAAGCGGCTATCGGCGAGCGAGTTCTGTCGGAGCTCGCCGAGCATCGCGATCGTACCTTCCTGGTCATCGATGATCTGCACGAGCTGACCTCACCGGAAGCGCTCACACAGCTGACCCGGCTGCTGGAGAAGCTCCCCCAGCATGTGCACGCGATCCTCGCGACGCGGCGTGATCTGCCCCTGCGGTTGCACAAGCTTCGTCTCGCTGGCGAGCTGGCCGAGATCCGCGCGGCGGACTTGCGTTTTACTGAGGGCGAGACCCGCCAGTTCCTGGAGACTTCCGGCATCGCGCTGTCGGAGACCGGGGTCGCCAAGCTGCACCAGCGCACGGAAGGCTGGGCGGCCGGCCTGCGGCTCGCGGCGATCTCCCTGGCGAGCAGCCCAGACCCGGAAAGATTTGTCGCGGAGTTCTCCGGCAGCAGCCGGACAGTTGCCGAGTACTTGCTCGCCGAGATGCTGGAGTGCCAGCCGGCCGAGATCCAGCAACTGCTGCTGCGTACCTCCCTGCTAGACCGGGTCAACGGCGAGCTGGCGGATCTGCTGACTGGTCGCCCTGGCTCCGAAGGGATCCTGCTCGGCCTCGAAGATGCCAACGCGTTTGTCCTATCGCTGGATCCGGCCCGGACCTGGTTCCGGTATCACCACCTCTTCGCTGAGTTGCTCCGGCTTGAGCTGCGCCGGAGGGTGCCCGAAGAACTGCCGGTCCTGCACCGGCTGGCCGCGAAGTGGTTGCTCGAGCACGGCGAGATCGTTGACGCTATCCGGCATACTCAGGCCGCGGGTGACTGGTCCGACGCGGCGCGGCTGCTCGCCGACCACTCGTTCGGCATGACCCTGGACGGCCAGGCGCAGACCATCGGGTCGCTGTTGCGTGCGTTCCCGCCGGGTGCCGTTACTGAGGGCCCGGAACTCCCTCTCGTGCGGGCTACCAGCGACCTTGCCCTGGGGCACCTGGACGAGGCTGCCGCCTACCTGACCGTGGCGGAAACCGCGATCGCGGCTACGCCGCCAGAGCGCAAGCACGTCCTCGAAGTGGCGACCGCAGCGCTGAGACTGTCGCTCGCGCGAAAGCGCGGCCACCTCGCGGGTGTAGTCGATCAGGTCAGATTCCTTGCCTCGCCGGTCGGCGGCCAGTCTGACGAGGACATCGCGCTCGACAGCGACCTGCGCGCGGTGGCGCTCATGAATCTCGGCATCGTCGAAGCGTGGTCGCTGGGAAACCAGGACAGTGAGCGGCACCTGCAAGAGGGCGCCGATCTTGCGCGGCAGATCGGACGTCCGTACCTCGAAGTGGCCTGCCTGTCTGAGCTCGCCTTCGCATCGAAGATCGAGCCCTTCGCAACTACGCAGCGGCGGTGCCGAGAGGCGATAGCCCTCGCCGAGCAACATGGCTGGGGTGCGGAGCCGGTCATCGCACCGGCGCTCGTGAACCTCGCGGGCGTTCTCATCTGGGTGGGTGAATTCGACGAGGGCGATCGCTGGATGCGGCGCGCCGCCCGCGCCCTGGAGACAGACTCCGGACCGCTCATCAGACTGTTGCTGCACATGGGCACCGGCGATCTGTTCTCCGGTCGCCGCAGGCAGCGCGAGGCGCTGGCGGAGTACAGCGCGGCCGAGCGCCTGCAGGCGCAGCTGGAAGGCTCACACGCACTGATGCCTCAGCTGACCAGTTTTAGGCTGGCCACCCAAGCTCGGCTCGGGCAGCTCAGCGAGGCCCGAGCTTCGCTGGCCGCACTCGACGCGGAACTGGCATGCTCCGGCGAGATCGGCAATGCCCGCGCAGCCATCTGCCTCGCCGAGGGCAACCCGGCCGCTGCCCTGGCCGCGGTCCAAGACGTCCTGGACGGGATAGCTCCGGCCATCGGCTACGTGACAGTTGTTGAGGCACACCTCCTGGCGGCGCTCGCGCATAGGGAACTCGGCGACCAGCGCGCTGCCTTTGCCGCCGCCGAGTGCGCACTGGCCCTGGCGGAGGCGGACCGGCTCGTCCTGCCGTTCGCGATGACGGCCTCACTCGAGCTGCTCGAGGCCATGCCGCGGCATGAGACGGCGCACGCGGCCCTGCTGGCCGACATCCTCGACGTCATGCACGGATCGCCTATACCGCTGGGCAATGAGTCTTTGCCGGCCGAGGTCGAGCAGCTCAGTCCCAGCGAGCTGCGGGTGCTGCGTTATCTGCCGACGAACCTCTCCCGGCCGGAGATCGCCAGCGAACTATCGGTCTCGGTGAACACCGTCAACACCCACATCCGGAGCATCTACGCGAAGCTCCAGGCTCAGGATCGTTCCTCGGCGGTGCAGCGGGCACGAAAGATGCGGCTGCTCTCGGCCGGCCTGAACAGCTAGATACCAGCCGGAGATCACCACCGTGCGGGCCAGGCGGTGACAGATGCGAGCGGGCAGGCACACGGTGCCGAAATGAGACGGGCTGGCACCGGGGTGGTCAGCTGGCAGCGGACCGTCGTGTACCGGCCGAGGACAGCGGCCACCCACAGCCCGCCCCTGGTGTCAGGGCGCACCGTGGTACGGCGCGCGCGGCGGCTGCCTGGCCGCCCGCGCGCGAAGGTGACGGCGGGCCGGCCGACTCCCGCAGGCGCGTGCCCGATGGCCAGGGCCCAGCATCGCCTCCCACCTCCCCCGCCTCGGGTGACGCCGCGCCAGCCGGCGTCGGCAGACAAGATGGGCAGGCGGGTACCGGCGATCAGCCCGGTCAGCTCCCCGGTCTCGTCGCAGACCTCGATGACCATGCGGCCGTCGGGCGGCAAGCGCCAGACGATGCGCCAACCGCTGACGGCCAGCCGCATGCGGACGCCCGCGTCGGCCCGGTCAATGACGGTGTCGGTCACCGGGGCGGGCGCTCGCGCGATGGCGTGCGGCGCGGTCATCGGCCACTCCGTCCCGATGCCCGGAACGCCTGGGCGGCCGGCCTGAGCTCGGAGCTGCCTTCGGGCGCCTCATGGCTGGCTTCGCCCGCCGGCTCGCCGGTGTCCTCCAGGTTGACCCGGGGCAGCCAGCGATCAAGGATGGCCGGGAGCCGCCAGTTGGCTCCGCCCAGCGTGTGCATCACGGCGGGAACGAGGACCGTGCGGACTACCAGGGCGTCGGTGACAACGGCGGCCGCCATGCCCAGCCCGATCATCTTGATCGTGCGGTCAGTGGTGAACGTGAAGGCGAAGAAGACGACGGTCATGATGGCGGCGGCCGCGGTGATGATACGGCCGGTGGTCGCCTGGCCGATCCGGACCGCGGCGGAGTTGTCCCGCCGCTTGAGCCACTCCTCCTGGATCCGGCTGACGAGGAACACCTGGTAGTCCGTGGTCAGGCCGAACAGCACGGCGAACATGAGGATCGGGATAAACGGGTTGATCGGGCCGGTGTTGGTCACCCCGACCAGGCTCTTGAGCCATCCCCACTGGAAGACCGCAGTCACCACCCCGAACGCCGCCGCGGCGGAGAGCAGGTTCATGATCGCGGCGGTCGCGGGAATGGCCAGGCTGCGGAACACCACCATGAGCAGGATGAAGGACAGGGCGACGACCATGCCGACGAACAGCGGCAGCTTCGACGAGAGCTGACTGGCGAGGTCGATGCCCAGCGCGGTCTGCCCGCCCACCAGCACCTGCAGATGCTGTCCATGCAATGCCGCCGGTATGACCTTGTTGCGCAGATCCGTGATCAGGTTCGTGGTGGATACCGCCTGCGGGCTGCCGGTGGGATACACCTCGGCGAGAGCCACGGCCGGGTGGCCCGGGCCCGCGGGGAAATACTTGGGGCCGACGGTAGTGACCACGCCAGGAGTGTGGCTGGCGGCCGCGACAACGCTGCCGAAGGCCGCCCGGCCGGCTGGGCTGGTGATCGGCGCCACCAGCTGCAGTGGCCCGCTGAAGCCCGGCCCGAATCCGTGCACGAGCATCTGGTAGCCCCGGTAGGTGGTCGTGGTGGTGCTCGTCGGGTCGACGCTGTAGTCGGCGGTTCCCTGTCGCATCGACAAGAACGGAGCGCCCAGCGCCAGCAGGATCCCGAGCGCGCCGATGGCCAGGACGATCCGATGTCCCTGCACGTACTTGGCCCAGCCGGTCCAGCCTCGTGAAGCCTCAGCGAATCCGGTCTCGCCCCGGGCCAGGGCGGCGCGCTGACGGCGGGTGAGAATGCGCTTGCCGACCAGGCTCATCAGCGCTGGCAGCAGAGTCAGTGCCGCAGTCACCGGGAACGCGACGGCGATCGAGGCACCGATGGCCGCGCCCGACAGGGTACTTACCCCCACCGTGAGGATGCCTAGCAGGGCGATGCACACGGTTATGCCGGCGAAGAGCACGGCCCGGCCCGCGGTTGCGGCCGCGGCGGTGATGGCCTGTTCGACGCTGAGACCGCGGCGGATTCCGGTCCGGGTGCGGGTGAGGATGAACAGCGAGTAGTCGATGCCCACTCCCAGGCCGATCAGTGTGCACAGCTGGGAGGTGAACGAGGCCATGCTCACGGTGTTGGACAGCATCCCGACGACCGCCAGTCCCGAGGTCAGCGCGACGGCCGTGCTCAGCAACGGGAGCAGCGCGGGAAGGACGGAGCTGAAGAAGATGAGCAGGATGACGAGGGCGGCGACCACGCCGATGAGAGTGCTGGACGACGAGGTCGGGTTGGTTGAGGCGGCGACGGCGCCGACGACGTCGACCTGCAGCGTGGGCGAGTTGGGGGCCCGGGCCAGATGTACTAGCTGGCTGGCCTCAGCGGCCGGGATGCTGTTGGCGTTCTTAGTGAAGTTGACCGTGGCGAACGCGACGCGTCCGCTCGCGCTGACCTGCTTCGCGCCGGCTGGGCTGTAGGGCGAGGTCACACTGGACACGTAACGCAGCTGCGCCACCCGGCCCAGCATGCGGTGGATCTGTTCCTGAACGGCCGGCGCGCGCACCGTCCCGGTCCTGGTCTGGAACACGATCTGCTCGGTGTCCCCCGACTGGCCGGGCACCGCCCGCTGCAGGAGGCTGGCCGCGGCAGCACTGGGCGTGCCAGAGAGCGTGGTGCCCGTGGCGTAGTGACTTCCGAGAACAGACTGGCCGAAGAACGTGCCAGCCAGCACGACCAGCCATATTCCGAGCACGGCCAGGCGATGCCTGACGCACCATCGAGTGAGCGAACGCATCCGAATCTCCTCTGCTGACTCCTGCTTGCCAGGGATCTCTGAGCCAGCTTCGGTCGACCCGACCCCGCAGATCGTCGGCCGTCAGAACCCTTCGACGCCGGTCGCCTGCTCCTGCAGAATGCATCCTCCTGGCCGATGTGAGCGTGAGAGTCCCGTCGTAGCTTGGGAGTGCAGCCCGGCCGAGGTGCCGGAAGGAGGTTCACATGCTCCGCCCCCGAGCCATCCGCTTCGGTCGGCGCGCCGCAGCGCGGCCGGAATACAGGGACAAAGCGGTGCTCACCCGCCGGGCCATGAGTGAGCTGCGCGAATTGCTGCGCGCGCCGCACATCGACATGGTCCTGGCCCTGGCCGCTTTCGCCGCGCTGCTGGTGGATCCCCTCTTGTTGCACACGATCAGTGGCCTAACGCCGGCAGTGGGTGTGCTGGCCTTCCTGACCGCGCTGCCCTTGGTGGCGCGACGGCGCTTCCCGCTCGGTGTCCTGGCCATCGTCGTGCCGCTGCTGCTGGCGTGCCTGGTGGTGTTCCACCCGCACCGGGCCGCGGTCGGCATCGTGATGCTTCTGGTGTTCACGGTGGGGCTTCAGGGCGGCCGGTCCCGGTCGCTGGTCGTCGGCGCGCTGATGGCGCCGGTCGTGACCGCCGCGGTCTTCATCACCGGGAGAAGAGGCGGCGTCCTTGACGTCATCGCCTATTGCTCGCTGGTGCTCGGCGCCCTGCTGGCCGGTGAGGCACTTCGCGCGCGCCAGGCGCTCGGTCGCTCGCTCGCCGAGGAAGCGGCACGCGAGCGTGAGGCCTCCGCTCAGCACCGCTTCGACCAGGAGCGCCTCGCGCTAGCCCACGAACTTCACGACGTCATCGGGCATGCTCTGGTGGCCATCAACGTGCGTGCTGCAGCCGCTGCGCGCCGTGAGCGTAAGACCGGCCGCGCCGATGCGCCCATCGCGTTGGATGAGATAGCGTCCGCCTCGGCCGAGGCGCTCGCCGAATTGCGGACCTCGGTGAAGGCGCTGCGTGCTGGGCAGGACGGACCGGCCCCGCTGCACCCCGTCCAGGACATGGCCAGCCTGGCCGCCCTCGTCGAGGGCGTCGAGGCGGCCGGCCTCGCCGTGAATCTCGAAGTGATCGGACGGCCCGCAGCGCTGCCCGCACCCGTTGGGCACGCCGGGTACCGCATCCTCCAGGAGGGACTCACGAACGTGCTGCGTCACTCGACCGCCCGCCGGGCGTACGTCCGCGTGGAGGTCGACGACCGCACTGTCGTCATCGAGGTCGTGGACGACGGCCGCAAGCGGCCGACCGCGTTCGTGGCAGGTGGTCACGGGCTGCGGGGCATGCAGGAGCGGGCCGCGGCTCTCGGTGGCACCTGCGAGGCGGGGACCGTCGACGGTGCGGGCTGGAGGGTGCGGGCCTGCATCCCGCTAAGTAGAAAGGGATCGTGATGGGGCCCATCAGGGTGCTTGTCGTCGATGACCACTCCCTCGTTCGCGCCGGGTTCCGCTCCATTCTGAGCGGCGAGGATGACATCGAGGTCGTCGGCGACGCCAAGGACGGGGCCGGGGCAGTCGCGGCGGCGGTGCGGGAGATCCCGGACGTGGTGCTGATGGACATCCGGATGCCGGGGATGGACGGCCTCGAGGCAACGCGCCTCATCACGGCTCACCCCCGGCTTCAGGGCACGAAAGTCATCGTCCTGACGACGTTCGATCTCGACGAGTATGTTTTCGGGGCGCTCAGGGCAGGCGCCAGCGCGTTCCTCCTCAAAGGGGTTGAGCCACCCGCGCTGATCGACGCCGTCCGGACTGTCGCCGCTGGTGAGGCCCTGCTCGAGCCGAGCGCTACCCGCCGGCTGATCGAGGCGTACGTCGGCGGCCAGCAGGAGACCTCCCCGGCAGGCATCCCGCTCCCCGCCACACTCACCACTCGAGAGGTTGAGATCCTGCGGCTCATCGCCGCCGGGCTGACCAACGCTG
>Ga0210401_10004128_pt1 | contig 15227 bp, 13 predicted proteins | sample IncBWH32MmetaG_FD_150866 | JGI IMG/M metagenome (GOLD analysis project Ga0210401, IMG submission 150866) | Forest soil microbial communities from Barre Woods Harvard Forest LTER site, Petersham, Massachusetts, United States - Inc-BW-H-32-M | ecosystem: Environmental > Terrestrial > Soil >... | reverse complement strand
GGAGGCTCTAGCGACAGTCGCGATTGCCCGAATCGGGAACGGACAGAAATGTGATGGTCGCAGGCGCAAAGCGGATGCTGCCGGCGGCCATTGCCGTGCCCTCAAGGGGCGGCAGCTCGTCCTCGTCGTTGGTCGCGAGCACGCGGCCGTTCAACAACACCATGGTGCTCTGCAGGTCGCCTGGCTTGGCGGCCTCCAATGTGTAGCGCTCCGAGGCGTTCGGCAGGATCAGCTCGCGCGGCTCGGCACGATCGTTGTTGATGACGAGCAGTGTCACCGCGCCCGGCACTTCGCGCGCGCAATGCGCATAGACGTGGAGCCCGTTCTGGATCGGGACGCCGGAATCGAGCACCGTCGTTCCCATCAGCCGCCGCCATAACAGCGCGCCAAAATAGTTCGGACGCGGCGACAGCGTCCGCTGGTCGAGCAGGCCGTAGTCGCTCGCGGCAAGCGTGTTGTGCATCACCACGGCAACGCCTGCCTTCGCCAGCCGCCCGAGCTGGTCCAGATAGCGGAACGTGTCGAGAAAGCTCGCGCTCCATCTGTTGCCGCCGCAGGCGGTTTCCGCGGTTTCGGTCAGCCAGATCGGCCGGCCCGGCGCCAGACGATCGCGCAGGCGCCGATAGTAGGCCAGGGCCTGATCGGTGTGCGCGAGCCATTGTTCCGACAGGGCTGCCTCCGGCGTCCGGTCGCCGCCGCAGCGGGCCGAAACCGCGCCATAATGATGATAGGACACCGCGTCGATGCCGTTCGCCGCCGCGGCAAGCATGTCGGCGGCCCGCTTGTCGTCGCCGATCGTGCCCGGCCCCAGCAGCGCGGTCCTCGGGGCCATCTGCCGCATGAAGGCGCGGAAGGCGCCAAAATCCCGTCGAAACGCGGCGACGTCGTAGCCCTCAGGCGTGCCAGTGGAGAGGTCCGGCTCGTTCATGAATTCGGCGGCGGCGACATCGCCTCCGATTCTGCGGGTGAAGGCGAGAAGACGGCGCGCCTGCCGGGGCTGCCAGCGCCCTCGCTCGTCTCGTGTGCCCGCGCTCGCCGCAAACGATGTCACGATGCGCGCGTGAGTGGCGTTCGCGAAGTCGACGACGCCTCGCCACCGGTCGCGGGTCAGGACCCCGTTGAACCCGGCCGGCGGTTTCGCCGGGGCGCCGTCCTGGTCGGAAACATAGGTCGCGTTGGCCCAGGTGCCGCTGACGCGCAGATAGGCGGGTGACAACGCTGCCGCGAAGCGACGCAGGCGCGGATTTTGAAGGTCGATCGGAGCCCGGTCGGCATACCGGTCCGGTTGTGCCAGCGGCGGTGCGGCCGGCGGCGGGCCGGCTGAAGGCGCGTCATACGGCCTCCAGAACGCCCCACCGGTCACTTCGACCATTTCGATGTTGTAGGACTGGAAGCGCGCGTCGATGACTGCAATGCGCGGCAGTCTTGCGGGGTCAAGCGTGATCGGACCAGCCGCGCTACCGTAACGGGTTCCGATAGCCGAGGCGAGTATGGAGAGGCAGATCGCCAACCCCAAGTTGACCGAAAAGCGGTTGCGCAAGTCGAACCTCCCGAACGGGGAACCTCCCGCGAGCAGGTCGGAACTTTAGGAATCAGCCTGTTTGCTGCGGCAAAAGCCGCAATAACTAACGCGCAGGGCCCGGGGATCGGAGCCGGCCGCGGGCACCTTCACATGTCACGGCTTGTCACATCACGGCTTGTCACAGCTTGTCCGCAACATATCAACATCCGGCATATTCGGTTTATGCCTTTTTTTACAATCGCTTGCTGCGCACAGATTCACATGGGGGACGACGCCAGTCCGGAGTCCCGCATCGGTGACCGCCGCTTGCATCGCGCCGTCAGGCCGCGGCCTGCGCGCGATCGTTCAAAACCTCGCGGATGGTGGACAGGAGATCCCGAGGCCGGAACGGCTTCATGATCGCCCTGTGGTTGGCGATCCGGCTGTGCCCGTTTTCGCTGCTGACCGGATGATCCGAGTAGCCGGTCATGAAAATCACCGGAATGTCCGGGCGAATGGTGGCAAGATATTCGGCAAATTCCGGCCCGCTGAGGTGCGGCATCACCACGTCGCTAAGCACGAGGTCGATGCCGTCGGCCTTGGGCTGGACCACCCGGCAAGCCTCGTCCCCGTTGGAGGCGGTCAGCACCGTGTAGCCCCCCTTTCGGAGCGTCGCCGCCGTGGCGCGCATGACGGCTTGGTCGTCCTCGACAATCAGGATCGTTTCGCGCCCGGAGGGACCTTCGTGCTCGACGCACGCGTCGGCCGATTGCCCCGCGGTTTCGTGAGTTCGCGGCAGGAGGACGGTGAAGCTGGTTCCGGCTCCAACATTGCTGTCGACGGTCAGTCGGCCTCCGGCCTGGGTCACGATGCCATAGCACATCGACAACCCAAGCCCGGTGCCATGCCCGCGTTCCTTGGTCGTGAAGAAGGGATCGAAGATCTGGGTGAGGTGCGCGGCCTCGATGCCGACACCGGTGTCGCCGACCCGCATCGCCACATAGTCGCCGGGCGCCAGGTCGCGGTCGGCGCCGGTGACGGCCCTGTTCTCGATTTCGATCGCAAAGCGGCCGCCAGTGGGCATCGCGTCGCGCGCATTCACCGCGAGGTTCATCAGCACCTGCTCGATCTGCCCCTTGTCGACCCGCACCGGCCAGATGTCGTCGCCGACCAGCGTGACGATTTCAATATTGGCGGAAAGCATGCGACGCAGCGTCGCGAAAACGTCTGCGACCACCTTGCCCAGATTGACCACCGACGTCTCGGTCGGCTGCTTGCGCGAGAGCGCCAACAGCTGTCGCGTCAAAGCCTGCGCGCGCTCGATCGACTGGATGATCTCAAAGACTCCGGCAAGCCTCGGATCGACCGGATCGCAATCGTCGCGCAGGAGCTCGGCATGGACCAGCATGACGAGCAGGAGATTGTTGAAATCATGGGCGATGCCGCCCGCCATCATGCCGATGGCTTCCATCTTCTGCGCGTGCTGCAGCTGACCGCTCAGCCGCTTCTGCTCGGACATGTCGCGGATCAGCGCCAGCGCCGCCGGAACGCCGTTCCACTTGCAGGCGACGACGCGCATCTCGCAGGTGCGGCTCTCGGTGCCGCGTCTGATCTCGATCTCGGAAACAGCTCCGACCTTGACCGCAAAGCCGATCGGCTGGCCGAGGAAATCGGCCTCGCATTTTCCGAACAGTTCGAATGCCGCGTCATTGACGAAATGGATCGCGCCGGCGTGGTCGATGACAATAGCGGCATCGGGGATCGCGCTCACGAGCCGTTCGAACTCGCGGTGCCGGGCCTCGGCGCTTTCGTGGTGAGTCGGCTCGTCGGTCATCCCCGCATGCCTTCGATCGATCGATCGACGGCGGATCGGACCTTGCGATTGATTGTCACGCGGTGCCCCTCCCCCTTACTTCGGCAGCCTCGCAAGCTCGAGCCAGATCTCGCCCACATGGCTGGCCCAGGTCGCTGTCATCGCAAACCCCGAATGGCTTGGTCAAATGACAATTCGCCCCCGGTTGATACGACCTCGTGATGTCGTTGACCGACTTGGGCGACGTGAGAATGACGACCGGAATGGGCCGGCACGCCTGGTCGTTGCTGGCACTTCAAGACGGCCGAACCGCGGCAGGTTAAGATCGAGCAAAGCAAGATGCACAGATGCGGCGTTTGGAAAGCCGCCCCGCCGAGCAGGATCCGCTCATCGCCTCGCCGGTCGGGCGGTTCACGGCGCAGATCCTTCGCCGAATGGCTCGACCAAGGCGTCAAAGCAGTATCCTCGTGCCCGGGGAACACGTCCAAGAACCCCTGCAAAGCACCTTGGCGTGCTCAACAAGGGGCCACGTCCTGCTGGCCGCTTCGGTAGCAGCTGCGCCCCGGACCGATCGGCAGGCAGATTCATTCATCATCGGGGGCAACGCCCATCGGCACTATCTCTCGACTGCGGACTTGCAACCTTAGATTAAGCGACTCGGATTTGATATTCTAGAAGAATAGCAGCCGGGCGCGCCCGCCTCTGCACGCAGATGTGCACAATTCATTCCGCGTGAGCCGGGGAGTTCCTGCGCGACGGCGGAACGCGACCTGGAATTCGGGTAGCATGATGCCTACGATCACTCTTGATGACGACCGGGTGGGTGGTGCCGCGCTTCAGCGTGGTGAGGTGCAGCGGCGTGCAACCGGCATTCTCGTGATCAATGACGAAGGGGCCATTGGCCTCGCCGCGGTCGATCTGATCGCGCACCGCGATTTCACGATCGCGTTCATCGACCTCGATCTCGCCGACGTGCATGGACGTCAGGTGATCCGGCCACACGGCACATGACGGCATCCTCCGCTCGAGACTGGCGTCTGATACCGAGGCCAGATATGGAGACTCTTTCTCGAAAAATGTGATTTTCTTCACACTCCCTTCCACGGCGTGTGCTGCTATGAAAGATCGCGCTAACCAAACCGGCCGCTATGGCCGGATGTTCGCAATTTGAACGATCCGCTCAACTTGGAGAGAAGGAAGCTTTGCGACGTTGCGTCTCCGATTGGGGGAGAGCGCAATGAGCGAAGCCGAATTTGAGCGATTGCTGGATGCCGTGAGAACGGCTATTGAGCCGATCCCTGGGGAGGACGTCATGGCCCGCCTGATGCCTTTCAATTGTGTGCCACCACGTCCGGCCAACGACAACGATTTGGCTTGGCCGTTATTTGCGTTCCCGGATGGCTGGACTGCCGCCTGCTGAATCGCGGTGCGTTGATACCGTATTTATGCGATGAGGATGCAATCACCCAACCGTTGATTGGGGCTTGGCGCGGCTGAGGCCCTTTCCAGCAATTCGGCCGATGGCTGGCTGGCGACCGGCGGCAACGGAAATATTCTCTTTCTCGACCACTCGCTCGGCGTGAATAACGGCGGCACTGGCGCCAAAGCGAACGCCGGCGCCAGCGTGGTGATCAACAACTCCATGTTCACCCGCAATCAGGTCGGCCTGGCATTCGCGGCTGGTGGGGCGTTGGCCTCGACCAAGACCAACCTCATCAGCGGGAGCTTGACCAGCGACAGTGCGCCGTCGGCCTTCATCACGTTGAACTGAGCTTGGCGCGATCCCGTCCCGGCAGGCCCGCGTCGAGCCGCAAAAGTGCGACGCGATTGTCCCGAAAGCGTGCCCTCGGGCCTGACCCCGGGGGATCGCGCTCGACCCATAACCCAAATCGCGCCGCAAACCTCCGCGCTGCAAGACCCGGCCCCGGCACGATCCAAACGCGCGCCCTGTGTGTTGCGACAAGCGGGCGACGAGGATCGACTTGCCGATGGTCCGACCGGCGCGCGACTGGCGGCGGCCACGCGGTGGTCGGCAGACGCCGCGGAGATGTTCTGACTTGTTCAGTGAGATCAGTCAGTTAGAGTGGAGGCCACGACCAGAATTGAACTGGTGTAAACGGTTTTGCAGACCGCTGCGTAACCACTCCGCCACGTGGCCCCATCAAGGCGGATCAATACAGACGATCAAGGGCTTAGGCAACCTGTCTGAAACCACCGCTCGCAGATTTCCAAAATGCGATTTCCGCTGCGTTCCCGAAATCCTCGTTCTTGGCTTGCTTCCGACGACCACCAAGGGACACTAGCAAATTCAAGATTCGAGTGTGGCTTGTGTCTGACAGTCACGCCACACGAGGCGCACTCGGTTGACGATAGCCGGCGCCGGGGCCCCCCCCGGCAGGGTCATTTCGGCGCGTGCGGCTCCAGCACGGCAACGTTGCTGGCGCGCCGTGAGGCGGCCGCCATGTCCGCGGTGATCGCGGTCACCGCGCCCGCTGAGCCCTGCCACAGTCTGGCCGGCACGGCGAGGTACTGCCCTTCGTGAAAGACCACGACGTCGCCCGCGGTTGTCACATAGAGGGGCGTCACCGGGGCCGGCTCGGCGCTCGGCGCCGCCGACAGCGGCGGCAGCATGAATTCAGGAAAATAGCGGTGCGAATAGGCCATGCATTTCCGGAACTCCGCGATCGCTTCGGCGACGAGCCCGATGCGGCGGAAGAAGCGCGCGACCCGGGCATGATGCACGCCGAATGAGGCCAGCCCCGACAGGGCCGCCTGATAGGCCTGCAAGGCGTCCGCATCGCGTTCCACGTCCTCGAGCAATGTCGCGCGCTCCCAATGCGCATTGGCGTGCAGGAAGGCGCTGGGAGAGGCGCGCGCGTGGAGGGGGTGTTTGAGCGTCGTGGCGAGCCCGGACAGGGCCAGCTCATGCTTCCCCTGCAGTTGACGCAACCGCGCCAGGGCGAAATGGGCTTCGGCAAGCGTCGGGGCAAGCGCGATCGCCTGCTGGTAGGCGTCCTCGGCGACTTCGTCGGGGCTGCGCCCGCCGCTGGCGGCCTCCGCGGAGACCAGGGCCGGAAAATCGGTCGGGTCCAAGTTGGCCTGCCGGGCGTAGTAGCGCATGACATCGAGGATCACGGCGAGGCGATGATGGGCCGACGCGAAGTGCAGCACGAACAGGCCGGCGTCTCTCGCTTCGCCGATCCGCGCCGGGTCGGGCGCGCCGAGGCCGCGCAAGATGGGGTTGGCATGGGCCCCGCGCACGGCGTCCATTGCGGCTGGCGCCGATCGCATTGATCGCCGCGGTCTCGCTCACGCAGGCATCCTTCTTTCAGGTGGCGGGTGTTGCCAAGCGCCGAGCGGGCTGTCCATAGTCCCGTCCGTCGCCAGATCCGCCACTTGACGCCGCAGCGTTCTCCACCCGTACATGGCCGGCACTATCTTCCGGAGCGTTCAACGCAACCTTGGCGTAGGCAGTGAGGCAACGCGTACTGCGTGCTCTTCCATATCATCACCAACGTCTGGGGGGAGCGGCACGTCGACCTCGTCCTCGATCTGACGCTGCCGAACGTCCTGTCGCCCGGCAATTTGCCGGCCCTGGCACGCCGGCACGACATCGTCTACCGCTTTTTCACGACACCCGAGGCCCGTGCGCAATCGAGCGCTCAATGCTGTTCGCACGCCTCGTGGACACCTGCACGTCGAGTTCCTGACGCCGCTCGGGCAAAAAACCCCCGACGTGTCCTGGCATGTGCACTGGTTCCATCGCTCGGCGGCGGAGGCGAAGGCCGCCGGCCCAATGGCCGATCCCAAATGCCAACACTGACGAGGAGCGCTTTCATCCTCGCATCCACGTCGACACGCGAAATCCGATCGGCGCCGTTTGTGCTTCCGGGCGGGCAAGACCAAACTCGCCACCGCAGCGAGCCTTGCCGATTACGACGTAATGCTGCGCGAGGTCCTCGGCCGCGAGGACCTCCTTACCGATGACGAGCGTTTCATGCGTTTCGTCGCGGATCATAGGAGGTAATGCCAAGGGCATAAAAACTGAGCCTCCATCATTGGGCGGCGGCGCGCGCCGACCGGTTCGGCGGCTTGGAGCGCGCTCTCCAGGCGGATCAGACGAAGTGCGCGGCGCTCACCGGCTTCGCGCCATCTTTCGCACATCGGCGATTTCGGATAGGAGGACGGCGCGGTCGCCGCCCGGACGATCGCTTCTGACCGCGCGAATGTCGGGCAGATCATGTCGTGGAAACGAGCAATGCAGCAGATATGGTGCCGCGTCAAAGCGTCTCGATTTGAAATCCTGCTGACACTCGCCTCGCTGGCCATCGCGCTCCTCGCCGCGGAATGGCTCTGCCGGCGGTTCATCTTCGATCCGACCGCGGCCTATATGTTCACGCCGGGCTGGTCCATGACCGTGCGTCTCAATGACCTGATACCATTGGTGCACGAGGATCACGTCATCAACGTCAACAATTTCGGCATCCGTGGCGAGGCGCCGTCGCTGATCTCAACGCCGCGCATCGTGGTATTCGGCGGTAGCCCCGTTGAAGATTGGGTGCTGCCGGACAGGCAAACCTGGGTCCAGCAGCTCGCGCAAAACCTGCGGCCATGCGCCCCCAACGTCTGGACCGGAAACTTCGGCAAGGCCGGCGTCAACGCACGCCATCACCTCATTCAATTCCCGGAGATCGTGAAATATATGCCGCACATCGACATGTTCGTCGTGCTGCTCGGTCTGAACGACTTCCTTTTCGACCTGCATATCCACCATCAGTTCGTTACACCGGTTAACTGGTGGCGAAAACAGGCGCTGATGTACGACCATGGTGACGAAGGGAATTCGGCGCTTCTGGCGCTCGCCACCCGATTCTACCGCAATTGGTCGAACCCGCCAAATGAATCAGCTCGCATATCCGATTTCGGTCACTATCAAAAAATGCTTCGCGATACCTACGCCAAGGTCACCGAGCAGCAATGGGTGCACGAGTTGCCGGACCTGTCGAGCCATCTCGACACCTATCGCCAGACGATCTCGCGCCTCAAACAACTCGCCGACGCCTACGGCGCACCGATCGTGTTCGTGACGCAACCCTATGTCTGGTCCGACACGATGTCCGAAGACACCCGCGAGAAAATCTATGCCGGATTCATCGGCCCGGACCTGCAGTCGCCAAAGACCAAATGGTACACCAGCGAGGCGCTAAGGACGGGCATATCCGCCTACAACGCAACCCTGCTCGACAAATGCCGGTCCGACGGGCTGTCGTGCGTGGATGGCGCGCGCCTGCTCCAGGGCCACGAAAACTATTTCTACGACGATTTTCATTTTTCATCACAGGGCGCTGCGGCCATGGGCGCGATCGTGGCCGATCATGTAAAGAAGAGCTTGCCCGGCTGCAGCTAACGGCACATCGAATTATCTTTTGGCTGTCGAGGACGTGCCCCAGGATCAGGTCCGACGGACAGGTGCGTGGACCGGCGCCCGCGAATGCGAACGAGACCGAGCAGGAACGCCCATGGATCCCGTCCGCGTCCACATGTCCATAGGCTGAGGCAGGAGCCAACTCTCCTAAAATGCAACGGCGATCTTCGTTTGCCAAAGAGATCTCGATGACGCGCCAGACGCCATCCCCGAACGGCAACAGCCACGCGTTGTCGCCGATCGAAAAGGTGCAATTCTCCGCGTTTTGGGTAGCCGCCTTCAGCATCCGCGAGCTCGTCGGCAGATAGGCCATCCTGAAACGCATGTTCGTCGTCCTACCTTCGCTTCCCGGCCGGGCGGCACGTTTCGAATGTTGACGTCAAAGGGCCACGAGCCGCATGACGACATCGCGGCAGGCTGGGTCGCCGCCCTGCCGGGAATTTGAATGTCAAAGATATGATGGTCAGAGGTGAACCGCCTCACACTTCGGAGAACGGGCCTCGATCTAGGATCGTCTCGCGCGGCAGACGCACGCCGCGCAGCAGTCGCGAGGAGGTCCACCTGAATCGAGCATGGCGCATGCTCGACGGACGGACGCAGGGCGGCAGCGTTGGGCTGGCGCCAAACACTACAAACACTAATGCGCCATTCCCTGGGACCAACGGCGGGCGACGTCCTGTCCCGTCCGCATCGACGAACCCTGCGGCGACTGCCTGTGACAGCCAAACCACGAACGGAGGCCGATGATGGCCGAGGCCAAGGTCTTGCATCCCGTCAGTGACCAGGCGGACCCCGCTCGCGGCACGCTTGATGCCCATCGTCTTCTGGTGATGTGGCTGTTCATCTGCACGCTTTCGGCGGGCATTCCATTCCTTGTTCTTGTGCTCTATTTCGACAAGACGGCACGCGGCGGCGTTACCATCATGATCCCGGTCATGGCGGCGGGCGCCGGCGGCGCCTTCGTCAGCAGCCTGCGGCGGCTGTACGGATTCGAGGACATCTTCCCGCGCCGCAGTTACATCCGCCTGTTCCGCAAGCTGGACTTCTACGTCATCGCCTATTCGCTGGTCCCCGTCCTGGTCGGCATCATCGGCGCTGTCATGCTCTATCTGCTTTTCGCCCGCGGGCTGCTGAAGGGCGATCTGTTCCCTGATTTCATCTGCGCAACCAATCAGAGTTGTGACGACTTCCACGGGTTTGTGGCCAATTGGGTGCCGAAGGATGCGGCGGCGAATGCCAAGGCCATCGTGTGGGGCTTCGTCGCAGGCTTCTCGGAGCGGTTCGTGTCGAACATCCTCAATCACTTCGCGACCGACAAGGAGAGATGAGGGCGAGACTGAGCGTCGGCCACATGCGCCAGTGCGGTGCAGGTCACGGACGTGGGTGCGCTATACCGATCGATCTCTAGCTAGTGTTGTGACTCTAACGCTTGTTTCGCTCTGGCGACTTTTTCGAGGATTTTGTCAGCGGACTTGGTCCAGGCGAATGGTTTGGGGTTGGCATTGTGCTTTTCCAGGTATTGCATGATGGCGTTTTTCAACTCGGCGACGCTCTTGAAGGCGCCACGTCGAATGCGGTTTCGGGTGATCTCGGCGAAGAAGCGTTCGACCATGTTGAGCCAGGACGCCGAGGTGGTGTGAAGTGCAAATGCAAGCGTGGATGCGCCCTGAGCCAACGTTTGACGGCGGGCGTCTTATGCGTGACATAGTTGTCGACGACGAGATGCAGAGCCAGACCGGCAGGGGTCCTGTGATCGCAAGCGCAACGGCACCACGACGCTGTTTGCCGCGCTCAACATGCTGGACGGCAGCGTCATCGGAACCTGCATGCCACGCCACCGGCTTCGTGAGTTTCTGCGCTTATACGAGCGTATGTTCTCTTCGCTGTTTGACCGTTTGAATCAGAATTCGATGGAGCGCGATCTCACCCGCGCTTGCGCCGGCGAAGATCCGGCCGCTTCGGCTTCGGCGTCAGCTCGGGATGGGTTTTCTCGACCTCGCGATAGCGCGCCAGCATCCGCTCAAAACTCGCGTTCAGCGTGGCCGCGATGTCCGGACGCTTTTCGAGGCTCCCGATCAGGAGGCCCGCCGCCTCGATGGTCGACAGCGTGTCGCTGCGCGGCTCGCGGCGCAACCGCCCGTAGCGCGATGGCCGCGCCGGATTGAGGATCACGCGCTGGCATTTCAGCATCCAGGGATTGCGCCACCACAGCGCCTTGGCCTGGCTCCAGGTGCCGTCGAGCACGACCACGCCCTCGATGCGTTCGAGCAGCGCGCGCTGGTGCTCCGCGATCTCGCCCTTGCGGGTGAGCGCAATCACCTCTCTCTCGGCATGCAGCGCCTCGGCGCTGGCAGAGCCGAGATAGAGGATCGCCCAGCGCGCGGGGTCTGCGATCGGCCGTCCCAATGCCCTGGACAGGCTCGGCCACGACAGGCCGATCTGCACCACCGCATTGTGAAAATGCAGCGCCGCCAGCCGCGCAGTCCCGAGCGCCCTGTCCTGCTCCTGCGGATGCTGGAGGACGAGCAGAGCCAGCCTGTTCTCGATCGGCGCCACGCTGTCGCAGACGCACAGCGGCCGGCCCTTGAAGCAGCGCGGACACTCCGCGATCGCCTCGGCGCCGATGTTTTCAGTCGCAGTCTGTTCGGGCATTGGTCGGCTATACGCCGCCCGCGACGCCGCGACAACAGCAGAAAACCTATTCCGCCGGCGCCGCCACGATCGCACCGGGACTTTCGCGCCGTCGCCGCATCCGGTCGATCAACAGGTAGATCACCGGTGTCGTGTACAGCGTCAGGATCTGCGACATGAACAGCCCGCCGATGATGGTGATGCCGAGCGGGCGGCGCAGCTCGGTGCCCGGTCCGGTCGCGATCACCAGCGGAATCCCGGAGAACAACGCCGCCATCGTCGTCATCAGGATCGGACGGAAGCGAACCCGGCAAGCCTCGAAGATCGCCTCCGCCGAGGACAGGCCGTGCTGACGCTCGGCCTCCAGCGCGAAATCGACGATCATGATGCCGTTCTTCTTGACGATGCCGATCAGGAGAATGATGCCGACAAAGGCGATGATGGTCAGCGGCGTATTGGTGATGAGAAGCGCCAGGAGCGCGCCCAGGCCCGCCGAAGGCAAGGTCGAGATGATGGTCAGCGGATGCGCAAGACTCTCGTAGAGCACGCCGAGCACAATATACATCGCCACCAGCGCAAACAGGATCAAAAGCGGCTGCCGTCCGCTGGTCTTGTTGAAGTCGCCGGCATTGCCGTCAAAAGTGCCGCGAATGCCCTCGGGCATGTGCAACTCGTCCACCGCGCGCTGGATATTGGTGGTCGCGGCCTGCAGCTGCACGTCCGGCAGCAGGTTGAAGGACACCGTCGTGGAGATGAGCGACTGGGTGTGGAACACGCCGAGCGGCGTGAGGCCGCGTTCGTAATGCACCACGGCCGACAACGGCACCTGGGTGTCGCCGGCGCCCGCCACGAACACGCGCTCGAGATTGGACGGATCGGTCTGGAATTTCGGATCGGTCTCGAGCACGACCATGTACTGGTTGCGTTGCGAGTACATGATCGAGATCTGGCGCTGGGCGAACGCGTTGTTGAGCGCATTGTCGATATCCTGCACCCGCACGCCGAGACGGGACGCCGCGATGCGATCGATCTTGAGTGTCAGCTGCAGCCCGCCGGGATCGCGGTTCGAGGAGACGTCGGTGATGCCCTCGACCGTTTCCATGCGCTTGGCTACGATCGGCGCCCATTTCTGCAGGAGATCGAGATCGATGCTGAGCAGCGTGTACTGATATTGCGAATCGCTCTGCCGCCCGCCGGCGCGGACGTCGGCCACCGCGACCATGAACAGCCGGATGCCGGGCACGCGATACAGATTGCGCCGCAGCCGGTCGATCACGGTCTGGGTCGGCACGTGGTCGCGCTGTTCCGGCGGCTTCAGGTTGATGAAGATCGAGCCGCGATTGGTGGTCGGCGGTCCGCCCGGGCCGCCACCGCCGAGCGTGGAGCCGATCCCCTCCACCGCCGGATCGGCCATGACGATATCGGCGATCTCCTGCTGCAGCTTCAGCATCGACTGGAACGAGATGTCGGGGGAGGCCCGCGTGGAGCCAAAGATGAAGCCGGAATCGTCGTCCGGGAAATAGCCCTTCGGGATCTTGGCGTAGAGCAGCACAGTCACGCCGATCGTCGCCAGGAACACGATCATGGTCAGGAACGGATAGCCGAGCGCAGTGCGCAGCGTTCGTGCATAGAACTCCACCATGCGCGACAGCGATCCTTCGATGACGCGGTCGAACCAGGTCGCCCGCTCCGAGGTGGTCTCCTTCACATAATGCGCGCAGATCATCGGGGTGATGGTGAGCGACACCAGGGTGGAGACGACAATGGCGAAGGTCAGTGTCAACGAGAATTCGCGGAGCAGCCGGCCGACGATGCCGTCCATGAAGATCAGCGGCGTGAAAGCGGCGATCAGCGACAGGCTGATCGAGAGCACCGTGAAGCCGATCTGCCGCGCCCCGTCGCGTGCGGCTGCATAGGGCGGCAGGCCATGCTCGAGGTTGCGGAACATGTTTTCGATCATGACGATGGCGTCGTCGACGACGAAGCCGACCGAGATCGCCAGCGCCATCAGAGACAGGTTGTTGATCGAATAGCCGGCGAGCCACATTCCGGCGCAGGTCCCGGCAAGCGCCAGCGGCACGGAGACGCCGGCGGCCACCGTCGGCGCCAGGCGCCGCAGGAAGACGAACACCACGACCATGACCAGGATCGCGGTCGCGAGCAGCGTGAACTGCATGTCTCTGACGCTCGCACGTATCGTCGTGGTCCGGTCGACCAGCGTCAAGACATCGATTCCGGCGGGAAGCCACTGCTTCAGCTCCGGGATCAGCGCCTTCACCCGATCGACGGTGTCGATCACATTGGCGTCGCCCTGCTTGGTGATCTGGATCAGCACCGCCGGCTGCTTGTTGAACCAGGCGATCGAGCGAACGTTGCGGACGGAATCCTCGACCTCCGCGACGTCGGCGAGCCGGACGAAGCTGCCATTGGCGCTCTTGACCAGGACGTTGCGGAACTCCTCCGCCGTGCGCATCTGCGGATTGATCCCGATCGTCTCGCTCAAGCGGTCGCCGTTGAAGATGCCGACCGGCCCGAGCGGATTGGCGTTGACGATCGCGAGCCTGACGTCGTCGGTGGCGATGCCCGCATTGGAGAGCGCGACCGGGTTCAGCGCGATCCGCACCGCCGGCTGGTCGGCGCCGGTCACAGTGACGTCGCCGACGCCGGGCACCTGCGACAGCCGCTGCGCCAGCACGCTGTCGGCCACGTCGTAGATCGCGCCCGTCGTCATGGTCTTGGAGGTCAGGGCCAGCACGAACACCGGCTGCGCCGAGGAATTGGCCTTGCGGAAGCGTGGCAAGGCCGGCAAATCGGCCGGCAGGTCGGCGAGCGAGGCATTGATGGCGGCCTGCACGTCGCGCGCGGCGCGGTCGATGTCACGGCCGATCGAGAACTGCAGCTGGACGACGGAGGTGCCGAGCGTGCTCGTCGAGGTGATCTGGTCGATGCCGGCGATTTCGCCGAGATGCCGCTCCAGCGGGGCTGCGACGGTTGCCGCCATGATGGAAGGGTCCGCGCCCGGCCGGGTCGCGACGACCCAGATTGCGGGGAAGTCGACGTTTGGCACGGACGCCACCGGCAGGAAGGCATAGGCGACGACGCCGACCAGGAACAGCCCGATCGAGAGCAGCGTGGTCCCGACCGGCCGGCGGACGAAGGGCTCGGAGATCGATGCCATGACGTCACGCCCCCGTCATTGGATGCCCTCGGTCGCTCCCGCGACCGGCGGCCCCGGCAGCTCCGGCGTCGGCGGCAGCGCCTGCTCGACCCTCCGGTTGATGCGGTCGAGCGCGAGATAGATCACCGGCGTGGTGTAGAGCGTCAGCAACTGGCTGAGCAGCAGGCCGCCGATGATGGAGATACCCAGGGGAAACCGCAGTTCGGCGCCGGTGCCGTTCTCGACCGCGAGCGGCAGCGCCCCGAACAGCGCGGCCAGGGTCGTCATCATGATCGGACGGAAGCGCAGCAGACAGGCCTGCACGATCGCTTCCGTCGGCGGCAGGCCCTGATGCCGCTCAGCTTCCAGTGCGAAGTCGATCATCATGATGGCGTTCTTCTTCACGATGCCCATCAGCAGGATGATGCCGATCAGGCCGATGACCGAGAGGTCCTGGCCGAACAGCATCAGGGCGACGATGGCGCCGACGCCCGCCGATGGCAGGGTCGAGAGAATGGTGATCGGGTGGATATAGCTCTCATAGAGCACGCCGAGCACGATGTAGATCGTGACGATGGCCGCCAGGATCAGCCAAGGCTGGCCGGCGAGCGATTTGGAAAACTCCGAGGCGTCGCCGGCATAGAGTCCGACGATGCTGCCGGGCATGCCGATGCGCATTTCGATGGTTTTCACGGCCTCG